>Ga0306922_10003697_pt1 | contig 14362 bp, 13 predicted proteins | sample sta12Cox44000082_FD_203758 | JGI IMG/M metagenome (GOLD analysis project Ga0306922, IMG submission 203758) | Lab enrichment of tropical soil microbial communities from Luquillo Experimental Forest, Puerto Rico - statoxic.12C.oxic.44.000.082 (v2)... | ecosystem: Environmental > Terrestrial >... | reverse complement strand
ATCAACGGGGTGTGCAACGCCGGAGTGACCGACCACACCACGAAGTAACCGACGAACACCGCCAGCACGAATATGGAAAATCGGACCACCAGCGGATCGACTGTCCCGCCGCTGATGGCATGCATCGTTCCGCCGCTCGCGGCGGCAAGAATGTCAAGTTGCGCCAAGATCAGGTCAGGGCTACCGGCACCGTCGGCGGGCAAGGGCGCTGCGAGCATTGCGAAGCTGCCGGGCGGGATGAACGTGGACATTCGCTGTCTCCTCTCCGGCGATGGACGGCGCGCCTTTGCCCGGCGGCATTCTCCTCAAGCGGCGCTTTTCGACGCGAAGCTTGGATGAATCACAGCGCCGTCGCGCGTGAGGGCGGTTGCCTTGACGATGTCATCATCCCAGTTCACGGCAATCGAGCCTTGCTTCTTGTCGACCAGGATTTCGAGGAAAGCGAGCAGATTCCTGGCATAGAGGCTCGATGCGGATGCCGCGACGCGGCCGGGGACGTTGAGATAGCCCACAATCTTGACGTCGTTCACGGTAACGACCTCCCCGGCCCTGGCAAGCTCGCAGTTGCCGCCGCGCTCGACCGCAAGGTCGACGATCACCGAGCCTGGACGCAGCGAAGCGACCATCTCCTTGCTGATCAGCCGTGGAGCCGGTCGGCCGGGGATCAGCGCGGTGGTGATGACAATGTCCTGTTTCTTGATGTGATCGGCGACCAATACCGCCTGCTTGGCCTGATAGTCCTTGGACATCTCCTTCGCATAGCCCGCCGCGGTCTCCGCCTGCTTGAATTCCTCATCCTCGACCGCAATGAACTTGGCGCCGAGGCTCTCCACCTGCTCCTTGGCCGCAGGACGCACATCGGTGGCGGTGACGATGGCGCCAAGTCGGCGCGCGGTGGCAATCGCCTGCAGGCCTGCCACGCCCGCGCCCATGATGAACACCCGGGCCGCAGGCACGGTGCCCGCCGCCGTCATCATCATGGGCAGGCCGCGGCCGTATTGAGCCGCGGCATCAATCACCGCGCGGTAACCCGCAAGATTGGCCTGGCTGGACAGCACATCCATGGCCTGTGCGCGCGTAATGCGCGGCAGGAACTCCATGGCAAAGGCGGAGATGCCCGAGCGCGCCATGTCTCTGACGGCTGCGTCCTGACCATAGGGGTCCATAAGCGCGATGACGAGCGCTCCCTTCTTGTAGCCAGCGAGCTCGGGGGCTGTTGGCCGGCGAACCTTCAGAATGATGTCCGCGTCCTTGCAGGCATCAGCGAGGACGGCGGCACCCGCCGCTGCAAACTCGCTGTCAGGAATGCCCGATTTGTCGCCGGCGCCCGCCGTGACACAGACATCGGCCCCAAGAGCCTTCATCTTCTTGACGGTTTCCGCGGTTGCAGCGACCCGGCTCTCGGTCGGCTCGACTTCGCGTGCTACCGCAATGCGCATTCACTCGTCTCCTCGTGCCGGCGGCCTAGGCTCAAGCGCCGCCGCCCCCGGTGAGCGCAAGCGCCGCAAGCGAAATCCCCACCATCACGACGCTGGAAATGCGTGCTCCGGTCATGAAGCCATGCACCGCGACAATGGTCGCAATGACAAAAATGCCAAAGGCCACAACCCAATGGCCGGCAACGGCACCGATGGCCAACCCCAGAACGATATTGATGACCAGGGCAGCACCGACGAAGACCAAATGCACGAAACGCTCGTACCCCGCCTCGTGCGCCGGCATGTCATTGCCTTGCGCTACCGCATATTCGACCTGTCCATGATCGGCCATTTGACCCTCCAAATATTGGTCAGCAGGGCCGGATTAGCCCAAACAGCAAAAGAGAGCAACGGCGTAGCCGGCTGGCGGGCAATCGCCGTGCCTCACGCTACCTTCTCAAGCGCGGCCGCCGAAAGCGCAGCGTTTTGCCGGCGGCCGACAGTGGCCAGCGAAAAATTTTCGATTGCAGCGTTGAACAGCCGGTGAAAATTGAGCTCTGCGCGCAGGTGCAGGAATACGGCGCCAAGCCCGATTGCGGCCCGGTCCATGAATACGAATTCGCGCGGTACGGTGACCGGGCCGCGCTGCTTGAGCGCCTGATGCACACGGAAAGCCTCACGCCGGCCGTACTCCGACGGCTTTACTCCGTCGGCGAGGCTGCGCACCCGATCTTCCAGAAGCGGGCCGTAGATGAACCTCGCCCAGATGTTGAGCGCCTCGATCACTTCGCGACTGAGCCGCCTGAATCCCCAGGTCTCATAGGCGTGCACGATAAGGTCGTCTTTCCCCCTGAGCAGGCCGTGATAGAGATCGACCACGCCGCCCACGAACTTCGGCGCGAAAATGCGGATACAGCCATAATCGAGCAGGTTGATTCCTGCGGGCCGGCGGTCGACCTTAAACACCGAGTAATTGCCGAGGTGCGGATCTCCGTGGATCACGCCATAACGGCTGAACGACCACCACCAAGCGGTGAACATCGCGGTGCCGAGGAGATTGCGCGTTGCCAGGTCGTCGTCCTTGTGCGCCAGCAATCGATCGCCCTCGAGCCAATCGAGAGTCAGGAGCCGGCCGGTCGAGAGTTCCGGCCACACGCGCGGGACGTGAATCTGCTCGATGCCGTCGAGCATTCGGCGGTAGAGCATGGCATGCTTGGCTTCGCGGCGATAATCGAGCTCCTCGCGGATGCGAGCACCGATCTCCTTGGCAATCTCGGTGGTGTCTATGACCGGATCCATCCGCCGGTGGATGGCGAAAATGAGCTGCAGCTGCCGCAGATCCGCTTCGACTGCCGACTGCATGTCCGGATATTGCAGCTTGCATGCAAGCCCAGTCCCGTCGTGAGCGCGCGCGCGGTGCACCTGTCCGAGCGACGCGGCCGCCGAAGGATGATGCTCAAAGCTGGAAAACTTGCTCAGCCAGGCGGGGCCGAGCTCGGCGGCCATGCGCCGCTTCACGAAGGCCCAACCCATGGGTGGCGCATCGCTTTGCAGCTTCATGAGCTCGGTCGCGTATTCCGCCGGAAGGGCATCGGGAATTGTGGCCATGAGCTGGGCCACTTTCATGATCGGTCCCTTGAGACCGCCCAGGGCTGCTGCAAGCTCGGCGGCGCTTCTGCCACGGTCGAGCGTTACGCCAAAAAGGCGCGCTCCCGCGATGCGGGCGGCTACGCCGCTCATGTTTGCTCCGACGCGCGCGTAGCGCGCGGCACGGGCAGTGAATCGATTCGCTTCGCGGTCGGCCATTTGTTTTGACGAAGGGTGCTGCGCCGAATGGCCTGCCGGCCCTGCTTACGAGACGCACCGGCGGAATGAGAGAATTACTCCAGCTCCTCAAGCTCGGTGATCATTCGTTCAATGACCGAAAGGCCTCCCTGCCAGAAGGCGGGGTCCCGGGCATCAAGACCGAACGGGGCCAACAGCTCGGTGTGGTGCTTGGTTCCCCCAGCCGCAAGCATGTCGAGGTAGCGCTTCGCGAAGCCTTCATTGGCGCGCTCGTAGACGGCGTACAGGGAATTCACGAGGCAATCGCCGAAAGCGTAGGCGTAGACATAGAATGGGGAATGCACAAAGTGGGGAACGTAGGACCAAAACACCTCATACCCGGGCTTGAATTCGACCGCAGGTCCCAGGCTCTCATGCTGGACATCGAACCAGAGCGAGTTGAGCCGCTCGGCGGTGAGCTCGCCGTGTCGCCTTTCGGTGTGCAGGTTGCGCTCGAAAGTATAGAACGCGATCTGACGGATCACCGTATTGATCATATCCTCGACCTTGGCGGCGAGCATGGCTTTGCGCTCTTTTCTCCCCGCATTGGCCAGCATCCTTCTGAAGGTCAGCATTTCTCCGAACACGCTTGCCGTCTCCGCGAGCGTAAGCGGCGTCGGGGCCATGAGCGCCCCGTTCGGCGCTGCCAGCACCTGGTGCACGCCATGGCCCAGCTCATGCGCAAGCGTCATCACATCGCGGGGCTTGCCCTGATAGTTGAGCAGTACATAGGGATGCGCCGATGGCACCGTCGGATGCGAGAAGGCCCCGGGCGCCTTTCCCGGACGCACCGGAGCGTCGATCCAGTCATTGTCGAAGAACTTTTCGGCAATCGCCGCCAACTCGGGCGAGAACGCCCCATAGGCGGTCAGCACGGTCGCCTTGGCCTCATTCCACCCGACTGTGCGATTGGCCATTTTGGGCAACGGCGCGGCGCGGTCCCAGTGAGCCAGGCGTTTTTTTCCAAGCCACCGGGCCTTGAGCGCATAGTAGCGGTGCGAAAGCCTCGGATACGCCGCACGCACGGCATCGACCAGCGCTGCCACCACTTCGGGCTCAACCCGATTCGACAGGTGGCGGGCGTCGGCAACATCGGCGAACCCGCGCCAACGATCGGAAATCTCCTTGTCCTTGGCGAGAACGTTGGTGATGAGCACAAAGGTTCGCAAATTCTCCTTGAACGTCCTGGCGAGCGCGTCCGCTGCCTGCCTGCGCGCACTCTCGCTGGGATCGTGCAGCAGGTTCAGCGTCGGCTCGATGGTCAGCGACTTCGCGCCGACCTTGAAACGCAAGGCTGCTATGGTTTCGTCGAAAAGACGATTCCAGGCGGAATAGGCCGTTACCGATTTCTCGTGAAAGAGCTGCTCGATACGATCCTCGAGCTGATAGGGCCTTTCCTTGCGCAGATCCTCGAGCCACGGACGATAATGTGCCAGCGCCGGAACCTGCATGGCGGCGTCGAGACGAGCATCGTCGAGCCGATTGAGCTCAAGGACGAAGAACAAAAGATGCGTCGAGGCAGCAGTGACGCGCTCCTGCACATCGCCATAGAACTTGGCACGAGCGGGATCGACCGTGTTGCCTGAGTGCACAAGCCCCGCGTAGGAGATCAACCGTCCAAGGAGATCATCCAGCGCCTCATAGCGCCTGATCGCGTCGGCCAGCGCGCTTCCCGCCTGCGGCCCGTCCGCAAGTGCCGCAAGCTTGCCCTTGTACTCCCGCTCGAACGCCGCGCTCTCCGCATCGGCGCGGTCAAGATCGCGGCCCACCTGGGGATCGTCCAACCCGAGATAAAGATCGGCCAGGTTCCATTCCGGCAGCCTGCCAAGAGCCGCTCGGGAGCGGGACTTGGCGGAGCGGAGCATGCGCCGTTTTTCAGCCATGCGCGTTTTCGCGAGGGGGCCAGGTTTGGACCCTGTACGGTGAATTCGGCTCATCCCATCTCTTACCGGATTGTGCTGGCGCCAGCCAGCCTCGCGACCTTATCCAGGCATTAACCCAATTGGGCCACAGTGCGCCAAATCGGCACAAGGGCCGGCGGTTGCGAGGGTGCGTAGTGAGTGAACGTATTTTGATCGTCGATGACGATCCCGTGCAGCGACGGCTCCTTGAGAATATGGTGCGCAGATTCGGCTACGAGCCGCTCGTTGCCGAGGGCGGCGATGCGGCCGTGGCTCTGTTGACGGTCGCGGACGGCGCACCCATTCACGCGGTCGTGCTCGACCTCGTGATGCCCGACCTCGACGGCCTGGGTGTCCTCGCGAAAATACGAGAGGCCGAGATCCCGGTTCCGGTAATCGTTCAAACGGTGCATGGCGGAATCGACAATGTGGTCACAGCCGTGCGCGCCGGAGCGACCGATTTCGTCGTCAAGCCCGTGGGCGTCGAGCGCCTTCACGTTTCATTGCGTAATGCGCTCGCAACCAGCGCGCTCGAAAGCGAGCTGGCACGCATCAAGAGAAGCCGCACCGGCACGCTCGGCTTCAACGATATCATCACCAAGAGTCCCCGCATGCAATCCGTGTTGCGCGTGGCCGAGAAGGCCGCGAGCTCAGCCATCCCGGTCTTGATCGAAGGTCAGTCCGGCGTCGGCAAGGAGCTGATCGCGCGTGCCATTCACGGATCTGGCGACCGACGGGCGAAGCCTTTCGTCGCGGTCAACTGCGGGGCCATTCCCGATAATCTGGTCGAGTCGCTCCTGTTCGGTCACGAGAAGGGAGCGTTCACCGGTGCGACCGAACGCCATATGGGAAAGTTCGTCGAGGCGTCGGGCGGGACGCTGTTCCTCGACGAGGTCGGCGAGTTGCCCGCCGCCGCCCAGGTGAAGCTCCTGCGCGCAATTCAGGAGGGTGAGATCGAGCCGGTTGGGGCGCGCAAGCCTGTCAAGGTCGATGTGCGTCTGATCTCTGCCACCAACCGTGACCTCATCGCTGACGTCAAATCAGGGCGCTTTCGCGAGGATTTGTTTTATCGTCTGCACGTCTTTCCGATTTCCGTGCCGGCGCTGCGTGAGCGGCTGCAGGACATTCCCGAGCTCGCACGCCATTTCCTCGTCCGCTTCGCGGCCGGGGAAGGCAAGCGTGTGAGCGGCCTGAGCGCCGAGGCAATGTCCCTTTTGTGCGCCTATCAATGGCCCGGAAATGTGCGCCAGCTCGAAAACGCGGTCTTCCGAGCCGTTGTGCTCGCGGAGGGCGATATCATCGGTTGCGGCGAGTTTCCACAAATTGCCTCGCAGGTATCCGGCTGCGTTGCGACCGACGACATAGCTCCGATGGCCATTTCGGAAACAGTCCCACATGGGCTGCACCCGATCAAAGGCGATTTATTCGACCTCGGCAGCGCGACCATATCGCCGCCCGCGGCCACAACGCCGATGAGTGCACTCGACCTGCTGGACGACAATGGCGAGGTGCGGCCGCTGGAGCATATCGAAGCCGATGCAATTCGGTTTGCCATCGCCCATTACCGCGGACAGATGTCGGAAGTTGCGAGGCGATTGCGCATCGGGCGCTCCACGCTCTACCGCAAGCTGGATTCACTTGGACTTTCCGGCGATCCGGATATGCAGCCGCATGCGTTGTAATGGGGTGACAGCAGACATGCCGGACCGCAGCCGCCGCACACCTTTACTGCCGCTGGACAGCAGAACGGCTGAACTTGAGCGGGGCCTGCCGCCGAGTGCAGCGGCGATTAAAGGAATCTTTGCAACGACGACAGAGGCAGCAAGTTTTCGCCATAGTCGGCTGTCACCGTTGCTTTATCGGGGGGGATGGGCACAGCGCTAACCTCGCGTTAACCCTTCCCTAGTTGACACTGCGTTAGCCGTTATCCACCGCTTGGACGGTGGATAGTGGAGCTTGCTGCCCGTGGTGCTCGCCGCGGGAGGCGGGGAGCTGACGCATATGACATGGGCTGGCACGTGACGGTCAAAGTCGCGCTCGAGAATCCGTCGCCTTTGCGTTTGACGCTTGCCGGCTATTGCGGCAGCTTGGCTGTTCTGCTCATTGTCTTTGGTTGGGTGACGCTGCGGACTGCCGCCGCGGACAGCGAAACGCGCACCATCTCGCTTCACCATATCCATACCAACGAAGACCTGACCGTCACCTACAAGGTGAACGGCCGCTACGACGAGACCGCACTCACAAAGATCAACAACCTGCTGCGCGATTGGCGTCAGGATAAGCCGACCGCAATGGACCCCCATCTGATCGATCTGCTGTGGGAAGTCCATCGTGAAGTCGGAGCGAAAGAGCCGATCTGGATCGTTTGTGGATACCGCTCGCCGTCTACCAACGATATGCTGCGCAAGCGCTCCAGCGGTGTCGCCAAGTTCAGCCAGCACATGCTTGGCAAGGCGATCGATTTCTACATTCCTGGAGTACCCCTTGACCAGTTGCGGGCGGCCGGCCTGCGGGCTCAGCACGGCGGGGTCGGCTTTTATCCCACGTCCGGCTCGCCTTTCGTGCATTTGGACACCGGCGGCGTGCGTCATTGGCCACGATTGCCGGAGGTGCAGCTCGCCGGCATACTCTCGAAAGGTCCGCTCGCCAGCCGATCCGCCTCGGACCCCAGGGGGACCGCGTTTGCCCAGGGCGACATTGTGCGTCCCGATCGCAAGCCCGGCTTCCTCGCCAAATTGCTCAGCAGCGACAACGAGACGGATGAGGAGGCCGATGCGGCGGCAGCGGCCGGCGCTCCTTCGGCCCCGGCCGACGACGCCTCGGCGCGCATCGGCAAGGTCGAGCCCAAACTCGCGGAAAAAGCATCCGAGAAGTGGATTGAGAACCCGGCAATGACCGCCCGCGCACAGATGGCGGCCATCCCGCTCCCGCCGAGCAGACCGGTAAAGCCTGAAACCTATCAGATTGCATCGGCAGATTCGAAACCGGTGGCCAAGCCGGGACCTGGCAAGGACATCGACGTCGTGGCGTCAAAATCAGTTTCCGCCCCGACCGGCTATCAGATGGCTTCCGCCAGCGAAAAGCCGGTACGCCTTGCACAAGCGGAAAATCTTGACCGAACCAATTCCGGCGCCAATGATGTCCTGAGCACGCGAGGCTACTGGCGGGGCCTGCCGAGCGCCGAACCGGTTGAGGTGCCGGCAACAACCAATTCGCGCGTTCCGCAGGCTTCGACGCCGGCGACCCAGCACGCCGCGGGCAGCGCCAATGCCGGTCCGAAGACGACCGCGGGCATCACGAAATGGCCCCTGGCTGATGGCAGTGACAGCGAGCCGTTGCCGAATGCTCTTTCCTATGCATCGCAGCCTACCCCGATCGCGGTAGCGCGGACGGTCCCGATGGGCACGAAGCCGCGCGCCGTACCTGCCGCTCGCGAGGACACCACGATCGTGGTCAAGCATGGCGACGATCGCCTGCCGGCCATGGCGCCGCAAAACGACGGCCAACGTTCCGCGATCCCGTCCAGGAAGCCAAGCGGTGGTGCCGTTCGCGTAGGCGATCGTTTCAACGATCCCTGGATGCGCGCCATGATCCTTAGTCCGAGCGCGCAGAGCTTCATGGGGACCACGCTGTTCGGGCTGCCGGACTTCCGCAACCTCGGTCCCTATATGCAGAAGCCGGTCACCGCCCTGGCCATGACCTTCGGCGACGATCCAAATCCCGGAATGACAAGCGAGCAGTTTGCCGGCAGCGCCTTAACCTTCATCGGGAGCGTCAAATTCGGCGCACCATCGGCCGCGGCGCGTTGATTAACCGGCGTTGGCCGGTGGTTTAGTCAGAGCATTCCAAGCGCGTCCATATAAGTCTCAACAATGGTCTCGTGCTCGCGCCGCTTGTCGGCGTCCTGTTTGCGTAATCGTACGATTTCGCGCAGCGCCTTGTTGTCAAAACCGTTGGCCTTGGCTTCCGCATAGACGTCACGAACGTCATCCGCAATCGCCTTCTTTTCTTCCTCCAGCCGCTCGATGCGCTCGACAAAAGCCTTGAGATGATCCTTGGCGAAGCGGGTCGCGGCCTGCGCTTGCTTCTCGGCGACAGCAATGGACATTGAAACCTCCGACTCAAACGAGTGCATTTGCAAGACTGGAGGTTTTGCGAGCGGCGAGGTCAAGTCGAGACGGCCGTCATCCCCGGAGTACACAGGCGATCGGGATCAGTGCTTATGGCCGGCCTTTTCGAATCCTGCTCGCTGGTCCTGGGAAGCCTCATTCTGGTGCTTGGCCTTCCATTCCTCGTACGGCATGCCGTAGATGAGTTCCCGGCTTTGCTCCTTGGACATCGGCACCCGATGCGTGTCGGCGGCTTCCTTCATCCAGTTCGACAGACAATTGCGGCAAAAGCCCGCAAGATTCATCAGGTCGATGTTCTGCACGTCGGTGCGCCTGCGCAAATGCTCGATCAGACGCCGGAACGCTGCGGCTTCGAGCTCGGTTCTCGTCTTGTCATCAAGCACCATGGGCGCGTCCTTTCATCGGTCAAGCCCCCCGGATTGGATCAGGGCTTAGGATAGTGATGGTTGTGCGCTCTCTCCAGTGGGGCATCCCTTCGGTAGCCTTTGTTGTCTCATATGGGCTCGAACCGTGATCGACGGGGCGCGCGCTTTTCTCGAATCACTGTTCCGCACGGCAGTGGCCGCGGCGCATCCCGCGAGCTGCCTGCCGCCCTGCTTGCCTGCCCCTCCGGCGACGGGCCGCCTCCTCATTTTGGCCGCAGGCAAAGCCGGCGGTTCAATGGCTCAGGTCGCCGAGCGGCATTTTCTCGACAAGCAAGGCATCCCGGCAAGCCGTATCAGCGGCATCGCCGTCACCCGTCACGGGTACGGTTGCCCAACGCGCCACGTGCGCATGATCGAAGCAGGGCACCCGGTACCGGATGCGGAAGGACTCGCAGGGACCCTCGAGACGCTCGCGCTTGCCGACTCCGCAGGGGCGGACGATCTGGTGCTCGTGCTGATTTCCGGAGGTGCATCCGCCAACTGGACCGCACCCGTGCCGGGTGTGTCGCTCTTGCAGAAGCAGGCGCTCACCCGCGATCTCCTCGCTTCCGGCGCCTCGATCTTCGAGATGAACGCCGTGCGCAAGCACCTCTCGCGGATCAAGGGCGGGCGGCTCACCCAGCGGGCATATCCCGCGCGGCTGGTGACTGTGGGCATTTCCGATGTGCCCGGAGATGATCCCGCGGTGATTGGTTCGGGGCCCACCGTTCCGGATCCGACGACGCTTGCCGACGCGCGCGAAATCGTGGCGCGCCGCGCACTGCAGATGCCGCCGGTCATGACGCGCGCGCTGGCGCAAAGCGCCAACGAGACCCCCAAGCCCGGCAATCGGGTCTTTGCCCGGTCGTCTTTCACCTTGGCCATGCGACCCGCCGACGTCTTTCGCGTGGTGGAAGACGCGGTGCGAGTTGCCGGATACGAAAGCATCCTGCTCGGCAGCCGGATCGAGGGCGAGGCACGCGTGGTTGCCGCCGAGCAAGCCCGACTCGCCCGCGATCTCAAGGCACAGGGACGCCGATCCATAATTCTGTCAGGAGGCGAGCTTACCGTGACGCTGCGCGGCAAAGGCCGTGGCGGCCCAAATCAGGAATACGCTCTGGCGTTGGCCGTCGCGCTTGCGGGCACAAAGTCCATCTCGGCGCTGGCCGGAGACACCGACGGCACCGACGGCGGTAGCGGCAGGACCGATGATCCCGCCGGCGCCTTTGTCGACGATACGACCCTGTCGCGCGCCGGGCGACTGGGGCTCGATGCGGCGCATTATCTTGATGACAACAATTCGACCGAATTCTTCGAAAAACTAGGTGATCTGCTGGTCCCGGGACCTACCCTGACCAATGTGAACGACTTCCGGGCTATCCTCGTTGACAGCCCCTAGAGGTCACGCAATATGCATGCCAGTTCGGGGCGTGGGATAGCCCGGGGGATCGGCGGGATGAAGCATCGGTTTACGAGGACGGCAACGCTCCGGCATGGCTCGTTCGTTCACGTTGCCCGTGCAATTGGCGCAGCCGTCCTGCTCGTGATCGCAATTGCTTTGACCGCGGAGCCGGCAAGCGCTGATTTCCGTCTCTGCAACAATACCAGCAATCGAGTTGGTATTGCAGTTGGCTATAAGGAGAACGAGGGCTGGACCACCGAAGGGTGGTGGAATATCGCCGCGCGAAGCTGTGAAACGGTGCTGCGGGGCTCGCTGGTGGCGCGCTTCTACTACATTTACGCCGTCGACTACGATCGCGGCGGCGAATGGTCGGGACAAGCCTTCATGTGCACGCGAGAAAAGGAGTTCACCATCCGCGGCACTGACGATTGTCTCGCGCGCGGCTATGACCGGACCGGCTTTTTTGAGGTCGATACCGGCGATCAGCCTTCCTGGACTGTGCAGCTCACCGAATCCGCTGACCAGGTACCCATGCAGGCCCTGCAATCGCGCGTTCCGATGCTGCAGACACCGCCGGCGCCGGGCCGGACCGGCGTGGCGCCACCCGCAGCGCGCAATCGAAACTAGATGCGACGCCTTCGCCGCACCAAGATCGTCGCCACACTCGGGCCTGCCTCCTCGGATCGAAGCGTCATCGCAAACCTGTTTGCGGCGGGAGCCGACGTTTTCCGCATCAATATGAGCCACACGTCGCATGAACGCATGCGCGAGCTGGTAGCCGCAATCCGCGCGGTGGAAACGGAGCATGCAAGACCGATCGGAATTCTCGCCGATTTGCAGGGCCCCAAGCTGCGGATAGGTCGTTTTGCCGACGGCGCCGCAACCCTCATCAAGGGTAGCTCCTTTGAGCTCGATGCCGATCCGATGCCGGGCGACGGGCGGCGTGTGCACCTGCCGCATGCGGAAATCTTCGACGCCATTGAGCCCTGTCACACGCTGCTGCTCGACGACGGAAAGGTTCGGCTCGTCGCGACCGCCGTCGAGGACAACCGCATCCTGACCCGGGTCGAAGTTGGCGGAAAGCTTTCCGACCGCAAGGGTGTAAGCCTGCCCGACACGATGATTCCATTCTCGGCGTTGGCGGAAAAGGACCGGTCCGACCTTGAGGCAGCGCTCCATGCCGACGTCGACTGGGTTGCGCTCTCCTTCATCCAGCGGCCTGAAGACATCGCAGAGGCGAAGAAGCTCACGCGCGGTCGCGCGGCGGTAATGGCCAAAATCGAGAAGCCGCAGGCGGTGTCTCGCCTGGGCGAAATAATCGATATCGCCGAGTCTCTGATGGTTGCCCGCGGCGACCTCGGGGTCGAGATGCCGCTGGAAAAGGTCCCCGGCGTGCAGAAACAGATGACCCGCTCGGGGCGCCATGCCGGCAAGCCAGTCGTGGTCGCGACCCAGATGCTGGAATCCATGATCAACAGCCCGGTGCCCACGCGCGCCGAAGTATCGGATGTCGCAACTGCGATCTTCGAAGGGGCGGATGCCATCATGCTGTCCGCCGAATCCGCAGCCGGCCAGTATCCGGTCGAAGCGGTCGCCACCATGGACCGCATCGCCCGAGAGGTCGAGCAGGACCCGCTCTATCGCACCATCCTTGACGCTCAGCGCACGGAGCCTGAGGCGACCGGTTCCGACGCGATTGCCGCCGCCGCGCGCCAGATCGCCGAAACGCTTGAGCTCTCCGCCATCATCTGCTGGACAAGCTCCGGCTCCACCGGCTTGCGGGTCGCTCGCGAGCGGCCGAAATCTCCGATCGTTGCAATCTCTCCCAAACTTTCGACCTGCCGCCGTCTGGCACTGGTTTGGGGCGTACATTCGATTCTGGCGGAGGATGCACACGATCTCGACGACATGGTCGACCGCGCAAGGGGGCTGGCATTCAAGGACGGATTTGCCAAGGACGGTCAGCGCGTCATCATCGTTGCAGGGGTGCCGCTGGGAACCCCCGGCGCGACCAACATGTTGCGGATCGCCTTTGTTGCGGCGAAAGACAGCCAATAGGCCGTCACTGCGTGCGCAACCTATGCGCCCACGTGCAACCTAGATGTCGCGGCCGTCAACCTTCTCGGACAATTTCTTGACCAGGTCCGGAATTTTCTCGAGGTGAGGGTGGATCGAAAGTGCCCGACGGAGCACTTCAAGCGCGTGTTTTTCGTCGCCAATCTCCTGCAAGATGATACCAAGCCCCGAGAGCGCGCCGAAATGCCGGGGTTCGCGCGTCAGAACTTCGTGGATGTCCGAAAGAGCCCGGCCAAATTCTTTTTTCGCATAATACACGGTTGCGCGGCGGTTCCACGCCTCGACGAAGTCAGGTTTGATATCGATGACAGCGTTGAGGAGCTTGATCGCGAGATCGAACTCCTGGGCATCGACCGCGGTCTTGACACGCCCCATCAGCAGATTGGCGGTATCGCTCGCTGACGCGAGCCAGATCGCCCAAATGCGGTTTTCAATATACTTCGCGCTTTCATCGTCGGGCGCGGCTTTGAGCGCCTCGAACAGCCGGTCGAGATTTTGTGCTTTGTCGCCACGCTGCGCCCGCGGAAGGTTGCTCGGCGGCTCAACCGGCTTGAACTGCTCGGTGTCCATCCCCTCCGCGAAGGCTGGAGCGAGGCAGGTCATGCCAATGAAGATTGCCAGAGCCACGAAGCGGATCATGGAGGCCAAATCTACCGTTCTCCCGCGATACGATAAAGAACCGATTCGGAGATCATGCACCATTGATCAAGTGTCCGCGTGCCTATGGAGTTCCTCGCTTTTTGGGGCAGACGCTGGGGAGCTGCCGGCAAGCCGCATGGCTAAAGCGGCATTAGCCCTGACGCGCCTTGAAGCGGCGCTGGACCTTATTGATCACGTAGACCCGTCCCTTGCGCCGTACCAGGCGGTTGTTGCGATGACGGCTGCGCAGCGATTTCAAAGAATTTCGGACTTTCATGGCTGTAACTTCCGCTAGTTGGCGCGCGTGCGCAGGGGCATGCGTTGAGCGTTTAACGGTGAATTCGTTGGCGCATGTTCGGATCACCTACAACGGAGAGAAAAAGGCCGCAACTTTGAAACGTTCGATCCCACAAAGCGGCCTCTGGTGGGCGCGACAGGGATCGAACCTGTGACCCCTACCATGTCAAGGTAGTGGTCAGGGAATTTCCAGCAATTGCCGACCACCGCTCAATGGGGATAACATACGGAAATATTTGCATAAATCCATCGATAGCAGTTGACGGCGATT
>Ga0306922_10003691_pt1 | contig 14373 bp, 13 predicted proteins | sample sta12Cox44000082_FD_203758 | JGI IMG/M metagenome (GOLD analysis project Ga0306922, IMG submission 203758) | Lab enrichment of tropical soil microbial communities from Luquillo Experimental Forest, Puerto Rico - statoxic.12C.oxic.44.000.082 (v2)... | ecosystem: Environmental > Terrestrial >... | reverse complement strand
CCCAATTGATCGCGTTTTCCGCGAAGGCCGGCACGTACTGCCCGAGGCCGAGACCCCGCAGCCACTCGGCAATGTCCACGGTTTTGCCTCCCTCCCGCAGAAGCTTAACGACGATCGTGCGAACGGGGAAGCCGGACTTCGGCGTCAGAGAAGAGTTCCGGCCGCCTGCCCAGCGCCCCGGAGTGTAAAAGGCTTAGCGTTATCTCGAATGGCCGCTTCAAACCGTGTCCGGAGCTCGGGTTAGGGGTCGGCTTTGGGGCATAAAGAGCGGTTCCTGACGCCGAGGCGGACCGACGGCTGTGGGCTCGGTTAGGAGACCTTCGCTGGAAGACGCGGCAACGAGGAAGATGCGCCGAAAGGGGCCGTTGGAGGGGTGGCGACCGAACCGCCGGGTTCGACTTTTGCTGCGGTCCGTGGCCCTGACGGAAGTCGCGTGCGGATGCCCCCGCTAATCAGCGCGGTCACATTGAATGCCGCGACCGCCCTCCGCGCCAGGTGATCTTGAACGGGCATCGACGGCGAGCGCTACGACTTGAGTTTCGCGTGCCTCGGCAGATCCTTACGGTTGGCGCCGCGATACGCCAGATAATTCTGGAAGGCCGCACTATTGCGACACACGAGCGGCATTCTGAGCGGGTAAACAGCTAGACTGAATAGGGGAAACGCCGATGGACTACTCGCCAAGCTGTAAGCCGCGCACTCTCACCCGGCGAAATGCGCTCGGCTGGATCGTGCTATTTGGCACTCCGACGCTTCTTTCTCGCTCCCTCAGTGCTACGGCAGCAATCGCAGGATACGTCGAAGAGGTCCGCGGTCAGGTGACCGCAGCGTTGGCAGCACAACGCCGCATCCTTGTCCCGCATGGGGACGTCTTTCTTGGAGATGAGGTGACGTCCGGCGACCGTTCACATGCCGCGCTACAACTCGGGCATGACACCTCGCTGCGCCTTGGGGCCAATGCGCGCGTTATAATCGATCGCTTCGTCGTCAACGCGGGTGGTTTCCTGACGTTGGAGGCCGGGCCCTTGTTGCTCGACAAGGAGTCCGACACACCAGGCGCGCTGCAGGTCCGCGGTTCGTTCGGGCTAATAACCATTCGCGGCACCCGGGTCTTTGTCGGACCCAGCAATGGCGTGATCGGCGTCTTTGTCGTGCATGGCCTGGTCGATGTCACCTCGGGAGGCCATAGCGTCGTGATACAGACCGGCCAAGGCACCGACATAGCCGCTCTGGGGGCCCCTCCGACGGAGCCCCACCCGTGGGGCGAAGGGCGAATCCGGGCGGCGCTCGCGAGCGTGGATTGAGGCATGCCGATAAGCTGGGCGACACCCCGCAGCGCATCCGCGCCCATTGCCGGTATCGTGGCGGCCGGGCTGGTTGCGATCGGGACTATGGCTCTGCCGGCGGCGTCGCGGACTGCCCTGCGTGAGCGCACCTTTGACACGCTCCTGGCCCTGGCCGCCCCGCTACATCCGGGTTCGGTTCCTGCCCAGCAGATCGTAGTGGTGGATATCGATGCCAAAAGCCTTGCCGCCTATGGCGGCTGGCCATGGCCACGGTCGCGGATCGCTGATCTGGTGGAGGCGATCGGGCGGGCTGGGGCTGCCGCGGTGGCCATCGACATCCTGTTCGAGGGTCCGGATGCGAAATCTCCGGCTGCTCTGGCTCGCCGCCTCGGCACCGAAATCGGCCGCTCGGACATCATTGCCTGGGCCGATACGCTGCCCGATGGCGACCGGCGGTTGGGTGAGGCGCTGGCATCCGTTCCGGTCATCCTCGGCTTTGCGCTCGATCCAATTGGTACCGCGAAGCTGCCTGGCGTGCCGTTCCTCACTCGCGGCGCTGTCGTCTTGCCACAGCTCTGGCGGGCTCCGGGCGGGATCGCGCCGCTCGCCGGACTGCGCGACCATGCTGCAGGCCTGGGCGCCTTGTCACTCCCTGGCGATGAGGACGGCATGGTCCGCCGGGTGCCGATGTTGGTTGGTGTTGGCAGCCAGGTGCATCCAGGGCTTGTCACGGAGGCCGTGCGGCTTGCCCAGGACGCATCGGCTTATCAGCTCGACGGAACCGAGGAAATTCTCGGCATCGGTGGCGTGAGAGTGCGACTACCGCCGGACGGCATGCTTCGGCTGATACCGGGTCACCCCTTCGGGACAGTCGGTACGACGATTTCGGCCTCCGACCTTCTCAGGCAAAATCGGGCTGAGCCTCGGCTCCGCCGGGCGATCGTGCTGATCGGCAGCTCCGCGCCTGAACTCGGTGGCCTGCGCCCAACGCCTGATGACCCGCTGATGCCATCGGTCATGTTGCACGCTAAGGCAGTCGACCAACTGTTGCGCGGACGATTGCCGTTGGCGATGCAGCGTGAGCACATACTTTCCGGGGTACTCGCCCTGCTGGGGACAATCGTGGGTTTGCTGGCGGCGTTGCTACTCCGCCCGGTGCACGGCGCACTCGCGGTTGCCTGCCTCGTCATTCTGATGGCTGGCGCCGGGTTTATAGCCGCCATTGGCGACCGGATGTTCGACCCGCTAGCGCCCATGATAGTCGCGGCGACGTCCTTCGCGGCCGCGTCGCTGGCGAGGGCAGCACAGACCCAGCTCCGGGAGGCGCGGCTCCGGCAACGTTTCGCTCAACATCTGGCGCCCGCGGTGGTGGAACGCATTGTTGCCCGCCCATCGGTGCTCAAATTGAATGGCGAACGTCGTCAAATCACCGCTCTCTTTACTGATATCGAAGGGTTCACTGCGATGACGCATCGCGCACATCCAGAAGCGCTGGTGGCTTTGCTCGACGAGTATTTCGAGGGCGTGGCACAGATCGTCATCGATCATGGCGGGATGATCGACAAGCTTGTTGGCGATGGTGTACATGCCCTCTTCAACACGCCACTCGATCTCGCCGACCACCCGGTGAGGGCGGTGCACTGCGCCATCGCCATTCGGGGATGGACCGATGCCTATCGCCAGACACCGCGAGCCGCAGCACTTGGCCTCGGGCGCACACGCATCGGCATAGAGACCGGTGACGTGATCGTCGGTGACGTCGGCATCAGGGCCAAGCTCGACTACACAGCGTACGGTGATGCGGTAAATTCCGCCGCGCGCCTCGAAGCCGCCAACAAAGAGCTCGGGTCAACGATCTGCATCGGCCCAGAAACAGCTTCGCGCTGTCCCCCGGATTTGTTACGCTGGATCGCTACGATCCAGCTTCGCGGTTTTACTGAAACGGTGTGCGCGTATGAGCCTCGGCCCGATACATCTGCGGTCGTAACGGCGTCGCACGGCTCATAGAAATTCTCAATCATGTTACCGCGCTCATCAGCCTGCACTATGGGGCGGTGAGTGGTCCGTGCCGGGGCCTGACCAGCGATTGCACCCAGTCGTGTCGCCAGCCACGGGCAAACTTCCGGCTTCAGTGATGTCACCCCGGCGGTCGGGTCGAGATCGACAGTGCGAAACCCGCCCCGACTCGGTGCGCTGGCCTTAGACGGCCGGGATACGCATTGTCTCTCGAATCGAGAATGTGAAGGTCGGTGGCAGCTGATCCAGATCAATCGACGCTCGATCGAAGGTCATATCAGGTCGACCCGCTAGCGTCGCCACGTGGGATCGAAGAAGTGGAGGAAGCGTCCATGCAGGATAAGGACGCATGACAGTAAACGTCATTCCAATTTCGGAAGATACCCCTGTCCGTGAGGTCGTGGGCCTACTGCTGAAGTACCGGATCCGCGCGGTACTGGTCGTCGACGGGAACCGCTTTGCCCTTGCTCTGTCGCGCCTTTAATGGCGGCTAAGGGGCATCAAGACGCGTTCCCGCGGCCGAGGACGAATGGCTGGTGTCGGTTCAGTCAACGGACCTTCGCCGGGTCGCGCGGCAACCTGCGAGACTCGCCGAGATCGGTTATGGGAATAGCTACGGGTCGCCGCGTTTGGCTTACGGCGTGGAGCATACGGCTGCCATCGGCCCTGCGGAACGCGATTGGTCATTGCCCAGATAGCTCGACGCGGCGATGCTGACCTCGAAAAATTGGCGGGAAACGGCAGATTTCGGCTACGACGTCCAAGTCACGCGGACTGCCCGGAGCCCCGGAGCGGCGGAGCTGGCGCCCCCCTCTGCTCCGGTTAGACGCGCAACACTGCAACAGTCTCGATTTCGCGGGGTTCTTGGGCCGCCCCTGCGTAGCACGATCCGCCATAGCAGCCGCAACGCCTCCAGTGGCGTGACGAAGCCGGAGAAGAAGCGGTGCCGGGTTCGGGGGAACATCTCCGACGCCGCTCCCAGGCTCGGCCCGGCACTGCCCAGCCCGGCCGGATCTTATACGCGTTTCGGGTCGATAGGATGTCACTAGCACGCGCTTGCCTCACGGCTCCGACTTCGACCCAGGCCGCTTCGCTTTCCGAGCGGTAATCTGGCCTGCGGGCGGGGGGTTTGCGTGGGACGGGAAGGGAGGTCTGCGGGGAAGGAGTGGCGCCGAGTTGGGAGAGAACATCCCGACGCCGCCCTGGGCCTCGCTGAGCCGTCGGGGCAACCACTTCTCGTTGCGGGTGACCCCTTCTTCTACATCCGGCGCAATCAACTCGTCGAGTTGGCGGCACGTTTTGCAGTCCCCGCCATCTATGAATTCCGAGAGTTTACCGTGGCGGGCGGGCTGATGAGCTATGCAGGCCAGCTCGATGACTTGTATCGTCAAGCCGGCCTCTACGTTGGCCGCATCCTCGCCGGCACAAACCCCGCTGATCTCCCGGTTGTGCAGCCAACGACCTTCGAGCTGGTCGTTAACCTCAAGACTGCAAAAGCGCTCGGCCTTACGATCCCACCCTTAGTCCTTGCCCGCGTCGCCGAGGTCATCGAGTGACCGCTTGGGCCTCCTCATCGGTGACCCCATCTTCCGCCCTATGTGTGGCCGCGTCCGCCTCTCCCCCGACGTAAGCGAGATCGAGCTTGTCTTCTCGATTCCGCCGCATCGGCCGCCGCCGAGCTTCGTGCCGAGGGCAATTAAGGGCATCCGACGATCTGTGCCGCTCCGGCGACGCCAAAGATCTCGATGAGACAGGCCACTTGGTCGAGCAAGTCTCGGTCTCGATAGTCTTCGCCTTTTTCAGCCAAGATGATCATGGCGATAAAGCCGGGAGCGATCTCCTCGATCCAGCAGGCGTATTCCAAAATGCCATCTGTCGTGGCCATCAGACGACATACCCGTCAAAGTGACAGTCAATGCCGCACCTGGAGTAGGCTGCGGCCCGAAGCTTTAATGAAAAGTTAACGAGGGCCCCGACACAGCATTCGGGTGGCAACATCAAAAACAATGACCCGAGCCTCATCGAGCCGATCGCGGGGGAATGAACCTGAGATTGGACGGATCTTCGCTAGCGCGGACGGTGCCCTCAACGAGCTGAAGCCGCTCGGCTGCCGCGTCATCCCGTTCATCGACCCCGACCCGGCCGCGGTTGCACCGGTGCACAACACCGGCGCGGACGGGATCGAAATCTACACGGGCTCCTACGCCGCGGCCTTTCGCGCCGGCCACCCGCAGGCGCTAGTGCAGGCCTGCGCCGCGACCGCCGTGCGCGCCGCCGAGCTCGGCCTGGTCGTCAATATCGGCCACGATCTGAACCTCGACAATCTGCCCGCGTTGACAGCCGCTTTGCCCGGCTTCGCCGAAGCCTCAATCGGCCACGAGCTGACCGCCGACGCGCTGGTGATCGGGTTTGCTGCAACGGGGCGCGCCTACAAGGCCGCCCTCGCGGCTCGGCATTACGGTACCGCCTCGCGGGGCACCGGCGATGCGCTGTGTCAGACGGGTACTGCAGCCGGGCGAGACGATCGTCTATGCCACAAAACTTCATTGGCTGATCTATATACATGCGATTTTGCTGCTGATTGCGTGCATTATTCTCGCCGGCGCCGCGGTTTCTACCAGCGACAATCAGAATCTCAGCCTGGCCTTGAAGATTGCGACGGTTATCTTCGCGCTGCTGGCATTGTCGGCCGGGCTGCGGACATTTATCCGGCGCACGACCACCGAGCTCGCGGTGACCAATCACCGCGTCATCTACAAATCCGGCCTGCTCTCCCGGGAGATGAACCGCGACAAGGTCGAAAGCGTCGATGTCGACAATCGCTGCTCGGCCGCATCTTCGGCTATGGCACGGTGATCGTGTGCCGCACCGGCGGCAGCCTCGAGCCGATGCGCAATATCGGCGATCCGCTGAGCTTTCGCAGCCATATCACCGCCAGCCCATCGCCTTAGCCTAAGAGGCAGTTTTCAGAGTTCGCGGACGGCGCGCCCTGCAACCAAGAATATGCAGGCAGACTGGAGCAGCAACTGCACGATGGGCCCGAGCCCTGATCCGCGACGCTGACCCCGGCTGTGGGTGTGTGGCTCCAAGATCGCATTTTCCTATGCTGTTCCGGCTCCGACCAGCTGCTCGATGGTGATCGGAAATCGACGAACGCGAACCCCGGTCGCGTGCCACACCGCGTTGGCGACTGCGCCGGCCGAGCCGGTGATTCCGATCTCGCCCACCCCCTTAATGCCGAGCGCGTTCACATGCGGGTCGTGCTCTTCGACCAGGATGGCCTCGAGCGATGGCACGTCGGCATTCACTGGAATGTGGTACTCGGCCAGGTTCGCGTTCATGACCCGCCCTGACCGCGGATCCAGCAAGGCCGCTTCATGGAGCGCGAAGGAGACACCCCAGATCATGCCGCCGTAGTACTGGCTGCGCACGAGCCGCGGGTTGATGATGGTGCCGGCGGCGAAGGCGCCGACCAGACGCGTCGCCCGGATCTGTCCCAGCTCCGGGTCCACCTTCACCTCGGCGAACACGGCACCGTGCGCGTACATGGCATAGGGCTTCTCCGCGAACGGATCTCCGCCGGCGCTGCCGTGTCCCTCGATCTCGGCAAGGCCGGCGCGGCTCAGGATATCGGCATAGCTCTCGCTACGGTTTTCGTCGTCGCGCCGGTAGAGGCGCCCGCCACGCACCAGCACACCGGCATTGTTGGCAGCGAACAGCGGCGAGCGCTCGTCGCCCATCGCCAATTCCGCCAGTTTGGCGATCACCTCGGCGCCGGCGCCGTGAATCGCCATGCCGGCAGTCGCGGTGTGCGAGGAACCGCCGGCAATGCCGGCATCCGGCAGGTCGGAGCTGCCGGCGCGGAACTCCAGTTGCTCGAGCTCGAGGCCGAGACTGTCCGCGGCGATCTGCGCGAGCGCAGTCCAGGCGCCCTGGCCCATGTCCTGCGCGCCGAGCTCGACCAACCCGGTCCCGTCGCGCCGCAGGACGGCCCTGGCCTGGCCCTGGAACATGATGGCCGGGAAGGTCGCGGTACCGAGGCCCCAGCCGACCAGCAGCCCGTTCTCGTCGCGCATCTGTCGCGGCGCCAGCGGACGCCCAGCCCAGCCAAAACTCGCCGCACCCTGCGCGTAGCACTCGCGCAACGCCTTGGAGGAGAACGGCTTGCCGGAGATCGGCTCGACCTCGGCGTAATTCCTTAGGCGGAATTCCAGCGGGTCGATGCCGACCGCCTGAGCCATCTCATCGATTGCGCTTTCCAGGGCGATGCTGCCGCTCGCCTCTCCAGGGGCGCGCATGAAGAGCGGGGTTCCGGTGTCCAGCCGCACCGCCTCGGCGCTCGTCGCGATGGCCGGGCTGGCGTAGAGCGTGTGGCTAACCTGGACAGCGGGCTCGAAGAAATCGTCGAAGCTGCTCGTGGCTGTCAGCACATGGTGGTGGATTGCCGTCAGCGGCCCCTGGCGGTCGGCGCCCAGCCGGAGCGTCTGGCGCGTCGGCGCCCGATGGCCTACCGGGCCGTACATCTGTTCGCGGCGCAGCACCAGCTTCACCGGCCGCCCGACCAAACGGGCAGCCAGGATGCCGAGGACTTGCGGTCCGGAAATCATGCCCTTGGATCCGAACCCACCGCCCAGAAACGGGCTGCGGATCAGGATGTTCTCCAGCGGGATCCCGAACAGCCCCGCGATCCGCGCCTGCGCGCAGGCCAGACCCTGGCTCGGCGTGTCCACCGAGAGGCGGTCACCGTCCCAGGCGGCCACAATGGCATGCGGTTCCATTGCATTGTGGTACTGGGCGGGGGTCTCGTAAACCGCTTCGATGCGGTGTTCCGCTGCCGCCAGCCCAGCCTCGACGTCGCCACGACTGACCTCGGGCGGCGTGCCGACGCCAATCGCAGGCGGCACGACGCTGTCGTTGCCGTCCAGCCCGATCCGCGGCGGCTCTGCCTCATAGCGCGGCGCCAACAGCGCTGCGCCTTCCGTCGCCGCCTCCAGAGTGTCGGCGATCACCACGGCGATCGGCTGACCTGCGTAGCGCACCCTGTCGTTTTGCAGCAGGTCGAGGCGGAACATGAACGGGTCCAACTTTGCGTCCGGATCCAGCGCCAGCGGCGGGCGGTTCGCCGGGGTCATCACCTCGACTACGCCGGGATGCGTCTTTGCCGCCGCCACATCGAGGAAGGTCACGCGGCCACGGGCAATGCTGCTGACCGAGAGAGCGGCGTGCAGCATGCCGGGCGGGTGGTTGTCCGCCGCGTAGCGGGCCCGGCCGGTGACCTTCAAGACGCCGTCACGGCGGGTCAGGGGCTGGCCGATGCTGGCGCCGTGCCGGCGTTGCGAAAAGGTTGCTGCTGGTAAGGTCTCAGCCATGGACGGCGCCTCCGGGAATGGGTGCGAACGGAGAGGCAGGGAGAGCGGGCACGCGCTCGGGTGTCCCGGCCGCTGCCAGGGCCAGCGCACGCACCACGATCCGCCAGGCGAGCTCGATCTTGAAGGCGTTGTCGCCGGAGGGACGCGCCTCCGCCAGCGCCGCCTCCGCGGCGCGGCGAAAGTATTCCGAATTCGAGTGAACACCGGCCAGCGCCGCCTCCGCGGCTCGGGCACGCCACGGCTTTGCCGCCACGCCGCCTAGCGCCAGCCGCGCCTCCGCGATGACCCCGTCCTCGATGCGCAGGCAGGCTGCGGCGGAGACTACGGCGAAGGCGTAGGAGGTGCGCTCGCGGAGCTTCAAGTAGCGGGCATGCGCCGCGAACCGCATCGCTGCCCCAGGCAAGCGAACGGCCACGACGAGCTCGCCCGGCGCCAGCACGCTCTCGCGCTCAGGCGTGGTGCCGGGCAGCAGGTGAAATTCTTCTAGGGCCACCTCGCGCCGGCCGGCCTGCCCCTCGATTTGGACCACGGCGTCCAGCGCCGCGAGCGGCACGCAGAAATCGGATGGGTGCGTGGCGATGCAGGATTGGCTCCAGCCGAGCACCGCGTGCAGGCGGTTCTCGCCGCCGCGCGCCTCGCATCCGGCCCCCGGCTGCCGTTTGTTGCAGGCGCTCGACGGGTCGTAGAAATAGGCGCAGCGTGTACGCTGCAGCAGATTGCCGCCTACGGTTGCGGCATTGCGCAGCTGGGCGGAGGCGCCGGAGAGCAGTGCTTCGGAGACCGCTGGGAAGCGCTTGCTGATGGTCGGGTTGTAGGCGAGGTCGGCGTTGCGCACGCGCGCGCCGATGCGGACCCCGCCATCCGGCAGCGGCTCGATCTGGTCGAGACCGGCAAGGCGGCTGACATCGACCAGCCGCTTTGGACTGACGATACCGCCCTTCATCAGGTCGAGCAGGTTGGTGCCGCCCGCGAGATAGGTGCTGCCGGGGACCGCGGCAGCCGCAACAGCCTCCGACACCGTCGCCGGCCGGACATAGTCGAAGCGGTTCACGCTGCCTCCTTTCGCCCGGCCTGGCCCACGCTCCGCTGTGCCTCCAACACCGCTTCGGTGATGCCACGATAGGCGCCGCAGCGGCAGAGATTGCCGCTCATGCCTTCGCGCACCCGCTCGGGATCGTCTCCGGCATGGCCCTCTTCAATCAGGCCCACTGCACTCATGATCTGCCCAGGTGTGCAAAAGCCGCATTGGAAGGCGTCATGGCCGATGAAGGCCGCCTGCACCGGATGCAAGGTTTCGCCCTGCGCCAGCCCCTCGATGGTCAGCACCTCCGCGCCGTCCTGGCTCGCCGCCAATGCCAGGCAGGAATTAATTCGGCGACCATCGACCCGAACTGTGCAGGCGCCGCACTGGCCCCGGTCGCACCCTTTCTTGGTGCCGGTCAGGTGCAGGCGCTCGCGCAGTAGGTCGAGAAGGGTGACCCTTGGGTCCTCCAGCTCGATTGCGCGTTGCATACCGTTGATCGTGAGGGTGATTGACAGGCTCATGCGGCGCCCCGAAATATGGAGGATACCTCCGCTTAAAGGATATGGAGGGTACCTCCATTTACAAGGGGCAAAATTCAAGCGCGGACGCAATGACGCATCGACCGGCCATCGGAAAACGGAAGCAGCGCGCGGACGCGATCCGCAATCGTGAGCGAGTGCTGGAAGCCGCAAAAGCAGTGTTCAGCCAAGGCGGCCCGGAGGCGAGCCTGGAGGCCGTTGCGAGGCAGGCCGGCGTCGGGATCGGGACATTGTATCGGCACTTCCCGACCAGGGAGGATCTATATGAGGCGGTCTACCGGCACGAGGTCGAGCAGCTTGTCGAACTGGCCAAGCATCTCGCGGCAGAGACGGCTCCAGTCGAGGCGCTGCGCCGCTGGTTGCAGGCCGGCGTGGAATTCATGGCGACTAAGAAGGGCATGGCGGCAGCGCTCGCCATGGCCGCGCACGGTTCCTCGGACCTCATGGCCTACTCGCTTGACCGGCTGACTGGGGCTCTCCGGGAACTGTTGCAGCGTGCCGTGGCGGCGCAAGACATTCGTGGCGATTTCGACCCCGAGGACCTGCTCCGTACACTGGTCGGCATGTGCTACGCCCACGACCGTCCGGGCTGGCAAGCCAAGGTGTTGCGCCTGATCGATGTCTTCATCGATGGACTACGCCAGCGGCCCGATAGGAGACACCTCTAACGCGACGCTGATCGCGCTTCCCTTGGAACGCGCCGGATGCAACTCTTGTCGCCTCCACTGCCGAGGCTGATGCGATGAAGATTTCGGGCATTCGCTCTTTGATCGTTGCCCTGCCGGCCGACGAGCCGCTGGCTGACGCGGCGGAAAATCCCACTGGGACGCGGTCCATCGTCACGCTGCAGGTCGAGACCGACGCGAGCGTGGCCGGGGTCGGGGTCACCTATTTTGGCGGCGCTCTGACCGGCACATTGCGGCAAGCCGTTGACGAGCTCGGTGCGCTGATGGTCGGCGAGGATCCGCTGCGCGTCGAGGTGGTGGCGGCAAAGCTGCGCGCTGCCGCCGGCTCGGCGGGACCAGGCGGCATCTTCAACCTCGCCCACTCGGCGCTCGACATGGCGCTGTGGGACATCCGCGGCAAGGCATTGAACCTGCCGCTGTGGAAATTGCTCGGGGGTGCGCGCGAGCGGGTCCCCACCTATGCCAGCGGCGCCTTGATGCGCGGCCTCTCGCTCGACCAGGTCGTCGCTGCCGCGGCACGGCTCAAAGAACGTGGCTTTCGCGAGATGAAGACCCAGCTCGCATTGCCCGGCGAGACCACTCCCGCCAAGGAAGTCGAGCGCATGCGGCGGGTGCGCGAGGCGATCGGGCCCGACATCAAATTGATGTGCGACATCAACCAGCGCTGGCGGGTCGAGCAGGCGATCGACATCGGCAAGCGGGTCGAGGACGCCGGGGTCGGCCTCTTCTGGCTCGAGGATGTGACGACGGCCGACGACTTCGCCGGGCTCGCCCGGGTCACCGCGGCGCTGTCCACGCCGGTGGCGGGCGGCGAATATGTCTGGGGCATCGTGCCGTTCCGCCACATGGTCGAAGCCCGTTCGGTCGACATCGTGATGATCGACCTGGTGCGGGTCGGCGGCATCACCCAGTGGCTGAAGGTCGCCGGCATGGCCGAAGCCTTCAACCTGCCGGTCGTCAGCCACCTGATCCCCGAGGTCCACGTCCATCTGATCGGTGCGGTGCCCAACGGTCTGACGGTCGAATACATGCCGTGGCTGATGCGTCTCTTCGAAGAGGTCCCGCAGCCGCAAAACGGCGAGCTCGTGATGCCGACCGCACCGGGGCTCGGCCTCAAATTCGACCAAGCGACGCTAGATCGCTACCGCGCTGCGTGAGCTCGCGGCTCGCGCACTTGCAACGACCAGATTTGGGCCTATCTACACCTACCATGCGGTAAAGTAAATTATCTAATCGTTAATTCGGTGATATTAAGGCAAGTCATCGAAGCTGTTGCAACTTCCGCTGCCGGTCCGCTGCCGACCGCGGTTTTGGGGCTGAAAATTCCGCTACCGCCAGACACGCCAAATTATGTCTAAGCCTCTGATAAACAGCAAGTCTTCGGCATCTGGCGGACGCTTCGCGGACGCTGAATCGCGTTTTTCGCTGCCGACAGCGGAATTTGCCTCTGGAGGTCACCGATGAAGATATCGCGCATCCGCTCGCAGATCCTGGTGATGCCGCAACAGGACCCGCTCGCCAACACCCCGGAAGACACGAGTGCGGCGCGACCGATTGTGATCGTGCGGCTCGGCACCGATGACGGGATCGAAGGAATCGGAGTGACCTTCTACGGCGGCGCCATCACTGCCTCGCTGAAGCGCGCCGTCGACGACCTGGGTGCCCTGACCTTGGGAGAAGACCCGCTGCGCATCGAGGCGATCATCGCCAAGTTGCGCGCCGCCGCCGGTGGCTCCGGCCCCGCGGGGATGTTTACCTTGACGCTGTCGGCGATCGACATCGCGTTGTGGGACATCCGCGGCAAGGCGCTGAACCAGCCGTTGTGGAAATTGCTCGGCGGGGCGCGGCAGCGTGTCCCGACTTATGCGAGCGGTGCGTTGCGGCGCAACCTGTCGCTCGACGAGGTGGTGGCCGCCGCCGGTCGGCTGAAGGACACGGGCTTTCGCGAGATGAAAACACAGCTCGCTTTGCCCGGCGACACCTCGCCCGCCAAGGAGGTCGAGCGCATGCGGCGAGTGCGCGAGGCGACTGGACCCGACATCAAACTGATGTGCGACATCAACCAGCGCTGGCGGGTCGAGCAGGCGATCGACATCGGCCGACGCGTCGAAGACGCCGGGGTCGGTCTCTTCTGGCTCGAGGATGTGACGACGCACGACGATTACGCCGGGCTGGCGCGGTCAATGCGGCCTTGGCGACACCGATCTGCGGCGGGGAGCTGGTTTACGGTATCGTGCCGTTCCGTCACATGATCGAGGCGCGCTCAGTCGACTATGTGATGATCGACCTGATCCGCGTCGGCGGGATCACCCAATGGCTGAAGGTCGCTGGCATGGCCGAGGCCTTCAACCTGCCGGTCGTCAGCCACGTGATCCCCGAGATCCACGCCCATCTCGTGGCGGCGGTGCCAAATGGGCTCACCGTCGAGTACATGGGCTGGATGCTGCAACTGTTCGACGGCACCGCCGCCCTCGACAAAAGCGAGCTGCTCCTGTCGGACCGCGCTGGGCTAGGCCTGGCTTTCAGGGAGGAAATCATTCAGCGGTTCGCGGCGGCGTCATGAAGATTTCGAGCATCCGCTCGCAGATCGTGGCACTGCCGAACGACGAGCCGCTCGCCGGGTTTTCGGAAAATCCGAACGCGACCAACCCTATCGTCACGTTGCGGGTCGGCACCGACGACGGGGTCGAGGGGATCGGCGTAACCTATTTCGGTGGCCGGCTCACCGCCACCCTGCAGCACGCCGTGGAGGATCTCGGGGCACTAGCAATGGGCGAGGATCCGTTGCGGGTCGAGGCCGTGGCGGCGAAACTGGCCGCGGCTGCGGGCAGCGCCGGCCCGGGCGGGGTCGTGACGATGGCCATGTCGGCGATCGACGTGGCGCTGTGGGACATCAAGGGCAAGGCGCTCGGCCTCCCGCTGTGGAAGCTGCTGGGCGGCGGCCGCGACCGGATTGCCACCTACGCGAGCGGCGCGTTGCGGCGTGGCCTCAAGCTCGAGGAAGCGGTCACCGCGGCCGGAAGGCTGCGCGAAAAAGGCTATCGCCAGGCGAAAATGCAGCTCGGCCTGCCGGGTGTCACCTCGCCCGCCCGCGAAGTCGAGCAGGCCCGTCTCATTCGCGCGGCAGTCGGTCCGGACATGGATCTGATGTGCGACATCAACCAGCGCTGGCGTGTCGAGCAGGCGATCGACATCGGCCGGCGGGTCGAAAATGCCGGGGTCGGCCTTTATTGGCTCGAGGATGTCACGGCGCATGACGACTACCCGGGTCTTGCACGGGTAGCCGAGGCACTCGCAACGCCGGTCGCGGGCGGCGAATACCTATGGGGCATCGTGCCGTTCCGCCATATGCTCGAAGCCCGCTCGGTCGACATCGTGATGATCGACCAGGTGCGCTGCGGCGGCATCACGCCATGGCTCAAGATCGCCGGCATGGCCGAAGCCTTCAACCTG
>Ga0306922_10003687_pt1 | contig 14381 bp, 13 predicted proteins | sample sta12Cox44000082_FD_203758 | JGI IMG/M metagenome (GOLD analysis project Ga0306922, IMG submission 203758) | Lab enrichment of tropical soil microbial communities from Luquillo Experimental Forest, Puerto Rico - statoxic.12C.oxic.44.000.082 (v2)... | ecosystem: Environmental > Terrestrial >... | reverse complement strand
AATAAAGGTCTCGAAAAACCAGGTCGTATGCGCCAGATGCCATTTGGTCGGGCTGACGTCGGGCATCGACTGGATTGACTGATCCTCGGGCGTCAGATTGGCGGTCAGCGCTTCGCTTTCGCGGCGTATCGCGGCGAACCGCTCGATCGCGCAGTCGCGATTTGCGCCGCGAGCCTCCTGTTTCTCGGCACTGTCGAACACAGCATCCCCCAAACCTGTTGTGTTGGATCGCTAACACCCCCGCCGCCGGACGGTTGCGCTAATTGAGGTAACGATCGAGCAGATGGCGCTCGAAACTCGCCGTCCCGAGCGGGCGACCCGTGACGCTTTCCAACATTTCCGCCGTAGACAGCAGCGATCCTTTCGAATGGACTTGTTCGCGCAGCCACCCGAGCAACGGGGCGAATTCGCCTTGAGCTATCGCCTCCAGCACATCCGGGATGGCTTCGCGAGCGGCTTCGAACAGCTGCGCCGCGATCAGCGCGCCGAGGGTATAGGTCGGGAAATACCCCCAGACGCCGTCATACCAATGGATGTCTTGCAGACACCCCTCACGATCGCTGGACGGAACGATACCGAGCAATTGGCACAACCCGTCGGCCCAGGCGCCGGGAAGGTCTGCCGGGACGAGGTCTCCGGCGAGCATCGCCCGCTCGAGGCGGTAGCGCAAAATCACGTGAGCGGGATAAGTCACCTCGTCGGCATCGACCCGGATCAGGCCTCGATGCACGCGGATCTGGCGGCGGAACAGCACGTCGGCCTCCCAGCCGGGCCCGTCGCCGGCAAACGCCTCGCGCAAGATGGGTGCTGCAAAGGTCAGGAACGCGCGGCTACGGCAGACCTGCATCTCGAGGAGCAGGGACTGGCTCTCGTGAACCGCCATGCCGCGGGCGCGGCCAACCGGCTGCAGACGCCATTCGGCGGGGAGCCCCCTCTGATAGAGGGCGTGCCCCGTCTCGTGCAGAACTCCCATCAATGCGCGCGCAAAATCGCTCTCGTCGTAGCGCGTGGTGATCCGCACATCGTCGGGCGTGCCGCCGCAAAACGGATGGGCGCTGACATCGAGGCGGCCATGTCGGAAGTCAAAACCGATGCGCTCCATCAGCTGCATCCCGACACGGCGCTGCAGCTCGATCGGAAAGGGGCCGGAAGACACTGGCGGCGGCGGCAAAGCCGCCTGCCGGGACAGCGCCGCCTCGAGCAGATCAGGCAGAAAGCCGGCGACCTCACCGAACAAGCGATCGATCGTCGCGACTGACCCGCCCGGCTCGTATTGGTCGAGCAGCGCCTCATAGGGACTGCTTCCGAGATGCTCCGCCTTGGTCGCTGCGATCTCGCGCTCCAAGCACCGCACGCGCTCCAAAAGGGGCAGAACAGCAGCAAAGTCGTCCTGCGCGCGGGCATTTCGCCACACCGCCTCGCACTCCGAGCAAGCGCGCGACTCGGCTTCGACGAGCGTGCCAGGCAGCGCCGCCGCATGCACCCGGCGCCGTCGCATCTCATGCAAATTGGCGCGCTGCCACTCGTCGAGCGTGTCGCCCTCCCGCTCAGCTTCGGCCAGGAGGTCGCCAATCTCCGGCGCGGTGAGATGCTGATGGGTGATCACTCGCAACGTCGCGAGCTGCTCCGCCCGAGCGGCGGCCCCGCCTGCGGGCATTATGGCCGCGGCATCCCAATGGAGCATCGAGATCGCCCCCTCGATCGCCCCGATTCGGCGAAATCGCGCCTCTAATTGATGATAAGCGGTCATCCCGATCCCGCGTTGCGGCGGTGATAAAGGAGATAGACGACGATCAACGTGACTGCCAGGGAAAACCACGTAATCGCATACTGCAGATGGTCGTTCGGCAGCTCGAGACGTGTGACACCGCCTTTGGGCCAGCCCCCGGGGTTCGGGGTAGCATCGGCATCAATGTAGAAAGGCGCTACCCGATCAAGCTTGTCCGCTACGGCCATCGCCGGCAAATCGACCCAAAACCAGTAGTTCAGGTCTGCGCGGTTGTCCGGCAGAAACCAGGCAGGTTTCTTGGCCGGCGGCAGCCGAAGCAATCCTTGGAGCCGGACCGTGCCGGCGACTTGTCCGGCTGGCCGCTTTGCCGGGTCCTTGATCTCCGCCGGGATAAACCCGCGATTGATGAATACGATGCCGGCCCCGGGCTCCCGCAGCGGTGTCAGCACTTGATACCCGTTTCTCCCAGCCTCCGATGTCGCGCCTAGGAAGATCTCCTTGTCGTGAAGAAACACCCCCTCAGTGGTGACGTGGCGGAACTCGTTGCGTCGAGCCTCCTCCAGGCTGTGGGGCGCGACCGCAGGAGCTGCCGCCAGTGCCGCCTGGCGCTGTGCGATCAGCTCGCGCTTCCAGAACAGCCGCTCGATCTGCCACGACCCGAGCCCGAGCAACGCCAGCACCACTGGGACGCTGAACACGGTCGGCCAGAACAGCGGCCGAAACCGGGTCATGCTGGCCACGAGCAGACCCAAGTATCAGGACGGGGACGAAGTACCGAGCCGTCGATGGCGATATTGCAGCGCGATCAGTCCGGCTTTGAGCGGGCGCAACATTACTATGGCGCCGATCAGGATCAACGGCGCCCACAGCAGCAGATGCACCCAGATGGGCGGCGAAAACTTGATCTCGACCAACGCCGCGAGCCCGACAACGAGCATTCCCAGGAACAGGATTGCAAAGACCGCCGGGCCGTCGCCGGCATCCTGCGCCGACAGATCGAGCCCGCAGACCTCGCACGCTTGACGCACCTTCAAGGGGCCGGTGAATAGCCGACCCTTGCCGCATCGCGGACATCGGCAGCCGAGCGCGGCCCGCATCGTAGGGACGACAGGAAAATCTTTTATCGCCATTGGCAGATCAACCGACCTGACCGGCGCCGCCGCTTCCCTCACCCCACCAATAAATGCAAACAAAGAGAAACAGCCAAACCACATCGACGAAATGCCAATACCAGGCCGCCGCCTCGAAGCCGAAATGATGATCGGGCTTGAAGTGTCCCGCCCATGCCCGGTAGAGGCAGACGATCAGGAAGGTCGTGCCGATGATGACGTGGAAGCCGTGGAAGCCGGTCGCCATGAAAAAGGTCGACGGGTAAATGCCGCCCGTGAAGTGAAATGGCGCATGGCTGTATTCGTAAGCCTGTACCGAGGTAAAGCAGATGCCGAGAAAGACGGTCAGCGCTAAACCGCGCAGCAATCCGCTGCGGTCGCCCTCGATCAACGAATGGTGGGCCCAGGTGACTGTGGTTCCCGACAGCAGCAAGATCAACGTGTTGAGAAACGGAAACTCGAACGGATTGAACGGATGAATGGTTTTGGGCGGCCATACGCCGCCCACCGGGAACAGGCTCGACGAGAAGAACGCCCAGAAGAAGGCGGCAAAGAACATCACCTCCGAAGCGATGAACAATGCCATGCCGTAGCGCAAACCGATCTGCACGACCGGAGTGTGGTAGCCCTGAAACGTCGCCTCGCGGATCACGTCGCGCCACCACACGGCCATCGTCCCTAGCACCAGGACGATCCCGATGATCATCACGGTCCAGCCGTAGCCATGCATGTAGAGGACGCCGCCGGCGGTTAGAAACCCGGCGGCGATCGCGCCGACAATCGGCCACGGGCTGGGATCGACCAGGTGATAGGGATGCTTTGGCGCGGCGTGCGTCTCACTCATGGATATGGGCCCGGTTTGGTCAGTTCACGGAGCGTGCCGGCGGTACCGCGGAAGCGGTCGGGCGCGCCGCCTGATGCGCAGGGAACATCGTATAAGACAGCGTGATCGTGTGTACGTCACTGGTGTTCGGATCCGTCAGGATATCGGGATCGACAAAGAACACCACCGCCATGTCCGCCCTCTCGCCCGCCGCAAGATGCTGCTGGGAAAAGCAGAAGCACTGCAGCTTGTCGAAATAGATACCGGCCTTGGCGGGGGTCACGTTGTAGGTCGCGGTTCCGGTCGCCGGCTCGGTGGTTTTGTTGACGGCGCGGTAAATGATCCTCTGTTGTTCGCCCGGATGCACGGTAACCCCGCTCTGCAAGGGGCGAAACTCCCAGCCTAGATCCGGCGCGGTCTCGGCGTCGAAACGGATCGTTATCAGGGAAGCAGCCGCCTTGGTCGGCGCCCTCGCGGCACGCTGGGTCGTACCCCCCAGGCCGGTCGTCTGGCAAAATAGGCGATAGAGCGGCACTGAAGCAAAGGACAAGCCGACCATCCCGGCGACCACCGAAACGAGGAGCAGCGCGGTTGCGCCGTTGCGCCCGCGAGCTCGCGATCGTCTCGCCTCCGGCACTTTAGCCGCCCATCCGGACGATGGTGATGACGTAGAACAATGCCACAAGGGCAACGAGCACCGCGACGAGTGCGCGGTTTCGCGCACGGATCGTCCGCTGTCGCTCTCCTTCGGCATCCATTGCCATTAACGCCAATCGCCGCCCGCGTGGTCCACCAGCAGCAGGCTGAAAATCAGGAACAGATAGAGTAGCGAAAAGGCGAACAGCCGGCGGGCACTACGATCGCTGTCATCACGACATAACTGGATGGCTGCTCCGGTGAAGGTTGCGCTCAAAAAAAGCGCACCCCCGCCATAGAGAGCACCCGCGATACCCAACAGCCAAGGGGCCGCCGTTGCCGGCCACAGCACCAGCGTGTAGAGCAGAATTTGGCGCTTGGTTTCGCGCGGTCCGGAAACCACTGGCAGCATCGGCACGCCGGCAGCCGCGTAATCGTCGGTCCGGTAGAGCGACAACGCCCAGAAGTGCGGCGGGGTCCAGAAAAAAATGATCGCGAACATTGCGATCGCACCCCAGCCGATCTCCCCAGTTACTGCCGCCCAGCCGATGAGCGGCGGGAAGGCGCCCGCAGCACCGCCGACCACGATGTTGTGCGGCGTCCGACGCTTCAGCCAGATGGTGTAAACGAAGACGTAAAAGCCAATCGTCAAGGCCAGCAGCTCGGCGGACACCCAATTGATCGCGAGCCCCATCACTATCACTGCGCCGACGCCGAGGACCACACCGAAGCCCAACGCCTCGCCCGGCATCATACTGCCCGCAGGTAAAGGCCGCGCCGCGGTGCGACGCATCAGCGCGTCGATATCGCGATCGTACCACATGTTGATAGCACCTGCCGCGCCGGCTCCGACCGCGATGCAGAGCACCGCTACGCCAGCCAGCACAGGGTGAAGGTGTCCCGGCGCCACGGCCAACCCGACGAGCCCGGTGAAGACGACGAGCGACATCACCCGGGGCTTCAGAATCTCGACAAAGTCCGCAACCCTGGCGCCGGAAGGTCTCGCCAGGCTGATGCTCGCTGGCGCCGGCGCCTCAGACAATTCGGTCACGGAGGGGGGTGCTCATGAAATGACCGGCAGCTCTTCATAGCTGTGAAACGGCGGCGGCGAGGAAACTTTCCATTCAAGGGTGGTCGCCCCCTCGCCCCAATAATTGGCCCCGACTCGACGCCCGGCGAAAAGGGTGTGAAGCACAATGAAGACAAAGAACAGAGTCGACGCGTAGGAGATAAAAGAGCCAATGGACGCCACCATGTTCCAGCCGGCGAATGCTTCCGGATAATCGGCGATCCGGCGCGGCATGCCGGCAAGACCGAGGAAATGCATTGGGAAGAACGTTAGATTGACCCCGATGAAAGTGGTCCAAAAGTGGACCTTGCCGAAGGTCTCATTGTAGGTGCGACCCGACATCTTGCCGATCCAGTAATAGAAGCCGGCGAAAATCGAGAACACTGCACCCAGCGACAGGACATAGTGGAAATGAGCAATTACGTAATAAGTGTTGTGTAGTGCGAAATCAACCCCAGCATTGGCCAATACAACGCCGGTCACGCCGCCGATCGTGAACAGGAAGATGAATCCCATTGCCCACAGCATCGGTGTCTTGAACTCAATCGAGCCACCCCACATCGTCGCGATCCACGAGAAGATCTTAACCCCGGTGGGCACTGCGATGACCATAGTTGCTGCCGTGAAATAGGCGCGCGCGTCGACCGAAATCCCCGTCGTGAACATGTGATGCGCCCACACGATGAAACCGATGACGCCGATCGCCATCATCGCGTAGGCCATGCCGAGATAGCCAAAGATCGGCTTCTTGGAAAAAGTCGAGACGACCTGGGAGATCATCCCGAAACCCGGCAGGATCAGGATGTACACCTCGGGATGGCCAAAGAACCAGAACAGGTTCAAAAACAGCAACGGGTCGCCGCCGCCCGCCGGGTCGAAGAAGGTCGTGCCGAAATTGCGGTCGGTCAGCAGCATCGTAATCGCCCCGGCGAGCACCGGCAGCGACAGCAGCAATAGGAACGCGGTCACCAGGATCGCCCACACGAAGAGCGGCATCTTGTGCATCGTCATGCCCGGGGCGCGCATATTGAAGATCGTCGTAATGAAGTTGATGGCACCCATGATCGACGAGGCGCCGGCGAGATGCAGAGAAAAGATCACCATGTCGACGGCCGGCCCGGGATGCCCGACTGGACCCGAGAGCGGCGGATAGACCGTCCAGCCGACCCCGGCGCCTTGGCCGACCATGGTCGACCCCGCCAACAGGGCAAAGGACGGGATCAAGAGCCAAAAGCTGATATTGTTCATGCGCGGGAAGGCCATGTCGGGCGAGCCGATCATCAACGGCACCAGCCAATTACCAAACCCACCGATCATCGCCGGCATGATCACAAAAAAGACCATGATCAGCCCGTGTGCGGTGACAATGACGTTATAGAGCTGATGGTCTTCGATAAAATGATTGCCGGGATGCATTAGCTGCACCCGAGCAATGATCGAGAAAGCTCCGCCGATCACTCCAGCGCAAATTGCGAGCAGCAGGTAGAGCGTGCCAATGTCCTTGTGGTTGGTCGAGCACAGCCAGCGGGTGAAAAAGCCCGGGACATGGCCGTGACCATATGCCTCGTGGTCCTGCAGGTCGCCGACATGCGCGTCCCTCTCGTAAGCCATCCGTCGCTCCCTCGATCTCAGTTGCCTATGGGCGCCGAGTGGGCGGCATCCGCCGGATCCGGAACCGCTGCGACGTGCACCGCGCCGGTGCCATCGTCATGCCGCGCAAACTTCGCCTTGGCGTCGACCAGCCAGCGTTGGAACGCGTCCTTGGCGATCGCCTCGACCTTTATCGGCATAAAGGCGTGATTGACGCCGCAGATCTGGTTGCACTGACCGTAATAGGTGCCCGAACGATCGATTTTCATCCAGCTCTCGTTGAGCCGCCCGACGATCGCGTACTCCTGCACCCCGAAGGATGGTATGAACCAGCTGTGAATCACATCGGTCCCGGTTACCGTCACCCGGATGATCGTGTCGGCCGGAACCACGAGCGGGTTGTCGACGTCGAGCAATCGCTTCTGTCCTGCCTTCAACTGGTCTTCCGGAATGATGTTGCTGTCAAAGGCGAGCCCACCTTGATCGGGGTACTCGTACGACCAGTACCATTGGTGTCCGGTCACTTTGATCGTCATCTCCGGGTTCGGCACCCTATCCATATAATACATGAGCTTGAAGGAGGGGATCGCGATGCTGACCAAGATCAGCACCGGCACCACCGTCCACAGCATCTCGATGACGGTGTTGTGAGAGGTGCGCGATGGCAGTGGGTTGCGCTGGTTGTTGAAGCGCCACATCACGTAGACCAGCAGCCCGAGGACAAAGGCCGCGATCAGAGTGATGATGATCAGCAGCAAGTCGTGAAAGGCCGACAAGCGATCCATGACCTCGGTGGCCGACGGCTGAAAGCCGAACTGCCACGGTTTGGGTTCCGCAGCCTCTGCGCCCGCTGCGGCCATGAGGGTACCGACCACGCCGAGCGCGAGTGTCGGCAGCGCCCTGGCAAGCGCCCTTGTCCTCAACACCTTCGTCAACCGCAGCATGCGCTCTGCAGCCCCCATCCGTTACGGACGCCGCGCCGATCCTCCGGCGGGCTTCGGCCGCGCGGCAACCCGGCCGAAACCTACACCAAAGCTCGTTCTGGCAACAACCGGGACAACCCCGTCCCCACTGCTTGCGACGAGCCGCCGCAGAGCGCGGCATCCGGCATCGGCGGCGAGCGCGCGCCTTTTGCTCGCGAATGCCAGGGGCCATATTTGCACCGTGTTTGAAGGAGTAACGAATGACCGATCTTGCCGTTACCGACGCGCTGTTCTTCGAGAAGACCGGCATGGACCCGAGCCGGGTCGAGGCGCTCGTGACGCAATCGCTGGCCGGCATGGACGACGGCGAGCTGTACCTCGAATACAGCCAGTCCGAGAGCCTGGCGCTCGATGACGGCCGCATCAAGAGCGCGAGCTTTGACACCTCCCAGGGCTTCGGGTTGCGCGCGGTTGCCGACGAGGCCGCGGGTTATGCCCACGCCTCCGAACTCTCGGAAGCGGTAATCCGCCGCGCCGCGACAACCGTGCGGGCGGTGGCGAGCGGCTATTCGGGAGTAATGGCGGCACCACCGGTCGGCACCAACCGCAGCCTCTACACCGAGGAGAACCCGCTAGGTCTGGTCGACCTCGGCGCCAAGACACGCCTTCTGACCGAGATCGACGCCTACGCCCGCGGCCGCGACAACCGGGTCAGGCAGGTCATGGCCTCGCTGAGCGGTGTGTGGCAGGCGGTGCAGATCATCCGCCCGGATGGCCGCCGTGTCGCCGACATCCGGCCGCTGGTGCGTTTGAACGTCGCGATCGTCGTCGGTGAGGGCGACCGCATGGAAACCGGGTCCGCCGGATCCGGCGGACGGGTCGCCTACGACCGCTATCTCGACCCTCGGCATTGGAAAGCCCAGGTCGACGAGGCGTTGCGGCAAGCGCTGGTCAATCTCGCCGCGGTCCCGGCTCCGGCAGGCGAGATGATTGTCGTTCTCGGGCCGGGATGGCCGGGGGTGATGCTGCACGAGGCGGTCGGGCACGGCCTCGAGGGTGATTTCAACCGCAAAAGGACTTCGGCCTTCTCCGGAATGATCGGGCAGCGCGTCGCGACGAAAGGGGTGACGGTGGTTGATGACGGGACCTTGCCCGACCGGCGCGGATCGCTGACCATCGACGATGAAGGTACGCCCACCAACTGCACCGTACTGATCGAGGACGGCATCTTGAAGGGCTACATGCAGGATCGCCTCAATGCCCGCCTTCTCGGCGCCGCGCCGACCGGCAACGGCCGGCGGCAGAGCTTCGCCCATGCGCCGATGCCGCGCATGACCAACACCTACATGCTGGCCGGCGGGCACGACCCGCAAGAGATCATCGGCTCAGTCAAGCGCGGGCTCTTCGCGGTAAATTTCGGCGGCGGCCAAGTCGACATCACCTCCGGCAAGTTCGTGTTTTCCGCTTCCGAGGCGTATTTGATCGAGGACGGCAAGGTCGGCCCCTCGATAAAGGGCGCCACCCTGATCGGGAATGGGCCGGACGCGATGACCAAGGTGACGATGATCGGCAACGACCTGCGCCTCGACGACGGGATCGGCACCTGCGGCAAGGACGGGCAAGGGGTACCGGTCGGCGTCGGGCAGCCGACATTGCGTATGGATGGACTGACTGTCGGCGGCACGAACGCGTGACGCGAGCAGGCGCGCGCGACCTTGTTGTTCTTCTCGTGCTCGCCATCGCGGCGGCGGTTCCCGGTGGGCGCGCCCTCGACGCGCTGGTCGCTGGCCGCCGTGCACGGCGTGTCCTGGCTGGTGACGCCGTGCGGCGAGCGGTTTTTCAGCCTCGGTGTCAACATCCTCGACGGCGGCTACCCGGAACGCGAGAAGTCCGGCAAGACCTACTACAGTTGGAAAGCGTTTGAGCCGACGCTTTCCGATTGGACGGCGCAGACCCGGCAGCGCCTGTTTTCGTGGGGGTTCAACAGCGCCGGCGGCTGGGCTCTTGCGCCGCAAGTCCTGAAGCTTCCGACGATCATCCACCTCGAGCTCGGGCGGCTCGCGCGCTTTCACTGGTTCGACCCGTTCTCCACCGAGGCCGAGACGAGGATGAACGAGCTTGCCCGCGAGCTTGTCGCTCCCTATCGCGACACCCCGTACCGAATCGGCTATTTTTCTGACAACGAGGTGGGCTGGTGGGCTGGGGCGCTGTTCGTCTTTTATTCGTCGAAGCCAGCGACCTCGATAACCAAGCAGCGCTGGGTCGAGCTCTTGCGCCGCCACTATGCCGAGGACTGGTCGCGGTTTACCGCCGATTTCGAGCCGCCTCCTGGTGTCGCCTCATGGGACCAGCTCCTTGGCGCCACCGAAACGACCCGAATGAAGCCCGGCGGAGGCGGCATCCATGTCGTGCGCGAATGGACCGGTATTGTCGCCGATCGGTACTACACTCTGGCAGAGAAAGCGATCCGCGCGGCCGATCCCGATGGGCTCTTCTTCGGCGATCGGCTGCCGATCTACTACGACCCCGCGGCCGTGCGCGCGATGGCGCCGCATGTTGACGCAATCGCGGTAAACTACAACGTCGACAGCAGCGACGGCTGGATCGCAGACTATTTCTTCGACGGCTTGCGCAAATTGTCGGGCGGCAAGCCCGAGCTTGTCTCCGAGTGGTTCTTCGCGGCACGCGAGAACCGCACCGGGAACCGTAATAACGGCCATTTGATGACGGTCGCCACGCAAGCGGACCGCGCCGTCGGCGCGGCTGCGGCGACCGCGAATTTCGCGGCGATCCCCGAACTCGTCGGCGCCCATTGGTTCATGTATTACGATCATCCCAAAGGCGGGCGCCCCGACGGCGAGGATTATGACTTCGGGCTGGTGGACATTAACGACCGGCCTTACGAGCGTCTGACGTCGGCGCTGACAGCGGCGAACCGGCGCGTTCCCCAGCTCCATGCGGCGGCCGCGATACCGCCTCCTCGGGCAGGGCTGTTCGTCCTGCCGCAGGCGTCGATTTCCGTGCAGGACCATTCGCTTTCCGACTGGCCGAAACCGGCGAGCCTGCTGCCACGGTTGAAGCCGTCGCCGGGCTCTGTCGATTTTGGCGAAGCCTATCTCTCCTGGAGCGAGCAAGGGCTAGCCCTGGCGACGATCGGCCAAGATTACTTCGAGCCCGACCTTCTCTCCTATCAGGGCGCCTTTCCTCTGGTCGATGCCTATCGCGTCGAGCTCGGCGTCGATTTCGGGCACGGGCCGCAGCGCTTCACGCTGTTCTTCATTCCACCGCGGACCAAATTGCATGACCACCCGCCGATGCGCGCTCAGCTGTGCGCAGGGGCGGCCCAGTCCGCGATCACCTGGGGCTGCACCGAGGTTAGCGGCGCCGAAGCGGCCTATTTCGGCGCCGACCAGCCCCGGATTACTGCCGAGATGACGATTCCGTGGTCGGCCCTCGGCATTGCCGCTCCGATGCCCGGAACCCGGTTGCAGGCCGAAGTCGCGATCACTTCGTGGGATCGCGAGCGGTGGATGTCGCTGTCGGGCCGCGCTCCAGAAACCGCGATGAACCATCCCGAAGACTGGCCGGCGATGCGGCTGGGCAACGGCCGGCAGATGATCGAGAGCCTGCCGCCTTTGCCGGCGCCCGCGCCGGGCTGATGGCGGACCGCGGCACGGTGAACGCCGGCCGCGATCAATAAGCGTAATCGGTGAACACCGGATCGACGGAGCCGCCCCAGCGGGTGTGGTAATCTTCGAGCAGCTCTTCGGCAGGGGTGCGCGCCGAGCCGGCTATCGCGAATAAAGGGTCGAGAAAGTACGTCTCGTCCTCGCCGGCGATGCTGCGGCGGGCGCGCCGATGCAACCCCTCCCGGGAAATCTCGAGCATTTCGAGCGCGATGTCGCGCAAGGTACGCGTCCGCAGCGGTGTAGCGAGGCCGAGCCGAGGAACGTCACGGCGCATCGCATCGCGCTCTTCGGCGGTCCAGTCGGCGACGAGATCATAGGCGGCGTCGAGTGCTGACGAGTCGTAGAGGATTCCGACCCACAGTGCGGGCAAGGCACAGAGCCGGCGCCACGGACCGCCGTCGGCACCGCGCATTTCGAGGAAGGTCTTCAGCCGCACCTCGGGAAATGCGGTCGTCAGATGGTCGGCCCAGTCGCCGATTCGCGGGACATCGTTGGTCAGCGCCGGCAGCTTCCCGGCGATGAAATCGCGGAAGGATTGGCCGCTCGCATCGATATAGCGTCCGTCCCGGTAGACGAAGTACATCGGCACACCGAGCATGTAGTCGACGTAGCGCTCGAACCCGAAGCCCTCCTCGAAGACGAACGGCAAAGTGCCGCATCGGTCGGGATCGGTGTCGGTCCACACGAGGCTGCGTTGACTAAGACGGCCGGAGGGCCGCCCTTCGACAAAGGGCGAGTTGGCGAACAGCGCCACCGCGACCGGCTGTAGCGCGAGGCTGACGCGGAATTTCTTGACCATGTCAGCCTCGGATCCGTAGTCGAGATTGGCCTGCACTGTACAAGTGCGCAGCATCATGTCGAGGCCGAGCCTGCCTTTTTTGGGCATGTAGTCGCGCATGATCCGATAACGGGCCTTGGGCATGAACGGGACCGCCTCACGCCGCCATTTCGGATCGAAGCCGAGCCCGAGCATGCCGAGCCCCAGCTCGTCGCAAACCTCGCGCACCTGACGGAGGTGCTCGTGCACCTCGTCGCAGGTCTGATGGAGGGTCTCGAGTGGCGCGCCGCTCAGCTCGAACTGGCCGCCCGGCTCGAGTGTGATCGCACATTGCGCATCGTTCGCCAGCGCAATTGGATTCCCGTTTTCGAGGATCGGCTTCCAGCCGAACCGGGTCATCTCGCCAAGCACAGCCCCAATCCCGTCCGGCCCTTCATAGGGCACCCGGCGCAGGTCCGCTCGGCGAAAGACAAACTTCTCGTGCTCGGTGCCGACCCGCCACGCCGCAGGCGGCTTGCACCCCGACTCGAGGTGTTCGACGAGCTGCCGCTTGTCGGTGATCGGCGCTCCTGAGGAGCTCGGGGCGGTGGTCATCCTCGGCGGAACTCCCGAGATAGCGGCAAGGACGATCAACGGGCACGAGTGCGGCGCCAATCACCGGCGATCGCCTGGAAGACTGCCAAAGCCGCAAGCGCGGCGGTCTCCGCACGCAACACCCTCGGGCCGAGCCCGATGCGAGTAACAAAAGAGAGTTTGTCCAAGGCGTCAAGCTCCGTCTGGACGAAACCGCCTTCCGGCCCGACGAGCAACGCCGCCGGCGTTGCCGTGAGTCTCCTCACGGCGTCTCCAATCGGCGCGCCGGCACCGCTTTCGTCACAGACAATGAGCGGCCGCTCGGCCGGCCAGACGGCCAGCACACGATCGAGCGCTTGCGGCGATCGCAACTCCGGCACGGAAAGACGTTCGCTCTGCTCGGCCGCCTCGACAGCGTGCATGCGCAACCGTTCGAGGTTAATACGTGCCGACTGGGTGCGCGCCGTGCACACCGGGAACAGCGTCGAAGTACCGAGCTCGGTGGCCTTCTCGACCAGCCAGTCGAGGCGGGCCCGGTTGATCGGCGCGAACAGCAACCAAAGTTCGGGTTCGGGTTCGGGTGGCCGCAATTGGCGCTCGACCGTTAGTCGCACCCCCCTCCTACCGAGCTCTGTGATACGGCACAGCCACTCCCCGTCGACGGCGTTGAAGCCGGCGACCACCGCGCCTTGGTCGAGCCGCAACACCGCGCGGAGATAATGCGCCTGCCCGGTCTGGAGCTCGATCACCCCGTCCGATGCGAGCCGGCCTTCGACATAGAGGCGCGGCTGCCGGTGTTTGGCCACGCTGGTCTGCCCCCTCTGTTGCCGCAGCGAGATTGAAATTAACATTCGCCGCGATGGAAACCGTCAGGCAACTCGAGAGGAAGCCAGGTTCCCGGTCCGACCGTAGCGACATCCGTCACGGCGATTGGGTCGAGCGCTATCTGCCGCCCTGGGTTCGGCCATACGCCCGCCTGGCTCGCCTCGACCGGCCCATCGGCACCTGGCTGCTGCTGTTTCCGGGGTGGTGGGGGATTGCGCTCGCGTCGACGCATTGGCCGGACCCCGTGCTGCTGATCCTGTTCGCGGTCGGTGCGGTCGCGATGCGCGGCGCCGGCTGCACGCTGAACGACATCGCCGACCGTCACTATGACGCGCAAGTCGCCCGCACCCGGCCGCGCCCGTTGCCGAGCGGCGCCGTAACCGTGCGTCACGCTCTTCTCTTCCTGCTGCTGCAATTGACGGCTGGTGCCGCCGTGCTGTTCAGCCTGAATCGGACGAGCATCGTGCTCGGCTTTGCCGTACTCGGGTTGATCGGCACCTATCCGTTTATGAAACGGGTTACCCATTGGCCGCAATTGTTTCTTGGCCTCAATTTCAACTGGGGAGCACTGGTCGGCTGGACCGCCGTCACCGGAGCCATCGGCGCGCCTTCGGTGTTGCTCTATCTCGGTGGCGTC
>Ga0306922_10003684_pt1 | contig 14385 bp, 15 predicted proteins | sample sta12Cox44000082_FD_203758 | JGI IMG/M metagenome (GOLD analysis project Ga0306922, IMG submission 203758) | Lab enrichment of tropical soil microbial communities from Luquillo Experimental Forest, Puerto Rico - statoxic.12C.oxic.44.000.082 (v2)... | ecosystem: Environmental > Terrestrial >... | reverse complement strand
CCTCTCTCAAGGACCACGTGACGGGGCTTAGCGCGAAGCCTTGACCCGGACCCGAGCCCTGCGGCCCTGCGGCGCATCGCGTTGACGGGAGGCGCGACGGATGCTATAAAGAACATTTCAAAGCGGCGGCTTGAAGCCTCCTGTGCGCCTCGCGGGGTCGAGCGCCCGGAGGTGGCCAACCTATCTGCCCCGCGCGGGTCTGGGTCAGAGGCGACGGAAATTTAGGCACAACAATCGGATGCCCTCGATCGGTCACCAACTTGGCGAACTGTTGCTTGGGGCTCTGCCCACAGCCCTCCTTATCCTCCTTTTTTACTTCATTTTACGGGCGCTCTTCTTCGAGCCACTGCTGGAGGTGATGGCCGAGCGCGAGGCCCGGACCGTTGGCGCGCGAAAGGCCGCCGAGGCCGCCGAAGCGGCCGCCGCCGAAAAAGTCAAGCAATATCAGGAAGCGCTGAAGCAGGCGCGCGGCAAGGTGTACGCGGAGCAAGAAGGGGCTCGAAAGAAACTGCTCGACGAGCGCGCCGCGCAATTGAAGGACGCGCGAAGCAAAGCTTCCCTCGAAGTCGGCGCGGCAGGGCAGCGCGTGGCCAAAGAGCTTGCCGCCGCGCGGCGCCAAGTGGAAGCGTCGGTCGAGGAGCTTTCCGCGGAAATTGCGCGGCGGATTCTCGAGGCGCCGCCCAAGCCAGGCTCGCCCGCAAAAGAGGCTCGATGAAGGCGAAGGGTATGCTATTGGCCCCCGCCAGCGCCGTCCTCGCGGCGCTTTTCTTAACTCTGAGCGCACACGCTGCGGAAGAAGGCGGCGCGGCGGGCGCGGGCACGGCAGAAGAGCTTTTCAAGTGGATTAATTTTGCCATCTGGGCTGGCGCCCTTTACTGGCTGTGCGTCAAGAAGGCTCCACGATTCTTCCGCCAGCGTGCGGAAGCTATCGGTTCCGCGATCACCAAGGCCGACAGCGCCAAGGCGGCGGCGGAAGCGCTACTCCGGGAAGCGGAGACGAAGCTCGGGAATTTGGAAAAAGAAGTCTCGGAACTGCGCGCATTCGCCGAGCGCGAGGCGGCCGCGGAAGTCGAACGCATTCGAACGGCGACGCGCGCGGACATGGAAAAGATTGCCGCGGCGGCAAAGGCCGAGATCGAGGCAGTGGAGCGCGCGGCCCGGCTGGAGTTGAAGGCCCTGGCGGCAAAGCTGGCGGTCGAGGGGGCGGAATCGCTCCTCGCCAAGCAGCTCACCGCGCAAACGCAGGCGGGATTGATCAGCAACTTCGTGAACAGCCTCGAGGGGATGCCGAATTGAAGTCTGCGAGCCTGCAATACGCAAACGCGCTGGCGGACATCGCCCTGGAGCAGAGCGCGGGCGAGTCGACGGCGAAGCAACTCGGAAATTTTGGCGCGGCGTACGCACAATCGGCGGAATTGCGAACGTTCCTGGCAAGCCCGGCGATCGGCGTGGAGGCCAAACATGAAGTCATCGAGAAAATCATCAAGCGCTTGGGCGCGAGCAAGATCATTCGCAATTTCCTGTTTGTGATTGCCGATCACCGGCGCACGCAACTGATTCCGGAGATCGCCGCGGCGTTTCAGCAGGTGCTGCGCCAGCGTCAGGGTGTTGCGGAGGCGGCAATTTGTTCGGCGGTAGAATTGACCGCGGCGCAAAGAAAAGAGCTGGCGGCCGCGCTCGAGCGGCTCACCGGCAAGAAAATCGAACCGAACTATTCGCTCGATGCGTCCTTGCTCGGGGGCGCGGTGGTACGTATCGGCGACACGATTTACGATGGTTCGCTGCGGACCCGCCTGAACGAGATGCGCGCGCGGCTGGCGGCGGAATAAAGGGATTTAGCAGCAGGTTTTTTGGCAAAGGCGTGATGAGCGAGTCGGGGAAGCAACGGAGCGGGCATGGCAAACATCAAGGCGGACGAAATCAGCAAAATTCTGCGCGAGCAGATTGAGAATTACGAGCAGGCCATTGCCGTCGACGAAGTGGGCGCGATTATCAGTGTGGGCGACGGCATTGCGCGCGTGCATGGCCTTGAAAAGGTGATGGCCGGCGAAATGCTGGCGTTTCCGCACGACGTGTATGGAATCGCGCTGAACCTGGAAGAAGAAGAGGTCGGTGTGGTGCTGCTCGGCGAAACGACGGAGCTGAAGGAAGGCGACGTCGTGAAGCGCACCAACGCGATTATGTCTGTGCCGGTAGGCGATGCGCTGGTGGGCCGCGTGGTCAATCCTCTGGGGCAGCCGCTTGACGGCAAGGGTCCCATTGTCACCAAGCTGCGCAATCCGCTGGAGCGCCTGGCTCCGGGCGTGATCGATCGCCAGCCGGTGCGCGAGCCGCTGCAAACGGGGATCAAAGCGATTGACAGCATGATTCCGATCGGACGCGGCCAGCGCGAACTGATCATCGGCGACCGGCAGACCGGGAAAACTGCGGTCATCCTCGACACCATCATCAATCAAAAGGGCGGCGACGTTGTCTGCATCTACTGCGGGATCGGCCAGAAGCGTTCGACCATCGCGCAGGTGGTGAAAATCCTATCCGATGCCGGCGCGATGGATTACACCATCGTGGTGGCGTCGTCGGCCGCGGAGCCCGCTTCGCTGCAATATATCGCGCCATACGCCGCGTGTGCCATGGGCGAGTATTTCCGCGACAACAAACGACATGCGGTGACGTTTTACGATGACCTTTCGAAGCACGCGCAGGCATACCGCGAGATTTCCCTGCTCCTCCGTAGGCCACCGGGACGCGAAGCGTTTCCCGGCGACGTGTTTTATCTGCACTCGCGGTTGCTGGAGCGCGCCGCAAAACTGAGCGATAAGCTCGGCGGTGGCTCGCTGACGGCATTGCCGGTGATTGAAACACAGGCTGGCGACGTCTCCGCCTACATCCCCACGAATGTGATTTCGATTACCGACGGGCAGATTTATCTGGAAGCGGACCTTTTCAACGCGGGCATTCGCCCGGCGATCAACGTGGGCATCAGCGTGAGCCGCGTGGGCGGCAACGCGCAGATCAAGGCGATGCGGCAGGTGGCCGGGTCGTTGCGGCTGGATATGGCGCAATACCGGGACCTGGCGGCGTTCGCGCAGTTTGGCGCGGACCAGCTCGACAAGGTCACGCAGGGGCAGCTCGCGCGCGGGCAGCGGCTTACGGAAATCTTGAAACAGGACCAGTTCGTGCCGCTCCCGGCGGAAAAGCAGGTGCTGGTTATTCAGATCGGCACGAGCGGCGCGCTCGACACATTGCCGGTGGCGGAAGTGGGGCGTTTCGAACGCGAGTTTCTGCAGTTCACGGAGACGAATTACCCCTCGCTGCTAAAGAATATCGCGGCCAAGAAGGCCCTCGACGACCCCCTCAGGGCGGAAATCAAGAAGGCCGTCGATGCGTTTAAGGAGCGCTTCACGGTGGCGGCGGGAGCCGCAAATTAGGGATTTCGACTGACGAACCGGTATGCCCACACTTCTCGATTTCCGGCGACGCATCCGCTCGGTGAAAAACACCCAGCAGATTACGCGCGCCATGAAGTTCGTGGCCGCGGCCCGGTTGCGGCGGGCGCAGGAAGCGGCCCTGGCGGCGCGGCCCTATGCCAAAGAGCTGCTGCACGTGCTGCGCTCGACCATCGGCCGGATCGCGGAGCCCCAGCACCCCCTGCTCGCGCGCCGGCCGGAAGAGAAAGTTCTTGCGGTAGTGTTGACCGGCGAGCGCGGGTTGGCGGGGGCGTTTAATACCAACCTACTCCGCAGGGCCAACGAATTTTTCCGCGCGAACCGGGACAGGAAACTCTCGGTCGTGGCGGTCGGAAAAAAGGGGCGGGATGCCTTGAGAAAGGCTGGCTTCAACCTGATCGCGGAATACATCAACGTGCTGGCTCGCGTGGAATTCGCGACCGTCCGTGAAATCGCGGATTTGGTGACCGATTTGTACGCCAAGGGCGAAGTCGATTCCGTGTACATTATCTTCAGCGAATTCAAGACGGTGATGTCGGCGAACCTGGTAGTCGAGAAGCTTGTTCCGGTCGATCCCGAACAGGTGAAGGAAGCCGCCGAAGAGCCGTCGAGTGCGCGTGTGGATTACCTTTACGAGCAGCCCGCCGAGCAACTGCTCGACAAGTTGTTGCCACGCTACGTGGAATCGCAGGTGCAGCGCGCGATGCTCGAGTCTTCTGCCGCCGAACACGCGGCGCGCATGACGGCGATGGAATCGGCCACGAAAAACGCGGGCGACGTCATCGAGGCGCTGACGCTGCACATGAACAAGGTGCGCCAGGCTGCCATCACCAAGGAGATCATTGAGATTGTGAGCGGTGCCTCGAGCACCGCTTAGGAGAAGGCATGGCGCAAAAGAGCGGAGCCGTGGGGCACATCGTGCAGGTGATCGGGCCGGTGCTGGACGTGCAGTTCGAGAGCGGCCACCTGCCCGCGATCTACAACGCGATTCAGATCACCAGTGACGGCTACAACGTTCCCGAACCGATTGACGTCACCGCCGAGGTGCAGCAGCACCTGGGCGAAGGACGCGTGCGTGCGGTGGCCATGGAGCCGACCGAGGGTTTGGTGCGCGGGATGAAGGCCCACGATCTGGGAGACGGCATCAGCGTGCCCGTGGGCCGCGCCACGCTCGGCCGTGTGCTGAACGTGCTGGGCAAGCCTGTCGATCAACTCGGCCCCGTCCATAGCACCACGCGATACCAGATCCACCGCCCGGCACCGCCGCTCGACCAGCAATCCACCACGCTCGAAATGTTCGAGACCGGCATCAAGGTCGTGGACCTGATCCAGCCGTTCCTAAAGGGCGGAAAGATCGGCCTGTTCGGAGGAGCGGGCGTCGGCAAAACCGTTCTCATTCAGGAATTGATTCACAACGTAGCGATGCAACACGGCGGGGTTTCCGTTTTTTCCGGCGTGGGCGAACGCACCCGCGAGGGCAATGACTTGTGGCTGGAATTCCAGGAATCCGGTGTGGTTGTGCCGGGCAATTCGGAAAAGTCGCGCGCGGCGCTGATTTACGGCCAGATGACCGAGCCGCCCGGCGCGCGTCTGCGCGTTGGCCTGACCGGGCTGACGGTGGCGGAATATTTCCGCGACCAGGAACACCTCGACGTGCTGCTGTTTATCGATAACATTTTCCGTTTCGTGCAGGCGGGCTCGGAAGTTTCCGCGTTGCTCGGCCGCATGCCGTCCGCGGTGGGCTATCAGCCGAACCTCAACACCGAAATCGGCGAACTGCAGGAGCGCATCACTTCGACCAAGACCGGTTCGATCACATCGGTGCAGGCAATTTACGTGCCCGCCGATGATTACACCGACCCGGCCCCGGCCGCGACGTTTACACACCTGGATGCCTCTACGAACCTCAGCCGGCAAATCGTGGAGCGCGGCATTTATCCCGCGGTCGATCCGCTGGCCAGCTTCTCGCGCATTCTCGACCCGCGCATCGTCGGTCAGGAACATTACACCGTGGCGCGTGCGGTGAAGTCGATTCTACAGCGCTACAAAGATTTGCAGGACATCATCGCGATCCTGGGCATTGAAGAGCTTTCCGACGAAGACAAGCGCACCGTGGCGCGAGCGCGCAAGATTGAGAAATTCCTCTCCCAGCCGATGTTCGTGGCCGCGCAGTTCACCGGTCTGGAAGGCAAGTACGTCAAGATCGAAGACACGGTGCGTAGCTTCACGGAAATTGTCGAAGGCAAGTACGACGACGTCCCCGAGCAGGCGTTCTACATGGTGGGCACAATCGACGAGGCGTTACAGAAAGCGGAAAAAATGAAGGCCGGTGTCTAAGCCGCATGCTTCCCGAAGCGATGGAGCTGGTGATCGTCACCCCCACACGGCAGTTGGTGCGGAGTCGCGCAAAGGAAGTGACTCTGCCGGGCACCAACGGCTATTTGGGAGTTTTACCTGGCCACGCGCCGCTGATGACTGAGCTCGGCATCGGCGAGCTGACTTTTCAGGGTGCGACGCCAAGCGAGCCGCTCTCGGTGATTCGGGGTTTTGCGGAAGTCTTGCCGGATCGGGTCACCGTACTTGCCGAAACCGCCGAACTGGCCGCTGAAATTGATCTCGAGCGCGCGGAAGGGGCGAAGGCCCGGGCGGAAAAGCGGCTCGCCGCCGGGGACCCCAATATCGACTGGGACCGCGCCAGCGTGGCTCTCCAGCGCGCCCTGATTCGCATTCAGGTCGCGCGCAAGTACCGGGGCGTGCCCGCAAATTCCCGCTGAGCGCTGCCGTTCGATCGAAGCCGGTGCTCGGCCATCTGGTGACCGCCAACGTGAGCATTTACTTGTTGAGGTTCGCCTGCTCAGTCTTAATGTCGCCGAGTCTAATTTGGACTAATCTTATTTAGACGAGTCCGCGCATGGAACCCATCACCATTTACACCACGACCTGGTGCCCGGATTGCCGCTACACCAAAGCCTTCCTGCGGGAAAGAGGCCTGGTGTACCGCGAAGTGAACATCGAAGAGGACACCTCCGCGGAAGAGATCGTTTTGAAAGCAAACAACGGCTTGCGCAAAGTCCCGACACTGGAAGTCGCCGGGCGCTATTTTGCCTGCAGCCCGTTTGATCCCGAAGAACTCGCCGAGGAACTTAACATTGTGCTGAATCCGTAATGATCCTCGTCCTCTCTCCCTAATGGACGGGCACGCCGCGCGCCCAAACATCGGTCACATGCAAGGCGCTGTCGAGCAGAACGACGTCCGCGTCCGCGCCGGCCCGCAGCGATCCTTTCTTAAACTCGATTCCCAGCAAAGACGCAGGGTTCAGAGTTAGCATGCGCACGGCGTTCGCCAGAGGAACGCCGAGGTTCGCGATGTTGCGCAGCGCGCGGTCGAGCGTCAGCGTGCTGCCGGCGAGGATTCCTGCGGCATTTCGGCAGACTCCATTGGTCACGGTCACCTCGAAACCGCCGAGCATGTACTTTCCGTCCGGCATACCCGTGGCCGAAAGGCCGTCGCTCACCAGAATGACCCGCTCGGGCTCTTTAGCCCGCAAAAGCAGCTTCATCGCGCCCTCTTCGACGTGCACGCCGTCGGCGATCAACTCCGCATGGATTTCGGGCGAAGTGAGCACTGCCCCGATTACGCCGGGGTCGCGGTGCGTAAACGGCCGCATAGCGTTGTAGGTGTGCGTGGCGCTGCGCGCTCCGTGCACGATGGCCGACCGTGTCTGTTCGTAATTGGCATCGGTATGGCCCACCGAAACGACCAGGCCGGCTTTGCGGGCCGCGTCGATGCACGGGGTCGCTCCCAGCACCTCAGGAGCAATGGTAATCAGCCGGGCATTTCCTTCCGCAGCCTCGAGAAAGCGTTTGAGCAAGGCCTCCGAAGGGGACTGAATCCATTCCGGCGGATGCACTCCGCGACGCGTTTTGCTGATAAACGGCCCCTCAAAGTGGATTCCCAAGACTTCGGCCCGAGCTTGGTTCGCCGCGTGCTGTTGTGTGATGTACAGGGAGATTCCCGCCGCCGCCCGGCAAATGTCGTCGGGGCCCTCGGTAATCGTGGTGGCGAGAAGCGAGGTCGTGCCAAACTCGGCCACCTTCCTGGTAACCCCGCCAAGAGCATCGCCTGTCGCTTCCATGATGTCACGTCCGCCTGCGCCGTGGATATGAATGTCGATGAATCCGGGAACTGCCGTCTTTTCTGTCGCCGGGACCTCCCTGGCGCCGGCCGGCAAGCTCAGGCTGCTTCGCGGCCCGATGGCCTCGATAACGTCGTCGCGCAGCAGAATCCCCGCGTCGCTGATTTCCGAAGTGGGGGTCAAAACGCGTCTCGCGTGGATAAGGGTGGTCGGCATGGTCGAGGAACATCGTAACGGAAATGCCGGACGGGACAAAACAAAACGGGCAGACGGAACTTCCGTCTGCCCGCTGGTCAAAGGTCAATGCGCTGGAGAGCGCTACTTGCCGGCCATGTCGATGCTGGTCAGCTTAAGCGTGTCGCCTTCCACCGTGCCCTTGACGGTCACGTGATGGCCGGCATGCTCCGCTACTTTGTCCTGCGCGTCGACGACATACACTTTCTTGTCGGCGTCGTTCACGAACACGTACTTGGCGCCATGTTCCTTGACGCACTTCGTCGTGCACTCGCCGGCCTTGTCGTTCGCGCCTTTCACCCCGCACTGGCTATCGGAAATCCAGCCGGTCCAGGAACCGTCTGCCGCCATTGCGAGAGTCCCTGCAAAGAGCGTTGCCGCAATTGCCGTTGAGAGTCTCAGTTTCATGGTTTCCCCCTCCAGAAGTCCAGTTTCGTATGGTGGTTGAGTTGCCGGGCCGTTCACTTAGCTTCGCACAGCCACGGCCCCAGTGTCCAGCCACTTCGTGAACCGCTCTAGGCCCTCGTTTTATTCCAGAACGAGGCCTAAGAAAAAAGGGGAGGATGCTAAAGCATCCTCCCCCCATTTGACCGGTAATCGCGGATGGCTTTAGCCGAGTGGGCTAGCTCGTCTCTCGGAGCTCTTACCCTCTACTGGCCGGAAGCGGCGTTGCTGGCTGAGGCCGCCGCTGGCGCCGCCTTCGGCACGCTCAGATAGCCCGTAGCGCTGGACTTGGTGACTTTGTTCACCACCAATTCCAGCGCCGACCGGCTGCTACCGGTGTAGAAGAAGATGGGTTCGTTGACCGAGCGGTTCTTCTTCTCAAAGCTATTGTCATCTGCCAGCACGTTAATGGTGTACTGATTCTTCTTGGGGTTGGTGTCTTTCAGCACCAGTTGAATGCCGCCCACCTTCGTGGCGCTGCCCTTGCGCTGCACGGTGAATTCAAAATAATCACGTTGGCCAATGCGACGAAGCTGGTCGATTTCGTCGTGATTTCTGGCAATCAGCGTGCCCATCTCGCTGCGGGCCATCTGAATGCTGTTCTTGGTGGCGTCCAAGTCGCCCTTGACTCCGCTGACGTCACCGCTCAACTTGGTCACGTCATCCGAGCTCGCCTTGGTGGCCAGTTCTGCCTTCATCGAGGTGGCCAAACTGTCCACCTTCTGATCCACCGCGTGCGTCGCGGTCTTGTTCTGTTTGCGCGCGGTGACCAATTCGCCCTGCGTGACGTTCAGCTTGTCGGCGATGACCCTCAGATCGCTCTGCAATTGCTGATTGATCTCATCTTCCTTGGCAAGGCGTTGACTGAGCGCATCGCTGGCCTGCTTTGAGGCCATGGCCGTTTGTTCTAGACTCTTGGCCTGATTCAGGGCGCTCCAGCCCATTGCCAGTCCAATAAGGGAAAGGCAAACCAAGATGCCAACTGCCAATCCTACCCAGCGAGGCGTACTCGGGGCGGTGTGGGAAAACTCTTGAAATTCACTCATAGACGTTTCGTGTCTCCTTTAGGCGTAGGCGACTTAGCCTGTATCGAACAGGGGAGCATCCGCTGCGCCAAAGCCTTGACCTAATACTAGTACTTGTGAAGGTATTCAAAATAGGCGGCTTGATCGACCCTAGGGGCCCCTGCAGGATAATCCTATACGTACTAGTACGCGTAAAGATTACCGATCCAAGTAGAAGCCACTTCGGGAGGGCGGGGAGGGGGAATTAGGCGGCTTAGGCGGCGTGGAGAGCGTCGGCGTTGCCCTCGGCGCGATCGGAGTTGAAATAGCAGTCGAGGGTGTTCACGGCAGCTTCAAGAACCAGGCGACAGTCGGAGCAGGCTTCCAGATGGCGCCTGATTTCCGTCTCGACGGGCGAGGACAAGCGACCTTCTAGGTACCAGCAGATCAGGTGAATAGTGTCTCGACAGCTCATCCCCTTACCCCTGCACTTCAACCGAGCCGACGGACTAGGCGATACAAGCCAGTGCACTTGCAGCGCCAAAGATTGACAAGGTAGGGCCAAGCGCTTTAATTGATTGACAGCAGAGCACTTAGGCTGCAGGGCAGGACGTTCTAACCTGCCAGTTAGGACGTCTCATTTTGAAAAGATTACACCCCGGCTGGGCAAAAATGTGGCGCCTTTTCGCCGGGTCTTCGGTCTTTATCTTTGCGGAATGATGGTCATTTCACGGAGGGCAGAGATGCGATCGGCAAGCGCCGGATGGGTGCTAAAAAGAGCCCCCAGGGACCGGCCGCCGAAAAGGGGCTTGACAATGCACAAGGAAGAAGTCGAAGGCGAAATGGCCGTCGTGGGGATGCGATTGTTGTAGGCGCCGAGCTTCTGAAGGGCGCTGATCAACCCGTAGGGGTTGCCGACCATGCCCGCGCCGGTTGCGTCCGCGGAATACTCTCGCTGGCGGGACAGCGCCAACTGCAGCAGCATGGCGGCAAGAGGCGCGAGAATCATCATCAGCAGACCGAGGATTCCGCCGCCTCCGCCTCCCTCACGATCATCCCGGTCGCCGTAGCCGAGCCACGGTCCCCAGTAAGCAATCCAGGTAATGGCCCCCGCAATGGTTGCGGCGATCGAACTAATGAGAATGTCGTAGTTGCGGACGTGGGAGAGTTCGTGGGCGATGACACCTTCCAGCTCGTCGTCATTCATCAATTCGAGCAAACCCTGGGTAACCGCTACCGATGCGTGGCGCGGGTTTCTGCCGGTAGCAAAAGCGTTGGGGGCCGCCTCGGGAACCACGTACAGTTTTGGCACCGGCAAATTGGCTTTTGCGGCAAGGCGCTCCATGACGGCGTATAGTCTCGGCAACTGTTCCCGGGTTACCGGCTTGGCACCACTCGACAAAAGCGCGATTTTGTCTGAGAAGAAATAAGCAAAGGCATTGGAGAAGATGGCAAAACCCAAACCAACGGTCATGCCCGTGCGTCCGCCCAGATACTGGCCCAACAGCATCAGCAGGAGCGTAAGAGCCACCAGCAAACAGGTTGTCCGAAAAACTCTCATGGTCTTCCTTTCCTTCGGCGCGGCGCCAACCGCGCGCCAAGTCGGGCCCTCAGTCCTTCAAGGCGAAAGCCATCAAAACTCTCTGGAGCCTACACTACTCCTCACTAGATTAGATACGCGCTGCGGCCACAGGTTGTTTCGAAGGCTTCCGCTCGAAGCGCATGGCGTCCTTCTGGCCGTCGCGGTCGACGATCACGTAGTCGCCCGGGAGCACTTTGCCTTCCAGGATCTGCAAGGCTAGCGGATCCTGAATCAACCGTTGAATCGTACGCCGAAGCGGCCGCGCGCCGTAGGCCGGATCGTAGCCTTCGCGCAGCAGCAACTCCTCGGCCGCGGGTTTCAGTTCGAAAGTGATTTGCCGTTCGGCGAGCAGCCTCTCGAGGTTCTTCAGTAGTAGGCCCACAATTTTCGCCAACTGTTCCTTGCCGAGCGGATTGAAGATCACAATTTCGTCGACGCGGTTGAGAAACTCCGGCCGGAACGCGGCGCGCAGCGCCTCCATGGCTTCTTTTCGGGCACGCTCAGGATCCTTGCCGGCTAGTTCAGAAATGGCCGTCGAGCCGACGTTGCTGGTCATCACCAAGACGGTGTTGCGGAAATCCACGGTGCGGCCCTTGCCGTCGGTGAGCCGCCCGTCCTCGAGAATTTGCAGCAGCACGTTGAACACGTCCGGGTGCGCTTTCTCGATTTCGTCAAAAAGGACGACCGAATACAGATGACGCCGCACCTGCTCGGTGAGCTGACCGCCTTCTTCATAGCCAACGTAGCCTGGCGGCGCGCCAATCAGCCGCGAGACGCTGTGTTTTTCCATGTACTCGCTCATGTCGATACGGATCATCAACTTCTCATCGTCAAAAAGAAATTCGGCTAGGGCACGCGCGAGCTCTGTTTTTCCCACACCGGTCGGTCCAAGAAAAATGAAGGAGCCGAGAGGGCGCTTGGCGTCCGAGAGCCCGGCGCGGCTGCGGCGCACGGCGTTGGCCACACGCGCGAGGGCATCGCCCTGACCGACGACGCGCTGGCTCAGGCGTTCCTCCATGTGCACAAGCTTCTGCGCTTCGCCTTCCAGCAGCCGGCCGGCCGGAATGCCCGTCCATTTGCTGACCACCGTGGCGATGTCCTCTTCGTCCACTTCTTCTTTTAGCATCGGGGCATCTTTCTGGACCGAAGCAAACCGTTGCTGCGCCTGCTCGAGTTCGCGCTCGGCGGCGGCGATTTTGCCATAGCGGATTTCCGCGACCTTGGCCAGTTCGCCGGCGCGCTCGAAACGCTGCTCCTCCGCCTTGAGCTGTTCGATTTGCTCCTTCAGCTTGCGGATTTTGCCGATAGCCTCCTTTTCGGCCTGCCAGCGAGCTTTTTTTCCGCTGGATTCTTCCTTCAGTTTGGCAAGTTCTTTCTCGATCTGGCCGCGCCGCTCCTTGGAGTGCGCATCGGATTCCTTGAGCAAGGCCTGGCGCTCAATTTCGAGCTGCAGGATGCGGCGCTCGATTTCGTCGATCTCCACGGGCAGGGAATCGATTTGCATACGGAGGCTGGCGGCGGCTTCGTCGATCAGGTCGATGGCCTTGTCCGGCAAAAAACGGTCGGAGATATAGCGATTGGAGAGTGTCGCGGCGGCGAGAATGGCCGCGTCCTTGATGCGCACCCCGTGATGCACTTCGTAGCGTTCCTTCAAGCCGCGGAGAATGGCGATGGTATCTTCGACGGTCGGTTCGGCAACCAGGACCGGTTGAAAACGGCGTTCGAGGGCGGGATCCTTCTCGATGTGTTTCTTGTATTCATTGAGCGTCGTGGCGCCGATCGCGCGCAGGTCACCGCGGGCCAGCGCCGGCTTCAGCATGTTCGAAGCATCCATGGCGCCTTCCGCGGCGCCGGCCCCCACCAGCGTGTGCAGCTCGTCGATGAAAAGAATGATTTGCCCCTCGGCTTCGGTGATTTCTTTGAGAACCGCTTTCAGCCGGTCTTCAAACTCGCCGCGAAATTTTGCTCCGGCCACCAGGGCGGCAAGGTCCAAGGCGACAATGCGCTTGGTCTTCAGTACGTCCGGCACGTCGCCCGAAACGATGCGCTGCGCCAGACCTTCAACGATGGCCGTTTTGCCGACACCGGGTTCGCCTATCAATACCGGATTGTTTTTGGTGCGCCGCGCGAGGATTTGCATCACGCGGCGAATCTCTTCGTCGCGGCCGATGACCGGATCGAGCTTTTGTTTCCGGGCTAGTTCGGTCAGGTCGCGCGCATACTTCTCGAGGGCCGCGTAGGTCGCTTCGGGATTCTGAGAGGTCACGCGTTGTGTCCCGCGGACACCGGCGAGCGCCTGAAGTATGGCTTCGTGCGAAGCGCCCAGCCTCTTCAACAATTGTCCGGCAGGATCCCGGTCGCGTCCGGCGATCGCCAGGAAAAGGTGTTCGGTCGAGACGTACTCGTCCTTGAAGCCCTCCGCTTCCTTGAAAGCTTCGGCAAGAACGTCGTCGAGCGCCCGGCCCACATGCTGCTGGGCAAACCCCGCGACTTTGGGCAGCCGGGCGATCTGGCGTTCGACTTCTTGATTTAGCGCTTCGAGGTGAATGCCAAGCCGCGCGAGCAGCGGGGGCACCACGCCGTCGCTCTGGGCTGCCAACGCCGCCAGCAGGTGAATCGGTTCAATTTGCTGATTCTCGTGCCGGGCGGCAACCTCCTGGGCGCTTTGCACCGCTTCCTGCGCCTTCACGGTCATTTTTTCAAATCGCAACATTGGAACCTCAATCCGCCTGACATGGCAACAAGGGGCTGGCGCGTCGGCCAGCCCCTTATTGTTACAGCTTCCCGACTGTTCTTCGAGCCTCTTGCTCGGTCGGGAGCTTACTTCCCGGAAGCCGCCGCGGCGGCCACGACCGGAGCGTTGACGTTCACCTTAATCTGCTTCGGCTTCGCTTCCTCGCGCTTGGGAATCGAGAGCGTCAGCACGCCATTCTGATACTCGGCTTTGATGGCGTCGGTGTCCACGGTATTCGCAAGCGTGAAGCTGCGAGCGAAGGAACCAAACGAGCGCTCCACGCGCAGGTAGTTCTCTTCGCTGACCTTCTTTTCGAACTTGCGCTCACCGCGAATGGTTAGCAGGTTGTTCTCGACACGGATGTCCAGACCTTTGGGATCGATGTCGGGAAGATCCGCCTTCACCACGAGCTCTTGTTCGGACTCGTAGATGTCCACGGCGGGCGCCCACGCGCTGAGGTTCGACTGCTCGCCGGTCCGGTCAAAGGCATCGTGGAACAGGCGATTGATCTGGTCCTGCAGGGTGGTAACGCCCCGAAAGGGTTCCCATCGGGCTATTGTTCTCATGGTTGTAAGCACCTCCATTGGTGATTGCTAGAGGATAATAAAATATGAGTGGCGTCTTGTCAAGTACGATCTCCGCACGATCACGCGCTTAATTAAGTTGCTCATAATGAACAGAATAGCCATTTCCTCAGGCGGTGGTGCTTATCGCTTTGGCGCCGGAGCCGCTCGCGTTCCGCGCGTTTTCCCGTCGCTAAATGGTTGGTTTTGTTGGTCGAAGCGGGGTTGCTGCTAGACTCCTC
>Ga0306922_10003683_pt1 | contig 14386 bp, 19 predicted proteins | sample sta12Cox44000082_FD_203758 | JGI IMG/M metagenome (GOLD analysis project Ga0306922, IMG submission 203758) | Lab enrichment of tropical soil microbial communities from Luquillo Experimental Forest, Puerto Rico - statoxic.12C.oxic.44.000.082 (v2)... | ecosystem: Environmental > Terrestrial >... | reverse complement strand
GACCAACGGCGAATGCGCCGAAGAGCTGGGCGGAGAAGGCGTACCCGAATCTCATCCACTATAGCAGCCACCCCAAAGGTACGCATTTCGCGACAGCACTCTTCGTGTCCGATGCGCGCGCGACCTTCAGGTCGCTTCGCGCGGCGTGACAATGAGAAGAATGGCGCGCGCGTCAGCCCCGCGGATCTGCCGGTGCATAATCCGACCAAGTTCAATCTCACAACCGCCAAAGCGCTGGGCCTGAACACGCCTTTAAGTCTTCAGGAGCGCGCCGACTCGTTGATCGAGTAAGTTCGCCAATGTCCGCTTTTAATCAAAGCGGACATTCGCGATGCCGGCCCTCAGCGTCGTCTAAGTCGGGTGGTTGGAATTACCATCCGCAACGCAAACGGCCCCAACGGTCACGCCAGCAGTTGCGACCTCCGCCCCAACCCGGGCCCCAGCCAACACCCCAGCCAGGAGCAGCGCCCCAAGCGCCCCAACCAGGTCGCCAGCCGGGCCCCCATCCAGGACCACAGCGCAGTCGTCCCCAGCGGTCACGCCAGCACCGTCGCCCCCATTGCACGTCCGTCATATTGTCGATGCCTGCGGTTGCTGCCGCAGGAAGCGGGAGGATCGGTGCCGCTTGGGTAGTTCCAGAACCACCCGCAAACACCAGGCCCGCAATTCCGACCGCAAATAGTATGCGTAGCATTGTGTGCACCCGATTTTTCCATGGTTGATCTGCTCGTCATCGAGTCACTCGAAGACGGGCGCAACTTCTCAACTCAAGAGGGGGCCGGCTGTTCCGTGAATGCTCGTTCAGGAAGACACAAGATGTGTGCGGATCGTGCCGACGAGCGTTCGCTACAACAACTTGAACGACAGCACTCCTGACTTAATTGATGCCCAATAAAAGTTGGACCGAGGTCCAACTTTTATTGCGACGCTGACAGACTAAACAATCGAGGGCGCAACTCCGGCTTACGAAAATCATCGAATTTGGGGATGGAAGAAAGGCAGATGACCCATGAACCCCGTCTCACTCATTGTGAGGTTTACGACACCCGAGATCACCGGGCGAATTGCGAGCGCGCTCCATCTGGATCACGTGGCTAAACGATCAATGCTGATTGTGTGCTCCGCCATTTGCGTGGGACTTGCATTTCCGACGTCATCTTTCGCTCAAAGAAAGGCTTTGCCGACCTGTGAGAAGGAATGGAAAGCCAACAAAGCGTTTAACCAGGCGGCGGGGATTACGAAAAGGAATTGGATCGCGAAATGCCGAGGCGATAAGTGGGCAAACAAACCGGCAGACGCGCGGCGGGCGGAATATGCCCGCGAACGTTCTTGCGCGGCGGACTGGAAGGCTGTCAAAGCAGCGGGCAGCGTGACCGCAGGAATGACTTGGCCGACTTATTGGAGCGAGTGTGATCAGCGCAAAAAAGCTATGGGAATGTGAAGCGAAATAGGCGGCGTGGTTGTCCTGTCTGCTTTCGATCCATAGCGGACAAAGTTGGCCGATGGTCCAATTCTGATGCGGATTTGCTGAAGGGGAGGCCGTGATGGTGCGTCTCGTCAAGACAACTCTAACAACAGGATTCTTGATCGTTACATCAGTTGGTACGAGTTACGGCAGCGGGTGGGAGGTCAATAACATCTGGTGGGACGTTATACCCAATTTCCGTGGCAGCGGGCAGACCATATGCCTTGCTGAACAGTTCAACAATGAACCGTTCGCGGCGGCAACTTTTGATGTGTACCCCGTGCATGGTCGTCCTGGTCGTCGTGGGACCGCGACACAACGGGATATGAAGCCCCGTCGTCAGTATCGGATTTTTGGTTGGCTCGACGGCACGAAACCGGAGCCCAGATGTATTTTGACGAGTTGGCGCACCAAAGCAAAGCGCGTGACGGCTCCGCCGCCTGTGCCTTCTTGGCGTCAGTTTTGGTGATCAACAAGTGCGTCGCATTGACGACTTCGACGAAGAAGTCACCGCACTCAAGCAAACGATTGCGTAATGATGATGCGGATGGTCCCGCGAAGTAGCTAGCAGGCACGGCGGCAAAATCCGTCATGGGTCGACTATGTGTGCGCGCGCGAGGCGGCCGCGCCGGCGCTCAATGTGCGGCTCACGCCGGCCGGGTTTCGCAACGTCACCGAGCTGGGGCGTGTGGTGGAAACATTTGCGACTGAGGGAGGCTCGGCGTTGGTCGTGCTGCCAAGTGCAGGTCTCTTGTCCTGTGGTGTCGATATCGCCGATTTGCACCGGCGCGCGGCCGGCTACGTCGATCGCATCCTCAAAGGCGAGAAGCCGGCCGATCTACCGGTACAGACGCCGACCAAGTATGAGCTGATGATCAACCTCCAGACCGCCAAGGCGCTCGGCGTCGCAGTGCCACCATCGCTGCTCGATAGCGCCAGACAAGGTGATCGAATAATTGCGCCCTATCTTTTTGCCCAAAGCGGACATGACGTAATGCACTGCAAATGTCTGCTTTTGGGGGTAAAGCGGGCATCGCACGGTGGGCCACCATTGGTCGCTACCAAAAGTGAAATTCTGTGACCTTGGTCACATTGGATTCTCGCGAATCGGCTTAAGTCTGGGGTGGTGACAGGGGCATCTTGTCGATTCCTGGCGGACTAAAATTTGTGCGTTCGTCGCTTATCGTTGGATAGCGTAGAGGTCTCTTGCCGAATTGGGGGTCAACCGTGAACTTGCTAATTCTCGTAGTCGATGACGAATCCGATGTCGAAATGCTGTTCCGCCAGCAATTTCGCCGCGACCTCCGTGCCGGCCGGTTCACTTTTGAATTTGCTCAATCCGCTGCTGCCGCGCTGCAATGCATTGAGAATGCGGCCGATGTTTCACTAATTCTAGTCTTGTCAGATATCAACATGCCGGGGATGACCGGCCTTGAGCTGTTGCCGAAAGCCAAAGCGGTTCGACCGGACGTCCCGGTGATAATGATCACCGCCTACGGGGATGCCGAGACTAGGCGCAAGGCCTTGGAAGGGGGCGCCGACGCGCTTTTTACAAAACCGATCGATTTCGGCCTGCTTCGTAGTGAAATCGACACGCGGGTCTCCAAGGCGGCCTAGAGAATAGAACGTTCGCTCGAATGTCCAATATTGGCCCTTAGTGGCCATTTCAAACTCAGCGCTGGATGTCCGTTTTCGGGTGTAAAGCAGACATGCCGATTGCGCTGCGAGATGTCCGCTTTTGACCAAAGCGAACATCGCAGCGCCGTCTCATCTGCCGTAACCAAGGGTTGCCCACGCGCTGTCCTGCGTTTGCATTTGCTGGTGAGCGTCGACAAGAAAATGATCGAAATTCTCAATGCGAATGAGTCCGAGCCGCGGATATTCCATGTCTGTGAGCGTGTAAAGCGCGACCGTCAGCGTCGTGGCAAAAATGAGCATGTGAATCCAGCTGCGCGATTTGGCAGCGGCCATACCAAATCCAGCAAGTAATGAGCCGCCTAGTCCAAGACCGAACAAGATGACGTAGATGATTTGAGGCGGATGCTTTTCGGCGGCTCCGAGCCGCAGGCGCGCCACTTCGAACAAGTTGGCAAGCACCGGGAGAGCCTGCCCGCACGCGGGGCGAAAGCTACTCTGTGGGCATGCCCCGACTGCCGCGTTCCACAGTTCATTTTTAGCACGGAGGATTTTGTCCTCCTGATTGTCAGAAAAATATTCGGTTCGTTTTAGCAGGGAGTAATCGTGTGGCATGCGATAGAGGTCGATGCGGGCTTGGAAATAGTCTCTAAGTTTGTTCTGCAGGTCGCGAGCAACCTCGCCCTCAAATAGAGCAAGACGATCATGTGCCGTGCTGGCAGCATTTGCTTCCTGGATGACGAGCTGTCGGCGCTCATCGAACCGCTGCAAGGCGCCAGAAATTGTGAATGCCAAGAGCAAGCCCATCAATGCAAATACGGCGCCCTCGACGGTGGTGAGGCCCGTCATGGTGCCAGCATCTTTTTGCAAGTATCGCAAACCGAGCTGTCGCCCGTAGTTCAACAGAAACATTGAACTGACGAAAAAGGCGGCAGCGATTAGTACGGCAAAAAAGAAGAAGATCATTTGCAAAGTCTCATGTTGGGAAGTCCCCGAAGTCGGAGTCAACATTCCCAACAGGAATTGTGACTATAGGTTGACGCAATCTGAGTTGGCCTACGAATTGCGGTCACGTGTGTCGCGGGCGATACAACTCTCAGACTCTTGCTACACCAAAGTACCAAAGCCGAGCAGACGATCCACGATAATCGCAATCCATGATAACGGCCTTCTCTCGCTCGATGACGAGAGCGCTCCTGAGGAAGTAAGTGGACGCTCAAAACCGTTTCAATGGCACGGCTCGGCTTTGGAGGCCTTACAAGCAACAAGTGACGCGCCGAAGTTCCTCCCGCTGATGAAAAGTTAGGCGGCAGGCACCTCGTTACCATCTTTCACACTTTTGTGTCTGTCGCTGTAATGCCTTCCTATAGGATCGACATCGCTACACATCGCACGGGAATTTCGGATGAACGTTCTATCGAGTATCGTTCGCCATCTGGCTACTACACCAGAAGACGATTCACACTCGGAGCAAAGGCGCCAGTTGGATCGGTGGCGCATCGCTGCCGAGATAGTGCAGCGTTTGCGTGATGCTGGGATCAGTTGCGAAATGGATGGCGATTTCCAAACCCGCCATTAGCGTTACCATTCTGATCCTTTGGTCTGCGTTGGCCACCGCTAGCGTCGGGTCGCTCAGTTGTCCGCTTTCGGGGGTAAGCGGACATGGCCTGTTGCAGTGTATATGTCTGCTTTTGACCCAAAGCGGACACCAGCAACTCGTATGAGCTCAGATTGTCCGGCGGCCTGAGATGGCGTGATAAACCAAAAGGACCACTACAGAACCGACGATTGCAACTATCATACTCCAGATATTGAGACCGGTTATTCCGGTTGCGCCAAAAAAGCTGAATAGGATGCCACCGACTATTGCGCCGACAATGCCGAGCGCCATGTCGAGTAACATGCCTTCGCCCTGCTTGTTGACGATCTTACTCCCGATAAAGCCAGCAATAAGCCCGAGTATGATCCAACTGATAATGGACATCGCCATTCTCCATCGTGCGCGATTGTATAGTTGCCGCGTCGTGGCAGCTCACATTCCTTGATCACCTTACGTTCATTAGCTTGGACTACGAGGGTAATCGGCCATTGGGCGTGAGCTTGTCCACAACTCCGGGCAGAATTTGAGAGAGTTGCGCCGTGAGTTCTTGTTCCGACATGCCGGTTTTCTGGGCCAGGACTTTAATGATGTTCGGTCCGAGCGCTGAGCCAACCTGATTTGGAGAAACTGGTTGGTTGGGGCCCGTGCCAATCCACGACTTCATTATGTTTCCAAGGCCACTTTGCTGAAATTGGTCGAGCAGGCCTCCCAGTCCACCTGCCACGTCGCCGCTTTGGTCGCTGGGCTGTTGAGTTGCTGGTTTTGATGGCTGCGAACCGCTGCTCGCGTGCTTGTACAAAGCACCCGACGCTAGAAGTGCACCAAGCGCGATCATCAGCGGTTTTGAAACACTGCCCTGCGGTACTGCATCGTCGAGAAGTCCCATCGTCTGCTCCTCAGGATCTTTGGTGGATAGCGGAAATCCCGCCGAAATTAAGTAGCCATGATCTGCCGATTCCTTTTCGTAAACTATTGGACCGTAGTCCAATCGGCGGACACCCCGACCACCCAGTAAAAAATCTATAAAATTATCTTTCGCCCAAAGCAGACGTTGCGTTTGCGCCGATGAATGTCCGTATTTGTGCGACAAGCAGAGACATGTCCAATGTCCGCTTTTGACCCAAAGCGGACATACCGGATGAGTGTCCGCAAACTCAGACACATGACTCCGTAGTGTCGGTCCACATAGTGTACCTTGGTCAAGCCTCGATGTTAGGTACGTAATCACCGCAAGGCCTTTGGTTGGATGGAAGAAAAGCGCCGGTGCAAATCATTCCGATGACGGAAGGCATATTCGACAAATCAGTATTCGAGCGCGCCGGGGCGAATCTTTCGGAGTGGTTCTCACACGCGTTCGATCTTGCCGAACTCGCCAGGGGCTCAACCGTAAGTCTCGCCGTTACCGGTTTAAGCCGCGCCGGCAAGACGGTTTTAATTACCAGCCTTGTGCACAACCTGCTCAGTGCTCTGCATCAACCGTACCGCATGCCATTTCTGAAAGTCGCCGGAGACGGCCGGCTAGCTGGAGCAAGGCTGGCCGGCGACAAGACTGATGGGTTACCGCGATTTCCCTACCGGCGAAATATCGAGTCTATGGCGGCGAGCCCGCCGAACTGGCCGGCGCGTACCACAGATATTAGCGAAATCGAAATTGACATCCGTTTCCTTCCTGCCGGTCCGCTCGGTACGCTACTGCGCTGGATCGACAGCGGCCCTGCGACTTTGAAACTCAAAATAATCGATTATCCCGGCGAATGGCTTCTCGATCTGCCGCTGCTAGATCAAAGCTACGCAGATTGGTCGCGCGCAACGTTACAACTCTGTCGGCGCGGAATGCGGGCCGGCACCGCGCGCGATTTCATCGCCTTTCTGTCCGATCATCGCCATGACGCTCTTGCGAGCGAGGACGATGCCAGGCGCGCGCATGAACTTTATCGACAATACCTGCTGGCGACACGCGACAAGCACGGGTTCAGCTTTTTGCAGCCGGGCCGCTTCCTCGACCCAGGTTCGCTTGAGAGAAACTCGTACATGTGGTTCGCCCCGCTCGATATTCCTGGCAATCTCGAACGCAGTCCCGACGGCACGCTGGCCGCTTTGATGGAACGACGATTCGAAGCATACAAAACAGAAGTCGTTATGCCATTTTATGACCGGCATTTCCGCAACTACTCGCGACAAGTGGTGCTCGTGGACGTCCTCGGCGCTCTCCTTGCGGGCCGTGAGGTATTCGATGACACGCGACACGCTCTCGATGCGATCCTAGAAAGCTTTCGCTATGGGCATAGTGGAATCATTTTACGGTTGTTGCAAAGCGTGCGTATCGAGAAGGTGCTGTTCGCTGCAACAAAGGCCGATCATGTCCCCGAGGTGCAACGCGACCATCTTGCCGTCCTACTGCGTAATATGGTCGCGCTGCCCGCACTCGATGTGAGCATGAGTAATGCCATGTTTGACGTAGTGGCACTCGCGTCGGTCATTTCGACGGAGGAAGACACTCAGAAAATCGATGGGCACCAGGTCCAGGTCGTCGTCGGCAAGCCGGTCGGAAGTGACACCAGAGCGAAATTTTTTATTGGCAACGTGCCCGCCCGTCCGCCCCGAGCAGAGGCCTGGGGTAAGCCGTTCCTCAATATTCCGGTTTTCGAACCTCCGGTTATCGACGCATCGCCGGTCGACGGCATCGCGCACATCAACCTCGATCTGGCTCTCGAATATCTCATTGGAGATCAATTGCGGTGAGCAAACAAAAGGACAAAATCGGATCCGATGACATTCTGCGTCCGCAGGTCATTGTGGTCGACGTGTCCGAGAAACCGGAAGCGGCCATCGCCGATCCATTGGCGCCCCGCATAATCAGGACGGCACAAACCGGTCGCATCATCCCCGCGCCTCCGGCCGAACTTCAGCCCGCGGTCGAACCGGGCCACCGGCGCTACGGTTTGTCGATGAAGCTCGCTGTGGCCGGTCTACTCCTCGCCTTCTGCGGCTGGCTCGGCGTTGATCTGTATCTCTGGATCGCATCGGCGTTCAATTTCAGTATGGGACTAGGCTGGGCAGCGGCGGCAGCGGCGATGGTCGGTATTTTCGCCGCGAGCGCGATAATTGTGCACGAGGCGAGGAGCTATTTCACCCTAAAGAGTGTTGAAACCAATCAACAACGGTTGGCCTTGCAAAGGCAGAATTTGCACACATCGGACGTGCACGAGGCGATCCGCGACGTGATTGCGGAGATCCCAAAGGACCGCGAGAGCACGGCTGCAATCGAGGCGTTTCAGCGCAAGGTGCAGCGTCATCATTCGCCCGCGCAACAGATCGGATTGCTGTCGGAGACAGTCATGGCTCCGCTCGACAGACGCGCCGAGGCGATCGTGCGGCGCGCCAGCGCCCGCGCCTTCGGCATTATCGCCATCAGCCCGGCTGCGGTGCTCGATGTCCTGTTCTTTGTCGCATGCAGCGTCCGCATGGTGCGCGGGATTGCCGGCTGCTATGGCCATCGGCCGACCGCGCTCGCAACCGTCCACCTGCTGCGGCGGCTCGTCGTAGAAGCCGGAAAGCTCGGGGCTGTGGATTTTGCGGGAGTTGCGCTGACCCAGCACATCGGAGGCGCTGTTCTCGAACGAGTAGCGACCACTGCAGCCGAGTCCATGTATGCCGCGCAACGCATGGCGCGGCTCGGCCTGGTGACAATGGGCATGTGCCGGCCCATTCCGTTTCAACGCGACGAACTGCCCGGCATCTTGTCTTCATTGATAGGTGGCCTGCTCGCGCAGCGTGGAGCGACCGGCAAAAACATCGAACCGACCTCACCCAGTTGATCGCGCGCAATGATGTCCGCTTTTGGGTAAAGCGGACATGGTCGATTGCAGTCAAATGTCTGCTTTTGACCCAAAGCGGACATACCGCTCCGGGCGATCAAGAAGTGACCTGGCCGAAACCGATGTCGTGCCCATCGATATCCTGCGTACCAAATTCGCGACAACCATACGGCTGATCGCACAGCCCGTAATCGATTTTTGCACCGCGCTCTACGAACTCCAGATAAAGAGCATCGACGTCATCGACCCAGAAATACATGTCCCAAAGTCCGGCGGACACAGTCCAGTGCGGAACGATGTGTTTGTCATCATCAATCTGTTTGACCATTACATACATATTGTCGCGCTGCAGGATCGCAAAAGACGGAGGCTCACCGAAAATTTCCCCGAACGAAAATCCCATTGCGTCGCGGTAGTGCTTGGTGGCTGCGTAAACGTCGCGCACAAATAGCACCGGCGCGGAACCGGTAAGTTTCGCTGTCTTTGAAGGTGTCATGGATACCGTTCCCCTCCGCTGCAACATAGGGAGGATAGCATGCCTCAATTTGACTTCTGTGATCGAATGGCTGACGTCCGCTATTGGCCCAAAGCGGACATTTCTCTTTGTACTGCCACATATCCGCTTTCGGGGGTAAAGCGGACATGCCGTTTTGCTCTGCGGGTTTCTGCTTTTGACCCGAAGCGGACATTGAAAAAAATACGCATTACCGACGGTCTCTCGGTCTGGTAGGCATTGTGCTATTCTTGTTGGAGTTAGATGTGCCTAAGTGCGCGCTAGATGAAGCAGCATATACAGTTTTGCCAGACGCAAGATGGAGTGCGGATTGCTCTCGCCAAAGCAGGTGAAGGTCCGCCACTGGTTCGAACCGCGAACTGGTTCACCCATCTGGAATTGGATTGGGACAGCGCAATTTGGCGACACTGGTTTGAGGCGCTTGCCGACGGCCGAACGCTCGTTCGCTATGATCCGCGTGGTTCAGGCCTGTCCGACCGCAATGTCGATGATTTGTCCCTGGAAACCTGGATCAGCGATCTCGAAGCGGTCGTGGACGCGGCAGGCCTTCAGCGCTTCCCGCTGATAGGGTTGTGTCAGGGAGGCGTCGTCGCCGTTGCTTTTGCGGCGCGCCACCCAGAGCGTGTCAGCCGCTTGATCCTGTATGACAGTTACTTGTCGGGTGCCTATGCCGAAGGCGTCGATCAAAGCCTGGAAAAGCAGGCGCGTACAATGTCAGAGATGATTGAGATGGGCTGGGGCCGGGAAGCCGGAGCATTTCGCGAAGTTTTTGCAAATCTGCTGATGCCGGATGCAACAAAAGATCAGCTTCGCTGGATTGGCGAACTCCAGCGACGGAGCGCTTCCGCGACAAATGCCAGAAAGCTCTGGGATGCATTCAACACGTTCGACATTCGAGCTGAGGTCGGAAAGCTCAAAATGCCGACCCTTGTCTTTCACGTCAGAGGCGATGCGATGGTCCCTTTCGAGGCGGGCCGCCGGCTTGCCGCGGCGATTCCAAACGCCCGTTTCGTCCCGATTGATGGCAAGAATCATATTCTGCTGGCCAATGAGAGGGCATGGCAGACTTTCACAACTGAGCTCCGCAATTTTCTCGCAGCCGACGAGCCGACTGAAATCCTGTCGCAGAGCAAGCTGGACGCGTTAAGCCCACGCGAGAAAGAACTCCTCGATTACATCGCCCGTGGATAGCGAACGATGAAATTGCTGAAAGGACCGGCATCGCCGGGAAAACCGTACGCAATCACATCACGACGATTTTTTCCAAACTTGAGGTTGAACATCGTGCCCAGGCGATTGTCGTCGCTCGCAAGGCGGGGCTCGGCCGGGATTGATCAGCTAAGCCCACTAGGGCCAGTACCCTAAAATCGAGCCTTTTCGCAGCCAAAAGGCAGCCGCCGATAGGACCGGTGCCTCAATACATTATGCGTGTTTCGGTCGCATCATTTCAAAATCAAACGTGCAAACAGGAAAGATGACTGCGATGACCGATCATGTAAAAGGCATTGCCAAACAGCGCCAAGATCCGTTGCGCGAGCGCTATCGAACAGCGGCGGACGAAGCCCGCATAGTCGATGGCGCTAAAACCGTCATGAATGGATCTGAAGACCCTTTTCACGCCTCGGTGGTGGCGGGAGATGAGCATGGCGCGTCGTGGCGAGTTGGTATCCATCGCGCTGTCGGTGGCTATCATGATTTTCCCAATCCCGGTGATATACTTTGCGCCGCGCTCGCCTCCTGTTTTCATTCAACACTGCGCATTATTGCGGATCGGCTCGAAATTCCTATTGCGAGTCTCGAAGTCAGCGCGCGCGCAGAAGTTGACGTTCGCGGCACCTTGCTCGTCGATCGAAATGTTCCGGTCGGATTCCAAAAGATAAGGTGCCAGGTGCGTCTCGACCCAGGAGCCAAAGTGCCCCCGGAAAGAGTGACGATGCTGCAGGCCGCGGCTGAACATAGCTGTGTTGTGTTTCAGACGCTCCGCAATGGCGTACCGGTACAGACGCAGTTCGACGAAATCCAATCATTAAGCGGGGGTTGCACATAGGAGACGAGGTAATGCCACAGATTCCGTCTGATCAAGGGCGTGTTCGACACCGAACAAAAAAGGCACATTATTCAAAGGTTGACCGATGCTATGGTTTCGGTCGAAGGCGAAAACATGCGCGGCGTGACATGGCTGAAGATTTTCGAGGTAAACAGCGGTGAGTGGGGCATTGGCGGCCAGCCGCTGACGACCGAAGCCGTGAAAGAATTGGCCGCAGGTCGACGAGCATCGTGATCGTCTTAGCAAAGTGTGCGCCGTACATTTATGGCCCTTAGCAGACATTCCATCTGTCGTATTTGATGCCGCTGTCGGGCGTAGAGCGGACATGCCGTTTTGCACTGCAAATGTCCGCTTTTGACCCAAAGCGGACATAGGCAATCCCGTTCCAAGTGCTATGCTTCCTATGTCCTGCGTTCGTGCCGGAGACGGCCATGAGGCGGCGGCAATTTATCAGCCTAATCGGTGGTGTTGCGGCAACGTGGCCGCTTGCGGCGCTGGCGCAGCAGGTAGCACTGCCTGTTATTGGCTACCTCAGTTCCTACTCGCCCGAAGAGGGAGAATCCAGGGCGGCTCCGTTCCGACGCGGGCTCCAAGAAGCCGGCTATGTCGGGGGCCAGAATGTTGCGATCGAATATCGCTGGGCCGACCAACAAATTGATCGACTGCCTGCGATGGCCGCTGATCTGGTTCAGCGTCGCGTAAATGTCATCGCTGCAACTACTACTCCGGCGGCGCTCGCGGCACAGGCGGCGACCACGACCATTCCTATCGTCTTTGAGGTGGGAACCGACCCAGTTCGGCTTGGTCTCGTCACTAACTTGAACCGGCCGGATGGCAATGTTACGGGCGTGACCAATTTGTTTGTGGAGGTTGCGCCAAAGCGGTTGGAATTGCTGCACGAACTTCTGCCAACCGCGAAAGTCATGGCTCTTTTGGTGAACCCAGCCGATCGCAATCTGGCCCAAATCCAATCGCGCGAGGTGCTGTCGGCGGCCCACAACCGCGGGCTAGAGTTGCATGTCCTCAATGTCAGGAGCGAAGGTGACTTCGATGCGGTCTTCGCAGACATAAAACGTTTGCGAGTTGGCGGGCTCGTAATCGGCGCGGGCCCGGTCTTCCTACGCGGCCTCGACAAGCTTGCCGCCCTGACAGTTCGCCACGCTGTGCCCGCGATCTATTCGTATCGTGTCTTTCCTGCCGCTGGCGGTCTGATGAGCTACGGAACGGACATATCGGAGAGCTACCGGTTGGCCGGCGCTTATACCGGCAGGATTCTCAAGGGCGAAAATCCTGCTGAATTGCCAGTCCTGCAGGCAACCAAGTTTGAATTGGTCATCAATCTCAAAGCCGCCAAGGCGCTCGGCATCAGCGTGCCTCCGTCGATGCAAGCGCGCGCGGACGAGATGATTGAATGAATCCGATGCTTTTCATCGCGGCGGTCATCGCCTACTTTTCTGTGGCCGAAAGCCGCGCAAACAGCAGACGATGGCGGACCCTGGAGCTTCTGATGCTGCAATGAGACGGCGCGATTTCATCACGCTTCTCAGTGGCACGGCGACGTGGCCGTTCATAGCGCGCGCCCAGCAGCCGGTAATGCCCGTGATTGGCATGGTTTAACATGACGTCATGTATGCTCATGCCTTGAAAAGTGAAAATGACGCCCGACGATCTGGCCGCACTAAAACGCTCAGTTGAAGCTCTTGAACATCCGAGTTTCGCGGCGCGCCTTGCCAATATGGTCGGTAAGCCCATCGAGCTCGTTGAACAGGCTCTTCCGCCGTTTGCGGCGAGCGCTATTGCCACGGCGACCTCCAAAGCGCTTGAGGCCGCCATGCAGGTAGCAGTGCGGACCTTGCAGCGTGAGCCTCACGCCGGCTCGCGGGGCCTGCATAAGATCTTGGCGACAGCATCGGGTGCTGCCGGAGGTGCGTTCGGTTTGACGACATTGCCGATTGAGCTTCCAATCTCGACGATCATCATACTGAGATCCATCATGGATATTGCGAAAAGTGAGGGCGAAGATCTCGGTGACCCTGAATCGATGCTTTCATGCATGCAAGTCTTCGCAATGGGCGGTCCTTCCAGATCGGACGACGCATCCGAAAGTGGATATTTGGCCGTGCGCGCCGCACTAGCGAACAGTGTGACTCAGTCGGCACGCTTCATCGCAGAACATGGCGTCAGCAGAGAAAGCGCCCCAGCACTGGTGCGCTTTATTACACAAGTCGCGTCCCGTTTTGGATTTGTCGTCACAGAAAAAGCTGCGGCGCAGGTTGTTCCTTTCATCGGGGCCGTTAGTGGTGCCGTCGTGAATTACGCATTCATCGCGCATTTTCAGGGAATAGCTAGGGGTCACTTCACCGTGCGGCGGCTAGAACGAATCTATGGCAAAGAGGTTATTCGTGCTGAATATGAACGCCTATCCAAAGCCAGTTAAATAAGCCGACCCACCGATGTCTGCTCTTTAAATCGGACATAGCCTCCTGCCGATCTTGCGGTACAACAGCCAACAAAGTTTCAACTCGTTATTAATCCAAAACTATTGGCATCGCCGTGCCGCCAACCCTGATTGCACGCGCCGAAGAAGTGATTGAATAGCGATCTTTGCTGCGTTGCATGAGTCCGCTATTGGCCCAAAGCGGACATAGCCTCTTGCACTGCACATGTCTGTTTTTGAGAGTGAAGCAGACATGGCGATTGCAATGCGAAATGTCCGCTTATGGCCCTTAGCGGGCCTCGTCAAATCGCGCTGACCTACGTGTGTTTTTGGGGACAAAGAGGACATGATGGCAATTTTCTTCTTCCTGGTGGCGCAGTTGGGAAGTTAAATTGGTTTGTGTGGCTTGTTCTCAATCTAATTGGGGCACTGCCTTGGTCACGCGGTACAGGCTAAAGGCGCAGCGAAATCGGATTGCCATTTCCACGAGAGCCTTGGCGCAACGCTGGCGCAAACGTCTCAACAAGACGACAGAAGAAATCGAGGCTGCGGTAGAAAAAGTTGGGAACGACGCGGAGACTCGTAAAGCGGACACAACGAGTGCTACGCGAAATTTCCGCTGATGTCCCATAAGAGACATGCGCGCTCCTGCACTGCACATGTCCGCTTTCGGGGCTAAAGCGGACATTGACCCTTGTACTGCTGTTTATCCCCCTTTCCGCTTTCAGGGCTGGAGCGGACATCAGATGGTCCTTTAATGAGCGCTGATTCAAACGGTATGATGGACTTGTCGTTAGCCAGTTGGGGGCGATGAAACGGCGTGAATTCTTCACCGTTCTTAGGGGCGCAGCGATCTGGTCGGTTGATCGT
>Ga0306922_10003682_pt1 | contig 14386 bp, 12 predicted proteins | sample sta12Cox44000082_FD_203758 | JGI IMG/M metagenome (GOLD analysis project Ga0306922, IMG submission 203758) | Lab enrichment of tropical soil microbial communities from Luquillo Experimental Forest, Puerto Rico - statoxic.12C.oxic.44.000.082 (v2)... | ecosystem: Environmental > Terrestrial >... | reverse complement strand
TTGACCACGTCCATGATGCCGAAGATCAGCGTCAATCCGGAGGCGATCAGCGCCAGGATCATCCCAGTGACGATGCCATTCACCGTCTGAATGATGATCTTGTCCCAGGGAATGGCCGCTAGGATATCCTCGACCCCCATAGCTCACACCCCCAAATACTGATGGATGACGGCGTCGTCCACCTTGAGGTCGGACGCCGCTGCATGATGTCGGACGATGCCCTTCTCCATGATGTAAACCCGCCCGCTCGCCTGGAGCGTGAGCGGCACGTTCTGCTCCACCAGCAGAATCGCCACGCCCTCCCGGTGCAGCACCTCGATGATCTCTTGGATCTGCGAAACCATGCGCGGCATCAGACCTTCGGTGGGCTCGTCCAGCAGGATGATCTTAGGCTCGAGCATCATCGCCCGGGCGATGGCGAGCATCTGCTGTTCGCCTCCCGACAGCGTGCCGCCGGCCTGATTACGCCGCTCGGCCAGCACCGGGAAATAAGTGAAGGCTTTGTCGAGCAACTCCTGCCTTCTCGTTTCGCTCACGCCGTGGCGGTCGAGCCCGGTGCGGAGATTCTCCATCACTGTCAGCAGGCGAAAAATTCGCCGATCCTCGGGAACGTAGCCTATTCCGAGCCGCGCCAATTTGTGCGCGGGCAGGCCGGTGACGGGCTTGCCGGCGAACAGCACTTTGCCCCGATTGGGGTGGACGAGCCCCATGATGGTCTTGAGCGTCGTGCTCTTGCCGACTCCGTTGCGCCCGAGCAGGCCCACTACCTCCCCGCGGTCGACGTGGAGCGAGACCCCGTGCAAGATGTGACTCTTGCCGTAATAGGTGTGCACGTCCTCCACCGCGACGAGGGGCTCCATGGGCGTGGGATCGGGGCTCATGTCTTGAGGTAGACCTCCAGCACCCGCGGGTTCCGCTGGATCTCCGCCGGTGTTCCCTCCGCCAGCACTTCGCCGTAGTGCAGCACCGTGATCCGCTGCGCGAGTTCCATCACCACCTGCATGTCGTGCTCGACGATGAGGATCGTCAGGTCCTTCGCGATGCGGCGCACCAGCTCCATCGTGTCGTGGGTCTCGGCTGTGCTCATGCCCGCGGTCGGCTCGTCGAGGCAGAGCAGCTCGGGCTCGGTGGCGAGCGCAATGCCGATCTCGAGATTGCGTTGCTCGCCGTGGGAGAGATTGGCGGCGAGCTCGTCCGCCTTGGCTCTGAGGCCGACCGCTTCCAAAACGGCTTCGGCCTTGTCGATGATGTCCAGGTAAGCGCCGTGGTGGCGCAGCATGCTCCAGCCGTGCCGGCGCGACTGCGCCGCGATGCGGACGTTCTCGAGCGTAGTGGCGTTGGGCAGGATATTGGTGATCTGGTAGGAGCGGGCGATGCCCCTCTGCGAGATGCGATTGGGCGGCAGGCCCGTGATGTCCTCGCCATTGAAAAGGATGCGCCCCGACGAGGGGCGCAGCACGCCGGTCAGACAGTTGAAGAAGGTGCTTTTTCCCGCGCCGTTTGGTCCGATGATCGCGCGGATCTCGCCGCGCCGCACTTCGAAGTTGACGCTATTGAGCGCGGTCAGGCCGCCAAAACGAATTGTCAGGCCTTCGGTGCGTATCACACGGCCCGCTTCGCCTCCCTGGCCGGTCTCGGTCGGGGATGGCGCCTGAAGAGCGAGATCGGCTGGCACTTACGCGAACTTGCAGGCCGGTGGGAAGATCGTCTTCTCCTTTGGAATCGTCTCGAGGATCCGGTACTTGCCATCCTTCACGTCGAAGATGAACTCGCGGATGAAGGCTTGGTGATCCTCCTTGCGCAGCACCTTGTCGCCCTGCGGGAAGTCGTCGCCTTCTTTCATTTCGAGTCCCTCGAGCGCCTCGATCAGCTTCATCGTGTCTTCGCGGCCGCGGAACTTCGATTTCTCGATGCCGAGCTTCAAGGCATTCATGGCCTCGTAGTTCGACTGCACGTAGCGGTCGGGCAGCGGACCCGAGGGGTCGATCTGCTTGAGCCGGGCGACGGCGTCGTCCATGAACTTCTTGTGCGCCGGAGTGTTGAGCACGCCTTCCAGAACCGGAAGATACCGGTTGATGCCTACAAACCCCTCGATCTTGTTGCCGAGCGCGGGAAGGTTGGTGGACTCGGCGATGGCGCCGTCACCCGCCCACCTGTACTTCCTGGTCAGGCCGAGATCGAAAGCCTGATTGCCGATTGTCACCCCGTCCTTGCCGAAGAAGATGCCGAACAGGCCGTCGAAGCTGCCGGTGACCTTGGCGAGGAACGGCGTCATGTCGGCGGTGCCGAGCGGGATGCCCGTGGTCTCGACGATGTCGCCGCCCGCCTTCTTTATTTCTTGGATGTAAGCGTCGCGGGTAGACTGTCCCCAGGCGTAGTCGGCGTAGGCGATGTGCCACCTCTTGCCGATCTTGTTGACGAGATAGGGCGCAAACGCGACGGCCTGCGCTGGCGCGTAGTCGAACGGCCGGAAGCTGTACTTGTTGCACTTGGTGGTGGTCAGCGTGGTGTCGAGACAGACGGTGATCATGTTGAGCACTTCGTATTCCTCGAACACCGGCATGCAGGCGAGGCAGATGTTTGAGAGGAAGCCCCCGACGTGCACGTCGACCTTGTCTTCGACCAACAACTTCTCGACCTTGCGGCGCCCGACGTCGGGCTTGGACTCGTCGTCCGCCACGATCAGCTCGATTGGCCGACCGTTGATGCCGCCGGACTTGTTGATGCGAGCGACCGCCATCTGCACGCCGACCAGCGCGGTCTTGCCGCCGGCGGCGCCAGCACCGGAAAGCGGCTGCTCGGTACCGATCTTGTAGGGCTTGGCTTGGCCGAAGGCGGGCTGCCACGGCGCCGGCACCAGCATGGTCGCGCCGAGCGCGCCGGCGGCTGCCGAGCCGTATCCGATCAACCGGCGGCGCGTGACCTTGCCGCTGTACCAGAACTCCTCACTCCAATCCTGCGTTTTCGCCTTGTCAGTCATTGCGTGTTCCTCCCAGGTCGCCTGCTATGGCGCAGCAAGCGTCATTAACAACGGCCAGTGTCCGGGTGCGCGGCGCACCGCGCCCGCCTTCATGCTTCCCTCGGTCAAGAGATTGTCTTGACGTTTTGTAGGATACTTCAGGACACGTGCGCCCACAACGCGGCGGCGATGTCGCGGGGTAGGGCCTATCGATCGAACCTCGTCCCGCAACCAGTTCTCCGCGCCCAGCCTGATGATAAGATAGGCAACTGGCGCGGGCTTTTTGGGCTCGGCGCCCAGCAGAGGAAGCGCCATGTCGGCTCTCAGCACGTCTCGCAAGCCGCCCGCCACCCCGCAGACCGGCCGCGACGCGCGGCTTGCGGCCCGCCGCGGCGCTTTCAAGGGCCAGACGGCCGGCATCGCTCCGGGCTACGTGCAGGGCAACCTCGCCATTTTGCCGGCCAAGCTGGCGGGCGATTTCCTGCGGTTCTGCCAGCTCAACCCCAAACCCTGCCCGCTGCTGGCGGCCTCGGCGCCCGGCGACTTTCGGCTGCCGACGCTCGCCGACGACCTCGACATCCGCACCGACCTGCCGCGCTACCGGGTGTTCCGGGACGGCGAGCTCGTCGACGAGCCGACCGATATCCGCGCCCATTGGCGCGGCGATCTGGTCGCCTTCGTGCTGGGCTGCTCGTTCTCGTTCGAGGAGGCGCTCGTCGAGGACGGCATCGAGCTGCGCCACATCACCTGCAACGCCACGGTGCCGATGTATCGGACCTCGATTGCGACCGCGCCTGCCGGTCCATTCCATGGACCCATGGTCGTCTCGATGCGGCCGATGAAGCCGGCGGATGCGATCCGCGCCATCCAGATCACCACGCGCTTCCCGGCGGTGCACGGCGCGCCGGTCCATATCGGCAAGCCGGAGCTGATCGGCATCGCCGACCTGATGAAGCCCGACTACGGCGACCCGGTGCCGGTCAAGGCCGATGAAATCCCGGTGTTCTGGGCCTGCGGCGTCACGCCGCAGTCGGTGGTGGCGACGGTGAAGCCCGAATTCTGCATCACCCATTATCCCGGCAGCATGCTGGTCACCGACCGCCGCAACAGCGAGTTCGCGATCATGTGAGGGGTAGGTTGCGTTGACGTTCGCCGCCGCGCCACGCTCAGGAGCGCGACCGCTGGGTCCAGGTTTTGGCCCTTTCGTAGGCGGCCTGCTGGGAAATTCCGAAATGGCCCCCGATTTGCCGCCACAGCGCGCCGGCTTTGTGCGCCCTCGACATGGCCTTGCCTACGGGCACGCCGCGCGCCACGGCGCGCGCCAGTTCGCGCAACGCTTTGCGCTGCGCGACGCGCCGCACTTGCGCTCGTTTCCTGGCTTCCTCCGCCCTGCGCGCGTTGGCGCGCGTCCAGCTCTCGATATCGGACTGGTAGACGATCCCGCGCAAACGCCTTGACCGGCCGATCACCGCGTTGCGCGTCACGCCGAGCGTCTTTGCGATCTGGGCGGCGGTGCGCCCGGCGGCTTGCTGCGCCAACAGCCGTTTGTCGCGAGATGGCGTCCAGCTCGTCCAGCTCGTCGTCATGGTTGCTCCCGTCATTTGCTCCGAACCATGGCTCCACCCGCGCGGCGGGCGACGACCACAGTGTTGCGCAGGAGGTTGTTTGACTCCTGTAACACGAATCAACGGCAAAGACCAGGGTGACAAAGTCGCAGATGTCCTGGTTTTGGTCATGGCGGGAACCGGGAACTCGGCGTGAAGGCGAGCGCGGTTCCGCCTGGGTATCGCGGCCCTGCCGGCGCGACGCGGTCGACCTAGCTCTTCGGCTCCACATCGAGGCGCACCACCCAGCCTTCGAGGCCGGCCTTGGCCGCCGGGTAGCGCGCGAGCACGAGCGGATCGTGGCCGGGCACCACGTGGTTGGGCGAGCTGGCGAGCTTTTTGAGCGTCTCGTAGCCTTCGACCACTTCGGCCACGTTGTAGGTGATCGGAAATATGCGGCCGGAGTCCATATGCGCGTAGAGGTGGGCGGCATCGGCCGCCAGCACGACCTGGCCGCGCCGGGTCTTCACGCGCACGCTCTGCAAGCCCTTGGAATGGCCGCCGATATGATGGACGGTCACTCCCGGAACGATCTCGTCCTCGCCGTCGTGGAAGGCGACGCGGCCGGTAAACACCTTGCGCACCATCGCGACCACGTCGTCGACCTCGAACGGCATGCGCAGCGCCGTGTGGCACATGCAGCGCCCGGTGGCATAGGCCATCTCGCAATCCTGCAGGTGATAGCGCGCGCGTGGAAACAGATCGTAGTTGCCGACGTGATCGTAATGCATGTGGCTGACGATGATGGTCTTTACCTCTGCGGCGTCGATGCCGATCGCTTTCAGTCCCTCGCCGACCGGCTTGATCATTTCGCGCTGACGCTTCTTGCCCATGGCCGCGTCGAAGCCGGTATCCAGGATGATGGGGCCGGAGCGTCCGACAATGGCCCAAACGTAGAAGTCGAGCGGCTGTAGCACGTCGTGGGGGTCGCCGCCGATGAAGTTTTCCGATGCCTTGCGATCATGATGCCCGTAGCGGATGGCATAGATTTCGTGGATGTCGTCGCTCATTGGTCGTCTCCCTTAGGGATGCGGGCATCATGATGCGCACGGCGCGCGGCGCGCGGTGCGGCGCGCCGCGTCCGGGACACGGGGGCATCACTTCGGCAGCGGGCTGCCGGCGCGCGGCGCGCGCACTTCCACGCCGGCGCGGCGCTCGACCGGCTGCACCACAGTGGTGAGATCCTTGTCCGGTCCGTTCTCGTCGCAGGCGGTCTGCAGGAGCTGCGTGACGGCTTCGGCAACCTGCATCGGCACGCCGAGCGCCTTGCCCTCGCCGAGACACAGCTTGAGGTCCTTGGTCATCAACCCCACGGTGAAACCGAGATTGAAGGTGCGGGGCAGCACCACGCGGCCGAACTTGTCCTCGGTCGCGGTGTTGCGGCCGCTGCCGGAATTGATCACGTCGAGCATGATGCGGGGATCGAGCCCCGCCTTGACGCCCATGACCATCGCCTCCGACGTGGCGGTCATGGCGGCGGCGGAAAGGAAATTGTTGCAGAGCTTCATGGTCTGCCCGGCGCCCGCCCGCTCGCTGATGAAGAAGGTCTTGCCGATCGCTGCCAGCGCCGGCTCGATGGCGCTGACCTCCGCGCGCGGGCCGGAGGCCATCAACGCCAGCGTGCCCTTCGCCGCCCCGGTGACCCCGCCGCTTACGGGGCAGTCGATCTGCACGATGTTTCGTCCCTTGAGCGTCTCGCAGATGCGCTTGGCCATCACCGCGCCGGTAGTCGACAGGTCGACGAAGCGGCGCACGCGTTTGCCTTCGATCACCCCGCCGGGGCCGGTCGCGACCGCGAGCACGACGTCGGGTGTGGGCAGGCTCACCATCACGGTTTCGACCACATCGGCGATCTCGCGGGGGGAGCCGGCGGCTTTCGCCCCGAGCGCGGTGAGACGCTCGACGGCTTCGCGCCGGGTGTCGAACACGACGAGGCCGTGGCCTGCCTCGACCAGCCGGCGGGCCATGTGGAAGCCCATCTGGCCGAGCCCAATGAAGCCGATATCCATTGTCGTCCCTCCCTCGATGCCTCGTTTTGGTCCCTTGGCAATCTACCATGAACGTGCGGTTGCTCCCATGTGAAGGCGAGCCGAGGCCGCGGGAACCGTTGGAGCAGCTTGAGATGCTGGTGCCATGAGCGCATCATGCGGCGCGCCGCCGCGCCGGATGTTCGAACATGCGCGGTCCAGGGGTTTGCAGCGCGGGGCGCGGCAAGTTAGACGCCAGCCGAGAGCGGAAGTGCTGATGCCGAGTCGATTGGATCCGCCGGACATGCCCAGGCTCGACGTGCTCGACGAGGAGTTCGGAGAGGACGCCGCCGCGGCTCTGCATGCGCGCCGCCGCCGGACAGGCGCACGGCTTTTAATGCTGGCCATCGTGGCGCTGGGCCTGGGCGTCATCGGTGCGCTCGCCTTTGCTTGGTCGAACGCGGATGGGCGGCTGCGGTTCGATCTGCAATCGGCGGCTACCGCGCCGAAAAGCGCGGAGCGCGCGGCAGCGCAGGAGGAGATCGAGCGGCTACGGGGCGAGCTCGACGCGGTGAAGAACGACGTCAAGGAGCTCACGGAAGCACAGCATCAGGCGGCCCATACCATCGCGGCGATGAAGGCGGCCGAGGAGGACTTGCGACGCCACGCTCCGCCCCCGTATTGGTACTCCAACCCGGCGGCGTTGAATTTCGCAATCGCAAGCCCACCGCAATCGGCCGGCTCCGCGCCGCCGTCCCGACGCCGCTGACCGGCCGCTCCGAATCGCGCAAGTCTCACGCAGGCGCGACGGTGCGCGCGGCCCTCGCCGGTGGCCGCGCAGTACCCATCGGCGCCGGCGTTGCCATTTTCGTGCCATGGCGGCATGGTCGTAAGGAGGCGACCGGAGAGGCCGATGATCCCGGACAACTTGGTCAAACTTTTACAAATGACCGGGGCGGCGCTCGCGATTCCCGCTGCGGCCGCAGGCACCTTTGCGGCCTACCAAAGTTATTTTTCGAGCGACGTCACGTGCCAGAAACTCCGCAGCAACATCATCGCCGTCATGGAAAGAAACGTCGCGCCCGAGACCAAGCGTAGCTTGCTCAAGAAGGACGTGACGGAATTCGACAAGCTTTGCGGCGAGGGCGATCCCGACGCGCGCGCCATTTTCCAAGCGGCCGTAACCGAACATCCCGGCGATGCCGGCCATGTGTCGGCGGCAGCGGCGCCTGCGGAGGCGCCCTCCCAGCGCCAGCGGACCGCTGCGCTCGGCGTTTTTGGTGCTCCGGGCGCCAAGGAGCACTACGGCTGGGTCGCGCTCAGTCGCCGGCAGGCCGGTTCGTGGGTGCCGCATTTCGACGGCTATAGCATCTCCGATACGTCATTGCCGCCGCCCGGCACCATCTTGTCCGCGAAAATGATGCTGCCGGTCTGGTCGGAACCGCAGGCCGGAACGAACGATCCGACCAAGCTGCAGAGCAGGCTGCCGACGGGTGCCTGCGTGCGCGTGCTCGCAACTCGCGGCGGGAGCGGGCGGTTGTGGGCCGAGGTCGCCCCGGCATCATGCTCGTGAGCTAAATCTCCACCGGCGTACTTGGTGCGCGAGGGTGCCGAGCACGGCGCAAGCCACGTCCGTCAAAGCAGCTTGAGCTGCCGGTCCTGCGGTTTGCCGCGCGCACCGTGCATGGGCTGGTGCCTCACCAACTCGTTCTCGATGTTGCACAGAAACGGCGAGGGCTCGAACATGCGCAGGCGGCCGCGCCAATGGCGCTGCCGGGCGTGGCTGAGGATCAGCCGATCCTTGGCCCGCGTCATGCCCACGTAGAACAGACGGCGCTCTTCCGCCACCGCGGCTTCGTCGGCCTCGTCCCAATGAAGCGGCAGCAGGCCGTCCTCAAGCCCGACGATGAACACGACCGCAAACTCGAGCCCCTTGGCGGCATGCAGCGTCAGAAGCGACACGCGGTCGGCGCGCGCATCGCGGAATTCCGCGTCGGTCGTGAGCGCTGCCGCGTCCTGCAGGCGCACGCGATCATTGCCGCACGACTGCGCGAGCGCGCTCAGGCGCTGGAGCGCGAGCGTCGCGCCGTCGAGGGCATCGCCACGCTCGGCCAGCCGTTCGGCGGCGGCGCGCAGTTCATCGAGGAGCGTCGTCGCCTCGCCGCCGTCGCCGAGTTCCTGCAACAGCGCCCGGATCGCCGGCTCGTCCGTGAGCGGGCGATGGGAATTCTTCTTGTAAGGAATGCCGGAACGGTCGAGAGCCTCGCACAGCGGCGCCGACTGAGCGTCGGTGCGGTACAGCACGGCGAAATCGGCGAACGAGCGGCGAGTCTGTAGGCCGCCCATGGCTCGGCCGCTGTCGATCGAGAAGAAGCTGTGGCCCCCGATCATTTGTTCGATTGCCTTCACGATGGATTCGGCTTCCGCGCGGTCCGTCGGCGCCGTGTTGATGGCGATACGCTCGTGCATGTCGCGCACCATCTCTGCGATCCGCTCGCTCGGTTGGGACGCAATGACCTGCGCGGAGGCGGCGACGATCGTGCCGGTCGAACGATAGTTGCGCGCAAGCCGCACGATCCTGGCCGCGGGGTAATCCTGTCGGAAGCGCTCGAAGCACGACGCGTCGGCGCCGCGAAAGCCGTAGATCGCCTGGTTGGGATCGCCGATAGCGCAAAGGTTGCTCTCGGGTGGCGCGAGCAACGTCAACAGGCGATATTGCTGCTCGTCGACGTCTTGGAATTCGTCGACCGAAATCCATCGCCAGCGGCTGCGATAGCGCGCGGCGAGACCGGGGTCGGCCGTCAAGGCGCGCACCGAAAGCGCGACGAGATCGTCGAAGTCGATCCAATTGCGCGTCGCGAGCGCGCGGCCGTAGGCCGCCGTCGCCTCTCCCACGCTGGCGCCCGCCCAGCTCTGGGTGCGCTTCTCCTTGGAGATAGCGCGCAAAAGCCGCTCGGCCTTGTGCGCGCCGAGATCGAGCGTCTCGGCGAGCAGTGCGGCGCGCTCCGCTTCGCCCGCGACTCGAAAGCCGCGGTGCAGGCCGGCCGCGCTCGCGTGCTCGCGCAGCACGGCAAGGCCGAGCGAATGGAAGGTGTGAATCGGAACCTCTTCGGCGCGCTCCGGAAGCAACGCTGAGAGGCGCTGGCGCATCTCGGCGGCGGCGCGCCGGGTAAAGGTGATGGCGAGACAAGTCTCGGCGGCCACGCCGCGCTCGGCGATCAGATGGGCGATGCGATAGGTCAGCGTGCGGGTCTTGCCCGAGCCGGGACCGGCGACGATCAAGAGCGGCCCCTCGGCGGTCTGCGCCGCCGCGCGCTGATCGTCGTCGAGCCCCGCAAGGATGCCGGAGGCAGCGCTGCTCGGGGCTTCGCGGACCAGTCGCAGCCGCGGCCGCACCGGTTCGGTCTTGCCGTCATCCGCTGCCGGAGCGGGCGTCACGGTCGGCTTCAACGGTTCGGCGGGCGTTCGTTTCGAGATCGGCGCATCGAACAACAGTCCGCCGGTGGTCAGCCGCTTGAGCTCGCTGTCCTCGAACAGGCGGATGACGCCGTATTCGCCGTCATAGCCCGCCTCGCGGATCACCCGTCCGGCGCGCAGACGCGTGATCGCCTCGGCGAGCAGCGGGGAACCCGCGTGCGCGACGTCCTCGACCGGCACCGACTGCAGGATGGAAAGCTCGGAGCCCAGCTTGGCGATCGCCTGATCGTAACCGCGCACCACCGCGCGCGACGCCGCTCCGCTGGCGGTGAGCTCGGAGAGGATTTCCGGCAGCGGCACCAGGTTCGAGACCGTGCCGGCGGTCGGCGGCGGCAGCGCTTGCGCCTCGCTGCGGTCGGCGAGCACCTCGACCCGGTGCTCGACGCCGATCGTCAGCGGCTCCCCGCAGACCGGGCAACGGCCCCCATGCGCCACCGTTTCCTTCGGGGTGAGCCGCACCTCGCATTTGCGATGGCCGTCGAGGTGATATTTCCCTTCGTCGGGGAAGAACTCGACCGTGCCGACATAGCCGTGACCGGTCTCCAGCGCATGCTTGATGGCGAAGTAGTCGCGCTCGCAGTCGAAGGTGGTTGCCTCGCGGCCGAGCTTGCCGGGCGAGTGCGCGTCGGAATTGGAGGTGAGGCGATAGCGGTCGAGGAACGACACCCGCCAATTCATCGGCGGGTCGGACGAGAGGCCGGTTTCGACCGCGAAGATACGGTCGGCGAGGTCGCCGTAGCACTCGACAATGGAGTCGAAGCCCGACTGGGATCCCAGCGCTGCGAACCATGGCGTCCAGATGTGCGCCGGCACGAGATAGGCGTGCGGTCCGGATTCGAGCGCGACCTCCATGAGGTCGCGGGAATCGAGGCCGAGAATCGGGCGGCCGTCGGATGCGATATTGCCGATGCGGGCGAGCCGCGCCGACATGCGATCGACGGTCTCGAAGTCGGGTGCGTAGATCAGGTGATGGATTTTGCGGGTGCGGTCGGTCTTCTTGTAGATGGTGGAGATTTCGACCTCGAGCATGAAGCGGACCGGGGCGCGGCACGGCGGCGGTAGCGTCTGCGCTATCGCCTGTTCGATGTCGCCGCGCAGACGATAGAGGCCGGGCTCGGCGGGAACGAGCTTCTGCTTGAGCTCGGCGCACCAGGCCGGATGGGTGAAGTCGCCGGTGCCGACCACGCCGATGCCCTTGCGGCACGCCCAGGCGGCGAGATGCTCGAGATCGAGATCCCGGCTCGTCGCCCGCGAGTATTTCGAGTGGACGTGCAGGTCCGCGTGGAAGCGCATGGGGGCCACGCCTTGTTCCGAGCCACGCCTTGTTCGTCCGAGCTGCGTGAACGCTCCGGCGGAGCATCCGGCGAACACCGGCGCGCGGACATAAAGGCGCGATTCGGCCGCAAGCGGAAAGCACCCCTGTGGACATTCGAGCGCCGTGGGATTGCGCTGCACGCTTGCTGAGCGCTGCTGCCCAAGATTGCACCATGGGCGCGCCGCCCGGATCTTCCGGCAGCCGGCGGTTTGGCACTCAACGAATTGATAGAGCTTGAGAATCTGCGCTCGACGGGGTTTGGCACGCGGCTTGAAAATTGTCGCCTGCGCCCATGCATCCTTCGCTCAAGATCGTCATCGTCGATGAGAATCCGATCCGCGCGGCGATCCTGGAGGACGGGCTGCGCGAGGCCGGCCACGTTCACGTCGTGCGCCTCGGCGAGACCTCGCACCTGCTCGCTCGCATCTACGCCCTCGACCCCGACGTCATCCTGATCGACCTCGAGAACCCGAGCCGCGACGTGCTCGAGCAGATGTTCCAGGTCAGCCGGGCGGTGAAGCGCCCCATCGCCATGTTCGTCGATCAGAGCGACAAGGCCTCGATCGAGGCCGCGGTCGATGCCGGCGTCTCCGCCTACATCGTCGGGGGTCTGCACAAGGAGCGCATCAAGAACATCCTCGATCTCTGCATCTCGCGCTTCAATTCCTTCGCCCGTTTGCGGGACGAACTCGAGCGCGCGCGCACCGCGCTCGAAGAGCGCAAGGTGATCGACCGCGCCAAGGGCATTCTCATGACGGCGAAGAATCTCACCGAAGAAGCGGCCTATGCCCTGCTGCGCAAGACGGCGATGAACGAGAGCAAGAAAATCGCCGAGGTCGCCCAGTCGGTGGTCACGACCGCGGAGCTGTTGAAATGATCGCGAGCGAAGCGAGGTTGCGGATCGGATTCATCCCGCTCGCCGACGCGGCGGCCTTGATCGTCGCCGTCGACAAGGGGTTTGCCGCCGCCGAAGGGCTCGACGTCGAGCTCATTCGCGAAGTGTCCTGGTCGAACGTGCGCGACAAGCTCAACATCGGCTTGTTCGATGCCGCGCATCTGCTGGCGCCGATCGCCATCGCGTCGAGTCTCGGGCTCGGCCACGTGAAAGTTCCGATCGTCGCCCCCTTCGGGCTGGGGGTGAACGGCAACGCCATCACCGTCTCCCCCGCGCTGCACGCGGCGATCGCGGCGGCGGGGGATGGAAATATCCTCGACCCGATGGTGTCGGCGCGCGCGTTGGCCCGCGTCGTCGCCAAGCGCAAGATGCGGGGCGAGGAACCGCTCACGTTCGGGATGACGTTCCCGTTCTCGACCCACAACTATCATCTGCGGTTCTGGATGGCGGCCGGCGGCGTCGATCCCGACGAGGATGTCCGGCTCGTGGTCTTGCCGCCCCCTTACATGGTCGAAAGTCTCGCCAACGGGCAGGTGGATGGATTCTGCGTCGGTGCGCCGTGGAACTCGGTCGCGGTCGATCTCGGTATCGGCTTCATCCTGCACTTCGTCTGCGAGATCTTGCCGCGTGCGGCGGAGAAAGTGCTGGCGGTCCGCAGCCGCTGGGCGGACGAGCATCCGCAGACGCTGTTGCGGCTCGTGCGCGCCCATCGCCGCGCGGCCGCCTTCGTCGAGGACACGACCAACCGCGAGGAGGTCACCGCGATGCTGGCCGCGCCCAACCGCATCGGCGTTGCCGCCGAGGTGATCCGCCGCACCCTCGATGGCCGCATGAAGGTCGCGCCGGATGGAATCGTGCGCGTGAGCGATCGCTACCTTCTGATCGGCCGCAAGGGCGCCGCCCGGCCCGAGCCGGCGCAGGCGGCTTGGCTCTACGCTCAGATGGTGCGTTGGGGGCAGGCGCCGCTCTCGGCCGAACTGCTGGCGGCGGCGACGGCGGTCTTCCGGCCCGATCTCTACGACGCCGCCATGGTCGATGGGGCACTCGACCTCGACGGCGAACCCCCCGACGGGATCGGCGCATTTGCCGGTCCCGCCTTCGATCCAAATGACATCGCCGCCCACCTCGGCAGCTGCGCGATCCGACACCCGTGATACTTGCCGTGGCGGAGGGGCGCATTTTGCACTGCACAAAGTTTTTGCACGAATGCTTTTGGCAGGGCAGATCGCCCATGTCCCATCGGGGTGTCCAGATGTCGTACTTGGCGATTTATCCGTTGATTTATTGAGACTTTATCCCCGCAAGCCGCAGTTGGCACGAAGCTTGTAAAGCCGAAGCCACGCCGTCGCCGCTGCTGGCGCCGCGCGTCTGTCGCGGACTGAACAGGCAACGCCGCCGCCCTGGGAGAAACGCTTTCGAGCGCCGGGGGGCGGCGTTTGTTGTCTTCGGTTCACGGGGCCTATCCCCAACCGGAAAGGAACACACTGATGAGCAAGCGGAACCCGGCCTGGATTTCGGAATGGAATCCGGAGGACGAGAAGTTTTGGAACTCTACAGGTCGATTCATCGCCCGACGTAATCTCATCTGGTCGATTTTCGCCGAGCATCTCGGTTTTTCGATCTGGCTGCTTTGGAGCATCGTCGCAACCAAATTGCCGCAGGCCGGCTTTCACTACACGACGGACCAGCTGTTTCAGCTCGTAGCGCTGCCCGGACTGATCGGTTCCCTCATCCGGTTTCCTTATACGTTTGCGGTGACGACGTTCGGTGGCCGTAACTGGACGATTTTCAGCGCGGCGGTACTGTTCATTCCGACGATCGCACTCGCGTACTTTGTCACCCAGCCTGACACGCCGTTCTGGCTGATGCTGTTGGTGGCGGCAACGGCAGGCCTCGGAGGCGGCAACTTCGCCTCGAGCATGGCCAATATTTCCTTCTTCTATCCGGACCGCATGAAGGGCTGGGCGCTCGGCTTGAATGCAGCCGGTGGCAATATCGGAGTGAGCGGCGTGCAGTTGCTGACGCCGCTTCTGCTGGGGTTTGGTTTTGTAAGTCTTTACCAGGCAACCCCGATGGCGGGCGGCCTCTATCTTCAGAACGCCGGGCTGATGTGGCTGCTGCCGCTGACCATCGCGGTGATCGGCGCGTTTCTCTTTATGAACAACCTCA
>Ga0306922_10003675_pt1 | contig 14396 bp, 17 predicted proteins | sample sta12Cox44000082_FD_203758 | JGI IMG/M metagenome (GOLD analysis project Ga0306922, IMG submission 203758) | Lab enrichment of tropical soil microbial communities from Luquillo Experimental Forest, Puerto Rico - statoxic.12C.oxic.44.000.082 (v2)... | ecosystem: Environmental > Terrestrial >... | reverse complement strand
TGCCCCAGGGCGTGCCCGGGGCCGCGTTCTGGCCGCGCCCCTCGGCCCGGTCATAGCTCCAGGTCGTGTTGACCAGGCCGTTGGCGTCGACCGTGCTGCGGAACACGGACGGGTACTCGGACTGGGAGGCGAACGACGTCAGCGCGACCAGCTGATCGTAGATCCCGTCGCACTCGTTGGAGTTCAGCGCCACGATAGTGAACACCGCGTAGCCCTGGAACCGCCAGTGGGCGGCCACCGTGCCGTCGTCCAGCGTCTCGGTGTGGTCGATCCCGGCCGTCTGCAGCAGCGAGGTCTCGAAGTCCACCCAGACGCCCGGGTAGGCGCCCGGCTCGACCGGGTAGTCCAGCGAGACGTGCACCGGGCGGATGCCGCCGGCCTCGTCCTGCTCGGGGTACTCCAGCTGGAAGGCCTGGCGCAGTGCGTCGACCGTGCCGGTCTTGATAAGCCGCAGATAGCCGAACGTCCCCGGGAAGCTCACACTGCTTCCCGGGCCTGCCGTGCCTCGATCTGACGGGCCTAACCCAGACGGGCCTCGCCGCGCCTAGCCCAGACGGCCGGGCCATGCGATCCAAGCAACGCGTTGCCACGACCGGCCTTGCCTCCCCGCCTCGCCACGCCGACCGCGCCAGTCCTCGCCGAGCCAAGCAACGCCCCGGCTGCCTGGCCGCGCCGCGCCATGCCCGGCAATGCCAGCCCTGGCCTCGCCTGGACTGCCCAGCCGAGCCCCGCCTTGCCGAGCCTGAACCTAGCCCTGCCGCCCCGGCCTAGCCGGGTCCTGCCGCGAGGTGCGATGCCATGCCGCGCCTGGACTGCCCGGCTGAGCCTCGCCTTGCCGCCCCGGGACTGACCCTGCCCGTTAAGCCGGCGGCTCCTGGTCGACGGCCATCCCGATGGTCTGAAGACCCTGCGGGGTCCAGTAGTTCGACGCGTGCCGCCGGCGGCCCAGGACTATCACCGTAACCAGGCGCGGGCTGACCCTGGTGATCGAATGAGCCTCGCTGTGCCGGAGCCGGTGGATGCCGAGCCGGCGGTGCCGCTTGTGCTGCACCGCCGACAGGTCGGCCGGGTCGGTGTACACGTCTTCCTCGTACCAGCCGAACTTCCAGGAGAAGAACGTCCGCGAGTGGTCGTGCGGGTACTCGCGCCGGTCATCGGCCATGCTGATGCGCGTGATGTCGCACGAGGCGTACGGCGAGCGCACCACCATGAACCGGGTCAGGAACCGCTCGCCGTTGATCTCGGAGGTGTACGGCCAGTAGAGCCGCAGTTTCCCCGCCGTGTCGATGCCGATGCCGAGCAGGGCCCAGTCCGGCATGCCGCCGTGTTTACGCTTGACCTCGGCAGTCACCTGCGGCGCTTGAGCTTCCGTTGTCATCATCACCCTCATCCTTTCTGGTTGTGTATCAAGGAAGATAGCAGGCCTAGCCTCGCCGCGCCCCGCCATTCCTCACCTAGCCCAGCCTCTCCTGCCTCGCCGCCCAAGCCTGGCCCGGCGATGCCAGGACTAGCCTCGCCTAGCCGCTCCGGCCCAGCCCAGCCAAGATAGCCACGCCCGGCCTCGACCCGCCTAGGCAGCCGAGCCGACCGTGCCAGGCCCAGGCACTCCACTCCGTGCCGCGCCGAGAAACACCCTGACTGCCCGGCCTCGCCGTGCCGTGCCTCGCCGCGCCGACCCATCCCCGCCTAGCCCAGACGGCCGGGCCATGCCGCACTCTGCCATCCGGGCGATCCGGGCTGTGCCGTCCCGCGCATTGCCCTGGCGGCCCCGCTGCGCCTAGCCCCGCAACCCATGCACAAGCCATGCCGAGCGACCCCGCGTTGCCCTGCCGAGCCCGGCCTTGCGCTCCGCGCCGAGCCTAGGCGGCCGAGCCGAGCACTGCCCCGCCCAGCGCTGCGTTGCCAAGCCGTGCACTGGCTGCCTCGCCACGCCATGACTGCCCAGCGGTGCCCAGCTATTCCGTGACCAGCCCCGCTATGCGAAAACTTGCCTCTCCGGCCCCGCCTCAGACGCCCTGGCCGCACTTCTTGCACTTGCCCTTGCCGTCCGGGGTGTGCGGGGCACTGGACGACAGGCAGCCGCAGTACTTGCAGTCGAGCTTCTTCCCCGAAACCGGGTCTACCTCGCACATGCCGGCCTTGCCGTCCGCGCCGCGCCAGGCCTTGCCAGGCCTCGCCCAGGCTGCCGTGACGGGCTGCCCATGCATTGAGACGCCGGGCCGTCTCGCCGCGCCGTGACTGCCGTACCCGGCCACGCTACGCCCCGCCAGGACGAGCAGCCCTGGCTGCCCTCGCCCGGCCTTACCCGGCCTCTATCAATAAACCATATCAAGACTGAGACGTGTCCGGTGTTCGGTAATTACCGGACACCGGACGCCTAGAAATGACTTCTCCAGTTCCGGTCAGCAACGTAGATCCGGTCGGGCAGGATGCCGTTCTCCAGCGCGGCCTGCACCATGCCCCGGTTCAGGAACTTGCGCGGCGCCAGGCCCGGGTGCCGCCAGCGGACCCCGATGTTGCCCCGGGCGATCTGGCCGCCCGTGCGGCCCGCCGTAGTCCAGGGGCGGCCCGCCTCGCGCACGCCGATGCGCCCCGGCGCGCCCGGGTAGCTGGCCGGCACGGTGCGGACCTCCCACTGCCCGGCCACCTTCGTCCGCACGGTCTTCGTCTGGCCCAGCTGGGCGGCCCGGCGGAAGATGAGCACCTGGACCTTGCCGGACACGGTGACCCGGGTCTGCGCCCTCGGGTTGCGCTGCCGCTCGGTGCCGGCCGGGTCGTCGACCCACATCGGGACCGTCTTGCCGGCCAGGTGAAACATGGTGAACGGCCGGATCCCGTTGTCCTGGTACCAGGTGTAGGGATCCTGCCAGCCCAGGCCGAAGTAGCCGGCGCCGTACAGCGGGAACAGCCGGCTGGCCGAGTAGCCGGTCAGCTTGGGCATCAGCTTGCGGGCGTGCCGGGCGGCGGCGTTGGCGCACCGCCGGGCCCGGGGCCCGGACAGCTTCGGCACCACGATGATCACCCGGTCGGGATTGGAGGTGAGCGGGAACTCCGGCGCCTCGCCGGTCACCACGTACGGGGACGGGGGCATCAGTCGTTCCAGCCGGCGTCATCGTCGTCGGCGTCCATGTGCCAGAGCACCTCGACCGGGTGCCTGGTCCGGTGCGACTCGGGATCATTCGGGTCGGGCTCGACCGGGCCGTGCGGCCGGACCTCGTACATGTGCTGGTGCTGGTAGCCCAGCTCCCACAGGTGGTAGCGGTACTGCTCGGCCCGCTCCCGGCTGCCGGTCAGGTAGGTGTGCTGATGGCTGGAGTCCTCGAAGTTAGCCGGGTGCGTCCCCGGGCGCAGCATGGTGCCGTTCTTCACCTGCCACGGGCTGACGTGGTACCACTCCGGGCCCTCCTCGTCCCCGGGGTCGGTGCCGGCCTGGCGCCCGGGGAGCGCGGCGCGGATCCACAGGCTGGTCACGAGTCCCCCATGCCGGGCAGCGGGAAGGTGACCGGCGGCTGCGGCCCGCCCGAGGCGGCCGGGAACGGCGCCTCGCCCGGGATCAGCGGCCCGTTGACCACCTCGGCCCAGTCGTAGTTCACCGGCACCCGGGTGTAGATGCCCAGGATCTGGCTCATCACCCGGGGCAGCTGGTCCGGCGGCGGCGGGATCTGGTAGGCCACCGACAGCGGGTCCTCCAGCTGGGCCTGGGCGAAGTTGTAGGTGATCGCGGCGGTGCCCTGCCACGGGTGGGTGAACCCGGTGCGCAGCGTGATCCGGCGCGGCACCTTCAGCTGGTAGCGCGAGCCGTCCGCGCGGATCACGTAGTCGTTGGTCCGCGTCCGGAAATCCGGGGTCGACTCGATGCCCAGCGCAGCGGTGTTGAACACGCCGCGCGGCTGGCGCCGGGTGTCCCGGTCGTAGTCGTCGAACAGGGCCGGGCGGATGATCAGCGCCCGCAACCCGGGCAGCGGCGAGCTGCCCTGCGGCAGCGCGAACGTGGTGTTGTAGCAGGCCGGGCAGGCGTACTGGTTGCCCTGGCCGTAGGCGCCGGCGATGGCCGTCTCGGCGGCCTGCGCGAACGGGTCGCTGGCCTGCTGCTGCCAGCACCGCCAGCAGCGCGGCACCAGGCCGAACTGGTAGTCCATGATGTTCCACAGCAGCGCGAAGTAGGCCAGCTCGCCGTACTGCCACAGCGCCTGGGCGTGCACCTGCAGCTCGCGGCTGACCGCCCAGCCCTCGACGTCCTTGGCCCAGGCGGGCAGCGGCTGGGACGGCGGCGCGGGCAGCCCGAACAGCACCAGCGGCTGCGGCGGCCCGGCGGCGGCGCCGGCCGGGGGCAGCGGGGTCCAGGTGCTGCCGATGACCTGCGCCGGGGCCGCGCCGCCTGCCCCGCCGGGAGTGCGCAGGACGGCCCGGACATGGGGCCCCGGAGTGGTCTGCAGGATGACCTGCAGCGGGGTGCCGGAGCCGCCGCCGCCGCCGGCCGGGGGCAGGATGACGGCTACATCGCCCATAGCGGGATGACCAGCCCCGAGCCGGACCCGTTGTCGAAGATCACGTCGAGGTTGCCGCCGGTCCCGGTGGCGGGGCCGCCCATGTCGGCCACCGCGATCAGCGGCTGCGCGGTGGCGGCCGGGGGCGTCCGGTCAGACAGCACGATGTACCGGAACGTGGCGCCGAACCCGGTCCAGATCAGCTGGGAGGCGGTCAGCGCGACCGCGCCGGAGGCGATCGCCGCCCAGGAGACGCTGCCATCGGTTACGGTCGCGCCGGGCGCGGACGGCCAGGCGGGCGCCGCCGCGCCCGAGGTGCCTGCGCCGTAGCAGCGGAACAGCAGCTGCGGGCTCAGCGCCGGGCGGATCACCTGGCCGGCGACGTAGGCGGTGACCGGGGCCCAGGTGTCGGGCCAGCTGCCCGCCGGGATGTAGGAGGCGCCCCGCCCGGCCAGCTGCTGGCCGCCGGATCCGTACCCGGCGCCCGTGGGCAGCTCGGCGGACAGGTCCGAGACGAACCGGTGGGTATCCAGGTTCGGCGTGTAGCCGGCGGCGTGCAGCGTGGCGGTGATCGCGTCGCCGGCCCAGTTGACCGCACCGGACCAGGCGCTGGCCTGGGCCTGGTGGTACAGCGAGAACGTGGCCATCAGCGGCTCCTTCCCTGTTTCTTCCCGGGGTTTGCGTTTTTACCCAGGTTTATTGATATGCTCTGGCGGACACATCCCGGCATCGGCAACGGAAGGAACCACGACGATGCACATCAAGGCGGGCCCGCTGGCGGCCCTCATCCCCCTGGCGCTGGCCGCTGTCCTGGCCGCAGGCTGCAGCAGCGCGCATTCCGGCAGCGCCAGCGCGGCGAAGTCCTCGGCGGAGGCGGCGGCCAGCTCGATCGCGGCCAACCCGACCGTCAGCGCCGACACCCAGGCGGCCGAGGCGCTGCTGCTGGCCAACTTCCAGAAGGAGATCAAGGCCGCCCCGGCACATCCGTTCAAGGCGGCGCAGGCCGCCGTCCACGACACCTTCCCGACCGGCGACACCGCCAGGATCGGGGACTACGCGGTCGCGCAGTTCAAGGTGAGCATGGTCCACGACAAGGCGGCCCGCAAGACCTGGGCCCAGGCGGTCGTGACCTACGCCCTGGCCAGCGGCGGCAGCACCGCCGCGCCGGGCTCGGCCATCATCCCGGGCGCAAGCGCCCCCGCACCGTCTGCGAGCGCATCATGAACGAGGTCACCACCTACCGGCAGCTGGCCGAGAAGTACGCGCGGCGCGAGCGGATCCGGTCCATCACGGGCATCGTCAACGGGGCGCTCCTCATCACGGCCGGCATCCTGACCCTGTGGCAGCTGCGGGAAGACCGGCGCGCCGTCATCGGACAGCCGCTATGAGCACCGCCGCCATCCCGCTGGACGGCCGCCGGACCAGCGTCCCCCGGATCAGGCTCTTCTCCTGGCTGGGCATCGAGTCGGTCGCCTGGGCGTTCGTCATCGGCCACCTGGTCAAGTGGGCGGTCGACGCGCTGTACTTCCTGATCGTCCAGGTGAAGTACTCGGTCGGCTACAACGGCAGCACCTACCAGGTCTTCTACGCCAAGGATGCCTGGGACCGGGCGCCCAACCACATCTCCAACGTGCTCGGGCTGCACTGGTTCGGCGGCAGCCAGGTCGCGCCGCAGTTCTGGGTGACCGGCCGGCACGACGCCCGGGACGTGATCATCGGCCTGGTGACCGGCGTCATCGTGACGTTCCTGTTCATCAAGCCGAGGCTGCCGGACGAGTCCGGGGACGTCGGGGCGTGGTCCTACGTCCTGGCCATCCCGAAGGCGCTGATCTACGCGGTGCCCGGCATCGCGATCGTCGGCGTGCTGGCCTGGAAGCTGCCCTGGCTGATGCACCACGGCTGGCACGTGCCGTCCGGCGTCGCGGTCGCCACCGAGGTCAACGGCTACATCGCGGCCGGGACCTGGATCGCCCTGGTGATGGGCCTGGCCGGGTCGCAGGTGTTCGCCCGGTTCGCCAACCGCAGGTCAGCCGACCAGGCGCAGTGGTTCTACGCCGAGCGGTCGGCGGCGGCGCTGCGCAGCGACCAGGGCCTGAACCGGCTGCGCACCCGGGTGATCGGCACCCCGGCGCACCGGGTCCGGGTGCACTGGCTGCTGGACAGCCAGACCCGCGTCACGGCGCACAGCGCCTGGTCGGTGCGGATCCTGACCGCCGCGCTGGCCGTGGGCATCATCCTGGCCGGGTTCGGCGCCTGGCTCACCATCGCGGGCCCGGCCGCACCGCACTAGGAGAGACTCCCGGCCGCTTCCTGCGGCCGGGTCAGCAAAGAGGGAAGGACCTCAGATCATGTCACAACCGCAACCACAGCTCGACACCGCACGCAGCGAGCAGACAGGCGGCGAGAACCGCACGCCGCGCAGCGAGATCACGAGCCAGCGCAAGAACCTGCCCGGCTGGAAGTACGAGCCGGCCCTGGGCCTGGACGTATCGCCCTCAATGTCCTGGGGCGCGGACGACGAGGAGAACCGCGCGCACGACTGGCCCAGCCCGTACAGCCGCCGGGCCATTGTCCGCGTGTTCGTGCCGATCTTCATCGGCCGGATGGCCAGGGAGGACAGCGAGGCGGCCAGGGAGGCTGCGGCCTCCGGCGGCGATGCCGACAAGAGCGGCGGCGTCTTCGCGGTCGCGTTCTCGGACAAGGCCCGCGAGGTCGGCGACCTCAACGAGGCCAACGTCCAGCAGAAGCTCGATGACGAGCGCATGTGGACCGGGCAGGGCACGCTCGTGGCCCCGGCCGTCCAGATGCTCATCGACGACTTCGACGAGGAGTTCTCCGAAGACGAGCCCGGCGTCACCCGGGTCCACGAGATCAACCTCGTGACCGATGGCGAGGCCCAGGACTGGGACAAGCTGCTCCCGTACCTCAAGGCCGCCAGTCAGCGCCGGATCTACAACATCATGATCCTCGGCCACGGCGACGCGGCCAAGAGGACCTACGACGCCTACCAGAAGGCGGCCGATGAGAACCAGAAGGCCGACCCGAAGGGCCGCCGCCACATCCAGGTCGTGAACTTCGACGGCGTGACCGATCCGGTCGAGGTCGCCGAGGACGCGCTGGCCATGACCGGCCAGCTGGACTGAGCAGGATCATGACCGGAGCCACCCGGAAACGCTAGCTTAGTTTCCGGGTGGCTTCAATCACTGCCCGTGACCCCTGACATACTCAAGATTCATTGATATCCTATGACTATGACCGATCATCACCTGTCCGTGGCCGGGGACGGCGACGCCGAAGACCCCTGGGCCCAGGCCACCTGGTATTTCACCTTCGGCCTGGACCACCCGCTGGCCAAGCGGTTCGTCCGGCTGCACGGCACGCACGACGGCACCCGCGAGCTGATGAGCAGGATCTTCGGCCAGGGCAACTGGGCCGAGCAGTACTCCCAGGGCCGGGGCCCGGAGGTCGTGACCAGGCACAAGCTGGCCCGGCTGGACCTGGGCCTGCCCGCCGGGACCAGGGCATGAGCCAGAAGAAGCGCCCGCTGCCCCTGCCGCGCCGGAAGAACGCCGCCCACCGGGGGACGGCGACCAGGCGGGTCAGCCGGTCCCGGCAGCGGGCGCCGCGACGGCGCCGGGGCGCGTAGCCGAGGCGTGCGCCAGCTGGCCGGACAGCGAGTGGACCTCGGCTCTCAGCCGGGTCACCAGGTGCTCCTGCTCCTGCTCGCCCGCGTACAGGCGCTCGGCGATCTCGCCCAGCTCCCGGGCGTTGCCGTCCAGCTCGTCTTCCATGATCAGCGCCCACAGCGCCAGCGGATTCCCGATGGCTTCATCGACACGGGATGACACGGTACCCACACCCCCGGGCAGAGATATTTCCTGACCCTTCCCGGGGCGCGGCCCGGGAGGAAATGATGTGCAGGAAAGACCCGGAGACCGGCCGGCTGCTCGACTGCGGCTACTGCGGCTGCCCGACCAGCAACCGCGACCACGACATGAACGTGCTGACCGGCGTCTGCCGGGAGTGCGGGCAGTCAGACTGACGCCGGCTCACGGGCGGCGCCCCGGAATGGCCCCCGGGCGGGCCCCAGGAGGCCGCTGCGGGGCCGTGGCGGCCTGGCCGCTGTAACCGGATGCCGGCCGCCGGCAGGCCCGCACAAGCGATCTGAGAGCCTTCATATCAAGGAACCCTAATACCCTTCCGGGGAGCCGACTAGCGCGGCGCCTGCGGGCCACGGGGTGTTCACGTGATCGTGGTTCGGCCGCGTGCACTGCGGGTCGCGGCATGACCTGCTCCGGTCACAGGTCTTGCAGAACCGGTGCCCGTCCTTATCTATCCGCAGGTTGTCTCCCGCATATTCATGACCCCAGCGGCAGTGCACCTTGCTGGCGTGAGGATGAGTGCCATGTCGCACCTGGTCAGCAATGTTCTCGCCACGGGTCTTGTACCACAGGTTCCGGATGTTGTTGTTCCACGGATTGCCGTCATCGTGTGCGCCTTCCTTGCCGGGCGGGCACGGGCCCCGGAACGTCCGCAGGATCACGTTGTGCACCCGGATGTAGGTGTGCACCCCGTTGACTGAAAAAGTGACCTGAGGGTAGCCGTGCGGGTCAGGCGTCGGATCAAGCAAGCCGCCAGGAGTCGTCGCTCGCGGGTAGCTCCAGATCCGCCCGTCTTCGCAAGCCTGGTAATAACCCTCAAAGTCTGGCACCCATGCCCAGATACCAGGCGGTGGCGGTTCAGTGGCAGGCTGTTCCCGGGTTGCTCGCCATCGCTGGTAATGCTTCGGGCAGCGTTCCCGGGCCTGGGCAGGATCCTCGCAGCCGTCCTCGATGCACTGCGGGGCATTGTCCTTGCGCCATTGCTGGTAGTGCCGCGTACAGCGCTTACGGCCGACGATCTTGGTAGACGTACAGCCTTCCTCGACGCACTCAGGCATACAAGGAAGTTAGCAAACCTTAACCTAGATTTCCAAATCGGACATTAGCAACATCAGTACCACCTGGCCCACATACGAGGTCGAGCGGCAACGCTACCTGCGATTCGTGTCGGAGCGTAACGACCGTATGTCCCTCCGGATACGAGAACTCGGGGGTTGCCCAAACCCATATGTCTTATCTTGAAGACATCGAGCAGCGACTTCAGCTCGGCCTCCTCGTCGCGCAGCACCGCCCGCCAGCGCTCGGCGTAGTCCCGGCGCTCCAGCCGGGTGATCGAGCCCGAGCCGACCACGGCGGGCTGCTCGACGTAGGACCGGATCAGGTGCTTGACGCACTCGACGTAGGTGTACGTGCCAAGAAGGCCGCCCCACAGCTGCACCGGGAACAGGGCGCCGCCCACGCCGTCGACCGTGTAGCTGGACCACGGCTGGCCGATCGCGTTGATCTTGCCCAGCGCGATGGTCATCAGCTGGGACACCCGGCCCCGGCTCCAGTGCGCCTGGAAGTACGGGGTGGCGATGATGTTCGGCCCGCCGGCCGGGGAGTCGATCAGGTCGGCGAACCGGATCCAGACGAACTCGACCAGCTCCTGCATCGAGGCGGGCAGGTTGTCGTAGGCCGGGTTGGCGTAGCCGATGACCAGCAGGCCCGCGTACTGCTGCGGCGCGCCGGAGATCGAGTAGGCCCAGACCAGCTCGGCGTCGGATGGCCGGGAGGTGTCGGCCGAGCTGGGCACCACCTGGTACAGCCCGGTGCCGAGCCAGGCGGCCGTGTAGCTGTTGACCGGGGCGACCGTGCCGTCCTTGTTCTGCAGCAGCAGCTGGGCGGTGACCGCCTGGCCGTCCGGGTCGGCCACCTGGCCGGCTACGTGGATCTGCAGCTGCAGCGGCGGCATCGAGTACTGCGGTACGTACTGGCGCTCCCGCCAGTCCGCCAGGTCAGGCTGGATGACCGTCATGGCTACAGGCTATTGGTCGCGCTGGTGACCGAGATCCAGGCCATCGCCTTGGCCCCGACGACGTTGATCGGGACGGTCCCGGCCGTGCCGACGTCGACCGCCAGGCCGATGGTGTGCGTCCCGGCAGTGATCCCGGTGACCACCTGCAGGCTGGTCGCGCACAGGCCGGCCTGGCCTGACACTCCGGCGGAGGCGGTGAACCGGAGCTGCTCGCGGTAGCCGCCCAGCTGGTTGCCGGTGCCGCCCACGCCGTCGACCAGCACCCGCTGCCACAGGTCCTGGTTGGCGTTAGCCGCGCACAGGTACGTGCCGGTGACCGCGATCGTCAGCGAGCAGGTGCGCGGGCTGGTCAGGTTGACCAGCGTGTAGTTGCCGGTGGTGCCCTTGGCGACGTTCGCGTTCAGGTAGGCCCCGGCGGCGAACACCGGGGCCGCGTCCCGGCAGTCCTGCCACTGCGTGCCGTCCCAGTAGCTCAGGCACTTGTAGTCGGTCATGAAGATGAGCCGGCCGGCCTGGGCGGCCGTCCAGGCGGGCCGCGCCGTGGACGTGCAGACGTAGATGCCCGGTGAGCCGTCCAGGATCGTCCAGTTGCCGAGGAAGTCGGACAGCAGGAAGGGATCGGTCGCGCTGTTGAGCTTCAGACCCAGGTAGGTCGAATAAGTAGCGATGGCCGGTACCGCCTTCCTCGCATCGAGCTGACGGTCACGGCCCCAGTCCCGTGCCGGCCTTGACCGTGCCGTCCGGCTTGTAGACGGGGTTCACCGAGTTGCGCGGGTCCAGGGTGCCGGGCCCGGCCGTGGTCGTGCCCTGGGCGCCGGGCTGCGGCGCGTTGTAGTTCAGCGGGTACACGTAGTCGGACCAGTTGCTGAACGGGCCCAGGCCCGCCCGGTTGCCCGCCGCGATCGACAGCTGGTACCCGGGCCCGAAGGCCCTGTACGTGCCGCCCGGCTGCAGGAAGCCCTGCGGGTTGGGATGCATGCCCTGGGCGAACACGGTGGCGAGCACCACGCCGTAGCCGTAGTAGACGGTCAGGTTGTCGGCCGCCCCGGCATTGGCCGGGCCGCCGGCGATCGTGGTGATCTGCACCGTCTGGGCCGGGCCGGTGCCCGAGGCGGCGGCGGTGAAGTCCAGGCCGTAGGCCAGCGCCTTGGAGATGGTCGAGTCCCAGACGATCAGGCTCCTGGGCGGGGTGGCGACGTCGGCGTTGTGCAGCGTGCCCACCCGGGCGGCGGTGGTGATCGCGTCGGCGACGTAGGTCAGCGGGACCGCGCCCATCGTGTCGTACCAGTACCCGACCGTGATGGTGTCGCCGTTCTTGCTGTTCACCGAGCTGGCGATCCGCTGGACCTGGTAGGTCAGCCAGGGCCCGGTGCCCGCCTGGGTCACGGTGTAGTCATAGCCGTAGATCAGCACCGTGCCGGTCGCCTGCAGCGGGTCCTGCTGGGTGCTGGTCAGGTCCCGGACGATCAGCTGGCCGGGCGGCACGATGACGCCGGTCCTGGACAGCGTGACCGGGCTGGCCGAGGTGAACGTGCCGGTGAACGTGTCGGACTGGTAGGCCGGCTGGCCCGGGGTGGCGCCGCCGGAGCCGCCGGGCGGCTGGCCGTACATGCCGGGCTGGACGGACGCCGGCACGTACTGGGTGCCCAGGTCGGAGGACCGGACCAGGTAGTAGTCGACCTGGATGGTGCCGGACGGCGGGCTGAACGGCAGGAACACGCCCTTGTCGCCGGGCACCGGGGGCCCGGAGGTGAAGTAGGCCGCGTTGCCGTAGCTGTAGGTCACGTGCACGTTGTCGTTCAGCGCGCTGTTCGTGCTGCCCGCCAGCCGGGTGACCGAGTAGGCCAGCGCCGAGCCCGTGCCGGTGACCGTCACGGTGTAGTCGGTGTTCAGCACCAGGGTCTTGCCCAGGTTGGCCCCGGCCTGGAAGTTGACCACCTGCAGCGAGGCGGGCGGCGTCACGATCCCGGTCTTGCTCAGCGCGGCCGGGGTGGCGTTGAAGGTGGCGATGTTGTCGGTCTGGGAGGTCGTCGCGCCCATCCCCGGCGCGGCCGGCACCGAGGTGTTGTAGCTGTAGGTCACCGTGATGGTGTCGCCGAGCCTGGCGACCGTGCTGGCCGGCTTCCAGCTGATCGTGTAAGTGGTCAGCGGAGTCTCGCTGTAGGTGCTGCCCGGGGTCCACGGCTGGGTGAGGGTCTGCACCGTGTAGTCGGTGTTGTAGACCAGGGGAGCGTTCTGGGTGACGTCGAAGACAGTCAGCGAGGCGGCGGCCGTGGTCACGCCCCAAGCGCTCAGCTGCGCCGGGACCAGCGACAGCCACAGCGTGTCGGTGACGGGCTGGGCCTGCACGGGCGGCAGGTTCGAGTCGTAGTACTGCGGGCTGCCGTAGGAGTAGCTCAGGCTCACCGTGTCGCCGGCGGTGTACCGGAGGGCCACCACCGTCAGCGTGATGTACAGGCTGGTCTTCGGGCCGGTTAGCGCCGTGGTCACGGTGTAGTCCGACCCTGCGGTCAGGACCAGGTTCGCGTTGGTGACGTCGCGGACGATCAGCGAGGCGGGCACGATGCCCGGCTGGGTGGCGTAGTACCGGGTGGGGCTCGCCGAGGTGCCGGTGAACGTGTCGGTCTGGGTGCTCAGCGAGGCCGGGGCCGAGGGGGAGCCGCCGTAGGACGTGTCGATGTTGACCGCCGCGTAGGCCGCGCTGTTCAGCGGCATCGCGTTCACCATGTTGCCCAGGATGTCGGTCAGTGAAGTGTCCTTCACGCTGGCGCCCGAGCCCGCGATCGCGGCCGGGGCCCGGTAGGCCGGCGGCACGCCGAGCCCTGATGTCAGCGCTGAGCCGCCGCCCACGGTGGTGTCCAGCGTGCCGGTCAGCAGCGTGCTGGCCGGCAGCCACGGGTAGGGGCTGGCCGGGGTGACCGGCGCGGTGCCGGGCGTGCCGCCGTAGACGGCCGAGGAGTCAGGCTGGCCGGGCAGGAAGCCGAGCGGGCCGGACCTGCCCGCGTCCTTGACGGTGTACCCGGACCACTGCAGCAGGCCGGGACCGGTCATCCCGCCGGCCTGGCCCGAGCCTGCCCACGGGATGGTGTCAGACGGCGAGCCGCCGGGCAGCGCCGCGCCGATGCCGGCGACTGAGGTGCCCGTGGTGTCGGCGACCGAAGCCTGCTGCGCCTGGGTCACCGTGCCCGGCGAGCCGGGCGCCGTGCCGACCGGAGGGTAGACGGTCTCCGTGTCCCGGTTAGACATTGCGGGCGAGTAACCCGCCTGGCTGTCCGGCATTGGTGCCTCCCTAGGCGCTCTCTCCTTCCTTCCCGGGGCTGCCCTGCCGCGCCTAGGTGACCGGGGCGTTCCAGGTGGCGTTCCAGGTCTCGGGACCGACGTAGCCGTCCACCGAGAGCCCCTTCTCGCGCTGGAAGCTCAGGCAGATGTCCTTGCTGATGGGCCCGTAGTCGCCGTCCACCAGCATCTCGTGCCAGCCACGGTCGTACATCTTCTGCTGCCACGGCCGCACGTCGGAGCAGGTGCTGTTGTGGTCGGTGCCGAAGTAGTCGACGTGCAGCGGCGGGGCCGAGCCGCCGCCGGAAGGCGGCGGTGCCGACGTCGAGCCGCCGGCCCACTCCAGCACCTTGTCCCAGGGCCAGTTGCCCCCGGGGTCGGAGTGCCCGCAGCCCGTGCCGCCGAGATCCTGGTGGCCGCAGATTCCCCGGCCGCTGCCCTGGGCCTGGCTGGCGTTCAGCCGGGTGATCGGGATGCCGAACTTCTTGGCCTCCTCCGCGATCCAGTCCGCGACGTTGTGCAGCTGGTTGGACCGCTCGTTGAGCCACTTGTCCCGCGACCAGGAGGCATAACCGGACTGCTCCATGCTCACCGACACGGAATTGTAGTTGCACTGCGTCCAGGCGCCATTGGAGCGGCTGACGCATTCCCAGATCTTGCCCCGGTTATTGTCGATGCAGACCTGGCTGGAAGCGCCCACATTGCCCTGGAAGTACTTGGCGCAGTCATAGGCGC
>Ga0306922_10003674_pt1 | contig 14396 bp, 15 predicted proteins | sample sta12Cox44000082_FD_203758 | JGI IMG/M metagenome (GOLD analysis project Ga0306922, IMG submission 203758) | Lab enrichment of tropical soil microbial communities from Luquillo Experimental Forest, Puerto Rico - statoxic.12C.oxic.44.000.082 (v2)... | ecosystem: Environmental > Terrestrial >... | reverse complement strand
GGTGCCGGTGGCAAGGCCTTCATTGCCGGCACCGACATCGCCCAATTCCGGGCATTCCGCGGTGGCGACGATGGCATCGCCTACGAGGAGAAAATGGAAGCTATTCTTGTCAGCGTCGAGACGCTGCCGGTGCCGACGCTGGCGGTGATCGAGGGGTTTGCCATCGGCGGCGGGCTCGCGATCGCAGCTGCGTGCGATATTCGCATCGCGACCCCCGGCTCGCGCTTCGGCGTTCCGATCGCGCGCACGCTCGGCAATTGCCTGTCGATTGCCAACTACGCGCGGCTGGTCGCCGCGCTCGGGGCTTCGCGCGCCAAGCGGATGTTGCTGCTGGCGGAGAACCTCTCCGCCGACATAGGTGTAATAGGTATGCACCCGCGTGCATTATCCGCCGTAATAAGGCTCGACCTCCCAACGGCTTGCCGCCATATTCGCTGCACCACCGTGCATCCTGGTGAACGGCCGGGAAACGGTCTAAAGTGTAGGCTGGAGCGTAGGTTGGGAAGCCCCCGCCTAGAGGACCCATAGGGGCGGCAGAGGAGGCGTGACGTGGCGCGTGGCATCCATCGATTGACGCAGTTACAGATCCGGCGGGCCAAGAAACGACGTTGGCTCTGCGACGGCGGCGGGCTCTACCTGCAGGAGGGGCGCGCGTGGATTTTCCGTTACAAGATCGCCGGCCGCACGCGCATGATGGGGCTCGGGCCGCTGGCGCTCGTTGATCTCACCCAGGCGCGCGAGCTGGCGCTGGCCGCGCGTCGGCAGCTCTATGCGGGTATCGACCCGTTGCAAAGCCGCGCCAAGGTCCGCGCCGCCGCTGCCAAGACCATCACGTTCGACGACGCCGTTGGGCGCTATCTGGAGGCCCACAGCGCCGGCTGGCGCAATCCCAAGCATCGGCAGCAGTGGGGCAACACGTTGGCGACCTATGCCGCGCCCGTGATCGGCAAGCTCTCGGTCGATGCGGTCGACACCGGCTTGGTGATGCGGGTGCTCGAACCGATCTGGCAAACCAAGCCGGAGACGGCCTCGCGGCTGCGCGGACGTGTCGAAAGCGTGCTCGCCTGGGCGACGGTGCGCGGCTATCGCACCGGCGACAATCCGGCGCGATGGAAAAATCATCTCGATCACTTGTTGCCCAGCAGGAGCAAGGTGCGCCAGGTACAGCACCATGCGGCGCTGCCCTATGCTGAGCTGCCCGCGTTCATGGCCAAGTTGCGCCAGGAGGACGGCATCGCTGCGCGCGCGCTCGAGTTCCTCATCCTGACCGCCGTGCGCAGCGGCGATATTTTCGGCCAGCGCCGCGACGATGCTCCGCCCCTGCAATGGTCGCACCTCGACCTCGAGCAGGCGGTCTGGACCATCCCGCGGACCAAGTCCGGCGCCGAGCACCGTGTCCCGCTCTCAGGTACAGCTCTTGCCGTGCTCAAACAGATGGCACCGCACCGAGACAGTAGCGACGTCGTCTTTCCCGGTTTGCGGCGCGGCCATGCGCTGAGCAACGACGCCTTCCTGCGCCTGCTCGACCGCATGGGCGTCGACTGCACGGCACACGGGTTCCGCGCCACGTTCAAGACCTGGGCGGGCGAGCGCACCGGCTTTGCCCGCGAGATCGTCGAGGCGTGCTTGACGCACACGATCTCGGACGAGCTGGAGCGCGCCTATCGTCGCGGCTCCTTCTTCGACAAGCGCCGCCGACTGATGGACCAATGGGCGGCCTTCTGCCTGGCATCGCCGGCGGCGGTGGTGCCGCTGCGCATACCACGCGCTTGAGCTGCGCTCGGAGCAGGCGCTCCGATCATTGCGCACGCGGCTGATCGCCATCGGTCACGTGCGCACCGATCTCATCACCCGCTACAACAAGGATCAAGCCTGGGAGGGCCGCCGCGATGCCTTTGCGCGCGTGTCGGCGCACGTGGAATCGCTGATCGGCGCACGCGCAGGCGCCGCGGTGATCCCGCTGCGGAGCTGAGCCATGCTGTTGCGACCCACCTTCACCTTCACCCCGCCGGCCCTTCCCAAGTTAATGAGCCGCGCCTGACGCGAAGAGCTTTCCGATGTAGAATTTGCAAGTCCGGTGCCACGCTTGATCGCGAAAGCTTTGGCCCCTTATGCAAAACCTCGTTCTTCAACCGCCCCAGGAGTTTCCTGCTGATCAAGCTCGCTCAACGCTGACGGGTCGACGTCGAGGTCTTCGCAAGCTCTCACCTGATCTTCTCAGCAAGGCGAGCGATGAGACCGCCAAGCAGGTCACACGCATTGGGCTAACGTTTTTCACCACGGCCACGTTCTGCCTGCTGTCCTTGTTCAGTCCCGACAGCGCTCTTCTGCGCGGCGAAGACCCACGAGCGTCTCCGAATCGGACCACTATTTGCGAGCTCTGCGCTCATCATAGGACATAGTCGAGGACCGAGCTTCGATCAATCGGCCATTGTGCGACTGGATATACTTGCCGGACGCCTGCGCAAATGCTGGATCGATTGCCAATTTGGCAAGTACGTCGCCCGAGAAGGGCGTACTGCCCATCGTGATGCCAATCATCCTGAACAACGTCTTCATCACGGAGGTCCGCATAAGCCGCTGCGCAACTGGGGGCGCCGAGCGGACGAGGCCGGTTTCGACCATCAGGCCGGGATCGAAAGCGATGGATTGGACTGAGGATTGTCGGGCGCGCAGCCTACGATCCAACTCGTAGGCATACATCATCGTACAAAGTTTAGAAGTAGAATAGCGCGTACCACCGGGAAGCGGCTTACCCTTCCTTCCGTCATTCGCCAGCGCATTCGCATCCGGCTCGACGGCCTTGCCGACCATCTTACCATCCATCGTGTCGGGATCATGAGTGCCGCTCGCCGTAAATACGACGCGTCCCCCCTCTTGCACTTTATCGAGCAGGAGGTTCAACAGCAGAAAGTGACCCAAGCAGTTCGTCGCGAATGTCAGCTCATAGCCGTCCACGCTGTAACGAATGGGACCAAGGAATTGAGCGCCGGCGTTCAGCAACAAGACCTGCAACGGCGCAATTTCGCCTCGATCAACCATATCCCTTGTCGAAGCGGCCACCGATCTGACGGAAGCCATCGACGATACGTCCAGGTTCACGCCCTTAATCTTCACACCGTATTTGGTGGCGAGTTCATCAATGACCGCTTTGACCTCTGCCATGTTTCGGCCGGCAAGCAACAGGTCGTTATTGCCCTGCGATGCAATCCGTCTCACCGCTTCGAGCCCGACACCCTTGTGCCCACCCGTAATCAATACCGTCGACATTGAACTCTGTTCATGACCGCTTACTTCCCGAGTACATAGGCAAACTGAGCATAAGGCATGGCGTTACCGTGCGCGCACGCGATCATCTCGACCGAAAGTCCGTTCTTTTGGATTAACTCTTGGACCCGCGACGCAAAGGGTGGAATTAGGGGAAAGGTGTCGCTGACGAGGTCGGCCGTGAAGAGAACACGGGCGTGGGGCACGTAGCCCACCAGCATTCCCGACGAGTGATCGTTCGGTACATGGTAGAGCTTGACCTCCCGTGTCCCGTCCGTCAGCGCGATCGCGTCATCGACGAGCATGACAGAAGGCTGGCTCTGAGGGCCGTCGCGGCGCGCAATTTCCAGTCGATCTGGCTCAAGCGTACGCCGCTGACCAAGTACCGCGCGGAAGTAGTCGCCGGCGCTTGAGTGGACGACGACGATCGCCCCCTCGGCTGCATAGGTTCGCACTCCGCCCATATGATCATCGTGAATCGTCCAGCGGTTGCGTTTGCGGCAAGTGAAGGGCACCGCGGCAGCAGCATTGGAATTTCTAATTCTCACAGCGTGCCGAACGGGCGAAGTTCTGGGCATGAAATGGTCCGAGGTTGATCTGGTAAATCGAATTTTGACATTACACGTGAACGAACAAAGCAAGACCGCAAGCATCGTGTCCCATTCCCTGTAAGGTGCACAGAAATACTCGCCTTGCAGAATGAGTATCGTCATAAAGGGCAACCATTCTCTCTGTTAAGTGACGATTTCGTATTCCAAGGCTACAAGGGCGAAGCCTTGGATGATAAATCTTTTCGCGAGCTCTTGAAGCGTATGGACCTCCCCGCGCACGTGACGCCACATGGCTTTAGAGCAAGCTTTCGCAACTGGGCTCAGCGTGCCCACTTTGATAATCCACGCATAGACCGTAATCACCGTGATCTTGCTGAGATGTGCCTTGGCCATTCGATCAAAGGCAAAGTCGAAGGGGCTTATTGGACTGAGGATGCATTAGACGAACGCCGCCTCATTATGGATGCCTAGGCCTCCTACTGCGGCTCAAATAGCTACAACTCATAGTCATTTGTTATTCAAAAATTTTATTGCCTTGATTCGCGTAATGCTTTACAACGCACAATCAAATACAAAAGGAGCCGACATGACAATCTACGGCTATGCTCGGGTCAGCACCAACGGCCAGGACCTCAGCTCGCAAGAGGCTGAGTTGTTGGCCGCAGGCTGCGCCAAGGTGTTCAAGGAGAAAGTTAGCGGTGCGAAGACCGACCGCGCTGAGTTGGCCAAGGTTATCCGCAGGCTTGAGCCGGGTGATGTGTTGGTCGTTACAAGGCTCGATAGGCTGGCACGCTCAACACGCGACCTGCTCAACGTGCTGGCCACGGTTAGCGAACGTGAAGCCGGGTTCCGCAGCCTGAAAGACACCTGGGCCGATACCACCACTCCGCACGGTCGCTTGATGCTTACGGTATTGGGAGGGCTGGCCGAGTTCGAGCGTGAGCTAATTCGTGCCCGGACAGGCGACGGCAGAGCCAGAGCAAAGGCCCGTGGCGTCCGTTTCGGTCGCCCTACTGCCCTAGCACCGAACCAGCGGGCAGAAGTCCTACAGCGCCTTGCCAGCGGTGAAGCGCAAGCCGAAGTAGCGCGCACGTTCAATGTTTCGCAGGCAACGATTTCGCGGCTTTCAGCAGCGTCAGGTGTCTAATGAGAACCAAGCTTCTAGCCGGGATTGCTGTGCTGTCGATGCTACTGGCGGGAGCAGCCTTGGCCGGACAATGTTCAACATACTGCGGCACGTTCGCCGGATTTCGTTGGTGCAATACTCGGTGTCGATGAGAGGATAGGAAATGTGGCCTGTCGCGATATTCCTCATGCTCGTGGTGGCGTTCTATTGGGTCGCTTTTTACATCAGCGTCGTCGCATGGCTCAACGCGGTCGGCCATCTGTTCAGAGGCCCATTTCATCCGCGCCAGCATCTGGTTCAGCATTGGGTGTGGAATGTTGTTTTGGTGGCAGGGCTCAGACGTAATTCCTGATCCCTGGGACTTCGATAAGTGGCTGAAAGGCTCTGCCTGGGTCGTTGGTTTGGGCGCGCTCGGCACATTCGTGCGATGGCGCAAGAAGCAGCAGGCGATGCAGGCCATTCCAGCGATGCCAGTGTGGACACCACCAGCCGGCCGTTTTTTTTCGTAGACCGCTTATGTGGAGGCGACCGTGACGCAAGAGAAGCAAAATGGCAATGATCTCTGCGGTTGGATGGGCGTTGAGGTCAGACCGATGACTGCGGCATTCGCCGCGAGCCTTGGCATGGCGGTACCTTACGGCGCAATCTTTGACCAGCCGGAACCGGGCAGCCCCGCGGCCAACGCACATATTGAACAAGGGGATGTGCTTACCGCAGTCAACGGCTCACCGCTGATGCGTTCGAGTGATTTCGCGGGGATCATTTCCAACATGGCGCCTGGTACGACGGTTAACCTTGCCACATGGCGCAACGGAGAAGCGAGGCAGATCACGTCGAAACTGGGCTCGGCCTTGCGCCGGAAGAGCGTGTAAAGGCGTATTGAGAGACGCGAAACGCGATCCTGTCCAGGCTGCTTGGAGGCCCATGACATGCGCATTCTTCTGGTGCTTTGTCTGCTGGTCATATCTTCAGCCGCAATCGGCCAGTCCATCAGACATGGGAGAGACAAATCGAAACCGTCCTACCATAGCTGTATGGTCAGGCTCCATAGCTACGGTCTCTCGCCGCGCGCGGCTCGGGACCACTGCCGCCTCTTCAGTCCAGGCGGCGTAAGTCGATGAGCCAATGGCTGAGCTAAACTTGCGTTCAGCGGATACCAGAAGAAAAAGTTAAATTGTCGTACAGGACAGCGGCTACCGCTGCGCCAAACAAGAGCGATGAGGTCAGACTGACACCGTAGGGTACTAGGTGAACGAATTCCGGGCGGACGATTGGGAGCACAACAAAGAAGTTTATCGCCCAGACGAGCGCGAGCGACGCAAGCGCAAAGGGCAGCGGGTTGGTCAAGTCAGGCCTCCTGGCGCGAATGGCTCGCCAAACGAATGTCAGAACAATGCCCAGTACGATGGCGAATGACAAGTTCACGATGACAGACAGAAGCGAGGGAGGACGACCCGGGAATAGTGCTCTCACACTGGTGGCGCTGACGATGCCCGGTGCGAACTGGTGGGGGTCTTCACCAGTGATATCCGCATAAAGCGTCACCCAGCCGAATTCGACCAGGCCGCCTATGAGGCCAGCGACACCGCCGATCAGCAGTGTTGAAGATCGCTTGGAGATGCTCAAGGAGGGTCTCTCTAAGATTGCGGCAATGATAACATCGCATGAGTACACGCGCTATATCAATCCGAGTTAGATGGAATGCCAGAACTCTGCGAGGCCGCCGACGCAAGAATTGCAACCGTCAAGGTAGCTCTTCCTTGATGCTATGGCGTGTACTCATATAAGACTACCGAACTATTTAGATAGTATACCGCGCACGCTGATGCCGCAGTTGGCGCGGCACCTAAAACTGGTGCTGCGCTAGTGTTCCTTGGCCTGCAAATGGCAGCGTAAACCGCTTAACGCAACAGGGCGCTACCCGTTGCAGCCTGTGCCCCGGCGCGCACCCGCCCCGCGCCGGGTGCCGCGCTGTTAGGGACATCACGCCCGTGGCGTGGTATCGTTCCCTTTACGCACCCTTCGCGGGAGGGGCGTATGACAGTCACCATCGGACGACGGGAATTGCTGGCTGCACTCGGCGGCGCGGCGGCGGCGTGGCCGCTCGCGGCGCGCGCACAGCAGGCGGCGATGCCGGTGATCGGATATCTCGACGGTGGTTCGCTAGGGACGAGCGCTCATGTGGTGGCGGCAATCCGTAAAGGACTGAACGAAACCGGCTATGTCGAGGGAACGAACGTGGCGATCGAATATCGCTGGGCCGAGGGCAACTACGATCGACTGCCGGTGCTGGCACCCGATCTCGTACGCCGTCAGGTGGCGGTCATTATCGCGATGGGCACTCCCGTGGCATTTGCGGCGAAGACAGCGACCTCGACGATTCCAATCGTCTTCGGCGGTGGCATAGACCCGGTCCAAGCCGGTCTCGTCACCAGCCTCCGCCGGCCGGGTGGCAACATCACCGGTGTCACCTCCATGAACGCGGAGATCGAGACCAAACGGCTCGGGCTCTTGCGCGAGTTGCTGCCCAGGGCCACGCGCTTTGCCGTCCTCGTCAATCCCAATAGTCCGCTTGCCGAGTCCGACATCAAAAACGCGCAGGCGTCAGCGAAGGCCATCGGAGGGCAGATCGAAATCCTCACCGCCAGCACCAATCGCGAGATCGATGCGGCCTTTGCGAGCTTGGTGCAAAAGCGGGCCGAGGCACTTCTGATCGGCCCCGACGTGTTTTTCACCAACCGCCGCGTCCAACTGGCCACGCTGGCGGTGCGTCACGGAGTGCCTGCGATCTTTTCCTTCCGGGAGTTTGCCGAAGCCGGCGGATTGATGAGCTACGGAACGAGCAATGCGGATCGCGATCGCCAGGTCGGGGTGTATGCCGGCCGCATCCTTAAGGGCGAAAAACCAGCAGACCTCCCGATCCTGCAGCCTACCAAGTTCGAGTTCGTGATCAACCTGCAAACAGCCAGGACGATCGGTCTCGAAGTGCCGCAAACACTGCTCGCCCGCGCCGACGAGGTGATCGAATGATGAAGCGGCGCGAGTTCATCACGCTCCTCGGCGGCGCGGCTGCGGTGAGTGCTGTCGATGCGGCCGACGACAACGGCTCGGATGGGCCGGCAGCGGGCGACGGCGGCGGAGCTTCATAGCCCTCCGGGCGGCGTTGGCCTTGCTGTTTCCGATCTGGTTGTCTCAAAAGGCCCTCTGCGCTCCGACATTGTTAGCCCCGTAAAATCAGCGTTTTTTCGGCGAGCCTATGCACGCAGGAGCTCGAGCTTCGGGCCGCTTCCAAGCGCATGGGCCACACCATCGTCGAGGTCTACGCCGACAACGGTATCTCTGGATCCAAGGGCCGCAACGGGCGCCCGGAGTTTGATCGGCTCCAGCGTGACGCTACCCGCCGTCGGTTTGACGTGGTGATGGCGTGGTCGGTCGATCGGCTGGGCCGGAGCCTCCAAGACCTCGTCGGCTTGCTCTCCGAACTGCACGCGCTCGGGATCGATCTGTACCTGTATCAGCAGGGCCTCGACACGACCACGCCTGCTGGCAAGGCGATGTTTCAGATGCTTGGTGTGTTTGCCGAGTTCGAGCGCGCGATCAGTTGCCGCACAGTTCGGTGTTGGTATCGAGACCGTTCGCCGCTGCGTCAGTTGAGGCCACAGCCACCTATCCGGACGTCCGCTAGACCGCAAGCGACTGCCCCGATCGCGCAGACTTGATGGTGGGGGCTTCAGTTGCCGGGCGTGACCTTCGCCGGCCGCACCCGCGGGGCCGATGCCAACGGGCGGCTCTGGCGAGCCGCACTGGGCGACGATCCCGATCCCTGCATCCGGCTGCAGATCTGGCGCGACCTCGGCGGCCATTTCGAGGGCGGCCGCTAGCGAATTTGCCGCTCGATTTGGTGCGGTCCGTCATGGCTCGGCCCGTAGCCGTTCGAAGAACGGCGTCGCTTCGCTCGCCTATGGTGCCGGGCATTCACGACTTGGCGACAGCCCGGCAAGCAGGACGTGGATCTCCGGGACAAGCCCGGCCATGACTAAGCGTCGTCGGTAACCGGGCCAACGGCATCAGTGGTTGTCGCGGGGGATGCCCATGGTCTGCGCCACCCGCTGATATTTCACCGCCGGCTTGAGCACCATGCCATCGGCGAGCTGGTCGATAATGCCGCGCTCGATCTCCTGCCACGGCGTCTGGCTCGGCGGGTAGGGATAGCCGCCATTCTCAAGCAGCACGTCGCGCCGCTCGGCGAGTTCCGCCGGCGAGATGAGGACGTCGGCGGTGCCGCGGTTGAGATCGATGCGCACGCGGTCGCCGGTCTTGAGCAGCGCGAGGCCGCCGCCGGCCGCCGCCTCTGGCGAGGCGTTGAGGATCGAAGGCGAGCCTGACGTGCCGGACTGGCGGCCGTCGCCGATGCACGGCAGCGAGGTGATGCCTTGCTTGATGAGCGCGGCCGGCGGCTGCATGTTCACCACCTCGGCCGAGCCCGGATAGCCGATCGGCCCGACGCCGCGGATGAACAGCAGAGTACGCGCGTCGATGGCGAGCGCCGGATCGTCGATGCGGTGGTGATAGTCCTCGGGCCCATCGAACACCACGGCGCGGCCTTCGAACGCGTTCGGATCCTTCGGGTTGGACAAATAGCGCTCGCGGAATTCATCGGAGATCACGCTCGTCTTCATCACGGCGGAGTCGAACAGGTTGCCCTTGAGCACCTTGAACCCCGCGTCCTCCTTCATCGGCTTGTCGTAGGGCCTGATAACTTCGCCGTCCGCTGGCTTCGCCCGGCTCACGTTCTCGCCCATAGTCCTGCCGTTGACGGTGAGCGCGTCGGCATGGATGCGGCCGGCCTTCATGAGCTCGTTCATCACTGTGGGCAGGCCGCCGGCGCGGTAATATTCCTCGCCGAGATATTGCCCGGCGGGCTGCATGTCGACGAGCAGCGGCACGTCGAGGCCGATCGTCTCCCAGTCCTCGATGGTCAGCTTGACGCCGACATGGCGCGCGATCGCGTTGATGTGGATCGGCGCGTTGGCGGAGCCGCCGATCGCCGAGCAGGCGACGATCGCGTTCTCGAAGGCCTTGGGGGTGAGGATGTCCGAGGGCTTGAGGTCCTCGTGCACGATTTCGACCGCGCGACGCCCGGTGTCGTAGGCAATCTGGCCGCGCTCGCGATAGGCCGCCGGGATCGCCGCGCAGCCCGGCAGGCTCATACCGAGCGCTTCGGCTAGGGCATTCATGGTCGACGCCGTGCCCATCGTGTTGCAATGTCCGATGGACGGTGCGGACGAGGCGACGACGTCGATGAAATCCTTGTTGTCGATGCGGCCGGCCGCTAGTTCCTGGCGCGCCCACCACAGCACCGTCCCGGATCCAGCGCGTTGGCCGCGCCACCAGCCATTGAGCATGGGGCCGGATGTTCACGGTGCCGGCCGCCATGATGCAGGCCGGCGTGGTCTTGTCGCAGCCGGTGGTGAGCACGACGCCGTCGAGCGGATAGCCGTAGAGCACTTCGACCAGGCTGAGATAGGCGAGGTTGCGGTCGAGCGCCGCCGTGGGCCGCTTGCCGGTCTCCTGGATCGGGTGGCACGGGAACTCGAAGGCGATGGCGCCCGCCGCCACGATGCCCTCGCGCACGCGCTGCGCGAGCTGCAGATGGTGGCGATTGCACGGGGAAAGATCAGAGCCGGTCTGTGCAATGCCGATGATCGGCTTGCCCGAGGTGAGTTCCGCAAGCGTGATGCCGTTGTTGAGGTACCGCTCCAGATAGAGCGCCGTCATCCCCGGATTTTCTGGATTGTCGAACCACGCCTGCGAGCGCAGCCGGCGACCCACCGGACCGCCCGCCGGCGGGAATTGCGGATCGGATGTGTGCGCCATTGCCTTGCTCCTGTCGTCGGGATCATCGCCCGCAGCTGATCTATGAGCTCAATCCACGCCAGATTGTAGGCCACCCCGAACGAGGACCAGAACACGCGCCCAGCTTAGCAACTTGACGAGTGTAGAACCTGCGCGGATTATGCCGTTCAGGCTTGTCGGCTTTGCGTATCGGTCCGGGATCAATCGTTGTCGTTTCTCCAGGGGGGTGGATTTTTCGCCCAGACCAGGTTTCGATAATCGCCGGCGGCTTCGTCGAAGCGATCGGCGTAGCCGAATGAGGGATCTCGCGACTGCATCACGGATCGCTATTTCGAGGACCACGCGGTCCGCAGCTTCGGCACAGAGTAAGAGGCGAACCAGTCCTTGATTTCTTGTTCTGCAGCTGAGGGCTGCCAGATCGCCTTTCCTTGCAGCGGCTCTCTGTTGGTGAGCTAGCTGCCCCCTGGGTGGCTGCCGCACGCCGCGTTGTAGTGGCGCTGCGCGTAGTCCCTAGAGCGGTTCAGTGGAAAGCCGGGGCCACAATTTTCACTGGCAATATTGATCGAATCCACAGGAGGCGTCGATGGAGAGGACGATGAAGGCGGCGGTGGTGCACGGGTTCAGCAAGCCGCTCGTGATCGAGGAAGTCGACGTGCCACGCCCCGGCGCCCGCGACGTGCTTGTCAAGATCGAAGCCTGCGGGGTCTGCTACACCGATCTGCATGCCGCCGAGGGCGACTGGCCGGTGAAACCCCGTCTCCCGTTTATCCCCGGCCACGAAGGCGTGGGCCATGTGGTCGCTGTTGGCGCCGAAGTCGGGCACGTCAAGGAGGGCGATCGGGTCGGAATTCCCTGGCTGTATTCGGCGTGCGGGCACTGCGAGCACTGCCTCGGTGGCTGGGAGACGCTGTGCGAGCAGCAGAAGAATACCGGCTATTCTGTCAACGGCAGCTTCGCGCAGTACGCGCTGGCCGATCCCGACTACGTCGGCCACCTGCCAGGCAACATCGGCTTCGTCGAAGCCGCACCGGTGCTGTGCGCCGGCGTGACCGTGTACAAGGGCCTCAAGGTGACTGACACGAAGCCCGGCAACTGGGTGGCCATTTCCGGGATCGGCGGCCTGGGCCACATGGCGGTGCAATACGCCAAGGTGATGGGCCTGAACGTGGCCGCGGTGGACGTGGACGACGCCAAGCTCGACTTGGCCAGGCGCCTGGGCGCGAGCGTGACCGTCAACGCCAGCACCAGCGATCCGGTCGCCTACCTCAAGAAAGAGATCGGTAGCGCCCATGGCGCGCTGGTTACGGCGGTCTCGCCTAAGGCCTTCGAGCAGGCGATCGGCATGGTCCGCCGCGGCGGCACGGTCTCGCTCACCGGCCTGCCGCCCGGACAGTTCCCGCTGGACATCTTTGGCATGGTGCTCAACGGCATCACCGTGCGCGGCTCGATCGTCGGCACCCGTCTGGACCTGCAGGAATCGCTGGACTTCGTGGCGCAAGGCAAGGTGGGGGCGACTGTCGTCACCGACAAGCTTGAGAACGTCAACGACGTGTTCGCGCGCCTGCACGAGGGCCGCATCGAAGGTCGCGTGGTGCTGGACCTGGCGGCTTGATCCCAGCCGCCGCATATGTCCGCTGAGCGCGCGGAGTGACGACATGCTTGAGCTCGAGCCGAGATTCCGTCCGGTCCGGCGGCTCTCCGGTTACCTTCCGCTGGAGGACCTCGGGTTGATCGGGGACGGGGCGACCGCTGCGCTGGTCGGCCGGGACGGCAGCATGCCGTGGCTGTGCGTCCCCGGATTCGATGCCGACCCTCTGTTCTGCGGCCTGCTGGATCATGCCAGGGGCGGACAGTTCAGCGTGACGCCCGAGGGGCTGCTCGAGGCCCGCCAGCGATACGAGACCGATACCGGCGTGCTGACGACCGAGGTGCGGACCGCCACCGGCCTGGTGCGGATCACGGACGCGCTGGTTCTGCGTTCGCGGGCTGACCTCACGGACGATGCTCCGGCCGATCGTGGGGAGCTGGTGCGATCCGTGGCTGTCCTGGCGGGCACTGCCCGGATCGAGGTGAGCGTCGAGCCCCGCGGGGGAGCGCGGGCCGACCCGGCGTTCAGCGGCCTGGAGGTGCGCGCGTTCTCGCGACCGGACCTGCGCCTGCATCTTCGTGCCAACCGTCCGTTGACCGGTCTGCGGACCCTCCACGAGCTCGCAGAGGGAGAACGGCTGGACCTGGCGCTGTCGTGGGGACGCTTTCACCGCCATCACCGGTTCGACGCCGGCGGCATGCTGCGTGAAACGGCCGAAGCTTGGCGCCGGTGGATCAGGAACTTCCGCTATGACGGGCCGCAGGAGGCGATGGTCCGACGGGCCGCGATTACCCTGAAGCTGTGCGATCACTGGGTCGACGGATCGCTGGTCGCGGCTCCGACGTCGTCCTTGCCGGCTCCGGTGGGCGGAGTGCGCAACTGGGACTACCGCTACGCCTGGATCCGTGACGCGTCGTTCGCGGTGTTTGCGCTACGCCGCATCGGCTTCGCCAACGAGGCCGACGCGTTCCTCGGCTGGGTTCTGGATGCGTTCGAGCAGAGCCGGTGGCCTCGGATCATGTACGCGCTTGCTGGTGGGCCGGTGCCCGAGGAACGGGAGGACACTGAGCTTGCCGGGTACCGGAACTCGGCGCCGGTGCGATGGGGCAATGGTGCGGCCGACCAGCGTCAGCACGATGTCTACGGCGAGGTGCTCGACTGTGCGGACCAATGGGTCCGCGGTGGCGGCCAGCTCGAACCCACCCTGTGGAGCAGGCTGGCCGGACTGGCCGAGGCCGCCGAGCGCACCTGGCGAAAGCCGGACCAGGGCATTTGGGAAGTGCGCAGCGAAGGACGCGTGTTCACCTACTCCGCGGCCCTGTGCCAGGTCGCACTCGACCGTGCCGCCGCGATCGCCGAGCGGCTCACCCTGCCCGGACCCGTTGCCCAGTGGCGGTCTGCGGCCGCGACCATCCGCACCGCCGTCCTCGAGGAGGCGTGGGATGAGAAGGCCCAGACGCTGTGCGAGCACCTCGGCGGTGGAGGCGTGGATGCCAGCCTGCTGGCGCTTCCGCTGCGCCACGTCGTGCCCGCCGACCACCCGCGCATGGTGGCCACGACCAGGGCCATCGCTGATCGTCTTGGTGCGGGCGGCGGTCTACTCTACCGCTACCGCCACGACCACTCGCCCGACGGCATACTCGGCGACGAGGGCGCCTTCCTGCTGTGCAGCTTCTGGCTGGTGGACAACCTGGTCGGTCAGGGGCGCCTCGACGAGGCGGAGGACCTCTACGCCTCGCTCTGTGCGCGGGCAAGTCCGCTCGGCCTGCTGTCCGAGCAGATCGATCCGTCGACGGGCGAGCTTGCCGGCAACTTCCCGCAGGCGTTCAGCCACATCGGAGTGATCGCCAGCGGCGTCACACTGGCCCGAGCGCGGGTACGTTGAGGACATGATTCGGAAGCTGGCCATACTCGGGGCGACCGGTGACCTCACCGCGCGCTACCTCCTGCCCGGACTCGCGGCCTTGCGCGCCGCCGGTGAGCTGAGCGACAACTTTCAGCTCGTCGC
>Ga0306922_10003673_pt1 | contig 14398 bp, 11 predicted proteins | sample sta12Cox44000082_FD_203758 | JGI IMG/M metagenome (GOLD analysis project Ga0306922, IMG submission 203758) | Lab enrichment of tropical soil microbial communities from Luquillo Experimental Forest, Puerto Rico - statoxic.12C.oxic.44.000.082 (v2)... | ecosystem: Environmental > Terrestrial >... | reverse complement strand
CGCAGCCCAACCAGGGAGGCCTGAGCAACAACTACGTGACGGTGTCGGAGGACAAGATCGATCTGAACCAGTTCAATACCCGAGTCGATCAGAGCTTCACGACCGCGGTTCGCCTAGCCGGCCGCTATTCCCAGCAGACCGGGGTCAATCCAGGATTCACCGGCGATGCGTCGACAATCATTCCGGGACCGCTCAATCCCGGCACCGGCCCGAATCATCCGGTGGATCGTCAGCTCGCGTTGACCTACACACAGACCATCGGCTCGCACGCCGTGCACGAGGCCACGGCCGGCGTCAACCTGAACAGGCAGACGCTCGACCCGCCCGGCGTGATCGACTCGCCATCGACGCTCGGGTTCGCCCAAGCTCCCCGGCTCGTGTTCGAGGGCAACAGCGGCTATTACGCCCCGGCAATTCAATTCCCGGGCTTCAACTGGGGGTATCGCGCCGGGTCGACGTCGCAGTTCGGGATGAACGCCAACGCGCTGCGCCGGCAGAACACCACGACGGTGCAGGTGGGGGATTCCGTGACGTGGGTGCGCGCTGGCCACACCGTGAAAGCCGGCGGCCAGCTCCGGTTCAACAAGCTGGATATCTTCAACGGCGGAGCGAATTTCGCGGGCGTTTATCAATTCAGCGGCGACAACCTGCCCGGCGCGCCGTCCAACTCGCAAGCCACGCAGTGGGCGGCGTTTCTGTTCGGGCTTGTGGACTCCGCGCAGTATTCGATCCCCCAGCCGGAGACGATCCGCCACAACCGCAACTACGCCCTCTTCGCGCAGGACGACTGGAAACCGGCCGAACGGCTGACGCTGAACCTCGGGCTGCGCTGGGAGTACGAGACGCCGCTGACGATCGACGACAACATCTACTCGCGCATTGACCCGGCCACCGGCCTGCTGCTCGTCGCCGGCGTGAACGCGACGCCGTCGCTCAACCTCGTGTCCGACAAGGCGAACTTCGCGCCACGCGCGGGCCTGGCCTGGACGCTCGATGACAAGACGGTAGTCCGGGCCGCCTTCGGCACGTTCTTCTCACAGTTCTTCTCGAACCTTGGTGGATCAGGCGCGCTCTATCCCGGCTTCACGACCAACGTGCAATACCAGCGGCGTGGACCGGGGCTTCCGCAGCCTTTCACGCTCAGCCAGGGCATGCCGCTGACGGGCGTGCCCGGCACGAGCGATCCGTTCGCGGCCCAACGGAACGCGTCGCCGAGCCAGCCGCTCTCGTTCGGAGCCGGGTGGGCGACGCTCTCTCCGCTCCCCCGAATGTATCTGTGGAACACTGGCGTCGAGCGGCGCCTGCCCGCCAGTTTCATCTTCGAGGCGTCCTACGTCGGATCGCACGGCAGCGATCTCCCGCTCGATTCGTTCGACTTCAACGCCGTACCGCTCTCGCAGTGGGACGCGATCGCGCGCGCGGGGAGCGCCGTCGCGACGCAGCTTGTGCGCCCGTTTCCGCATGTCCAGACGCTCAACGAGTTCACGCACACCGGGCGCAGCAACTACGAATCCGGCCAGTTTCACGTGCGGCGAGTCTTCCGCAACGGCGTCGGCGTTCAGACCTCCTACACCCTCTCCCGATCGAAAGACGATGGGTCGGGGATTTTCAGCTTCTCGCAACCGAACGGGCTGCAGCGCGGGCTCATTCCGACCTACGATCGCAGCCTCGATTACGGGTTGTCGGCGTTCGACAGGACGCATGTGTTCAGCGGGAGCGTGAACGTCGACCTGCCGTGGGGCGAGGGCCGGCCGTTTCTGTCGAGCCCGTCGGTCGCCCGCGCGGTCTTCGGAGGCTTCCAGGTGAACGCGCTCTTCACCGCGCGATCGGGGCTGCCCGCCACCATCAACGAGACGGGCATCAATGCGTTGCCGCTCAGCAATCCGCGGCCGAACCAGGTCGGCGATCTGCCGACCCTCCTCCAGCCCGGACCGAACGGCACGGTGCGCTACTTCCCCGCGCCGGGCTCGCCTGACTTCCCCTTCGTCCCGGTTGGTCCGCTCTACACCGGGGCCGGCGCCTCGCGCACGCAGATTCTACCGGTCGGCATCGGCAACGTGGGGCGCAACACCGTGCGCGGTCCCGCGGAGTACAACGTCGACGTCTCGATCGTTCGACGGTTTCGTCTTGCCGGCGACGCGAACGTGAACATCCGCGTCGAGGCGTTCAACGTCCTGAATCACACGAATTTCGAGCTCGATCCAGCGGGCGCAACGACCAACCTGCCTGTGCAGGTGGTCAATGGGCAGGCGCAGTTCGTGGCGCCGAGCTTCGGGTTGATACAGGCGGCGTTGCCCGCCCGCCGGCTCCAACTCGTGGCGCGCCTCGACTTTTAGTCATCCCTCCGTTCTCAAAAGCCGTCCAGGCGTCTGGTGACGTCTATAAGAGTAGGCACCTCGGCCCCGAGGATGCTGGCAATATAGTCTCATTTGCTGATGACTGATGGCTGGTCACGCCGCTGACCTGGATCTCGCGCGCCGGTGCGCCGACGGCGACGAGCCCGCGTGGGAGCGTTTCATCCTGGAGTACCGGCCGCTGCTCTACCGCGCCGCCGATGCGCTCGATCCCAGCGGTGGCGCCCGCGACCTGGCCGATTCGCTCTACGCGGACCTCTACGGCCTCAAGGAGCAGCATGGAGCGCGCCAGTCCCTGTTCTGCTATTACCAGGGTCGGAGCAGCCTTGCCACGTGGCTCAGAGCGGTTCTGGCGCAGCGCTTCGTCGACCGGGTTCGTGCGGGCCGCCGGATCGAGCCGCTGCCTGATGAACAGACCGGAGCAGGCGAAGAGGTGACGCGGCTCGCCATGCGCGCGGCTCGCGAACCCAACCCTGACCGACGCGTGTATCTATCGGTCGCGCGACGGGCGCTTCGTCTCGCCATCGCCCGCCTCAGCGATCGCGATCGCCTCCGTCTGAGCTTGTACTATCGTGAGGATCTGACGTTGGCTCAAGCGGCCCGGGCGCTTGGCGAGCACGAGGGCACGGCGTCGCGACAGCTCGCGCGCACAAGGCGCGAGCTCCGCGCCGACGTCGAGCGCCAACTTCGCGACGCCGGCTTCAGCGCCGCGCAAACTGCCGAGTGTTTCGCGTCCGCGATCGAGGACCCGGGACGTCTCGACCTGGAAGAGCTGTTCGATACGGCGGTTGAAAGCAAGAAACGTATGGCGGATCGTTCTCTGTAGGTGAACCCAGTGAGCCGCGACACCCCATTCGAGCGCCTGGTACGAGAGGCGCTTCGAGCATCGGCGCCCCCCGGCCCACGTGGCGAGTGTCTCGACGCGGCCACCGTCGCGGCCCTGGCCGACGGGACACTCCCGGCGGACGAGCGTGTGGCAGCCGAGGCACATGCCGCCGACTGCGGGCGCTGTCAGGCTTTTCTGGCCGCGATGGCCCGGAGCGCCGTCGACGCTGCGCCGGCCCACGCGCGGTGGTGGCGAGCTCCGGCGGTTCGCTGGCTCGCCCCGATCACGGCCGCCACAGCCGCGGCCACGGCTTTCGTCGTCTGGTCGGTCATGCCGGATCGCTCGGCGTCCAAGCCGGCGATCGAAGATATTCAGTTGACTCAGGCGACCACGACCCCAGCGCGCGCGCCGGAGACGCCTGGCGGCTTCGTCGGCGGTGTTCCCGGCGGCACCGCGCCGGCCGCCAACAAGCAAACCCTTCAGACGGCGCGCGAGAATCGGCGTCGAGACGAAGCCGACCACAAGAAGTCGGCGCCGGCCGACGCGGCAGAACCACTGAAGGAGGTCGCGCGATCGGACGCGGAGGCGTTCGATCGGTTGAGCGCACCCGCGCGGGCAGGCGATCAGGAGCGGGCGAAGGCGGCCGCGTCCGCGCAGGTCAATACGAAGGCCATCCTGCGATCTGAAGCGCTCGCGACCGGACGCGTCATCACGTCCCCCGACATGGCGGTCCGCTGGCGTCTCCTGCCGGCAGGCCGGGTGGAGCGGTCAACCGATGCGGGATCGACCTGGCAGGCTCAGAATACGGGCGTGACCGTCACGCTCACCGCCGGCGCGTCGCCGACACCTTCAACCTGCTGGCTCGTCGGCCCTGGCGGCGTCGTCTTGCTCTCGACTGACGGCGCGTCCTGGAGGCGCGCGCCATTCCCGGAAGGCGTCGATCTGACGTCCGTTCGCGCCACCGATGACAAAACTGCAATCGTCACCGCCTCTGACGGCCGGACGTTCAAGACCCAGGATGGCGGCCAAACCTGGGCGAGAACGCCTCCGCAAGATTTTTGAGCGGCCCCGTTCCAGAGACATGGGCCTGCGCGCCATGCAGGCACTGGAAATAGGAGCCCCCATGCGCACACCCCTGCTCGTTGCGGCGAACGTGGCGTTCGCCATCGCTCTAAGCGCGGTTGGCGGCGCACGGCGCCATACGACCGCCCACGCCGCCGCACGCCTTTCAGAAGGACAGGACACGTCGACGGCCGACGATCAGGTCGATTTGGCCGTCACGGTCTACAACTCGGACGTCGCGCTGGTCCGCGACGTGCGCAATCTGCAGATCCCTCGCGGCACCTTCGACCTGCGCTTCATGGACATCGCCGCGACGGTGAATCCCGCCACCGTGCACTTTCGATCCGTGACGGAGCCGTCGCGCGTCAACGTCCTCGAACAGAACTACGAGTACGACCTGCTGGAGCCCGACAAGCTTCTGCGCAAATACGTGGGCCGCGAGGTGACGCTCGTCCGGACGCGGGACGAGTACGGCACGACGCGCGAGGAGGCCGTGAAGGCGCGCCTCCTCAGCTTCAACAGCGCGCCGGTGTGGCAGATCGGCAACGAGATCGTCACCGGTCTGGGCTCTGACCACATTCGGTTTCCGCAGCTTCCCGCCAATCTGTACACGCGCCCGACCCTCATCTGGACGTTGAATAACGAGGGCGCGCCGCGCCATCGCGTCGAAGCCTCGTACCTCGCCGGCAAGTTGTCGTGGTCGTCCGACTACGTCCTCACGGTGGCGCGCGACGACAAGACCGCCGATCTCGACGGCTGGGTCACGTTGACCAACGCCAGCGGCACCTCGTTCACGCACGCGGCGTTGCAGTTTGTCGCGGGCGACCTCAATCGGGTGCGTGCGGAAATGGATCGCGCGCTCGCCGCCGGCGCGCAATTCGCCCGATCCAAGTCGGCGGACCTGATGTCACAAGAGAGCTTCTCCGACTACCACTTGTACACGCTCGCTCGAAAGACGACCATCAACAACAATGAAACCAAGCAGCTCGGCATGCTGACGGGAAGCGGCATCCCCGTCCACAAGCGCTACATCGTCGACGGGCAGGCGTTCTATTACCGGAACGTGCAACACCCAGGCTCTCCGATCAGAGACGCTGTGAAGGTGTACTACCAGTTCAAGAACGACCAGGCCGGCGGTCTGGGCCTGCCGATGCCGGCGGGCGTCGTGCGCGTCTATCAGTCGGACTCGAAGGGCGGCGTTCAGTTCGTTGGAGAAGACCGCATCGAGCACACGCCGAAGGACGAGGAGCTGAATCTCAAGATCGGGAGCGCCTTCGATGTCACGTGCGAGCGCAATCAGGTCGACTTCGAGAAGGTGGCCTCGAACGTGTACGAGCTCGAGTACGAGATCACGTTACGCAATCACAAGACGGCGCCGATCACCGTCGAGGTCAACGAGCCGATTGGCGGAACGTGGCAGATGATCCGCTCGTCGCACCCGTGGAAGAAATCGGCGGCCTGGGCCTCATCGTTCACGGTTCCCGTGAGCGCTGACGCTACCGCCGTGCTGAAGTACCGGGTGAGGGTCACGTACTGACCTTACTTGACTTCGTACACAATCACGATCACGAGGTCTTGGCTGCCTGTCTGACGCAGGCTGTGTGAGCTGCCGGGGCGCGTCAGCACCGCCGCGCCCGGCCCGACGTCGAACGGTTTGCCATCGAGCGTCATCACGCCCGTGCCGCTCAGCACGTAGTAGACCTCGTCTTCCTTCTGCTCGTGATACCCGATCCCGGCGCCCGGCTTCAGCGCGCGCTTCCGGAAGACGAACTTCAGCCCCGGCGTCTTCTCGAAGAACGAGTAGCCGATCGTCTCGCCGCCGCCGTTATGCGTCCCTGGTTCTGGTTTGGCGACGTCGGCGTCGTGCTGAATGAGGAAACCGCCTTTCGCCGGCGGCTGTGCGAAGACGGGGGCCAGGGGCGCGTTCAGCGCGAGGAGCACGGCCAGGAACCACGATTGTGGGGTCAGCATCAATTCCTCCGTCTTGATGATGCAGTTCCGGCACGCACGCGCGTGTGCGCGCGGCGAACCTGAACCGCCTCAGGGCGCTTGGCGTAGAACGGGTCGAGCGGGTAGCAGCCCGACTCGAGTCCCAAACGGGGACCGGTCGTGCAGTCGCTGAACGTGCGACAGAACATCGCCCGCCTGAGCGGGCGTCCGGCGAGCACATCCGCCGGCAGCTCCGGATATGAGAGCACAACTCGTCCCAGACCCACGAAATCGGTCATTCCGCGGCCGACGGCCCACTGCCCGACGTGGGGCAGCCATTCCTGCAGGTAACTGTACGCCGAGCCCACGAAGATCATCTGCGGAAACGCCCGCTTCAGCCGCGCAGTAGCCTGAATCTGTCTCGCCACGCCTCGCAGCGGGTCTTCCGGCGGGTCGTAACCATCCACAGGGGGAAAGATGGCGGGACGCTGCACGTGAGGGTTGTAGTACGGACTCCCCGCAGTCGTGCAGATCCAGCGCACGCCCAAGCCATCGAGGATCTGAAGCAGCGCCCGGCTGTCCGCCAGCGCTTCATCGAGCTCGGCGTCCGACCCGAGCACGCCGAAGCCGTAATTTCCCGGCTCCTCACGAGCGCCAGCGCCGCCCGCCGATCGCCCGTACGGCACCGTGTCGAGGACAGACAGCCGCACGGCCACGGCCAGGCCAGGTACCGCGGCGTGAATGGCATCGATGATGAGACGCAGAAAGCGCGTCCGGTTGCCGAACGAGCCGCCGTACGGCCCGCTGCGCCCGCGGGCGCCCAACAGCTCGTGACCGAGATATCCGTGGCACTGCTTGACGTCCACGAATTGAAAGCCCGCGTTGCAGGCCAGCCTCGCGGCCGCCGCGAAATTCTCGACGAGCCGGTCGAGATCGTCGTCTTTGAGCACGCGCACGCCTTGTGGAAAGCGTCGATCAAGCGCGGGATGGTGCCACGCCGCCAGCGGCTCGGGACGGTCGTACGCGTTGGGCCGCGAGTACCGCCCCGAATGCGTAAGCTGCAGACCGATGTAGAGATCGTCGGCCGCCCGCGAGCCGAACCTTGCCCGATGCGCGCTCACGAGCTCGTCGCGAAGCGACGCGATCGCGCGCTCGGTCTCGGCCGTGAGCATCAGCTGATGCGGGTTGGCGCGGCCGTCGTGTCGCACGGCCACGGCTTCGCCCCCCCAGATCAACTTCGCGCCGCTCATGCCGAAGTTTCGCCACCGCCGCCGCGTCAGCTCGCTCGGCTCGCCAGCGGTCGTGCCGTCCCACCCCTCCATCGGCAGAACGCAGAAGCGATTGCCGACCCGTACGGTGCCCGCCGTGATCGGCTGCGCCAGCGGCGATTCGCCGCGCGCCAGTTCATCGTCGAAATCGAGCGGGATTCCGCTCGACACGAGGTGCGCTCGGAACGCCGCCGGCGTCTTGAGCGACGCAATCCGCGGGTACGGCGAGTGCGTCACCGTCCGTCGCCCGAGTCTCTCATACCTTCTCCAACCAGACGTCGCCGTCCGGGAAACGGTGGGCGAGACGCGACTCCTCACGGATCGCGATGCTGTAACCGGGCCGCGTTGGCGGGAGATAGCGTCCCCGGCTGACGACCACCGGATCTTCGAAGTGCTCGTGCAGGTGGTCGACATATTCGATGACTCGCCCCTCCATCGTCCCCGCGACCGCGATGTAATCGAACATGGAAAGGTGCTGAACGTACTCGCAGAGACCGACACCGCCGGCATGCGGGCAGACCGGGATGCCGAACTTTGCGGCCATCAGGATCACCGCGAGGTTCTCATTGACCCCTCCAAGTCGACAGCTGTCGATCTGACAGAAGTCAATCGCGCGCGCTTGCATGAGCTGCTTGAACATGACCCGGTTCGGGCAGTGCTCGCCCGTTGCCACGCCGACACCCCACGGGCGGATCGCCTCCGCAATCGCGGCATGACCCAGAACATCGTCCGGATGCGTCGGCTCCTCCATCCACCACGGGCGGAACCGAGCAAGCTCGCGCGTGCGCTCGATGGCGGTTCTAACATCCCACTGCTGATTCGCATCGAGCATCAACGTCCGATCGCGCCCGATCTCGTCGCGCACCAGCCCCACCCGGCGTCGATCGTCCCCCGGATGCCCGCCAACCTTCACTTTGAAATGGGTCCAGCCCTCCGCGAGCGCGACACGGCATCGGGCGCGAATGCTCTCGTCCGAGTAGCCCATCCACCCAACCGAGGTCGTGTACGCCGGATAACCCGACCGAACAAGCGCCGCCTCGCGCTCCCCTTTCGCGCGCGCCTGACGTTCGAGGATCGCGAGCGCTTCCTCCGGGTCGAGGACGTCGGTGATGTGCTGGAAATCGACGCACGACACAATCTCCCGAGGCGCCATGTCGGCGAGCAGCTTCCAAACGGGTTTCCGCGCCTGCTTCGCGCGCAGATCCCAGACGGCATTGACGACAGCCGCGAGCGCGAGGTGGATCACGCCCTTCTCGGGCCCGAGCCAGCGGAGCTGTGAATCCGAGGCCAGACGATGCCAGAACCCTGCAAAGTCCGCCGTGACGTCCTCGAGTCGCTGTCGTACGACCAGGGGACGAAACGCTTCGATGGCTGCCGTGCAGACCTCGTTGCCGCGGCCGATCGTGAACGTCAGGCCGTGCCCTTCGAGCCCGGCGTCGGTCTTGAGAATCACGTACGCCGCCGAGTAGTCGGGATCCACGTGGACCGCGTCCGTGCCGACGTGCGTGCGCGACGTCGGAAACCGAAGATCGAAGATCTCGAGGTCGCGGATGATCACGACGCCCGCGCTCCAGTGGCCTGCCTCCAGCGATCGAGCGCCACTGCGGCAACGATGATCGTGCCGGTCACGATCTGTTGCACCCAGTTGGGGAGGCCTTGCTGCGAGCACCCGACCTGGATGATCGCCATGATCGCGGCGCCGGCCATTGTGCCGACGACGCTTCCTCTGCCCCCTGAGAAACTGCCGCCACCGATGATGACCGCTGCGATCACGTCGAGCTCGAGGCCGACCGAGACGGTCGGGTCGCCAACCGACAGCTGTGAGAACAACAGCACGCCGGCGAGTCCCGCCAGCGCTCCAGAGATCGTATACACACCCCACTTGCACCAGTTGATGCGCACCCCGCACAACCGCGCGGTCCGCTCGTTCGACCCGATGGCGAACAGATGTCGGCCGAAGCGAATGTACCGGAGGGTCAGCGCCACGAGCACGGCAACGATCACCGTGATCCAGATCCCGCCGGGTAGAATCAGTCCCCTCCCGTCCTGCGCCGTGCGCAGCAGGCTGTTCAGCCAGGTCATCGGCGCTTCGACGCGCCGTTCGTCAGCCAGACCCTTCGCCGCGCCGCGCGCGAGCAGCATCGTGCCGAGCGTCACGATGAACGGCACGACGCGGAGTTGCGTGATCAAGAGGCCATTCACCGCGCCGCAGGCCGCGGCCGCCCCGACGGCGCCGAGCGCCGCAATCGCCGGACCGGCACCCGCCCTGAGCAGCAGCGCGGTCACCACCGTGCTCAGCGCGCCCACGGAGCCGACGGACAGGTCGATGCCGCCCGAGATGATGACCATCGTCATCCCGAGCGCCGCGACGCAGACGATGACCGTCTGGCGCGCCATCAGCTCGAGGTTCGCGGCCCGGAAGAACTGGGGGCCGATGAGCGCGCCGAAGATCAGGGCGACGACCGCGAGGCCGATGAGCACACCCAGGCCGCTTTCCTGGAGAAAGCGGCGCCAGGTCACGAGGCCGCGCGCGCGCCTGAGGCGTCCATCAACAACGAGTGCTCGTTCCATTCCGACACGGGGCGCACCGGGCCGAGCCGGCCGCGCGACATCACGGCGATGCGATCGCAGACACCGAGCAGTTCTGGAAAATAGCTGCTGACGAGCAGCACCGCCTTGGGCCGCTCGGCGGCCGACACGAGCGCATCGATGAGGTCGTAGATCTGAGCTTTGCTCGCCACGTCAATGCCGCGCGTGGGCTCGTCGAGCACGAGGACGTCGACATCGTGGTGCAACAAACGCGCGACGGCGACCTTTTGTTGATTGCCGCCCGAAAGCTCGGCCGTCACCTGCCATGCGCTGCGGCAGTCGATCCCAAGGCGATCGATCCAACGCTCGGCGGCCGCACGCTGCCTCGACGGCATCACGAAGAATCCCGGACCGAGTCCTTGAAGTCGAGAGCCGGTGAGGTTGTCGGCAACACTCTGTCCAACCGCGAGCCCTTCCCCGCCTCGATCTTCGCTCAACATGCCCATCCCCTGCTTCCAGCGCGCGTGGGGAGTCGCGGCGCCTGTGTAAACGCCGAGCCTGATCCGCCCGCTTTTCACCGGGGCGAGCCCGAAGATCGCCCGCAGCAGTCGCGTGCGGCCAGCGCCGACGAGGCCCGCGACGCCGAGGATCTCGCCCCGACGGAGCTCGAAGGAGGCAGATCCAGGCGACAACGAATCGACGACGAGCAGCCGCTCGCTCGCGCGGCGGGCGGTCCGAGGATAGAGGTCCTGGATGCTCCGGCCCACCATCAAAGACACGATCTCGTCCGCTGGTGTCTCCCCCGTCGCGCCGCCGCCGGCGTTGCGGCCGTCGCGCAACACGACGAAGCGGTCGGAGATCGCCTTCACCTCTTCGATGAAATGGGAAATGTAGACAACGGCGTGTCCCCGCCGCTTCAGCTGCCGAAGCAAATCGAACAACCGGCGCGTGTCGTCGAGGGCCAGGCTGCTCGTCGGCTCGTCCAGCGCGAGCACGCGCGCTCCCGTTGCGGTCGCGCGCGCGATCTCGACGAGCTGCTGCGCCGCCGGAGGCAGCGCGCCTACGACAGCGTCGGGCTTGAGCTCGTGGTGCCCGAGCGCGTCGAGCGCCGCCTGGGCTGCGGCGCGCGCGCGGTCGCGCAGGACCACGCCGAATCGCGTCGGCTCGAGACCAAGGACGATGTTCTCACTGACCGTCAGGTGCGGCGCGAGCGACAGCTCCTGATAGATCATCGCCACGCCCGCGCGCCGCGCGTCGAGCGGACGCCGGGGCGCGTACGGCACGCCCCCGAGTCGCATCTCCCCCGAGTCCGGCGCGAGGGCGCCGGCGAGAATCGCCATGAGCGTGCTCTTGCCCGCCCCGTTCTGCCCGACGAGCGCGCACACCTCACCGGCCCGGACGGCGAGATCCACGGCGTCGAGCGCGACGGTCGCGCCAAACGCCTTGCTGATGCCTCGCATCGATATCAGTTCCGGGCTCTCCCCCGAGCGGTTCAGCGCTTCAGCCATCGTGCAAGATCGGGGTGCAGAAGCTCTTTGGCCTCCGGATCGTTCATCTGTTCGCGAGTCACGAGGCGCACACCGGTGTCGATCCGGGTAGCCATCGTTCCATGTTCGAGGTGCGCCACCAGCGTTTTCACCCCCAAGTAGCCCATGTTGACGGGGTCCTGGAGCACGAGGCCGTCGATGTACCCGTCGGACAGTCCGTTGACGAGCGTGTCCGAGGCGTCGAAGCCGATGAATCGCACCTTTCGGGCCCAGCCATTGTCCAGAAGGACGCGCAGCATCGCCAGCGTGGTCGACTCGTTTGGGGTAAAGATGCCGTCAATCTCGAGGCCGCCGTCGGCCCTCTTGAAGCGGCTGAGCAGCGCCTCGCTTTTCTTGTACGCACCCTCGACGTCGGCGCCGCCGTATTGGTTGGCGCTGACGACCTCGATGCCGTTGTGGGGGTGGAGCGCCTCGAGGAACCCCTCCTCGCGCTGCATCGTGCTTTCGGACCCTTCGGCGTACCGTAAGACGACGACCTTCCCGGCGTTGTTGAGGAGCCCGGCCAGGTGCTCGCCCGCCAGCCGTCCCCCCTTGCGGTTGTCGGTTGCGACGAAGCTGATGTAGTCGCTCCCGTTCAGCCCCGAATCGATGACCACGACCGGGATCCCGGCCCGTTTCGCTTCTGCCACGGGCGGGGCGAGCGCCGCGTTGTCGAGAGGGGCCAGCACGATGCCCGAGACGCCGCGCGTCACAAATCCCTCCACCTCCGCCACCTGCGAAGCGCGATCGTCTTCTCGAAGCGGCCCGCGCCAGATGATGGCGACGCCGAGCTCCTGCGCGGCCTTCTCGGCGCCGGCGTGAATGCTCTGCCAGAAGACATGCGAGGTGCCTTTGGGAATGACGGCGATCGTCAGTTTGCCAGGCGCGTCGTTCGTGCGGCGGCAGCCGGCGATCGTCAACGCGATCAGTGCGACGGCAATTCGTGCTCTCATCGAACCGTCTCCCCGATCGGAAGATTCCAGAAGCGCCGGGCGTTCGTGCCGAGCACGCGATCGCGATCCACGTCGGACAACGTCGACACGTAATCGGTGACAACCCGCATGGCGCGCGCGTAGCCGCTGGCGAGCAGGCAGACCGGCCAGTCGGATCCGATCATCAGGCGGCCTGCGCCAAAGCAGTCGAACGCCACGTCGAGATACGGACCGAGGTCGTCGGCGGTCCAATGGCGCCAATCGGCTTCGGTGACGAGGCCGGACAGCTTCGCCGACACGTTTGGACAGTCGGCCAAGCGGCGGAGATCTCGTTCCCAGGAATCGATCTCTCTCGATCGGATGTCGGGCTTCGCCAAATGATCGAGGACGAACCGCTGTCGAGGAAAGCGCCCGACCAGCTCCGCCGCGGCGGGCAGCTGATGGCTCCTGACGAGCAGGTCGTACGCGAGGCCGCGGTCCTCGAGGCGCGCGATGCCGCGCCGGAACGCCGGTCGGCCCATGAAGCCGTCGTCCCGCTCGTCCTGCACGATGTGGCGGACACCCACGAGCTTGGGGTGACTCGAAACGCGCTCCAGCTGGGCGCCGACATCGTCGGCCTGCAGATCGACCCAGCCCACGACGCCGGCGATGCTCGGATCGGCGTCCGCCAAGCCGAGCAGCCAGTCGTTTTCTTCCAACGTCTGCCGGGCCTGAACCGCGACGCACGCGTCGAACCCGGCTCGCGCCATCTCGGCCTTCGATTCGCGCGGAAGGAAATCGCGTTTGAGCGCACTCATCGTGTCGTCGATCCAGCCGTACTCGCTGGCGTCGAACTTCCAGAAATGCTGGTGTGCGTCAATCCGCATCTTCGGAGCTCGGGGCTCGTGGCTCATCCGATTCAGGGTCCAACGACGACGACAACGCATCCAGGTCCATGCACCCCGAGCGTCAGCGTGAGCTCGATGTCCGCCGTCCGGCTCGGACCCGTGATGAACGTGCAGCACGCGGCGCCGGCAATGTCCAGTGCGCGCTTCGTAAAGAACTCGCCCATCGTTGAATACACGTCGCCGGAGCGCACGACGCACACGTGCACCTGCGGCAGGAGCGACGCCGCCCGCGGCATTCCCTTGCCTGAGAGGACGACGAGTGATCCTGTTTCCGCGATCGCCGCGTGGCAGCCCGTCACGCCGATTTCCATTGAAGCCTGCGAGTCTCGCGGACTCCGGCCGGTGGCGGCGCCGGCAAGCACGCGCCCGACGCCGTAAGGCAGGCGATCGCCGTCCCAGCTGAGAACGGGTCGCGTGCCGACCAGCGCGGCGACGCGCGCGCACACGTCATCCGGCGTCGGCTCGACATGATGCTCCACGCCAAGCCCGGTCAGCTCGATGAGGAGCCTCGAGAGCGGGGTTTCGGACCCGGATTCGGGCGGCGTCTCGAACACGGGCTCGGGGCGCCGGGGCCCCACAGGCACCCGTCCCGTTCGCTGCGCGTTGCGGAGGCGGGCCAGAATCGCCGCGCGCGCGCTCATGCCGCGTCCTCATTCCCGCGCGGCCGCGCACGCTCATGCTGCCGCGCCCGCCACAGCTCTTGAAAGCTGGCGCCAGGTGGCGCCTTGAGATCGCGCGATCGCGTCCAGCCCGCCGCGAGCCCCGGCAAACTGCGTATCCAACCGCTCCGTGCACGCCGCTGAAGCCACCAGCGCGCCACGGCCGCGGCACGGCCATACATGGACGGCCGTGTCGCAATCCAGGCGAACAGCTTCATCGCTGGCCCGAGCGAACGCGGTCTCGCATGACTCGACACCGAGTGGCGGAGCGACAGGAGCATCCGCGGGATGTCGAGGCGAACGGGACACACTTCGCGGCATGCGCCGCAGAGCGAGCTGGCGTGCGGCAGATCGCTCCACTCTCGCAAGCCACGCAAGCCTGGCGTCAGCACGGCGCCCACAGGACCGGGGTACGTATCGCCGTAC
>Ga0306922_10003670_pt1 | contig 14401 bp, 14 predicted proteins | sample sta12Cox44000082_FD_203758 | JGI IMG/M metagenome (GOLD analysis project Ga0306922, IMG submission 203758) | Lab enrichment of tropical soil microbial communities from Luquillo Experimental Forest, Puerto Rico - statoxic.12C.oxic.44.000.082 (v2)... | ecosystem: Environmental > Terrestrial >... | reverse complement strand
CCGCTGCGTTTCGTGCCGAAGGGCAAGACGATCGTGCTGGGCCTCGTCACGACGAAAAAAGGGACGCTCGAAAGGAAAGACGACATCAAGCGGCGCATCGACGAAGCGTCGAGCTTCGTGCCGCTCGAACAGCTCGCCCTCAGCCCGCAGTGCGGGTTTGCGAGCAATGCCGAAGGCAACGCCCTGACCTTCGACGAGGAACGGGCCAAGCTCGAATTGATTGTCGAGATCTCCCGCGACGTGTGGGGCTCGTGTGGCTAGCGCCGTTGGTCGAGCGCGCAGACGACGTCGTCGAGGAATTGCGCGGCTCGCGCGCCGTCGACCACGCGGTGATCGCATGACAACGTCAGCGTCATCATCGGGCGCACGGCCGCTTGCCCGTTGAAGACGGCGACTCGATCGCGAATCGCGCCGACCGCCAGAATCCCGGCCTGCGGCGGGACGATGATCGCGGTGAACGCGTCGACGTGAAACATGCCGAGATTGCTGATCGTGAAGGTCGCGCCGGCGATGTCGGCCGGCTGCAGGCGCCCGGCGCGCGCCCGACTCGCCAGCTCCGTTCGTCGCGATGCGATGTCGGTGAGCGACCGGGCGTCCGCGCCGTGAATCACGCCGGCTACGACCGCATCCTCGACGGCAATGGCGATCGCGACGTTGACGTCGCTGTTCACGCGAACGCGGTTCTCTATCCAGCTGGCGTTCATCTGCGGGTGCTTCGCGAGCGCACATGCCACCGACGAGACGAGCACGTCGGTGTGCGAAACGCCGGCCGCCCGGTCACGGGCGGCCATCAGCGCGCCGGCATCCACATCGCGCGACACGAAGAAGTGCGGAACCGTCGTCCACCCTGCAGTCGTCCGCTCGGCCATCAGTCGGGCGACCGATGACGCGCCAACGCGCGGGCGAACTGCCTGCTCGGCTGCGGCGTCGGCCCGATCGGTCCTCCCTGCGGCGAGCACGTCTTCGGCGACGATTTCGCCGTCCGGCCCCGACCCCTGGAGCGTCGCGAGATTGACGTTGTGCTCTTGCGCGAGCCGGCGGGCCTTTGGCGACACCCTGATATCGGCGGAAGCGACGGACCGAGCGTCTGCAGCGTCCCGAACAGGCGCGCGCTCTCCTGGCTGCACCAGCCAGGCGATTGTTTGACCGACGGGAATCCTGGCGCCTTCGCGAGCCGAGACGGATGCCAGGATCCCGTCGGCTTGCGCTTCGACCTCGACGACCGCTTTGTCGGTCTCGATCTCGAGCAGTGTCTCGCCTTTGTGGACCCGATCCCCTTCCTTCTTCCGCCACGCGATCAGCTTTCCGGTCTCCTGCGCCATTTCGAGCGCGGGCATGACGACGCTAACCGCCATCAGGCGCCGACCCTTTCGGTCTTCGCGCTTTCGGCGATCAGCTCGGCGACCTCGCGGCTCGGCGTCCCTTCGAGCTCGCGCGTCGTCTGCAACGGACCGCTGACGGTGACGTAGGTCGCGCCCGCGACGAGCAACTGCTCCGCGGGGAAGCGCGTGATCACTTCATGGCCGGTCGGCGTGACGACGATTTCCTCTTCGATGCGCGCCGCGCTCCAGCCGTCCTTCGACGGCCAGAACGTTTCGAGCGCAAAGACCATCCCCGGCTTGATCTCGTGCGGATGCTCGAGCGACACGAGCCGGCTGATCACCGGCTTCTCCCAGATCGCGAGGCCGACGCCATGACCGAACTGCAGCGCGAATGCCGCTTCTTCGTTCGGGAACCCGAAGTCCTGCGCTTTCGGCCAGACCGATGCGACTTCGGCGGTGGATCGTCCTGGCCGGATAAGCTCGATGGCCGCGTCGAGATAGTCGCGGCAGCGCTTGTACGCGTCGATGAGCGCGTGCGACGCGAAGTTGATCGCGAACGACCGGTAGTAGCAGGTGCGGTACCCCATGTAGGAGTGCAGGATGTCGTAGTAGACCGGGTCACCCGGCCTGAGGACGCGGTCGGAAAACACGTGCGGATGCGGGCTGCAGCGCTCGCCCGAGATCGCGTTCACGCCTTCCACGTACTCGGATCCCAGATCGTAAAGCACCTTGCTGACGAGGCCGACGCATTCGTTCTCGCGCATGCCCGGCTTCATGGCCATATAGAGCTCGTGATACGCGGCGTCGACCATCATCGCCGAGTGCGTGAGGAGCGAGATTTCGTCCTCGGTCTTGATCTCCCGCGCGTCGGACATCAGCTGCTGGCCGTCGACGACCTTCACGCCCTCGCGCTGGAGCGCGAAAAGAATGGGCGGCTCGATCACGTCGATGCCGACCGGCTCGCCGGCGAGACCGCGCGACTCAAGCTCGACGCGGATCTTCTTCGCGACGTCCTCAGCGCGACCCATCTCCGGTGTCATCGCACCCCGAAGCAGCGAGATGCCGGCGCGGGAGCGGTCGCCGAGCCACGGGCAATTCAGCTGGTGGTGCCTGGCCGCCGACCCGAAGTCCCAGAGGATCGGCTCGGCCTCCTGCGGCAAAAGCGTGAAGCGGCTGATCTTGTCCTGCGCCCACGTGCCGATGTGGGTTGCGGTGATGTAGCGCACGTTGTTCATGTCGAAGCAGACGAGCGCGCCCATCTCCGACGTGGCCAGGAGCGCCTTGATGCGCGCGAGCCGTTCCGCGCGCAGTCGATCGAAATCGATCCGCTGTTCCCAGTCGACGCCCATCGTGCCGAAAGTACGAATCGCCATGGTCATCTCCTGCAGAGCCGGCGCGCCGTATCGAACACGGATTGTTCCGTCGGGACGGTCGCGTCCTCGAGCGGCGGCGAGAAGGGAATCGGCACGTGCAGCGCGCCGAGTCGGGTCACCGGCGCGTCCAGGTCGTAGAACGCGCCTTCAGCAACGACGGCCGCGAGCTCCGCGGCGACGCCGTAGCGCCCGTAGCCTTCGTCCATCACAATCGCCCGCGACGTTTTCTTCACCGACTCGACGATCGTTTTCTCGTCGAGCGGCCAGGTCGTTCGCGGATCAACGATCTCGGCGTCGATGCCGATCTCCTCGAGCATCCTCGCCGCGCCGAGCGCCACCTGCACCATGCTGCTCGTCGCCACGATCGTGATGTCGCTCCCTTCGCGCTTGATGTCCGCGAGGCCGAGCGGAATGACATAATCGTCTGACGGCACCGGCCCCTTCAACTTGTATTGCATCTTGTCTTCGAAAAAGACCACCGGGTTGTCGTCGCGGATGGCCGCTTTCATCAGACCCTTCGCGTCGCGGGGCGTGGACGGCACCGCGACTTTCAAGCCGGGAATATGGCTCGGCCAGGCATGCAGTGATTGCGAGTGTTGCGCCGCCGACCGTCGCGTGGCGCCGAGCGTGGTACGGACGACCAGCGGGACTTTCCATTTGCCGCCGGACATGTAATGGATCTTCGCCGCCTGGTTCGCGAGTTGATCCATGACGAGCGTCAGGAAGTCGCCGAACATGATGTCGACGACGGGCCGCATCCCGGTCATTGCGGCGCCCACGCCGAGGCCGGTGAACCCCGCCTCGGAAATCGGCGTGTCGATGACGCGCGAGGGTCCGAATTCCTGCACGAGGCCCGCCAGGACTTTAAAGGCGGTTCCGGCCTCGGCCACGTCTTCGCCAATCAGCACGACGCGGGGATCGCGGCGCATTTCTTCGGCGATCGCTTCCCTTACCGCGTCGGCGAACGTCAGCTCGCGAGTGGCGGCCAGCGCGTCAGGCATACACGTCCTCAGTCACTTCCGCCGCGTCGGGATACGGCGCATCGATCGCCCAGCGCATCGCATGGTCCATCTCGCTCGTGAGCTCGGCGTGCGCGCGATCAAGCATCGCCTGATCCGCGAACCGTTCGGCGATCAGGTACGCCTCGAGAATCGCGATCGGATCACGCTCCTTGACCCAATGCTGCTCTTCCTGCTTCGCGCGGTAATACTCCCGGCTGACGTCGCCGACGTGGTGACCGCGGAAGCGATACGTGTCGGCGACGAGGAACGACGGACCGCCGCCACGCCGGGCGCGGTCGACCAGCGGCGACGCGGCGCCGTAGACGGCGCGAACGTCTTGACCGTCGACACCCGTGCATGCAAGGCCGAATGCCGCGGGCCGCGCCATGATTTCGCCGGCGGTCGTCTCGCTCACGTGCGTGTACTCGTTGTAGTGGTTGTTCTCGCACACGTAGATCACCGGCAACGTCCACAACTGCGCGAGGTTCATCGATTCGTACAGCACGCCCTGGCCGAGCGCCCCTTCGCCGAAGAAGCAGACAACGACGCGATCCTGCCGCAGGTATTTCGAGGAGAACGCCGCGCCCGTCGCCATCGCCGCGCTGCCCCCGACGATGGCGTTCGCACCGAGATTGCCGGTGCCGGGATCGGCAATGTGCATCGAACCGCCCTTCCCCTTGCAGTACCCGGCCTTCTTCCCGAGCAATTCGGCGAACATCAAATCCGGCGACGCGCCTTTCGCGAGGCAATGCCCGTGGCCGCGGTGCGTACTGGTGATGTAGTCGTCCCTGCTGAGCGCGCTGCAGACGCCGACAGCGACCGCTTCTTCCCCGATATACAGGTGCGCGAGGCCCGGCATCCGCGCGCGGGTGTAGAGATCGTTCACGCGCTCTTCGAAGAGCCGAATCGCGGTCATCTGCCTGTGCATCCGGAGCAATTGTGCCTTCACCGCTCCACCCCCGCGGCCCGCGCAAGCGCCTGAAACACCGCCGCGAAGTCGGCTGCCGACAGCCCCATCGCCCGTGTCGCCGTCAGCCACTCGTTCGCCGTCGATGTCGTCGGCAACGGGACGCGCAGGTCTCGCCCCATATCGAGCGCCAGCTGCAGATCCTTCTGCATCATCGCGGTGTCGAACCACGCCTGCTCCGGCATCTGCAGGACGAACGGTCCACGATACTGCAGCATTGGCGATCCGATGGCGCTGTTGGTCATCACATCCACCGCCGTCTCGCGCGCGATGCCGCTCTTTTCGGCGAGCAGCACGCCCTCCGCGAACGCGAGCATCTGGACGGCGACGCTGATGTTCGTCGCGATTTTCATCGACACCGCCAGCCCGTTCGCGCCGACGTAGGTGACTTTCGGACCGATGTCTTCCAAGATCGGCCTCACGCGATCGAACGTCGGGCGATCGCCGCCGACCATGATCGACAGCTTGCCCTGCTCGAGCGTCAGGACGCTGCCCGAGACCGGCGCGTCCACCATCTGCGCGCCGGCCTCGCGCGCGCGTGCGGCGAGCTCCCTGCTCACCACCGGGCTCACCGTGCTCATGTCGACGAGAATTTTGTCATGGCCAAGGCCCGCGACGAGTCCGAACGGGCCGTCGGCCACGGCGCGGAGCGCCGCGGAGTTCGCGACCATCACAAACGTGACGTCGGCGGCCGCCGCGACATCGCGAGGCGTGTCGGCGACGCGCAGTCCGTCGCCGGCGAGCGCTTCCGCCTTCGATCGCGTGCGGTTGAAGCCGGTGACGCGGTGGCCTTTCGCGAGCAGCCGCGCCGCCATCCGCCCGCCCATCACGCCAAGTCCGACGTACCCGAGATTCGCCATCGATTTGCGGTTTTGTTATATCAGACCGCGGGGACCCTCTGCTCGCGTCTAACATACAATGGCCCGCACAGCCGACCGCCGGACCGAGCCATGGATAGCACGATCAGACGCCAGAGCACGACGGAAGACGACATCACCGCCGAAGTGTTGCGGCGGGTCGACCGGACGCCTGACGAGCGCCTCCGGGAAATCATGCGCGCTCTGGTCAGTCACCTCCATCGCTTCGTCAAAGAGGTGAATCTGACCGAACGTGAATGGTTCGAAGCGATCCGATTCCTCACCGAAACCGGTCAGATGTGCAATGACCGCCGTCAGGAATACATTCTGTTGTCCGACACGCTCGGCGTCTCGATGGTCGTGGATTTGATCAACCATCGCAAGCGCGATCGCGCCACCGAATCGACGGTCTTCGGGCCATTTCATCGCGAGGGGGCGCCGCACCTGCCACGCGGTGCGAACATCGCACTGCGCGACGCCGACGGCGTGCCGACGATGATCAGCGGGTGCGTGCTCGATCTGAACGGCAATCCCATTGTGGACGCCGCGCTCGACGTCTGGCAGGCGGACTCATCCGGCCTGTACGACTCCCAACATGCGAACAGCGATGAGCTGCATCTCCGCGGCGTGTTCCATACGGACCGCGAGGGCGGCTACCTCGTGCGAACGATCCGTCCCGTGTACTACGCGATCCCGGATGACGGTCCGGTCGGCCGGATGCTGCGTGCGACCAACCGCCACCCGTGGCGCCCCGCGCATGTGCACTTCGTCGTCTCCGCGGACGGCTTCGAGCCCGTGACGACGCACATCTTCGACGACAGCGATCCGTACCTCAGCTCGGATGCGGTGTTTGCCGTGAAGGAGTCGTTGATGGCGCGCTTCGTCCGGCACGACGCGCTCGACGACGCTGCGCATCGATTCGGGCTGCAGCCGCCGTTCTACACCGTGGATTTTGATTTCGTGCTGCAACCACGCGGCCCCGGCGATTGACGACGTCATGCATCACTTCGGGAGGTTCGACGAGAGCGCGCTTCGTCCGCATCCGCGCTACGCCGGGCACGGCGACGGGTACGCGGAGGCGGAGCTCGTCGCCCCGCAGACGGGATCGGTCCACACCGGGTTGAGCATCGGCCAGCTGGCGCCGAACGGCTCGCTGCATCCGCACGTGCACTCGTTCGAGGAAGGCTTCTATGTTCTCGCCGGCCGCGGGGCCGTCGCGATCGACGACCGCAGCTATCTCGTCGGACCGGGTGACTACGGCGCGTTGAAGGTCGGAACCCCGCATGCCTGGTGCAATGCCGGCGAGGCGCCGGTCCGCTGGCTGCAGATGGCCGCACCGCAACCGAGGCCGCACGGCAGCGCGCGCGACACGTTCTTTCTGAAAAACACGATGTTGCCGAGCCCGGCGCAGCCCCCGAGTGCGCCGCGTCCGGCGGAGCATCTGCTCGGGCACTTCGATGTCGGCCAGATCCCGACCGGCGATGAGGGGCGAATCGCATCCGGCGGCCTCCGGGGCGTCTTTCTCAAATGGATGATCGATGAGACATTCGGCGCGCGGCACCATCGGATGCTGTTCATCGAGTATCAGCCGGGCGTGAGCATCGGGTTGCACGATCACACGTTCGAAGAGGCGTACTACATCCTCAGCGGCGAAGTCGAAGCGACGCTCGACGGCAGCAAGTATCTGGCCGGGCCGGGCCACGTGATCTGGACCGGCGTCGGCTGCGTTCACGCGTTCGCCAACGCCGGCGGCGAACCCGTTCGATGGCTCGAAACGTTCTCGCCGCAGCCGCCCGCCGAAAACGTCTTCCGTTTCGTCGCCGAATGGGAACAGCGAGCCAGGGAGCTGGAAGGACGGTAGCATGGCGCTCACCGGTCGGGAGTATCTGGACAGCCTGCGCGACGGCCGCGAGATCTGGATCTACGGTGAGCGGGTCAAGGACGTCACCGCGCATCCGGCCTTCCGCAACACGGCGCGGATGATCGCGCGGTTGTACGACGCGCTTCATGATCCCCGGCGCCAGTCGATCCTCACGACGGCCACCGATACGGGCAGCGGCGGCGTGACGCACCGCTTCTTTCAGGGATCCCGCAACGCCGGGGAGCTCGTCGCGGCGCGCGATGCCATCGCCGAATGGGCGCGCATCTCGTATGGATGGATTGGCCGCAGCCCGGATTACAAAGCCGCGTTCATGGCAACGCTTGGCGCCAACTCCGGTTTCTACGAACCGTACGAGGCGAACGCGCATCGCTGGTACAAAGAGGTCCAGGAACAGGTGTCCTTCGTCAACCATGCCATCGTCAATCCGCCCGTCGATCGCGACCGGCCGCTCGACGACGTGAAAGACGTGTACATGCACGTCGAACGGGAGACCGACGCGGGCCTCGTCGTCAGCGGCGCAAAGGTCGTGGCGACGACGTCCAGCTTGACCCATTTGAACTTCATCGCGAACAACGGCGCGCTCCCGATCAAGACGAAGCCGTTCGCGTTCGTGTGCATCGTCCCGACCGGCGCACGCGGCGTGAAATTGTTCTGCCGGCCGTCGTACGAGATGACCGCCGAAGTAATGGGCACGCCGTTCGACTATCCGTTGTCGAGCCGAATGGACGAAAACGATTCGATTCTGGTGTTCGACAAGGTGCTCGTCCCGTGGGAGAACGTGTTCGCGTACGGCGATATCGACAAGGTCAACAACTTCTTTCCGCGGTCGGGATTCCTGCCGCGGTTCATGTTTCAGGGCTGCACGCGATTCGCCGTCAAGCTCGATTTTCTCGCCGGGCTGCTGCTGAAAGCGGTCGAGGCCACCGGTGCCAGGGACTTCCGCGGCGTGCAGGCGCAGGTCGGCGAAGTCCTCGCCTGGCGCAACATGTTCTGGGCGCTGACCGACGCGATGGCGCACAACCCGATGCCGTGGACGCCGGGCTACGTGCTGCCCAACATCGATGCGGGTCTGGCGTACCGTGTCATGTCGAGCATCGCCTATCCCAGGATCAAGGAGATCATCGAGAATTCACTCGCCAGCGCGTTGATCTATCTGCCCTCGAGCGCGCTCGACTTCAAAGTCCCCGAGCTCCGGCCGCTGCTCGATCAATTCGTCCGGGGATCGGCCGGCTACACCGCCGAAGACCGCGTCAAACTGTTCAAGCTGCTGTGGGACGCCATCGGCAGCGAGTTCGGCGGCCGTCACGAGCTGTACGAGCGCAACTACTTCGGCAATCACGAAAGCATTCGCTTCGAGACGCTGATGGTCGCCGACATGAGCGGCGCCAGCGCACGCTATAAGGGCTTCGCGGAGGCGTGCCTGGCCGAATACGACTTGAACGGATGGACGGCGCCCGACCTGATCAATCCGACCGACGTCAGCGTGATCATGAACAAGGTCGCGGGAGGAGTATGAACCGCCTCGCGATGCTCATCGCGGCGTTCGCGCTGGTGAACCTGCCGCTCGCCGCGGGCCAGCCGCCGGCATCCCAGGCGGGGTACGACCTCACGGGCGAGTGGGCGCCGCGCTTCCACGAAGATCAGCCCGAGCGCATTCCCGGCCCCGAGATCGGGGACTATCTCGGGCTGCCGATCAACGACGCGGCCCGACTGCACGCGGACAGCTGGGATGCCGCGATCCTCACGCTGCCAGAACACCAGTGCAAGCCGCACCCGTCCGACTACTCGCCGCGCGGCCCCGCGAACCTGCGCATCTGGAAAGAGGTCGACACGCCGACGCAGCAGCTGATCGCGTATCACACGCACATCTCGTGGCAGGCGCCCGAGCGGACGATCTGGATGGACGGGCGGTCGCATCCGCCGCCGTACGCCGCTCACACGTGGCAGGGCTTCTCCACCGGGCGGTGGGAGGGCGACATGCTGACGATAACCACCACGCATCTGAAGATGGGGTGGATACGCCGGAACGGCGTGCCGCGCAGCGATCAAGCCGTCGTCACCGAGCATCTCGTCCGGCACGGCGACTATCTGACGTGGATCATCGTCATCGACGATCCGGTCTATCTGACGGAGCCGTTCATACGCACGACCAATTTCGTCGCCGACCCGCACCAGCAGATCGCTCCGTATCCCTGTCAAATCGTCGAAGAGATCGATCGTCCGCCCGACGTCGTGCCGCACCATCTGCCCGGGCAGAATCCGTTCCTGTTGGAATTCCCCGCGAAGTCTGGCGTGCCCCCCGCTGCCGCGCGCGGCGGCGCCGAGACCATGTATCCGGAGTATCGACCCGACACGAACGCAGCGTCGGCCACGCCACCATCGGCGCCTTCGGCGCGCCACGAGATCGATCGACCCGCCGACAACGAGGTGCACGTGCTGCCGGTGCAGGGCAACGTCTACATGCTCGTCGGCGGCGCGGGCGCCAACGTGACGGTTCAGGCAGGCGACGACGGCGTGTTGCTCGTCAACGCGTCGACCGAGCCGTTGAGCGGCAAGGTCCTCGCGGCGATTCGCGGTCTCTCGACGAAACCCATCCGCTACATCATCGACACCGACGCGCACGCGGACAATGTCGGCGGCAACGCCGCGATCGCGAAGCAGGGATCGACGATCGTGGGCGGCACCATGGGTCAACCGTACGGCGGCGCCGCGATCGTCGCTCACGAGAACGTGCTGAAGAGGATGAGCGCGCCGACCGGCCAGCCGCCGCCGTTTCCACCCGCGGCATGGCCGACCGACACGTACTTCACGCACAAGAAAGAACTGTTCTTCAACGGTGAGGCGATCCAAATCCTTCATCAACCCTCGGCTCACACCGACGGCGACAGCCTCGTGTTCTTCCGCCGTTCCGACGTCGTGAGCGCCGGCGACCTCTTCTTGACGACGACGTACCCCGTGATCGATCTCGAGCGTGGAGGAAGCCTTCAGGGGGTCATTGCTGCCCTGAATACGATGCTCGACATCACGATTCCGAAGGACAAACAGGAAGGCGGCACCTATATCGTGCCCGGGCACGGCCGGCTCTCGGACGAAGCCGACCTCCTCGAGTACCGCGACATGCTGATGATCATTCGCGATCGCGTTCAGGATCTCGTGAAGAAAGGGGCGACGCTCGCGCAAGTGAAGGCGGCGCGTCCGACGCTCGATTACGACGGCCGCTACGGCGCCACGGCCGGCGAATGGACGACGGACCAGTTCGTTGACGCGGTGTACCGAAGCTTGACCGCAAAACAGCCGCTCAGAGGGTTGGAACAGTGAGGTGGAACAGCTTGAGCCGCGCCGAGCCGGCGTGCGCCACGCGGGCGGTTTCCGACGGCCCGAGATAGACCCCGGCGCCCCTGGGGACGCGGTGCTCGACGCCGTTCAGCGTGATGGCCGCCTCGCCTTCCATCAGATAGATCAAGTGATGACGGCTCGGCTCGCCGGCGTCGAGATGATCGCCACGATCGAGCCAGTGGAGCGTTGCCACGACGTTCTTCGCGCCCGCGAGCTCGCCGTTCAGAATCTCCGACGCCTCGCCGGCGCCGGTCAGCCTCGTCCGCGGAAGCCTGTTGCTGTCGATGTATGTGTTCGCCATCAGCTCTGGACCCACACGCTGCCGTCGACCCGCTCCCACCGCAACTCGTCGGGTGTGCCGTCCAGGATGTGCGTCTTGAATCGATTCGGCGCCTGGAATTCGAAGTAGAAGAGATCGTTGTCGGGATTCGAGCGCAGGCGGTGCCGCGTCTCGGCCGGAATGAACACCATCGAGCCGGGACCGACCTTCTCGATGCCTTCGGGCGTCTCGACCGTCCCGTGGCCTTCGATGATGAAGTAAAAGTGCTCGCACACTTCGTGGTAGTGATACGGGGATGCGACGTTCGGTCTGTAGCGCATGACGCCGGCGAGCAGGTCGTCGGTCTTGGTCAGCTCTTTGCTGACGAAGAACGTCCGCTCGCGCCCCGGCACGACCGAAACGAGGCGCGGTAAGTGATCCTGCTGAAAGATGTACGCCAATCCCCCAGCCCTTTACGGATTGCCGCAAGCCGTCGGATGCCAGCCTTTGCCGTCGGCTTGCCTCTTGAACTGCACGCTGCGGACGTACGGCTGCGCGAGATACTGCGGATCTTCGAGGACGTTGGTCACGACCAGATAATCGACGCCTTCATCGGTCAGCGTCGTCCAGTACTCCGTCAGGACCGAGTTCGCTCCATAGGGCACGCCGTTGCGCCGCAAATATCCGGGCCTCAGATGCGTCGTAACCGTCTTGAGCGACCCGTGAGCCGGCCTGACGTTCGTCGCGCGGCCCCGGCGCCCGCCCGCGGCGCCGTCGTTCTCCCACTCGGCCACCGAATAGCCCTGCCAGGACGGCGGTTCGCTCGCGGGCGCTGCGGCGCCAAAATGCATCACCCTCGTCTGCATCCCGGCGTCCGCTTCGACGACGAGCGTGCGATCGTCCTGCCATGTGATGTGCAGCCGTCCGGGCAGATGCATCAGGCCACCCGCGCCGTACGCCCGGCACTGCTCGCCGGCCGCCGCATCCTTTGCGGGATCCCAAGCGTCCGCCACGCGTCGACCTTCCGCGTTGACCGGCAAGTAGAGCACATCCCCTTTCGGCGGCGTCACGACGCGCCAACGCCAGTCATCGGTCACGAGCGACACCCAATAGCCGGTCACATCGATCGGCGCGGCCGCCCGGGGGGGCGGCGGCGGTCCTTGCGGCGCCCCGCCGCGGCGCTGCGCGTCGAGTGAGACGGACGCGCCGACCGCCACGACCAGTACGATGCCCCGTACAAAGCTGAGACCCATGGCTACTGACTCTTCTTCTTGCTGCCCGCCGCGCTCGGCTGGAGCGTCGTGTACACGGCCGCGACGAAGCGATCCGTCGACCAGACGCTGCTGGTCACGCCCCACCGCGGATCGTAATCGGCTGTGACCTTCGCCGCGTTCACCTGCTCGAGCGTCTTCCCCTGTTTGATGAGCGCCTGCACCCGGTCACGAATGATCGTCAACATGTCGCGGTAGTACGCGAGGTCCCCGCCGTCGCTCAACCGCCCGTGCCCCGGCACGAGCATCGTGCCGCCTTCCATGCGGAACTCGGGAATCACGATATCGAGCATGCGGTTCGCGCCCTCGATGATGCCGTTGATCGTGCCCCCGTGGTCGACATCGATGAACGGATAGGTCGTCATCTGGAAGATGTCGCCGCTCGCGATGACGTCCGAACCGCGGAAGTAGACGATGACGTCGCCGTCGGTGTGCGCGTTCGGGATGTGGACGATCTGCACGCCGTCGCCGTTGAAGAAGTGGCTCAACTTCATCGACTCGTGATGGAACGTGTCGGTGGGCCACGCCCTTTCGGGCGTCGACGCCTGCGCGCCCGTCGGCGCGCTCATGTGATTGAGGGTATTCTCGTAGGCCAGGATCGCCGCACCCTGACCGGCGTCCACGATGTCGCCGGCGACGTTGCCGCCGGTGAACGTCCGGCCGGCCTTGGCGATCTTCTCGTTGCCGCCGACATGATCCGCGTGAAAGTGCGTGTTGATGACGTAGCGAATCGGTTTCGGCGGACCGAACGGATTGAGCGAGCTCTGCAGCGTGCCGCGCGTCTCGGCGCCCCATCGCAGATCGAGCGCCGGCTCCTTCACCTGCATCTGTCGCTGCAGCTGGCGCACGGCGTCGAGCACCTTGTCGCTCATATTCGCGAGCCCGGTGTCGACGAGCAGGACGCCGTCCTTGCCGACCGACGCCGTGATATTGCCGCCGGCGCCCGCAATCATGAAAATGCTCCCGTGGACCGGAAGGATTTCTACCGGCTGGTCGACGGCCGGCGCCGGCCGTTGCTCGCCGCGTCCGGGCGGCGCGACGAATGCGGTGCCGAGCGCGATCGCCACGACGAACGTCTTCTTCATAGGTTCTACTTCCCGGCGCGGCCCGCGCGGATCTTTGCCTGAATCTCCGGATACATCGTCTCTGCGCCCGCCGTCACAACAGCCCACGGAATGCCGTAGCGATTCGCGAAGTCCTTCACGTCATTGAGGTATTGCGCAGTGCCTGGCAGGTTGTGCGGTACGAGCCCCCCCGGCCGGTCGACTTCTTCCACGACGTTGCACGGATACGGCGGAAGGTTCTGATGCGAATCGAGCTGATACTCGGTGCTGCGAATCAACGGCTCGGTCAGATAGACCGGATCGTGTTCGACGAGGATGAACGTCAGGTAGTTGCCGCGGCGAATCAGGTATTGATTCACCGTGATGCGATCACTGTGGAACACGCCGTCGCGTTTGAGGTACTCCTCTTTGACGTGCGTGGTCTGGATCTTCAGCATGTCGCCAACCCACTCGCCCGTCGAAAAGCCGCCCCACGTATGCGCGGCGTTCGACGACGGATGGGGGCGGCCGTCCATGTACACCGCCTTGTCGATCGAGCGCAGCCACTCCATGTGCCAGGCGGTGACCTGTCGCGACACCGGATCGACCTCCTTCGAGATGCGCAGCTGCGACGGCCCGCGCGAGATGTACGACACGGCGTGCGGACGGCACTGCCACTCCGGCAGCGTTTGAATCGAGGCGACCCAAGCCATCGCGCGCAGCCGGGCCGCCTCGTTCATCGGGATCCCGACCCAATCGCCCAGTTCCGTGTTGCCGGTGTTGTCCTCTTCACGAACCGGCGTCCATTCGCCGGACAGGTCCACACCGCGCGCGACCGTGGCGACGTCCTCTTCCTGCGCGCGGCCGCCGAGCCCGCTTGCGCCCGTCATTGCGACCGCAAGCACGCCCGCGAGGATCAGTTCGCGTCCCATTCGGTGCATCCTTCCCAGCCCTTTGTCAGAAGGCCCACTTCACGCCGAATTGCATGATGCGCGGATCGCCGGCGGAGAGAATCTGCCCGAAGGTGGGGCTGCTCAGATTCGTGACCGGGTTGTTCCGGATGAAGTTGTTCGTGACGTTGAAGGCCTCC
>Ga0306922_10003668_pt1 | contig 14407 bp, 13 predicted proteins | sample sta12Cox44000082_FD_203758 | JGI IMG/M metagenome (GOLD analysis project Ga0306922, IMG submission 203758) | Lab enrichment of tropical soil microbial communities from Luquillo Experimental Forest, Puerto Rico - statoxic.12C.oxic.44.000.082 (v2)... | ecosystem: Environmental > Terrestrial >... | reverse complement strand
CAGCAGTGGTAAAAGCGGAGATCCTCAATCAGGATAGCCAGGTTGTCGCCGCTCCGGTCGTGACCAGCGTCGGCGCAGGACGGGCAGCGTGTGACATAGTCCCGTCCAACTTTGCGGACTCTTCCGACGTGATCCAGGATCCGGAATGCAGGCCTCGTACCTTCCGTCCTTGGGGTAGCCGGGAAGCTTCTGGTAGGACGTGATACGACGGCGGGATGCGGCACCTCCTTCCCAGCAACGAACTTCCGCAACTCGTCTTCGGTGACTTTCCTCAGGCACTTCAGGTATTCAACCTGGGCTTCCAGTGTGTAGTCGGCACCGTAGAACCAGAACCGGCGGTTAGCGCCGCGGTGAATTCCCAATGGACCTCGTATCGCATTGCCAAAATCTCCTGGACCGATTGCGTCATGCTTGGGAAATACCTCGATGCCTTCTGCTAGACCAGCACCTTTCACGGGAACGCCTAATCGCAAAGCAAGATCATGGATGTAAATTCGGCACTCTTTGGCCAGCAGGGGCGTTGCCAGGAAGATCCAAAGATGGCCGCCACGTTTGCTCATCTCCAGGAGCGCGAAATGGCCGGAGATCCTGGTTGGCAAAATCTACGAAACTTGCGCGAAGAGTTTGAGCGTCTTGCACAGGACGAGAAGAAAGCTGATGCCCGCAACCGGCTTCGTGCTCATGGATCCTACGAAAACCGGCAAGCCACCTACGGTGAATGCAGCTCGCAGGAGGTGGCGATGAAGCTCTGGAGGCGCGCTTCAATGCCTTGGCCGTTGAGGCTGCTGTTGCGTCGGGACTGGAAGCCAATCGCGCTGTCTGGCTCGACAAGGTTCGCCGCTGTCTGCACGAAGAGCGCAGCAAGCTGCTTTTTGCGACGAAAGGCGTGTATAGGCTGAAGCCGGCAGAATCCGATGCCGCACCGGCAGAATCCGACTCGGGCGCAATTATCAAGAAGGTGGTGGATGCCTCGATCTGTTGTTGTGCTGAGCTGGAGAGCAAGGCGCTGGCCGCAGCGCAAGAGCGGCCACAAGTTGAACCTGCGCCTGTTCCGGCTGTGATGGAAGAGGCAGGACGCGGGCCTACACAGCAACCACCAACCCAGCACGTCAATGAGGTTGCCGTACAGCCTCAACCTGGGCGTCTGGAAAGAAACAAACGCAAGCTGCGGCGAATGCCGAAGTATCGGGGAAAGCTAAAACCAGCGATCAAGGAGGCATGGTCCCTGCATGGGCGCAAATCGAGCTATCAGGTGATTTGTCGTGAGGTGGATGAGCAGGACGTCAACATTGATGAGAGTGAATACCCTTGGCCGTCGCCACGAAGCGCGTTACGATGGCCCGGATCGTCGAAAGATCACCGCGTACTTAGGCAAGATCAAGCACCAAATGATTGCTGCCCGGCAGCTGTGATTTCCCGACTTTAGTTACCGCTTTCTTTTACCACTTATTTACCACTTCTCGGCAAGATCCAATCACTCAAAACCCGCGTGAGTTATGGCTTTTAGGCGATTTTCTTCAGAGGCAAGTTTCCGCTTTGTTTCCACTTTTCACACTCAGTCATAGCGCCGAAGTACCTTACCTCTAGTTGTTGCTCGTAACAGGAGGCCGAGGTGGGAGACAACGCTCAGGGTGAGGGTTCAGGGACTCTGCACTCGATCGAGCGGTCTGCCGACATCCTGCGTAAGAGCCATTGGACGCTTCGCTGGCGCGTGAAGCACGGATATATGCAGCCAGTCCGCCTAGGCCGGCGGCTCTTCTTTGAGTCGCGGGAGCTGCTGCGCGTGCTGGAAGAGGAACGTAGGAAAGGAGGTAAGTAAAAAACGGCCCCCACCTGGCAGTGGGGCAGTGAGCGCTCCAGCAAAGTTTCGCGCCCTGCTTCAAGAAAATCGATGGGAAAACTTAACCTGCGAAGAACGCCAGGCACTTCAAGAACTTTGGCTTCGCGGTGCTTTGGGACTTGAGCGGAGCGAATGTCTCCGTGCGGGCACGGAGGTGGGCGAACAGGAAGAAGAATCATGCGATCAATGAATTTTCCCGAGCAGCCATCCAATCAGAATTTGCGCGACTGGCTTCGAGATTTGGAGGCGCTGTTCAAGTGGATGTCCGGCCGTACCGAAGGCGTTCTTGATTACCTTGACGACCGGGATGGCCTAGCGTTCGGTAACCGTGACGGCTGTGTTGCTGACGTCGAAGCCATACACCGGGAGGCCAATCACATGGTCGGCGTTGTTGCGCGGGCAGCTTTCTGGTTGAAGTTAAGCGACAACTAGCTGAGTAGGGGTGATTGAGTGCGAAGCGATCTGGCAAGTTGGGTCGAAGATTTTGGCTATCTGCACTAGCGAGGGCCCGGGGCGTTGGTGTACGCGTTGTGGGAACGAGCCTAAAAGCCCCCTTTGGGCCGCTTGTAGCATATGCCACCTCCCAAGGATTCCAGGTGAAGCCTGGCTCTCACGAGCCTTTTCACGGTTATTACTTTGAGATGCTCGACAAACAGGGACCCGATGCGAAGGGAGGCGCAAAAACTATGTCGTTAATAGCAAGATGACAGGAGGATTTGCAGTCCTCGCCTACCCGGCACAGTACGGAGACTCGGGCATCATGACCTTCATGGTCAATCAGAACAGGATGCTTTACGAGAAGGACCTCGGCAAGACAACAGAAGAGACAGCGAAGGCAATAACCGAGTTCAATCCCGATGAGATGTGGAGGGCTGTGGCGCAATAGCTGCTGCCGTAAAATGATCGGATTACGCAGGAATTCGCTGAGACCGGAATTTCGCCAACTGGGAACGGTTGCTGTAACAGGAGAAATGATGAACAGCTTCGACATAAATCGCCTTTTGCGGGCAACCGCTTCCGGTGAAGTCGAAGCCCTCTCGCCATCGGAGTTGTCGGTCATGAGGCTGTATTGTAGGCGATTTTCCACCACCATCGGCGGCAGACTTATCCTGACTCGCTCTCTTCTGGTTTCCTGTCCTCGTTATCCGGCTTGCTCTCAAACGCCTGCTGACACTGCGTACATTGCAATTGAGTGAAGTTGAGCCGCCGGATGTCCGCTGGCCTGCCATTCGACTGCGGATAAAAGGGCGAGGTGCGCACATGGGTCATCCCCGAGATGCAGCAAGTTTCGCAGATTCCTGGAAGGGGAAAAGCGCACCGCAATCCCCAAGCGGCGGTGGAAATGACGCAGGCTGAGAATCCCCTTACCCCGTGGGGATTCTCCGCCTGCTTGGAAAGCGCAAACCCCGCGCTTCCCACATTACCACCGCGCGGCTACGGCTGCTGTCTGCTCTCGAAAACAAAGCAAAACCGAGCAGTCGAGCTACACGCTACATCCCTGACTCACCCACAGATTCCTCATACGAAGCCTTATGGGAGGGGAGGCTCCGTCGGCGGTGGGCCAGGCTGGCCATTGCTGAGCAGCTCGGGGTAAAGAACATTGAAGTATCTGCCACGGCTCACATGGCTGCTGGAAACGAAAGTGACGCCAGAATAAGCGTCGTTCACGGTGTTGTTGGAAATCACATTATTGGCCTCTATTCCTCCGGCAGATCCCGGACCAGGGGCCTCAAAGACTCCCTCAGACAAGTTCTGCAGTGGCGTCGCGTTAAAAATGGTATTGCCATCCACAAGAGTATTGGATGTGCCTTGCATATCGATTCCGTCCAATGCGTCGATATTGCCAACTAGGTTGTTGGTGATGTGCGCTCTATTGACCGCATTGAGGAAGATTCCGCTCTGGACGTGGTTGATGACATTGTGGTCCACGACCACCCCGTCCCCGACCGCCCTCAGCACCACGCCTTCACTTCGCAGGTTGACACAATCCGTGATGGATAAGGTGCCACAAGGTCCTTCGGTGATGACGTTTCCTTCAATGTCGCCAACTGCACCGTTGAGCAGAAAGATTCCGAACTGATTGATTCCAAAGGCAGGCCCAAGCCCGGAAATATTGTTTCCCTCGATTTCCACGCTTACTCCGGCGTTGCTGACCTCAATACCGTCCCGCTGATAATCGTGAATGCTGTTGTCTCGAATCTTGACTTGAAAAGGACCCGACTCGCTGGAATCAACCACAACGCCGAATCCGTTTCCAAAAAATGTCGGACAGCTCTGCGGATTGGGAAGTTGCGCCCCAAAAACCGCGCTCTTCTTGAGGTTGCCGGAGGCGTTAAAGAAGTGAACTGCAGATAGCTCGATGTCGCAGCTCGCCACGTTGTTCTGGCTAGCATCGATGGCGAGGTTTTCAATGGTGACATCCTCCGTGTTCATCACCGTGATCACCGCCTCGAAGGGCAAAGCTTGGAGATCCTGTAACGTCGGTTGCAGCAAGACGCGGTCAACCAGATTGCAACAGGGGAGAAACTGTTGGATATTCACGTTGGTCGTGATTCCTCTTAGTACAAGAGGTTTAGAGATTATTAATTGTTCGGGGTAGAGAGCCGGACAGATCTCGATGACATCACCAGGACTGGCTGCATTGACCGCAGCAGTGATGGTCGTGTAGTGAGCCTGTGGACAGGCGGTGTTGGGTTGTCCAACCCGGAGAGTTGTTGCATGTCCCGTGTCAATCATCGTTAAACAGCAGGTGATAATCGAGAGCGCGACGAGCGCTGTATTCTTGGCTGAAAGCATAAGTTCTTTCTCCTTTCGTTTCGTACACGATGTGGCCGGTGTTCGTTCGCGGTTCGCCCTTAGCCCCAAGGGATAGGTATGCACTGGCGGGGCCATGGCCCAAAAGGGGTAGTTTCGAGCTCGGCATTTTCTGCTATGCTTCACTGGGATTTGCGTGCAAACTCCCCTGCCAAGTAATGCGTGAGTTGAACGGGAAAAGGGACAGGAATCGAGTTTCCAAATTGAGCGCGATCTCAAAGGAACGGCCCAAAGGTCCGGGAATATGGCCCAACGGCCGAGATATAAATGGGTTCGGAACGACGGAAGGGTTCGTTCAAAGGGACCGGGGTAACAGACCTTCTCGTCCGACTTTGAGGGCGAAACAGGAGCCCGGCCTCAATGTTCAGGGGTGGCTGCCGTAGATGGACGGGGGACTAGCCAAGGGTGAACTTACAAAACTGCTGGTGCGATTCCGGCAAGGAGATCGGTACGCTGAAGCTCAACTGATCCCACTCGTCTACGGTGAGCTTCGCCGTCTGGCCTCCCGTTATCTCTACCGCGAGCGCGGCGATCACACTCTCCAACCCACAGCTTTGGTGCATGAAGCGTTCTTGCGGATGGTGAACGAGGATCAGCCGCCCTGGCAGAATCGCGCCCACTTCTTTGCAGTCGCTGCCCGACTAATGCGCCAGATTTTGGTGGACCACGCACGACGGCGCCAAAGTTTGAAACGGGGTGGGTCTTGCGAGCGGAGTGCTCTTGACGAAGAGTCTATTGTGTACTCGCCCGAAAAGTCCGCGGAACTGCTTGCACTCGATGAGGCGCTTGACCGTCTCGCAGATCAGGACGAGCGCCAGAGTCGGATCGTGGAGATGAAGTACTTCGTGGGCCTCGATGTTGAGGAGATCGCCAAAGTGCTAGGCATTTCGCCCAGAACCGTCAAGCGTGATTGGACGATGGCTCGGGCTTGGTTGCATCAGGAAATGACACGCTGAATGAGACTTTGGCTTATTCGTCATAGAGTATGGACCAGCAAAGATGGCAGCAAATCAAGGTTTTGCTCGACTCAGCCGTCGAGTTGACGCCAGATCGTCGGTCCCGTTTCCTGGCGGAGGCCTGTCGAGATGACCAATCATTGCGTACTGAGGTCCAGGCCTTGCTCATGCACTATGAGCAGGCGGGAGATTTCCTTGAAGAGACTCCTGGTGACCTCATTGGTCGCATTAAGTTGCAGCCAAACGAGCCGACATTCGCATCTGGCCAAATCATCTCTACACGTTTTCGGATTATCGACTTTGTTGGTCGCGGTGGGATGGGCGAAGTCTACAAGGCGGAAGACACGCGTCTATCTCGCCTGGTTGCTCTCAAATTTCTCCCAGACGATATAGCAAAACATCCATACGCAGTGAACCGTTTCCAGCGCGAGGCTCGGGCCGCCTCTGCCCTGAACCATCCCAATATCTGCACTGTCTACGACATAAGCGAGGAGAGTGGCCGAGCTTTCATCGCGATGGAATTCATCGAGGGGAGGAGCCTCAAAGATCTGGTCGACAGTCATCCGCTTCAAATCGACAGAGTGCTAGCGATCAGCATTGATATAGCTGACGCACTCGATGCGGCACACGAGAAAGGTATCATTCACCGCGATATCAAGCCAGACAATATTTTCGTAAATAACCGTGGCGACGTAAAAATCTTAGACTTCGGTTTGGCGAAGTTACTGCACAGCGGCCTTGCTTCAGAGGATAGGACCGTAAGCGACCGGTTGGAGTTAACGCAGCATGGCGCAGCCTTAGGGACAGTGGCCTACATGTCGCCTGAACAGGCTCGGGGAGAAAAGCTAGATTGCCGTACGGACCTCTTTTCCTTCGGTCTAGTGATATATGAGATGACGACAGGGCAGAGGGCTTTCTCAGGTAGCACCTCAGCAGTCATATTTGCTTCGATCCTGAAGGACACACCTCGGCCGCCATCGGAAATCAATCGAGACATGTCGGCGCAGCTGGAACGAATCATTAGTAAAGCCTTGGAGAAGGACCGTGAACTGCGATATCAGCGAGCCGCCGATCTTCGCAGCGATTTGCAGCGGGTGAAGAAAGGCAGGGAGAGAAATGATGTTGTTTCGCTTCTCTCTGGAACGGATAAAACGCTCTGGACAAAGGAACCTTACCCTCTTACTAGACCCCTTATCACTCCCCGGTGGTTGTTAGCAACGGCTCTTCTTTTAATCTTTCTTTCGAGTGCAGGTTTATACGTTTGGTGGAGGGGACGAGATCGCCCGCGTGCTATGCCAAACCACTTGGAATACACCCAGCTAACGAACTTTGCTGATTCGGTGACTTCACCGGCGCTTTCTCCCGATGGCCGGATGCTGGCCATGATCCGCGACGAGAACCCTTTTGTGGGCTCGGGCGAAGTCTATGTGAAGCTGCTCCCCGATGGTGAACCAGTACAGCTCACGCACGACGATCATCCCAAGATGGGCCTCGCATTTTCTCCGGATGGTTCACAAATTGCTTACACACATACCGAAGGCTGGGATTGGCAAACATGGATAGTGCCGGTATTAGGGGGAAATTCATCGAAATTCCTTTCGAATGCCTCTGCCTTGACTTGGGTAGGCCGCAATCAAGTTATGTTTTCGGAAATGGGAAAGGACCTCTATACAAAGATCCTAACGGCGAGTGAAAGTCGAGGCAACGAACGAGATGTGTATACGCCCCCGGCAGCATCTGGCATGGCTCATCGATCCTATCTTTCCCCAGATTCCAAGTGGGTCCTTGTGTCGGAAATGGATGGTAGTGGTGGTCTACCCTGCCGGGTTGTCCCGTTTGCTGGCGACTCGCCGGGCAAGCAAGTTGGGCCGGTGCCGTCGGTCTGCACGGAGGCAGGCTGGTCGCCGGACAGTCGGTGGATGTACTTCGCAGCTGATAATGGAGACGGATATCACCTATGGCGGCAACAATTCCCCGACGGGCCTCCCGAACAAATCACCTTCGGCGCGACTGAAGAACGCGGCATCGCCGTCGCATCCGATGGAAAGTCGCTGGTCACCGCAATTGGTTCTGATCAGGCCACAGTCTGGATTCACAGTCGAAACAATGAGCAGCAGGTTTCGTCCGAGGCACTGGCCTACTTACCATCCCTATCATCTGATGGCAAGACGCTCTATTATCTAGTGCGAGGTAGGGGTAGACGGTTCCCAAACGGACAGCTGTGGTCAGTCGATCTAAGTTCTGGACAGAGGCAGAAGCTTTTGCCGGGGACACCCATTGATCGCTACTCGGTTTCACCCGATGGTACTAGTATCGCATTTACCACCGCCGACAGTGCTGAACATTTCGGCATGTGGCTCTGGTCACTGGATCGGCAATCTTCTCCACGACAACTTGTTGGACCAGAAGTTGAGACACCAATTTTTGCCAAGAATGGCGAAATCTTCTTTGTGCGGCAAGAGAATGAAGCGAAATATGTTTTTCATATGAGGGGAGATGGTACCCAATTGCAGAAAGCGATTCCGGATCGTGTCAGCCGGATATACAGCTTGTCCCCTGATGCAAACTGGGTTGTGGCTTCAATTGATACCGGCAATCCAGACAGTCCGCAGAGTGTCGTCGCCTTTTCTCTTCACGGAGGGGAACGGCGGGTGTTATGCCGTCGGTGCGGCCAAGGAAGTTTCGGCATAAATCCTCCCGTCGTCAGCTGGTCTATGGATCAAAGGTCACTATATGTGTCCATGGCGACCAACGGGTTCAACAATAAGCCGAGGACGATTGTGATTCCGTTAAATGAGGGGGAAGCCTTTCCTAAGTCTTTGCCGGAGCAACTTATCGATTCGCCGGCGCTGCTTCGGATGCCTGGTGTGCACGTGTTAGGCATTCCTGCCATTTTCCCCGGCCCCGATCGTTCGACGTATGCGATCTGGCGGCCAAGTACGCAACGTAACCTGTACCGAATTAGCTTGCCGTGATCCGTATTCGGCCTTGGGTATTCGTCGTGAGGGACGAAGTGAATAGGCTGTGGTTCGTCACAATAAGTGCCGCCTGGTTTCCCTCCGTGATTGCGCGCCGCCTTTCGTTAGCCACTCGGTAAACCATCCATTCTCTACGTTTTCGCAGATTACGTAACATGGCGAGCAAGTGCTGGAGTCACGCCGACGCACCAACTCGAGCTAGTTCGCTCCGAGGAGGCGCACGACGTTTACAAGATCACGCCTGCAACTGCGCTCTCCGGAGGGGAATATGCACTTTACCTCGTGCGTGGTGATGGCAAGTCGCCATTCATATACGACTTTTCTGTTGAGTAAAACCCGAGCCGGATCTGCATCACGCACAGCAAGGGTGGTGACCGCCGAAAACAATATGGCCGGGCACATCTGGAACGAAGTAAACCTTGGATAGGGGAAACGAAGTCGTGAAAGCCGGTGATTTGATCCGTGAACTGCGGTCGATGCCACTTGCTGAGCGTATTGCCGCAGTTGCTGTACTTAGACACTACAACCAATGAATGTAGGATGGACGGCCTCAGCAGCACCGGCTGCAGCACCAACAAATGTTCGTTTGAATACGTGAACCCTGCTGATGTTGCGCCCTATGTCACCATGGCACAGCAGTATGGCTGGGCAAATCTCATGTTTCAGACAAACCAGGGACCGGAATGCTTCGGACCCAGCGTACCGCGTACCTGCCCAGATCAGTCTGATTTCATTTGTTCTTGGACTTGTCGGCCTCATTCTCGGCCTCACAGGTGCCTTGAAGTAGGCGGGGCACCTCTAAGCGCGTCGTCCATTGGCGAACAAAAAAGCGAATACGATACGCTTCGTTCCTATGGACGAAGGGCGCAAACGGGTGCTCGGAATCGTGGCCGGAATCTTCAAGCTCCAAGCTCACTTCCGACTTGTTTCTTCCGCGTGCCCGCAGGGGAATCGGTCATCTACGACAATCATTCCTTCGTTGCGGGCGCGAGCACTACCAACTATCATTGGCATCGACGTTTCCACTCGTTTCCGGTCGGAAATTCGCTGAGAGACTGCTCACGACGTATATCAATACCTGCCTACCCAACAACTGCAGTCCCTTCGCGCTGCCAGCGGGCACGCCCGTTCCACTCGATGCAGCGACCACGATCACCTGCGCGGCCCCGCTCGGCAAGACGTGCACGATCACACTTCAGGCGTGGATTCAAACCCAAAACACGAGTTCCACCGGTAACGACGCGGGGTCGGTTAACATGCTCGTCGACGGCGTGCCAACCCCGACATTCTTCGGCGGCGACTCTCCCCCAAATGCGTTCTTTTACGACGGGTTATTCAATAGGTCGGACGTCGTAACTGGGGTAAGCCGCGGGACGCACACAGTTCAGACACAGGCCCGTTCAGAGTTTGGCGCGAACGGCGGTGCTTGGACCGCCATTTACAAGGTGTACACGCCGTAACTATTAGCAAGAATTCGACGAGTGCGCGACCAGAAGTTGCCTGGCTAATCTATGGCGTGATCGGCACGATCTGACTTGGGGGATGTTCTGGCCGGTATTAATGGTTGCTGTTGTCGTCACCCTAATCGCTGTCCTTATCGCTTGGCGGCGGTCACCTTCTCCACACCGATAGTGAACGACGGCTCCCCATGTGGGTAGGGCCGTCGTCCTTCGTCCGCTCATCTTCTGACATTGCATCGCTTAACCTTGCTATGTGCAGCGTAAACCACCGCTAAGCGGCGGAGTGGGGTGGTCGTCAATTGGAGGACGGCAAGAAAGGTCACCGTAAGTACCACGTAAAAGGACTCGGCCTCGTCCGGCGATCCGCCGCAGGCGTCTTCCGGCAGGTTCCGACGTGGACTACCCCCATTGCGGTTTCGTTATTCCTGCGGCTCAACTTCACTCAATTGCAGTGCAAGCAATGCCAGCAGGCATTTGAGAGCAAGCCGGACGGGGAGGAGAGGAAACCAGAAGAGAGCGAGTCAGGATAAGTCTGCTGTCGATGGTGGTGGAGAATCGCCTACAATACAGCCTCATGACTAACAACTCCGATGGCGAGAGGGCTTCGACTTCAGAGGAAGCGGTTGCCCGCAAGAGGCGATTTGTGTGGTGGGCTGGCAGTGTTGTTGTTCTGATCGGCCTCGCCGTATTGGCAACTTGGCTGGCGTACCGGTCGGAGAGGTTCTCTGCGGTTAGACAGAGATGGAACGCGCTTCAACAGTCACCTGCACCGAGCTGGTTACTGCCTTTGGGCTTAGCAGTCATTGCGCTTCTGGCCATCTTTATTCTGTGGAAGTTGCCGCAATGGCAAGCCGCGCAGGTCCGAAGCCTTGAACCGAAAGAACGATTCGACCGAGTCAACGAAGCACGGAAGACGCTAGCTACGATACTTGGCGGAATCGTATTACTTGCTGGCTATTTCGGCACCTGGCGAAACCTACAGTTGACGCAGGAAAGTTTGAGGGTCTCGCAGGAAGGCCAAATTACCGACCGCTTCACAAAGGCCATTGAGCAGCTTGGTGCGGTGTATCCAGATGGAAAGCCGAAGTTAGATGTCCGTTTAGGTGGAATTTATGCGCTAGAGCGTATCGCGAATGATTCCGAAAGAGATCATTGGCCGATCATGGAAGTACTGTGTACGTACGTTAGGGAACATGCTCCAGTTACAGGGCAAGACCGAGGCAAGCAACCAGCGAGGAAGCAGCCTGTGAGTGCCGATATTCAGGCTATCCTGACGGTTCTCGGAAGACGGGATCGCAAATACGAAAAGGGCGACCAATCTCTTAATCTCAGCCACACAGACCTCCGTGGGGCAAACCTCGTACGAGCACTCCTTAGTCAGGCAGACCTCGAAGTTGCAGACCTTAGCGAGGCACACCTCGGCGGGGCACACCTGGTCCAGGCGGACCTCGGCGGGGCAAACCTTACCGGGGCAGACCTCAGCGGGGCAGACCTTTGGGTGGCAAACCTCAGCGGGGCAGACCTCAGCGGGGCAAACCTCGGCCTGGCAGACCTCACCGGCGCAATACTCCACGGGGCAAACCTCACTTACGCGAGGAATCTCACTCTAGCCGAAGTTCGTCACGGAACCGTTCGGAAACCACCTAACCTGTTTAGAATCAGTTCACGCAGGCACCGAGTCTGCACTACATTTGGAGAAGGATTTTAGTCGTTCCGGAAGAGTGAGACGGAGTTGGTGAAGAAGAGATGCCTGTTCTGCGTCGGGTTCTGTGATCCGGCGTAGGCGGATCTCACGGCCGTCGGTGGTCGGCAGGACAATATCGGCGCTCCGTAGGTTAGAGAGCAGGGCGAGCGCCTTCATGGGCGAGAGCGGCTGTGCATTGGTTACTCCGCTGAGCGCGGGCTGGGGCACGATCGCCGGCCGGCGCTGGAGCCGATGCTTCAGGGTCACCCACAAGGCGTAACCGAGAAAAGCCACCAAGACGTGAGCCTTGACCCGCCCCTCCTTCTGATGAAACAAAGGCCGGATGGCCAGCTCGCTTTTGAGCACGCGAAAGGAAGCCTCGGCTTCGGTCAGTTGCATGTATTGCGACCACAGCTGTTCGGTGGTTCCACCGGGCAGATTGGTGCGCAACAGATAGGCGCCTTCGCGCGACTCGCGCCAGCGCTTGCGATCTTCTTTGATCTCCCAGAACAAGCGCATGCCCTCAGCGGTGTCGCGCAGACCCACCTCATACAGATCATTGACCGAGGGATGGCGGGCCTGAATCTTGCCCAGCCGTCGCTCCATCTTGTTGCGGTCCTTTAATCGACCTTGCGCGATCGTTTTCTGCAGGCGATTCAAGGCTCTCTCCATGCCGCTGGAGAAACGGTGGCGGATAGCCTCCTCTTTCTCCTTGCGACCCGCCGTACGGCACAGAATGTAGGTTTCCTCCCCACGCGGAATGGCTACCGTTTTCACCTCCACTTCCGGCTGTACTTGTTTCCAGTCTTGCTCTAACAGCTCCGCTTCCAACTGTTTCAGCTGACTTCGCCGGGTGCCCACCAGATAGTGTCCGCCGCGTTGGCGGATCGCGGCCAGGTTCTCCTCGCTCACCATGCCACGATCGAATACCCAGATGCGCCGCGCCTTGCCGTACTTCCGCTCCACCATGCGCAGCATCGTTTCCATGGTCGTGACATCGGCTCGATTGCCATCGAAGGTTTCATAGCTGAACGGGAAACCCTCGCTGTTGACAATCAGCGCCATCACCAGCTGTTCGCAGTCGGGGCGATGATCGCGGGAGTAGCCGCGCGCCATCATGGGGTTCTTCTCGGCCGCGCCCTCGACGTAGGTGCTGGTCAGATCGTAGAGCAGCACATCGAATTCGGCTCCGAATAACTCCCCGTAGCGCTGTTTGAGGTGTTGCTCCCGCTTCGTCTTGTACGGCAGAATCCGGTCGAGACAGCGGTACAGACGCGTATCGTTAATTTTGCCTTCCTCGATCTCCAGCAGATCATCCAGGGCGGTGGCGGGATACCAGCGCTGCTCCACCGCCAACTCGCTGCCCGGCGCGCACAACCGGTTGATCGCCAGGACGGCCGCCACCCGCGACCAGGGCACATCCGCCGCCTCCTGGTCTACCGTCTGCTCGAAAAACTCATCCAGTTGCAACTGTTTCCAGAGTTCCCAGCCCAGAAAGCAGGCCCCGAACTGACGGCTTCTCTCCAGCCGCACTCGATTTACTAACACCCGCGCCACTTGCGGATCATCGTCCGCCACCTCGAGGTGGGCCGGGAACAGTTTCAGTTGCTGCGCTTCCCCCTGCTCATTGAAGACCTCGATGCTCTTCAGCCAGCGCGCCTGTGCCGATCCGTTCAGCTCTCCCAAATAGCACAGCGTTCTTTGCCGCGGACCGTTGGCGGTTCGCACCGTCTCCACCAGCGACCAATAGGTGTGCTCCTTACCGTCTTTGCTGCGTTGATGGGGCCGCAGAAACATACGGCCTGAGTCTGTCATCACCTCTGCTGGGGGGCAAGAGGGTAGGTCTGCACTACATCGCTTCTTCAGAACGCCGCGATTGCAAAGACGAGACTTGTCGCTTTTTCGCCCTTAAAAATCGTTCGATTCAATGGTGCCGTGACGAACTTCGGCTAGTGCAAATCGCAATAGCTGATGGTGATAGCACCACTAAACGACCCGCCGACCTCCACATGCCCGACAGTTGGAAGAAGTAGTTGCTGCTAATCGGCGCACTTGGCGAGCCGCGATTTCGACTTGACACGCGGCTGGTCGAAGACTAGTGCCGCGCTGATCGCAGGATGTATCGGATGCGATCCCGCTCTCCGGCCAACCGACGTGAGGTTTTGGTAGGGCGTGGAAAGACATCAGCGCGGCTCAGGAACACGTTCCTGGGCCGTTGCTGTTTCTGACGAAGAGCTAATTACAATCATCTTGACTATGCCCAACCCGCGCCGCAGACGCCTTCCGCCGGTTCCTACGTGGACCTGTCCGCATTGTGGGTTCGTGCACCGGCCTGCGGATATCCTGCGGCTTGATTCCTGTCGCTTTCAATGCAAGCAGTGCCAGCAGCCATTTGGGAGCAAGCCGGACAGGGAGGAAGGCAAGCTGGGGCGAGTCCTGAGCTTAAGCGTGGGTTGCGCCGTTAGGAAGTGAGGAGGCCCGATCACAACAGCTGACTCCCTCACAACATTTCGGGCATGATACTTTTCTTCGTACCTGACCAGTTCAGGAACACTTCACCCACCTCTCCTGCAATCAGGCCAATTTGGCCCAGGAGGCCACCCAGCCTCAAGAGATTACCCACGTCGCCCCTCAACCGTGCGATCTGGGACTGCTGAAGGCGGACTTGTCTTCGT
>Ga0306922_10003666_pt1 | contig 14413 bp, 10 predicted proteins | sample sta12Cox44000082_FD_203758 | JGI IMG/M metagenome (GOLD analysis project Ga0306922, IMG submission 203758) | Lab enrichment of tropical soil microbial communities from Luquillo Experimental Forest, Puerto Rico - statoxic.12C.oxic.44.000.082 (v2)... | ecosystem: Environmental > Terrestrial >... | reverse complement strand
CTGGCAGCAAAGCGGTCTGGTCCGGCAACGAGGCCGTCTTACCCGCCTATATCATCGGCATGGTACTGGCAGGCTGCGCAGGCAAGATCATTTTCTGATCCGAAGGCTTCGCAGTTTGCCACCAGGATTGTGGCGTGGTCAGTCCCGACGGCTCGTCTTCGGCTGCTAGTAGAAGATCAATCCCAGGATCTATGTACGCGGTGTTCGCACCAAACTACCGGCCTGTCACCAGAAGGCGTAATGCAACAATGAAAACGTGCCCCGAGTATCGGGTGGTTTCAATCCGGCTTTCGCGACCGCGGCGCAATCGGCTCAGGCCATTCGTGAGAAGAAGATCTCAGCCACCGAACTGCTAGCCTTCACGTATGGACGCATCGACGATCACAATCAGAAGATCAACGCAATCATCTGGCAGTGTCGTGAGAAAGCCATGGCGCGCGCACGGCAGGAAGACGAGATTCTTGCTAAAGGCAAGACCTTGGGTCCACTCCACGGTGTGCCGGTTACGATCAAGGAGGCGTTCGCTTATCAGGGCTCGCCCAATACCTGGGGTTTGCTGTCGCTCAAGGACGTGATCAGTCCACGTACCGCGATTGCTGTCGAGCGGCTTGAATCGGCGGGCGCAATCGTGATAGGCAAGACCAACGTCTGCATGATGCTGGGCGATTGGCAAACCTATAATCCGGTCTACGGAACTACGAACAATCCCTGGGATTTCACCCGAACCGCGGGCGGCTCCACAGGTGGCGGTGCTGCGGCGCTAGCCGCCGGCCTTGGTTGCCTGACGTTGGGAAGCGACCTCTCGGGCTCCATCCGCATTCCCGCGCACTTTTGTGGCGTTTATGGTCATAAGCCCACTCTCGAACTTGCCAGCACTGACGGATTCCAGCCGGGCCCTTGGGACGGTGCTCCGGGTTTCCCGATGGACCTCGGCGTGGTCGGTCCCCTGGCTCGTGACGCTAGTGATCTTGCTTTAGCCCTTGGAGCGATCGGCGGACCCAACGGCCAAGCGGCGAAGGCGTGGAGTTGGCGGATACCCCCGTCCCACCGCAAGCGGCTCAAAGATTTCCGTATCGGGTATGTTTTGGACGATGCGATCGCCCCGGTGGCATCGGATGTTGGCCTGCTGTACGAAAATGTAGTCGCGGAACTTCGTCGGGCGGGAGCGAATATGACGTGCGGTTGGCCCGAAGGCATTGAGCCTCGTAAGCAACTGGAAACGTACTTATACCTTCTGTTCGCTTTCTTCAGCTTTGATGTAAGCAAAGAACAACTGGGGAAACAGCGTGCCCGGCTCGAGCAAGACCCGAGCGACATCTCCGCCGCGGCGGTGGTCGAGCCACATGGCAGGTGGTTGAGAGAGACCCGGCGCCGCCTCGGTTTTCGGGCGCTCTGGCAGAAGTATTTCGAACAGTACGATGTGTTTCTGCTGCCGGCCGGGTTCAGCGCCGCGTTTCCCCACGATCATAGCGAGCCGCTCGAACATCGTGTCGTCGAGACCCCGGAAGGCAAGCGGTCGTACTTAAGTACGCCTCTTTGGACGTGTTTCGCTACGCTGGCGGGCCTTCCCGCAACGGTTGCCCCCATTGGCCGAACGAAAGCGGGTCTACCAGCTGGCATCCAGATCGTTGCCCCCATGTGGGAAGACGGGACCTCGATCGAGTTCGCTTCGTTGCTGGCGGATGCTGTCGGGGGCTTCATTGAGCCCGACCTCTTTCGAGCATGAATGCGCACAGTCTTACGGGGCTTTGAGGTCGGAAAGCGATCGAATTACACATCACTATAGCCCCAGAATTGGCGCTGGAGGAGGCCAAAAGGCTAAATCTAGGGACGTTGCTGCCGGCGAAGAGGCGATCTCGCCGACTGAGTTGGGTGTGTGGGTCCCAACACAATTGGAAATCGGTCAGAATATGGGCTGGCATAGGGGCTGCAGTGATGCGTATCGCGATCGTATCCGACATTCACGGCAACCGGACCGCGTTTGAGGCGGTCCTGGCGGATCTGCGCCAAACCTCTCCCGATCTAATCCTTCACGGCGGTGATTTGGCTGACGTGGGAGCAAGCCCTGCCGAGATAGTCGATCGCATTCGCGATCTCGGCTGGAAAGGTGTGATTGGCAATGGGGAAGAAGCGCTTTCGATGCCTGAAGAGCTAGAGGAGTTTGCCAGACAATCGTCAGCGCCACCCTCCCTTTGGGCCGCGATTCGTGAAATGATGGGGGCGACGCGTGCACTACTCGGAGAGGAAAGGATCGGGTGGCTGCGCAGGCTACCGCGCGTTCAAATTCAAGGTTTCGTGGCGCTGGTCCACGCCAGTCCCGAGAGTCCCTGGCGCTCACCGGGGCCCGAAGCGAGCGACTCCGAATTGAAGTCAGTCTACGGCGGGCTCGGCCGGGCGATCGTTATCTATGGTCATATTCATCGCCCATTCATTCGGAGCGTTCCATGTCCGGAAAATACAGAAATGCTCGTTGCGAATTCTGGCAGCGTGAGTCTCTCTTACGACGGTGACTGTCGGGCCGCGTATCTATTGCTGGATGATTCCGAGCCAACAATCCGACGCGTGGAATACGACATGGAAAAAGAACTCAAGGCGCTTTCCACCTCTGGCCTCCCGCATTCGGATTGGATTGCGAGGACTCTCCGTAGCGGCTCTCCGCAGATGCCCTAAGCAACGCGCTCCAGTCGGTGTCGCGTTGGCGCCAGCCGCATCTTGGGAAACAGTCGGCCGAGCGCGTTCGGCCCATCAAGAACTGGAGAGTTGGCCGGGCAGGGCTCGCCACAACTGACGCTACACCGAATGCGCCCTATCACGTGTCCGGCCGCTGTGCTCCAGATCTTGCGCCGGACGAACGCACGCGGTGCATGAGTTCAAATGAATCACCCGCATGACGTGGGCGCCCGCCGGAACCAAGACAGTTAAGCGGCTTGCATTACGCCGGGTCGCAGTAGACGAACGATGAGCGTGGCCGGGATCTCGCTAAAATGGCCATTCCAAGATAAGGGGCTGGTGCCGGTGACCTTTTCCGGAGGGAACGCCCGCTCTTCGATGCCGTCTAGCACCATGCCCGCAGCCAGCGCCGGGGCCAACAGCAAGCTCAGCGGACGATGGAAACAGGGATGCGGCACCGGCTGGCCGTGCATCGCCAGACCGACTTGCGTGAAGGGCGTGACGTAGCGCGCGATCTTGACCGAGTATGTGGTGACGAGGGCGCCATTCCGGTCCTCGAGTTCGCCCATTTGGACTGTCGCGGGATTGTTGAAGCATGGGTGGAGAACTGAGAAGACGAACCGCCCGCCAGGCCTCAGTAGAGCCGCCACGGCGTTCATCAGCGGATCAATATCCGCTATATCCATGAGGGCCATGTTGCAGAGCGCACCGTCGAAAGCGCCGACACCCAGGCCGAGGAGAGCCGCGCGATCGGTGGCATCGATGACACGGTAGTCGATATCGGACGGGCCGGGGCGCTTGTGCGCCAGAGCGATCATGGTGGCTGAGCCATCAACGGCGGTTACGCTTGTCTTGGCGTTTGCCAGACGGCGAGACGTTAGGCCGTTACCGCAGGCGATATCCAGTAGGCGCTCGCCGGGCGCGGGTCTGAGCAACTTTTCGACGGCGGGCCAGAGGAGGATATCGAAGAAATCGTTTCCTTCTCCCATCCGTTCGTCCCAGAACGCCGCGTTCCTTTCCCACGCACTTTTGGCTTGGGTGTTCTCATTTTCGATCTGTGACATTGATCGTTGCCTTAACGCTAAGGGTACCTAGTCATTCACAAGGCTGCATCTACACACCTTCGGAAACGGCGTACAGCTTCGCCGGAGTCCTCAACACGGGCCAAGTGCCGTGGATCATACCTCAGTTTCCGGTGAGCCAAGCATTTCTCATGTTCCGAGGTGACCTTTCTTCAATGGCCTCTTCTCATCCAGCGCCGGCATCGGATTTGGCGGCGCCGAACGGCGGGTTGCCAGCATTAGCAGAATCACCGGCGATGAACGACAGACATGATTGAACAGCGGTCCTTCACTGCCACCAGGGGTGGCATCGGGCACAAGTTTGGAAGACGAGATCAGTGGTAAACGGCGTAGTCAAGCCACGAGTTAGTCAAGGATGGACTCATCCCTGAAATAGCATGGGAGTCTCCGCAAGAATAGCATACGCCTGAGCGTCCGATCTCGGCTAAAACCAATGACAGACAAAGTGGCAATCGCTCTTGAGCTGTCGCGATCGGCCACGCTTCAGGCAATACAAGCGTGTAAGCGATACTGCGACAACTCGAAGCATGGCCGCTCTTCAACAAACCTGGATCGTACGCGCAAGACCAGGGAGGTCACGTCAACTTCCGCGGCTCACGCACGTCTGATCGCTGCAGCCGCGGAACCCTCCACTCTAGTTCGGACCATGATATTCCTCTTCATGCAGCGCTGGCCCAAGGCGGGCACGTTCCGGAATTATCCTGGAATCATCCAGATCTCAGGAACGGGCGTTTCTCTTCCGACTTAAACCGTGGCCTGCCGCGCCGGCCCCGTTTGTGTGAGTCCGCAGTAAGCCGGGGCGGATCTATTCGTCGCCCGTGCCAAATTCCGAGGGCGCGACGAAATAAAGAATGGAACGCCCCGGCGCCAGTTGCAACTCATTATCATCTCGGAGAATTTCGTCACCTTAGCGCGCACGGATTCCGCGCGAATGTTTCAATAAAATGGGCAAATTTGGATCAGCTCCTGGGCCCGTACCTTTGTTGACATTAAATTGCATCTTAGATTAAATAGTGTGGCGTGGCCAAGCTGACCTCGAAGCCGCACCACAGTGTCAAGCGCTCGAACTGCGTCTCGAGGATGGCTGCTCTGGTTGCTCTATCCCTAGGCGGCCTGTTGGTCACCGCCGTAATGATCTGGCAGGCAGTCAGTCAGGGCGGCAGCCCTGATCCTCTAGCACCCCATTTGAGTTTCAACGGGGCGACGCTCGACATTGGTGTGCTAGTCTTTCGCGAAGGCTTGGAATGTATTCTAGTTCTGGCGGCCATCACAACCGCTATGGGTGCATCGAGTTTCGATTATCGACGCGCAGTGGCCTTCGGTGCTGGCGCGGCATTTATAACGACTCTGGTCACATGGTGGATTGCCATAAGACTGATCGATGATTTGACGCGGAAGGTATCCGCCTTGAATCTCCAGGCTGCCACGGGTCTACTTGCAATTGTGGTGTTGCTGGTCGTGATGAACTGGTTCTTCCACAAGGTCTATTGGACCGGATGGATCTCGCTGCATACGCAGAAGAAACAGCGCTTACTGAACCGTGCTAAAACTACTGAGGCTTCCAGAGCGAATCTGTGGTGGGGCTTTGCGTTACTCGGGTTCACCTCGCTGTACCGCGAGGGCTTTGAGGTCGTCCTGTTCTTGCAGAGTTACCGGCTGAAGCGCGGTGGCCGGAGTGTACTTTACGGAGTGTCGTTGGGCCTGCTACTCTCTGGCATTGTTGCGGTTCTGACTTTTCTTGCTCATCGTCGCCTGCCTTATCGCAGAATGTTGATCCTGACAGGCGTCATGCTTGGGATCGTTCTCTTGGTGATGGTTGGAGAAGAAGCCCAAGAGATGCAATTGGCCCACTGGATTCCGGCAACCGCGTTGCCAGGGCTGGCCGTCCTGATTCCGCCGTGGATGGGGCTTTGGTTTTCGGTGTTTCCCACCGTCGAGACGCTGGCCGCTCAGGCAGTGGCCATAGTCCTGGTAGTCGGTTCGTACTTCGCGGCACGGGTGCCGGGTCGTTTAGTTGCGGCCACGGAGGCGTCCCACGGTGCTTAATTGGTTTAGACCCATCCAGACGCCGTAACGTTCGGAATCCACTCTGACGGTTCTCCGCATGCCGGACCTTGGCAGTTGACGGCCCATGAGGGCACGCTTCCTCTGTCACCGTGTGGCGAGCGATCGCCGAGCGACTTGCTGGCGCTGAGCCGCCGCGCATCAAGCCGAAGCTGTGATCGCGCTAGGCAGAAAGCGATAGAGAATCCCAAGGGCTAGCGATGTTCAGCTGATCGGGCTCGCCGCGCGCCGATACCGATAACCCGTGAGAAATCCGCTATCAGCCACGGCGAGGTGAGGATCTCGGGGGGCCGACGATGGGCCATGATCCGCTCGGAATTGACGCCGCTCGGGTATCTCGCGATTGAAGCGGCAGAGTGTTAATGACCTCGTTCCGGGTTCATTCGTTTTTTGGCTTTATGAATCGTCTTCCATACGTGCTTCTTGGCTCGCTGGGTTCTCGAATCCGCCTCAAGCCGGTGGTGGCGTCGCTCGCGCTGCAACTTCATGTAACTCACCCACCGGCCAGGAGAAATCCTGCTTTCTTCGAGAGCCTGTCGGACCGCGCACTCCGGCTCTTGCTCATGCCGGGCAATCGGCAAAACGGCATTCGGTCAGTAGAGCGATTTTCAAGGAATCCTAAATCGAGGGATGTCTCGCTGGCCAACAATCCAAGCTCCCGTATCCCGGGTATGTCGATCAGCCATGCCCCACCGGGCAGCGCCATCAATATACGCCCTGTCGTCCGGTGACGTCGGCGGGAATCGTGCTCGCGAACTTCTCGGGTGGCGAGCGTGCTTCCCAGTCAGGGCATTTGCAATGGTCGTCTTTCCAGCACCCGAAGAAACCGAGCAGGGCAGCTGTCAAGCCCGGCTGCGTCAGGGGTTCAACGGCGTTCAACGGCTCCACCGAATGCGAAGAGCTCATCGCAACCTATTGCTCCACCATTGCGTCGAGAGCCGTTGCGCGGGTCCAGATGCGATCGCTGCTGACGCGAGGAAGAACAGGACTGGAACGCCTCGAGGTGAGGGGCTTACGACCCGGTCGCGGAAACGGTTAGTCGGCAGGAAAGTAACTTTTCTTACAATTTGTCCTTCGCGGACGACTCGCCACGCGGCTAGAGCGGACTACGGCGTTCAACCGCTCCCGCGTCGTTCTGTGTCCAGCTAGGCCCGAAAACTTCTGCGGGCACCGTCTCAGGAAAAGGAGCGCGGTTGTCACTAACCAACGCCTGCCGCCGGCGTCGTATACGTCGACCGGTGATGGCTAAAATGAGCAGTCCCGAGGTTCTTATGCCATAGTCCGGGCTTCCAAACCAAGAATGTCACGGAACGTGAGGGATTAATGTTGGCTGATTTGCGTGAGGCTCTGCGGCAGCTACAAAAGGCACCGGCGGTCACAGCCACCGCGGTGATCACACTGGCATTGGGAATCGGAGCAACGACGGCGATCTTTACGCTCGTGCACCAGGTAATACTGAAATCGCTGCCGGTAACGAAGCCGGAGGAGTTGTGGCGGATCGGAGACAAAGTTCGCTGTTGCAACTGGGGTGGCTATTCCCAGGGTGATGACGGAGATTTCTCGCTGTTCTCATGGGAGGCATACAAGAACTTTCGCGCGAACACGCCCGAATTCACAGACCTGGCGGCATTACAGGCTGGCAATGCACCGCTCGGCGTCCGCAGAATGGGGTCACCGGCGCAGGCGGATACGCGCAATGGAGAGTACGTCTCCGGCAATTTCTTCAGGACTCTTGGCATACGGCCTTGGATCGGCCGGCTGATGAGCGATGCGGACGACCAAGAGGGCGCGCCACCCGTCGCAGTCATGAGCTACCGCATATGGCGGGAGAAGTACGCCTCCGATCCGTCGGTGGTCGGTGCTTCTTACCAGATTAATGGGCATGCGTTCACAATCATCGGCGTAGCGGCGCCGGGATTTTACGGGGCGAAGCTAGCAGGCTGGGGAATGCCGGATTTTTGGCTGCCAGCGACGACGGAACCATTGATTGACGGAGCGACCGCGCGCTTGAAACGGCCGAACGGCAACTTCCTGGACCTAATCGGAAGAGTGGGTCTGGCAGTAAATCCGAAGTCGCTCGAAGCAAAACTGAAGGTGGAACTCCATGACTGGCTGGCCAGCCATGTGCCGGATATGGAGCCGGGCGAAAGGCAACTCTGGCGCCAGCAGACCTTGCACCTGATTCCGGGTGGAGCGGGCGTGGCCGTCATGAGGGATCAATATCAGGATGGGCTGAAGCTGCTGCTGATAGCGGCAGGATGTGTGCTGCTGGTGGCCTGCGCGAACCTGGCGAATCTGCTGCTCGCGCGCGGGTTGAGAGATCGCGCGCAAACATCCATACGGGTCGCGCTGGGCGCCTCGCGATGGCGCCTGGTGCGCAAGGTACTGATCGAGTCGGTGCTGCTGGCGATAATTGGAGGGGTTTTGGGCGTCGGGGTCGCCTATGGCGGGACAAGGCTGATCGTGTCCCTGGCCTTCCGGATTGGCGGCCCTAACAACTACGTCCCGATCGAGGCGACGCCTTCCTGGCCGGTCCTGCTGTTCACGCTGGCGGTATCGGTATTGACCGGAGTCGTTTTTGGGATCACTCCCGCATGGATGACTTCCCAGACCGGCCCCGCGGACGCACTCCGTGGAGCTAGCCGTTCGGTAGGCGCCGGGCGCTCGTGGGCGCAGAAGCCGCTGGTGATCGCGCAGATCGCGGTGTCGCTGGTGTTACTCTGCGCCGCGGCCCTGCTGGGCAAGAGTCTGCGAAACCTGGAGCACCAGAATTTTGGATTCGAGACGCAGGACCGATACATCGCCTGGATCAATCCCATGCTGGGCAACTACAAACTGGAGCAAATGGAGCCGATGTTTCGGCAAATTGACGATAGCCTCCTCCAGATTCCCCGCATGCGAATGGTGGCGCCTGCGCTCTATGCGCCCATGACGGGTGATAGTTGGAATGATGGTATTCGTATCCAGGGCCGGCCGGAGCCGGCCACTAAAGAAGACACCGGAGCCGGGTGGGCGCGGGTGATGCCCGGTTTCTTCGAAACAATAGGCGCGAAGATCACGCTGGGCCGGCCCATTACGGACGAGGACACGGCGGCGACGCGCAAGGTTGCTGTGATCAACCAAGCGTTTGCGAAGAGATTCTTTAAGGACCAGAACCCGATAGGGCAGCACTTCGGTATCGACAAAATCAAATATTCCGCAACGTTCGAAATCGTCGGGGTGGCGAACGACATGCGGTATATGACGTATGAATACAAGAAGCCGGTGCGACCAATGTTTTGGGTGCCGGAAGCGCAAACCGTGCCGTACGACGACCCGGCGTTCCAGAGCGGGGAAATCTGGTCGCACTATCTATACAACATCGTGCTCTGGGCGCCGGGCAGCCCGTCGAGCGTGGAAGAGCAAGTGCGCTCGGCGCTGGCCCGCGTTGATCCAAATTTAGTGCTCTACGGGGTTGACCCGTACGCTAAAGTGGTGACCGCCGATTTCCAGCAGCAAAGCATGATTGCCACGCTGACAACGCTCTTTGGCGTGCTTGGGCTCGTGATGGCAGGCGTAGGGCTGTACGGAGTGCTGGCGTACATGGTGGAGCGGCGGACCGCGGAAATCGGCGTGCGGATGGCGCTGGGCGCCGATCGCGGACGCGTCATCGGGATGGTGCTCTTCGGCGCATTCTGGCAAGTGGGCGTCGGACTGGCGATTGGAGTTCCGGGCGCGATCGCGGCCTGCAAGCTGATGACCGCTCAGCTATTCGGCGTGAAGGCGGGAGATCCAATCATGCTGACGCTCGCCGCTCTTCTGCTCGTTATGGCAACGCTGCTGGCATCGGTCATCCCCGCTTGGCGCGCGGCAGGCGTTGAGCCCATGGCGGCACTCCGGACCGAGTAATAAGCACCAGGTTAAACCCAGCCAGCCGATGCCGGCGGTTTTCACCGACAGCTCCATAAGCCAGTTCCGACCTCTGTCTCCAACGCCGGAATAATCTCCGCTTGGGTCGGCTCCCAATTCGCGGAGCGAGCCAACCTTTGTACAGTTGGGAGCGTGACCCAGACAGCATTTGCCGTGCCACGGGATGGAGCCAGTCTCGCACTAAAGCAATGCACCCCGAAGCAACCATTGAGCGGTGCATCGCGAGGAAAAGCGAGCCGCGCCATGATCGCCCGATTTCGCTACTGCCCGCTGGCAACCCTCTTGGCTGTAGCGTTGGCTGGGGGTGGCCACGGAGCGGAGGTTGGATTTCCTCATCTGAGCCAAAGCAGAACTCAGCACCTGCCTTGCAGCACCGCTCCAAGTTCGCCGGAGCCGTGAAGGAAGGCAGCCGAAGATGTTTCGCGCCAGGGCTTTATAGACATTTGGGCCGACCCGGACACGAGTTCTCGAAGGGCCGGACGGCCTGCCCTGCTGATAACCGACCGCTGCGGTGAATGTTGTGAATAGGACGCTTAAGTCTTTTAACTCTTTACTCGGGGCGAGATCCAACGCTTCGCGCAGAAACGGGATGATCGTCCTTAGGTCCTGGGCGGTTCGGACCAGTGCGTCGAGTTTTCGATAGAGATCGGCAAGTGTGGCCTATTTTCGAGTAGAGTAGCAAGCGCTGCCTATTTCGCACGCGTGACGTTGATTTACCTGACGAAGGGTCCGATCACACTGCGGACAATACCAAGCCATAAAAGCTCTTAATACGCCGCGAGGGCACGTCTGTCAAGGTTCGGTCTGGACAGCGGTGTCTTGAAAGGCCCAGGCCTGAAGCCATCGTTTTCGGTGTGCAAAGTCCCCCCTTCGATACGCTACCGACCCGGCGTGAGTCACACAGTCCTGCCGATTGCTCACATTCGGCACCGGCTCTTAGCCTTTTTCACAACCACCGCTTGCGAATTCGGGGCAACGTCGCCGCGGTCATCATTTGGCAAATCCGTGGATCGGACCAGTTATCCATGCGCACTCCTGTGCCCTCCTACTGCGGTGTCTCAATATGAGTTGATCCGTCACTGGATTCGTCGATCGAGTGAAGAAGGCATAACCCTGGGGCTGAAGCAGGCGAGCCAAGAACAGGCGCTTTAAGCCTGCCAGAGGGGCGCGATGACGTCGGAACACGCTTCCAGAAGAGCCTGAACGGCAGGGCCGAAAGCCTGAGGCTTGTCGCTTTCGACATCAATTGTGCGGACCGCGTTTTGTGCATAGCGTAGAAGTTGCGGATGAACAGCGAGAAGTTCTGGTAGAGACGGCACTGCGCCTCCGTCGCCAACGGGTCGAACATGATCTCAAGCTCTTCCAAGTCCTTCGAAACGGCCCGGACTACCCTCGTCTCGCCCACAGCCTACCCATTCACTGCCTCATCAGCATCGTTGTCAGGCAGTCGGCGGGAGAAAAAACTGTAGTTTTATCGCTTTTTGACTCTATGTACTTTCGTTCGAGTACCCGCAGGCGCCTTCCTCTTCAATTTGACCTGATTGTAATCAACGGCGGCACGGACGAGATTTTTTAGAGCACGCTCATTAATCTCATCGCCCTCGAAGAAATCGATCGCTCGCCATGCGTTGCCTTTGAGGCCCGCGTTGAAAAGCTTGTCAGGGTCCCGGAGGCTCGCCCCGTGGGAAAAGGTAAGCTTCACCTTATCCTTGTGGGCGTTGGCGACCGCGATTATTCCGCCGTGAGACCACACTGGGCTTCCCATCCACTTCCATTCCTCGACTATCTCCCGATCGGCCGCAAGGATGCTCTTGCGGATGCTGGCGACCGTTTTGCCCCGCCAGTCTGTGAGTCCTGCGATCAGCTCGTCAATACGTTCCGATGCGTTCATTGGATCTTTAGGCCTCGATTCTTGTGCTGTTTTCACTCGACTAATCTCGCTTGCAGCGTCTTGTTAGCCGATTTTCTCGAAATAAGTCGTCGAAGGACATGGCCTTTCCACATCCAAAATGCCGAAAAAAGCATTACAGGAACAACGGCAAACCGAACACGGGCGGCGTACTATGGAGTTTCTTCAATCAGACTATAAATATGGCCGAGTATCGGAATGCTAAAAACGATGTGAGTCCAGCGTACAATCGAACGGTTGGTGTCGTCTTTCATGATTGATTTCCCCTCCACCTACCGGCGCCCCTGCATCATTTTACTCTGGTCTTTGAATTTGTGTCGACGGCCCACTGTTGCGAGGAGGCTCGATATCGCCCGGCAGTTCGGCTCCGCAATGACTTCGAACACCTTCGAACACAGATTCCACTCTCTTGATATACTCCATAGGGCTCGTCTGGAAATAGAAAGCAGGGTTAGCCTACCCAGCCGCATATATCGCGAAGGCTTATCGGTTGATTCCTTTCCTACAGGTCGCCTGTTGCGCTGAGATTAAGGGCGGCAGACGCCACACGGCCTAAAACCACGTTTCGTCGCCTGTGCCGCGGAGCCAAATGCGACTACGTTTCTGGCGCGAATCTTGTTTGCCCACGCGCATGACGGAACATGATAGACCTGAGTGACCCGATTCCCGACAAGACGGCTGGTAACCGACGTCCGCCTTCCGCCCGACATCTTCGCTGTCGGCGAAGCCGCTCGGGACACACGCCGGTACGCCAGTAGTTGGCAACAAATGAGGTAACACACCGGAGCAATAATGCCTGCCTGCTGTGCCGACATCCCTAAGTTCCGAAAAACGAGGAAAAAGGCTGGGAACCAAAGCCAGACCAAAACAAGCCATGAAACTGCATAACGCAATGCTTGACCGAGAACGGTACGTGACAAAAAGTGCAGCGAAACGATTTCAGAGGGCTGTACAGACGTTGTGTTCGCCACCGCGTTGGGTGCGGGACCGGTTGCTGCTGTAGTACCCGGCGTGACTACGCCGGAGGATTGCTGCCACCACGGAGCGGAAGGTGTCGAAGCTGATCCCACCGCTTCCTTGCGGGATTGCGGAGGCAGTGGCGGCGGCGCGCCGGAACTAACCACTGGCTTTCGGAGGGTCTTTGACTGAATTAGAGGGGCCTCTCTCATCCATGACGGTAGCTTAGAAGGCGGTGAGACCAGGTTTAGAAGGTAGGGACACTGCAAAGGATCTCGACGGCAGGCCGATTCTAGCGTCGTGACGAGCCGCTGAACACTGCCAATTTTCTTTAACTTGCTGAACAGTTTCGAGGAGCCTGGCTCCTTAAAGTCGCCACTAGTGAAAATAAGGTTCTCGTCGTGAAATTCGCGCCAAAGCTCCGGGGACTCTGCAATCGCTAGGAGGGAGATGTAGATGACGAGTGCAGAAAAGTTGTCGAGACCAATTCCGAAGTGCTGCGGGGACCGCTGCGGATGCTGATAATGCTGATGACCTAGTTCACTTGCCAACCAGCCCGCCATTTTGGGCACAAACATCCCATCCAAATCAACAAGCCGGAGATTCCTGTCCTGCACCATAATGTTCCCGTGTTGAAGATCCCCATGGGCAACGCCGGCATCCTTTAGCGATGCGATTACTCTGAGCCACGACTCTGCCAGATGCTTCAATACATGCGATCGTTGAAATACATCTCCGATGTAGACGTCAAGTGGCAATCCGCTAATCCACTCCATGACTAATATTGGGTATTTGCGGCCCAGAACGATGATGCCTTCCGAATTGTAGTCGAAGCTCGCCATGCAAGGAATCGAAGTCTTGTCCAGGTGCCGGTCGATCGCCTGGTAACGCTGTTGGCGATCGCCTAGAAACCCCCGGAAGCAGCGGATAGCCTGGGTTCCCATTCCGCTGACATCGTTGAGCTTAAACACGTACGCAAACTGTCCTGAGGTGACAACAGGCATCCCGAGCTTGTCTAAAGCTGGCACCAAACAACGCAACTCGGCATCGGTAAAACAGTACGAAGGGTTCTGGATGGCTTCTTGGAAATCTCTCGAGGCTGGCCACCGCTGAGGAGTCATGGCGACGACATCTCACCGCAACACTGATCGGCGGCGCACAGAGTTTTTGATTGCGATACGGATGACCGCCACATCATCGTTGCGAAGACTGCCACTGTTTCGGCAGCGGCGAATGAGAGTTTCAAGACTGTGATCATTGCCAGCCGCTAGATAAGCGTCGAACTCGTGTGCAAGGTGTGGCGAAGTATTGAGAGCCTGCAGATACCATGCGGCAATGGCATCTGTTAGGATGAGAAACACGTCCCCGACTCTTGCCCGACCATCTCGGATGACCACTTGGTCAATTACAGCATCCAGCCGAGCGTCATTGGAGGGAACTAAGATCGGGTGACACCCGAAATGAGACGGATCGCTGATCGGAAAGGAAGACCGCATTCGCTCAGCTCTCGTGTGGATTAGACATGAGTCTCCGATAGCAATAGCCTGCCAGGATATGGAGTCGCCCGAGGCAAAAAATCCCAAGCCGAGAAAGGCAGCAAAGGCGCCGGCCCGTGCTTTCTCCGCAGCGTACCAAGGCAAAGTCTTCTTCGCCCAGCGCGCTCGAAACCTTTCACCGAGGGCAGACAGCCAAGGTCTCAGTTCTTCACGGGTGAGCAGGGAACGGTTGGAAAGGACCCAATGCTTGGTAAGAAGTCGCGCCCATCTTCTGGAGTCAAATGCTTCGGTAGCACCATCTGCGACACAAAAGCGCTGTACACTCG
>Ga0306922_10003665_pt1 | contig 14414 bp, 18 predicted proteins | sample sta12Cox44000082_FD_203758 | JGI IMG/M metagenome (GOLD analysis project Ga0306922, IMG submission 203758) | Lab enrichment of tropical soil microbial communities from Luquillo Experimental Forest, Puerto Rico - statoxic.12C.oxic.44.000.082 (v2)... | ecosystem: Environmental > Terrestrial >... | reverse complement strand
GCAGCAGTTTACTGTAAAAGGCGCGGGCCGCATCAAACTGGCTCACCGTCAGGATGACGTGGGCCATCCCGTTGATGTCAATCGTCATTGCTGGACCTCTGTCGCTTGAGCTATTCCTCGGCTACATCACCCATCGTCTTTTCGGCTCCGTCTTTGATCCACGCCATAAAGCGGCGATTAAATCGAAAGTCCACACCACATTGAGACTGCAGAACCGTCGCACGTTCTGCGTGTTCCGGTATGTGGACGTGACCGCAGTTGTCCGAGTGATGGGGTCGGCGGACCAATCGAACTGCTTGGTCTTCATGATGGGTGTGGTGTCGGCCACGTGGTTTTTATCGCCTTGATCAGCGGAGCGACGGATAAACGTCGACCAGACTCCCTCCGGGCCAAATCTGCTCCATGTCGGCACGCGCCTTGGCTTCGCCCACAAGCACGTCGCGGCGATAGGGGTAAAAGAAGGCGGACACCCGGTAGTTCGCGATGCAATGGACGTGAACCGGGACTTCTTTTAGCTGCTCCGTAGCGGCGCAGCACTGGTGGAAGTCGTCATCAGTCGGGTTCTGAAAATCAAACGGAATATGGATGTAAGTCATGCGGAGACGGCTGACGCTCGCCGCCTCATCCGGCAATGCCTTCTCGCGCGTGTGAGCCCCAGGTTCACAATATGGCGCACGCCGAGGGCATGAATGTCCGCGAGCTGCTTTTCGGTCGGCTGACCGGACGTCGTAATCCGGTAGTCAAGTCTTCGCCAGTTGTAGATTGCCTCCGGGTCGGCCATCAAACACCGCTTACCGCTAAAACTCGGGCCGAGGACGATCCCCGGCCCGGTCATTCGCGTCAAGCGGCTTTCAAAAGGCCAAGCTGCTGGAGCGCCGTGACGCCGTCGTCGAGACCGACCTCTTCCGCGATCTTGCCATCCTCGACACGGAGTACAGTTGTCCCGGTGAACCGCATTTTGCGACCGGACGCCGCCGGAAGAGAGCCGATGAGGAAATCGCTGAACGCCGGCCCGGTGTGCGTCCCGCCACCCTCCCACCGGCCCACGACGTAATCACCCTCGGCGATTAGGTCGGCCGCGCCCCAGAAGTTGAGGTCCGGGAAGGCGGCACGGAACCCCTCCATAAAATTGCGCACGTCCTCGCGACCGTGACGTGGCGCGTGCAGCGAATATTGGAGCAGCATGTCGGAGGCGGCGAGTTCGTCGATGATTCCGGGATGCCAGGGATTTCCCCAGAACCCCTCGAACCAGCGACCGACAATAGCCTTGTTGTCCTGTTCACGTGACATGGGATCGACCCTCCGCTGTGGCTGAAGGCATCTCTGCCTTCCAACAGAGTGGTCTCTACCTCCGGGGTCGGCGGAAGTTATATCCGGATCTTGCGCTCTGATTCGGCGTTTTTCGGCGGCCGTCAGTTCGTCGCTCCTAATCTTCGGCAAAGAACCGCCGCGAGCAACCTCGTCGCTGGGAGCGTCTGGTCCCGCGCCGATGAAATCCGGGATGCGTAAAGGGTCTTCCGTGCCCGGCTGCCGTCCAGGTCGGCTTAGGGTCCACCTAGGCCGAGCCTCGTCGTCCGCGCCCAATTCGGCCGTGCAGCCGCTGCTGTCCTCATGCGAGCCCAGTGGTGTTTCGTGCGCCGATCACATCGGCGGTTTGATGCCGTCCTTCTCCACATAAAGGCGCGCGCTCGCGAGCTTGCCGTCGTCATGCTTCGAAGCAATCACGAATACCGCGGCGCCGGGCGCCAAGAGGCCGCGGTCACCCGTGGCGTTAGCGAAGATCGGTGTGGTCGGGTCAACCGTGTATTCGGATTCAATGCCCTTGTAGCTGACTTTGATGATGTTGCCCTGCGGTGCCTGCGTAATCGTGCCGACCGTGGCATTGGTCATCACCGAATCGGGCTTGAGATCCCACGGGTATTGCCCCTCGCCGGCACCGCGCAGCGACTCGGGAAAAATGCGAACCTCGATCGCATGTAGCTTGCCGTCAGTGCCCTTGATGCCGGTCGAGGCAATATAGTCGCCCGGTTTGATATCTCCGACGTTCTTCTTGACGAGGTAGGCGACCGCTACATTGTCGGCCAGCGCGATGGTCACGGTCTCGCCCTCGCGCGACTTAACCGTTAGGGCCTGGCCGTCGAGTTTCTCGACCGTGCCCCGGATGCGGGTGGGCGTACCTTGTGGCGCCTGCTGGGCGCCGGCGGGCAAGATTAGCAGCGCGATCAACGCGCCGGCGAGCAGCAATTTCGTCGTCATAGCGGTACCTCCCTTGGTTCATTTGTTATCGGATATCGCGATTCCTAACACGAACCGTGCCCGGCGTGCGTCGCGGCGCACTCACTTTTTGGTGACCCGGTTCTGGGCACCGTCCTCGCCGAGGAGCTCAACTGCCGCAGTCCTAAACTCTCTGAAAAAACGAAGGAACGCCTCGATGGGTTGATGTGCGCCCTCCTCTGATTAAGCGACCCGGGTGTTTGACGACCGGCCCTCGCTGGGAGGATACCGGCATCTGCGCGGATCGCGGAAAGCCGAGGGCGGATAATCCGAAGCCGCGCACGTGGTTCGGGCCGTAAAGGGCGGAAGTCCTCGTGCTGTGGGCGATTTGGTCCGCCTGAGCTGTCTAATTGGCTGGGGTTATTGACCGGTTTCGGCGCATCTCGCGCGTTCCCGTGCTTCCTGTCCGAAGGTCCCTGACTTGAACCGAGAGCGGGCGCGGAGGCTTACCCAGCCTCAATGCGCGAAAAAATGCGACACGCCGCCGCTTGGCTGTCGAAATCATCGGCCCGCCGTTCACACGGCGGCCCTACGCCGGCGTGGCGCGCCGCACCACGCGCCACGTCTATTGGTATGGTGCGGCTGGTATGGTGCGGCGGCAGCAGCCGCGCTGCCGTGTTTCTACCCGCCGCCACACGGTTACTGCCGCCTATTTTCCTTAACCCTATCCTTATCCTTACCCGTAACGGTACAGGACAAAACTGTTGCGCGATGAGATCCAAAAGAATAATTCCGCGGGTTATGGGGGTGTTCCCTCTACGGCGATGGAGGACAGACCGTGCTCAAGCACAAGACCATGATGATTGGCGCCATCTTGCTGCTCTTTACCTCGGGGGCAATGGCGCAAATGAGGCCAGGCGCGCGGGCGGTCCTTCAAGCGTGCAAGCCCGATATCGCGCGCTTCTGCAGCCAGGTTCCGCCGGGTCAGGGCCGGATCAAGGCCTGCATGAAGGAGCATCTGCCCGAGCTTTCCGAGCCGTGCAAGGAAGGGCTCTTCCAAGCCTGGCTTAAGCAGTGAAATCCTTGCCCTTGCGCTCGCGGCCGACACAAACCACCGGCCGCGCCGGACGGTTATTGGCGGGCCTCGTCGCCGCGTTGGCACTTGTTGGAGCGGGCACGCGGCCGGCCGCGGCCCAGGATGCGACCTATCCCGGCGGCGTCCAGATCTTGTTCACGCCCAACCTCTGGCTCGCCGGCGTCAACGCCGCGATCAAGACGCCGCTGCCACGAGCGCCCGAAGTCGACGCTGAGGTCGGCCCTTTTCAGTTGTTGGGTCACCTCGACGCGGTGCCGTTTCTAGGGGGAGTCGAGATCCATGACGGACCGTTCAGCCTGCTCGGCGGGGCAGTCCACCTGCCGATCAGCACCGATATCACCACTCGGAACGTGTTCTTCAATGGAGGCACAGCCGGGCTGATCGCCAATGCGGGGACCGCGACATTGCTCTACCGGGCTCTCGAACAGCCGACCCAATATGTGGACCTGGGTATCGGCTTCCGCCCCTGGGCCTTTACCGCAAACCTTAGTTTGAACCCCGGGATCCTGCCCGGACAGAGCATCACTCGTTCGGCCAGTTGGGCCGATCCGCTGATTGCCGGGCGATATCATATCGACCTCCCCCCCGGGTTTCTTCCAAACGGATTTCCTTCAAGCGGGTGGGGACTGACCGCCTATGGCGATGTCGGCGGCTTTGGCGTCGCCGCCCATAGCGACTGGCAGGTGTGGGGAACGATCGACTACACCGTGAAGCCGTGGATCGACCTTCACCTCGGTTACCGCAGCGTCAACTTCAACTACCAGGCTAGCGGCGGGTTCGATCTCGGCTTCAACGTCCATATGAAAGGTCCGATGCTCAACGCCACTTTCAAATTCTGACCGGGAGACCGCAGGCCCGACGCCGCGGGAGGTTGAAGTCGCGAGCCCGATGGCGCTCGGCTGGATCGTCTTTGCGCTGGTCTTCGGCAGCGCATTGCTCGCAATGTATGTGCACAGCTTGCTGCCCGCGGAGCATCTGAGCAGCGATTCGAAGGATGTCGTCAAGCTCGGGGTCGCGCTGGTTGCGACGATGTCGGCACTGGTCCTGAGCCTGCTCGTCGCCTCGGCTAAGAGCGCCTTCGACACGCGCAGCAACCAGCTTGTGCAGGTATCCGCCGATATGGTCCTGCTCGACCGCGCATTGGCGCGTTACGGCCCGGAGACAAAGGAGGCGCGGGATTTGCTGAAGCGCTCGGTGGCCGTCACGCTCAAGCGATTCTGGCCCGCCGAGGGCGCCAAGCCCATATCAATTGACCCGGGAGCGTCCCCGGTCGAAGCCTTCTATGACAAAATCCAGGAGCTGACGCCGCAGGGCGACGCCCAGCGCTCGATGCGAAGCCAGGCGCTGACACTGGCCGCCGATGTCGGGCGGACGCGCCTACTGCTGTTCGAAAACTTGGGTGCGTCGATCCCTGTGCCCTTCCTGGTGGTGCTGGTATTCTGGCTGTGCATTATCTTTGCCAGCTTCGTCTCTTCGCCACGCGCAACGCCACCGTGATCGCCGCCCTTTGCGTCAGCGCATTGTCGGTTGCCGGTGCGATCTTTCTGATCCTTGAGCTCGACAGGTCATTCGAAGGGCTGCTGCAAGTCTCCAGCGCCCCGCTACGCGCAGCCCTGGCCCAGCTCGGCCGATGAACGCGGCAATCCGTATCGGGATGCGTGCCGCCGTGTTTCGCATCGACCGGCGCGTCATCACGGACGTTCCCTACCTCTTCGGCTACGGGGTAGCGGTGCCCATCCCACGGCGGTGCCTTGAGAACACCCGCCCTCCGGACCGCGACTATGGGGCGAAATCCTCGGATTGGAGCACGATCGGGACGCCGTGCGGGGTGCGCTCGGCGGCGTGGTCCCAGGCGTCGCGATAGCGCGTCAGGGTGGCCGCGTCGGTCACACCTTTTTCGGCGACGATGCGTTCGAGGGCGGCAAGCCAGTGCCGGTAATAGGTTTCGCCGGTATCGGGGTCACCCACGGCCTGGGCGCGCTTGATCTCGTCGCCCAGTACCGCCGTCCACTCGTTCCAGCCGAAGAGGCCGCGTTCGTGCAACGCCAACGTCATCGCGAAGGCCTGGGCCTCCCACGGTTCTTGAAACACCGGGCCCTGGGGACCGCGCGGCATGCCCAGCACCGTGGCGGTGGCCTGGTCGACGGTCATGCCCGCGAGAGGTAAGGCTCAAAGGCCTCGATCGAGACCTTGATCGAAGGGTCGGCCTCCTCCCCCCACAACTCGCGGCCGGCAAAGAGAACCGTGTAGAGCCATTGCGGGTTGTCGCCCGAGCCGAGTGCTGCAGAATCCGGGAAGACATGGCAGCCGCGAACAGCCTCAACGGTGCCGAGCTTGCCACGGGCGTAGCGCGGCAGGCGTGTATGCGTCGGCGGGTGGATGTTTCTGGTACGCACCTGGTCGCCTGCCTTGAAGCGCGCCGGGCCCGGCGCCGGCCGCTCAAAATTACCCCTGAGTGGCCGCTTCATAGCATCCCCGAGGGTCATCTTGCGGTTCAGCCTGATCCCCGGCCGCAGCGACCGGCTGGCTGAGATCTCATCATCGCCGACGAGACCATGCGCGACGACGCGGCGTTCCAGCCCCAAAAACCACCGCTTGTAATACGAAGAAGCGAGATAGGCGAGCGGCAGCAGGTTTTCGAGCGAGGCGCGCCCGCCATCGATCGTCCATAGGCCAGGCGTACCCATCGCCCGCTGCAACGCATAGACCCGCTTCTCCCAATCCTCGTGAAACACCGGCTCATTGGGTTCGGGCACCACGGGACCAAAGCCGTGCATGCCGCCCATATCGTGGATCGAGTTGGTCATCGCGCCGCCTCCGCCTTGTTTTCGTTGGGCGATTTCGGCAAGCCGATGCCGACCATGCTGTCGCGGGTGACGAGCGAGGCGAGCTGCTCCTCGCTCCAGCCCTCGGTGCCGGCGGGCTGCATCGGTATCACCAGGAAACGGGTCTCAGCTGTCGAATCCCAGATCCGGATATCGGTGCCGGGCGGCAAGGCGATACCGAAATCCGCCAATACGCCTTTGGGGTCGATCACCGTGCGCGAGCGATAGGGTGCGGATTTGTACCAGACCGGCGGCAGGCCCAGCACATCCCAGGGATAGCACGAGCACAGGGTGCAGACGACGACATTGTGGGTCTGCGGCGTGTTCTCGACCGCGATCAGATGCGCCCCGACGGGGTTGAACCCCGCCAGCGAATTGACCGCCTCAGTTGCATCCGCCAGCAGCCGCCGCTTGAACTCCGGATCGACCCAGGCGCGGGCGACGACGCGCGCACCGATATGCGGGCCGATCCTGGTCTCGACATTCTCGATGATCTGATCAAGTGCGGCCGGGTCAACATACCCCTTCTCGGTCAGGATCGTTTCGAGTGCCTTCACCCGGAGCTGCATCTCCGACAGCTCGGAGCCGGGATCGTGTTTGTGGGTGGGTGGATCGTTTGCAGGCATGGCGGAGCCTCTCCTAGCCGGATCGCGCAGGCTCGCACAGCCTGCCGCCGGCTTCAACAGCCGATGGCTTTCGGGCAAACCCCCAGCTAACATCTTTCGACGGGTCACGGGCGGGAGAGCAAGTCGATGATCGGCTGGCGGGCGAGGCTGGGGTTTCTGGTGCCGCCGGGAAACCCGACCGTGGAAACGGAAATGATCGGGTTGGCCCCGGACGGCGTCTCGCTGCATTTCCATCGCATGGTTGCTCATGGCACGCCCGGCTCGCTCTCCGGGCAGAGCGAGCGCAACCGTACGATGGTCGAGCATATCGACAGCGGCATCGAGCTACTGGCGCTGGTCAAGCCCGATGTCATCGTCATTGCGCACACTGCGACGAGCTATCACCTCGGTCGCCGAGGCGAGGCGGAGCTGCTCGCCCGGCTGGAGAATGCGACCGGCCGGCGCGTCGTCACCGCCTTTGGCTCGGTGGTGCATGCCTTGGAGCGGCTGGGTATCCACAAACTGGCGCTCGGGACACCCTATTCGGCCGAGGTGACCTTGCAGGGCAAGGCGCATCTCGAAGCCCACGGCTTCGAGATCGTGAATTTCGACAATGTCAAGGATGTCGTGAACATCTACGACACGACCGCGGAGCACGCCTACGCGCTGGGGCGGATGGTCGATGCCGAGGATGCCGAGGCGGTGTTTCTCAGCGGTACCGGGATGCCGACAGTGAGCGTCTTGGAGCTGCTGGAACAGGATCTGAGCAAACCGGTCTTTTCCAGCGCGTCGGCGATGATGTGGCATGCGCTGCGCCTGGCCGGTGTCGGTCATCCGATTGCCGGCTATGGCCGCCTGTTGACGCTGAAGTGAGGAGGAGATCGCAATGATCAAGGTAAGCGTGTTCTATGCCGATCGCCCGGGCAGCAAATTCAATATGGATTATTATTGCAACAGTCACATTCCGATGGTTCGGGAGAAGCTGGGCGCGGCGTGCAAGGGTGTCGCGGTCGGGCAGGGCATGTCGGGGGCCGCCCCCGGTTCGCGGCCGAGCTTTATTGCAATGGGGCACCTATATTTCGATACGGTGGAGGCGTTTCAGGCGGCGTTCGGCCCCCATGCCGACCCGATCATGGCGGACATTCCCAACTACACGGATATCCAGCCGACGATCCAGATCAGCGAGGTCAAGATCTAGACGGGCTCGAGACATTGCTTCGGGTCGCGGTCGTCGGGTGCGGCGTCGGCCGCAACCACATCACCCAGGGTTACCAGAGACACCCCGAAAAGTTTCGCGTCCAGGCGCTATGCGATGTCGACGAGACGCGCCTGGCGGCGGCTGCCGACGAATTCGCTATTCCGCGTCGCACCCGTGCTTTCGATGAAATATTAGGGATGGACGATATCGACATCGTCGACATCTGCACCCCGGCAGCACTCCACTTTGGGCAGATCCTCGGCGCGCTGTCGGCCGGCAAGGAAGTCGTCTGCGAGAAGCCGCTGGTCGCTACGCTTGCCGAGATCGACCAAGTCATCGCGGCCGAGAGGGCGGCGTCGGGGCGCGTGATGCCGATCTTTCAATACCGCTACGGCAGCGGGGTACAAAAGGCGAAGCGGGTCATCGATGCGGGGCTAGCCGGGAAGCCCTATCTGGCCACTGTTGAGACGGCGTGGAAACGGACCCCGGAGTATTACCGGACGGCATGGCGCGGGCGCCGGCAAACCGAGCGCGGCGGTGTCTTGCTGATGCATGCGATCCACACCCATGACCTGATGACATGGTTGATGGGGCCGGCTGCCAGCGTGTTCGCGCAAACCGCCACACGGGTCAATCCGATCGAGGTCGAGGACTGCGCCGTCGCGAGCCTCGTGATGCGGAACGGAGCGTTGGCCTCGCTCGCCGCCACCCTAGGCTCGCAGCGCGAAATCAGCCGCCTGCGGCTCTGTTTCGAGCATGTGACGTTTGAGAGCCCGATCGCGCCCTATTCGCCCGGCAACGACCCGTGGGACATCATCGCCGCGTCGCCCCAGATGGAGGCGCGGATCGCCGGCGCATTGGCCGGCCATCGGGCCATGCCGTCGCGATATGAAGGCCAATTCGCCGCCTACCACGCAGCACTGACGACCGGCGCCGCGTTGCCTGTCACCCTGGCGGATGCTCGTGCCTCGCTGGAGCTAGCTACCGCGCTCTACCATTCGGCAGCGGCTAATGCGGTCGTGACTCTGCCGATCGCACCCGACCATCCGAGCTACAGCAGCTGGACCAACCCGAAGGACAGCGTCCGATGAAAATTGTCGTCTATGGTCCTGACCAGCGAACCGGCGCGTTGCACGACGGCAATGTCGTCGACCTGTCCGACGCGTGCGCGAAATATCTGCGCGAGTGCACCAGCGAGCCCAGACCGCTGGAAATGGCCCAGGCGTTGGTGCCGCCCGACCTCTCTCGTCTGATCGAAGGTGGCCCGCGCGCGATCGAATACGCGCAAAAGGCGCTTGACTACCTTTTCCGCCAGGCACAGGACAAATTCGGACCGCGGGACGAAAGGCTCGTCTACCCGGCCGCGGATGTGCGGCTGCATGCGCCGCGGCCGAACAATGCCCGCATCGCCTGCGCCGGCGGGAACTTCGCCGACCACGCTGCGGCAATGGCCGTGAAGATGCGCCGCAGACCCTATGAGGGCGATCCCCACCAGGAAATCCGTAAAGCCGGATTCTGGGGCTTCTGGAAGCTCGCTCGCGAGATCGTCGGTCCCGATGGCGAACTCGTCTACCCGGACCGATGCGACCGTTTGGACTACGAGGGCGAGATTGCGATCGTGCTCGGCAAGCGCGGCATCGACCTGAAACCCTCCCGGCTCGATGAGTACGTCTGGGGGGTCACGATACTGGCAGATTGGAGCATCCGCGCACCGCGGGAAACACCCGGCGGGCCGCTCAATTTCGGCCTCCCGAAGAATTTCGATACGTCGTGCTCCCTGGGCCCGTGCATTGCGGTGAGCGAGGCCGACCCAACCAACATCGATATCGAAACATTGGTCAACGGAGAGCGGCGCCAACACTTCAACACACGCGACATGGTATTCACCTTCGGCGAATACCTCGAGGATCTATCGCGCGACTTCACCCTTTATCCCGGTGACATCATCAGCGGCGGAACGGCGGCAGGGACGGCAGCAGATTCGAGCGAATTACTGCCCGACGGCAGCTCTGCGCCGGAGCGCTTCCTGCGACCCGGCGACCTTGTCGAGATGAGCTCCCCGTCGATCGGCTCGCTGCGGACCCGCGTTGTGGCAAAGCGGAAGTAAAAGCTCCCTGCGGAGTTACTCCTCGCTATGCGCAGCGCCGCGGAAGGAAATTGATCCACCCGCTTCGTCATTCCGGCGCAGGCCGGGATCTATTTTTACCTAGACACCGGCTTTCGCCGGTGCAACGAGCGGTCAGAGCTCGGCATCTTCATCGGCGACAGGGAAGGGAAACGCCATGGATGAACAACCCACGTTGCCGATGAACCGACGGCGCCTTCTTGCCATGGATCGGCACCGTTGCGGGCAGCTCGGCGATGTACCAGGCCATGACCACCCTCGGGCTTGCGGCCGAGTCGACCTACCGGGGTCCGATCCGGCTCGAGGGCGACCCGAAGGGCGCTTCCATCCTGATCCTCGGGGCGGGGATTGCCGGCCTAGTCGCGGCGCTGGAGCTGCACAGGATCGGCTATAAGGTGCAGGTGCTCGAATACAACGACCGCGCCGGTGGGCGCTGCTGGTCCTTGCGCGGCGGCGACCGTTATGCCGAGCTCGGCAGCTTTGAGCAGACCTGCTCTTTCGACAAGGACCTCTACTTCAATCCCGGGCCCTGGCGCATTCCCTATCACCACCGCGGAATCCTCGATTACTGCAGGCGCTTGGGCGTCAGTCTCGAACCGTTCATCCAGGTCAACTACAACGCTTATCTGCACGCCCAGGATGCCTTTGGCGGCAAGCCGCAGCGTTTGCGCCACGTATTGTCTGACCTCCACGGCGGCGTAGCCGAGCTCCTCGCCAAGACGGTGAGCCAGGACAAGCTCGATCAGCCGATCACGGCGGAGGACAAGGAGCTGCTGTTGGAGGCGCTGCGCCAATGGGGCGCGCTCGATGCCAACTTGCCTACAAGGCCGGGGAGCTGAGCAGTGACCGGCGCGGCTATGAGCGGGATCCAGGCGGCGGTCTGAGTGGTGAGGCAGTGCCGTCCGAGCCACTCCCGTTTGCCGAGATCCTGCGCTCGCGCGTTTGGTATCGCCTCGCCCTGGGCCAGATCTACGATTTCCAGTCCACGATCTTTCAGCCAGTCGGCGGCATGGACATGATCGCCAGGGCATTCGTGCGCGAGGTCGACGGCCTGATCCGCTACAACGCCAAGGTCACGGCGATCAAACAGGACGAGAGCCATGTGAGCGTGACCTACGTGGATGCCAGAACTGGCAGTGCACCGGCGACGGTGAGCGCCGACTGGTGCCTGTGCACGATCCCGCTTTCGGTGCTCGACCAGATCGATCTCGATGTCGGCGCGCCGATGATGAACGCCATCAATGCGGTGCCCTACGGGGCAGCCGCGAAAATCGGCCTTCAATTCAAGCGCCGCTTCTGGGAGGAGGACGAGCAGATTTATGGCGGCATCACCTACACGGACCTGCCGATCTGGCAGATCGGCTATCCAAACACGAGCTATGCCAGTCCCAGCAGGGCCGTGCTGCTCGGCGCCTATGTGTTCGATAGCCCTTTTGCTTACGAGTTCACTGCGCTGCCACCGGAGGATCGCCTAAAGAGGGCGATCGAGTATGGCGCGCAGATCCATCCGCAGTACAAAACTGACTACGAGAACGGCATTGCGGTCGGCTGGCATCGGGTTCCCTGGGTGTTGGGCTGCTTCGGCCGGTGGACGGAGGAAGCGCGCAAGCAGCATTACGAGAACCTGTGCGCCATCGACGGGCGAATCGCCCTCGCTGGTGAGCACGTCTCCAACATTCCGGCTTGGCAGGAGGGTGCCGTTCTGTCCTCGCTCGACGCAATCTCGCGACTGCACCGGCGCGTGGTGGCGAGCTGACCATGGGGACGACCGTGGCCGCGTGGCGGCACGTGGCGCTCGCAATGATCCTCACAGGATCTACATCGGCCGCGAGCGCCCAGTCGTCCGACGGCTCGTTCATGAGCGCACGGCGCTTCATGCAGCGCGATGGAGAGGTGATCTATCGCACCGTGTGCCAGAGCTGCCATATGGTAGCCGCGCAGGGCGCGGTAGGGGCTGGCGCCTATCCGGCACTCGCCAACGATCCAAAGCTTGCCGTGGCCGGATATTCAGTGCTGGTCGTGGTCAACGGCTCGAAGGATATGCCGCCGTTCGGCGCACTGCTCGATGACGAGCAGGTGGCGGCCGTGGTCAATTACGTCCGCTCACATTTCGGCAACTCTTACCCAGATACCGTCTCGTCGGCCGACGTGAGATCGGCGCGTCCTTGAAATGACGCTGAATCCAGGAAGGCGCCCAGGCGCGCGGTTACTGCCCGACCAGCACCTTGATGGCCGAGGCCCAGGCGTCGCCAGTATGGCGGATGTCTTCGGGTGTGTGGGCAAGGGAGACGTAGTATTTCGACTCCCCTTTGAGGATACCGCGTTCGCGCAGCAGCGCGTTGAACTGCCGCAACATGTTGCCGTCGCCGCGCAGGGTGTCGCGGTAGTCGCGCACCGGATCGCCGCTGAATACGACATCGAATAGCGGCGGCTCGCCGGTCACCCGCGCGGGCAGCCCGCTGCGCTTCAGCAGCTCGGCGAACGTGTTCATCAACTCTCGGCCGGTGTTGAAGAGGCGATCATAAGCACCGGGCCTGCGCAGAATCCCTAGCGTCGCCAGCCCAGCTGCCGCCGCCACCGGATTGCCCGACAAGGTGCCGACCTGCATCAGAAAACCATCGTCGCCGACTCTGTCGCGGTCGAAATGGGCCATGATCTCCGCCCGCCCCGCGATGGCCGCAAGTGGAAAGCCGCCGCCGATCACTTTGCCGAGCGTACACAAGTCGGGCACCACACCGTAATATTCCTGGGCGCCGCCATAAGCGAAACGGAAGCCGGTTACCACCTCGTCGAAGATCAGTGGGATGCCGTGCTCGGTTGTGATCTTGCGCAGCCCTTCGAGGAAGCCGGGCATCGGCGGGATGATGCGTTGAAAGGGCTCGAGGATGACGCCGGCCAGCTCGTCGCGATGCTCCCGTACCATGACGGCGGCCGCCTCCAAGTCGTTGAACGGGGCCACCAGGATTTCGTCGCGGACGCTGTGCGGGATTCCAGCGGAATCAGGGATCGGCTGCGGAAAGTTGCCTGGCCGCTTCGGCGCTAGGCTCATCAGCGAATAATCGCTCATCCCATGATAGCCGCCCTCGAATTTGAGGATCTTGTCGCGCTTGCGGAAGGCACGGGCGGCGCGCATCGCATAGAGATCTGCCTCGGAGCCGGTGGATACGAAACGCACCTGCTCGGCGCAAGGCACTGCTTCGACGATGGCCTCGGCGAGCTCGATCCCCCACCGGTTGTTGGCAAAGAAGGTGGTGCCTTGGGCGATGCGCTCCTGGGCGGCAGTAGTCACCTCGGGATGCGCGTGGCCAACCAGCATCGGACCGGAGCCGAGTAGGAAATCGATATACTCCTTGCCACTCTCGTCCCACACCCGGCCTCCCCGCCCCTTGCGGATCACCACGTCGTACGGGACATTGCCGAACGTGCCGCCGGGCAGCACCCGCCTCGCCTTCTCGATCAGCCCACGCTCGATCTCGCTCTCGATAACCGGCTTCACTGGCCTGCCTCCTCGTTTCCCCGACGCCAGTTGTCTCGTCCCTGCCGGCACCAGGTCAAGACCCCGGAGTTGGGCGAGCCACGGGATAACCCGCCTTCCTCTCGATGGCTACATCGGGCGCGCCAGATCGAGCACCTCCCGGATCACGCTTGCGAGCCCCACCCGCCATGGCGGCGGCGCGATCCCGAAGACGTCCTCGATCTTGCGACAGTCGAGAACCGAGTTCATCGGACGTCGCGCCGGGGTCGGGTATTCGTCGGTGGTAATCGGCTCGACCCTCGGACGGGCCGCCAGTTGCGAAGCCGCCAGATCGAAGATCGCCTCGGCGAAGCCGTGCCAGCTGACGGCACCGGAGCCCGCGAAATGATAGGTTCCCCACTTCGCCTCGCCTCTTTCGATGTGTTGCGCTATCACCATCAGCGCGGCCGCGATATCGGCCGCGGCCGTCGGACACCCGCGCTGATCGGCGACGACGCGCAAGACTGACCGCTCGGCCGCCCGCCGCAGCATCGTCTTGACAAAATTTGCTCCGTGCGCGCCGAACACCCACGCCGTGCGCAGGATCACATGCTGTGCCAGAGCCGCCCGCACCGCACGCTCGCCAGCCTCCTTGCTGCACCCGTAGACACCGAGCGGCCCGACCGCATCCTCCTCCCGATAGGGTCCGGCTTTGCGCCCGTCGAAGACATAGTCCGTCGACAGATGGATAAGCGGCGTGCCGCTCTCGAGGCAAGCAGCCGCGATGTGGGCTGCCCCCGCGCAGTTTACCGCCCAAGCCGCTTCCGGTTCACTTTCGGCGCGGTCGACGGCCGTGTAGGCGGCAAGATTAATCGCCAGATCGGATTTCTCCCGCGC
>Ga0306922_10003663_pt1 | contig 14417 bp, 11 predicted proteins | sample sta12Cox44000082_FD_203758 | JGI IMG/M metagenome (GOLD analysis project Ga0306922, IMG submission 203758) | Lab enrichment of tropical soil microbial communities from Luquillo Experimental Forest, Puerto Rico - statoxic.12C.oxic.44.000.082 (v2)... | ecosystem: Environmental > Terrestrial >... | reverse complement strand
CGGGCGCCAAACGCGGCATAATGCCGCGCTACAGGATCATACGCGGGCAACCGAAGATCGCTGAAATTCCTGACTAAACCGCACGGGCTTGTACTGCCTGACATGCGGACGCGTGAAATCCTTCATCTGTCGCGTCTCAACATGTCGGCCCGGACCTATAGCATGCCATTTCCAGCACGCGCACTTGGAGGGCGTCCCGCCTTCGCAAGAGCGGGCGCGGCGCTACGCGCGCGGGTCGCCGCTTGCCGGATCAAGCCAGGAGGGCTGCTCGAGTGCCCGCAGCAGCGAGAGACGCTTTGCTTTACTTCCTGAGTGCCGCACAAGGAGATCGCCGTTCTCGGCAAGGGTGCGCTGCATGCGCGCATCCTTAGCAAGGCGCGCCAAGTACGGTCTTGCGATCGCATCGAATCCGCGCTCCTGCCAAGCGTCAAGCGCGACCATCAGATGGCGGGAGAAGCTCTCCACCAGGCGCGCGCCGTCGAGGTCGGAGACGCCTTCCTCTCCGATGGTCGAGGACAGCGGGTTGAGGCCCGGCTCCCCTTCCTTCGTGGCAGTGCGGATCATGGCGGCAAACACGAGCCACTCCGGCGGCGCATCCTCGTCGGCGCTTTGCGGCCAACCCAGGCGCCCGCCGCCGACGAGCACGCCGTCGACAGATATGGCGTCGGGCCAGACATAGGTAAGCGGAACCTGTGGCGGCGCGAGTGCCACGAGCGTGTCCCCCAGCGCCACGAGACCCGCGTAGAGCGCGCGCCGCGCGGTGCGCAAAGGCTCCTGCGGCTCCAGCACGACGGCAAATTCGGCGACATCGAAGCGGCCGACATGCACCAGCGTGCCGGCGCCCTCTTGCGCGGCCACGCGCATGGCATGCGCAAAGGCATCGCCCACTTCGCGCAGTGTCAGCAGCCGAAACGCCGGCGGCAGATCAAGCGCGGGCGAAGCGGTACCCAGGCGTGTGCGCTTCCCAAGTGGCATTCCGTATTCCAAAATCGTAGCCCGGATTGGAGCGCGCCATGAGGCGCGCGCAAATCCGGGATGGTCCATTCGGCAACGCCTGCGCTGCGCCCGGGACACGGTTCGCGGGACTCGCAGCGATTAACTGTCACCCCTATAACGTCATGAATGCCCGATCGCCCGCGAAACATCCTCATCTGCTCGTGCGAAGACACGATGCCGCTCGACATCGAGGCGGTAAAGCGCGGCTGTCGCGGGGCGAGCGTCACGACGGCGCGCGCTCTATGCCGCGGCGAGCTCGACAAGCTCCGTGCCGCGACGCAGGCCGACGAGCCCTTGTTGGTGGGCTGCACCCAGGAGGCGCCGCTCTTTTCCGAGCTCGCCGAAGGCGGCGGCAAGGATATCGTGTGTGCCAACATCCGCGAAACCGCCGGCTGGTCGAAGGACGCGCAAGCTGCAGGACCCAAGATGGCGGCGCTGCTTGCGGCCGCCGCCGAGCCGATCCTCCAGGTTCCTCGCGTCAGTCTCGACAGCGAGGGCGTCACCCTCATCTACGGCCGTGACGAGACCGCGATCGAAGCCGGCAACCTGCTCAAGGATCATCTGGACGTTACGGTGCTGATCAAGCCTCCGGCCGAGGTGATGCCGCCGCGAGTGAGCGAATTTCCGGTCGTGCAGGGCACCATCCGCTCCGCCAAGGGGCACCTCGGCGCCTTCGAGCTCACGGTCGATGACTACGCGCAACCCGCCCCCTCCTCGCGCGGCGCGCTGCGATTTGGCGCCCCTCGCGATGGCGCAGTCTCGCGCTGCGATCTCGTGCTCGACCTCTCCGGCGCAGCAGCGCTTTTCCCCGCCGCCGACCTGCGCGATGGTTATATCCGCGCGGACCCCGGCGATCCCGCGGGCATGCTGCGCGCCGTGCTCAAGGCGCGCGATCTCGTCGGCGGCTTCGAGAAGCCGCGTTACATCACCTTCACCGCCGAGCTCTGCGCGCATGCGCGCTCGCGTATCGTTGGCTGCCGGCGCTGTCTCGATCTCTGCCCGACTTCTGCCATCGCCCCCGAGGGCGATCACGTTGCCATCGATGCGCATGTCTGCGCCGGCTGCGGCCAATGTGCCGCCGCCTGCCCGACCGGCGCCGCGGCCTATGCGCTACCGCCGGCCGACGCGCTGCTGCGCAGGCTGCGCGCGCTGCTCACCGCCTATCGCGAGGCCCGCGGCCGGGATGCGGTGGTGCTGCTGCACGACAGCGCCCACGGCATGCCGCTGATCGATGCGCTGGCCCGCTTCGGCGACGGCTTGCCGGCCAACGTCCTGCCGCTGGAGGTCAATGAGGTGACGCAAGTCGGGCTCGAGGCAATCGCGGCGTGCTTTGCGTATGGGACTTGCGCCGTGCGCTTGCTGGTACGCGAGCGGCCGAGGCACGACATCGCCGGCCTCGCGCAGACACTGGCGCTTGCGGAAGCAATTCTGCCCGCGCTCGGCTTTGGCGCCGGCAGCGCCGCCGCGCTGGCGATCGACGATCCCGACGCACTCGGAGAGGCACTGCGGGCCATTAATCTGGGTACAGCCTGCGGGCAGCCTTCGACCTTTCTGCCGATCGGCGACAAGCGCGAGGTTATGCGGCTCGCGCTGCGCGAGCTCCATCGCGCCGCGCCCGCGCCGGCAGACATTATATCGCTTCCTCAAGGCGCGCCGTTCGGCGCCCTCAAGCTCGACGTCGACCGATGCACACTCTGCCTTGCCTGCGTGTCGGCATGTCCGACCGGAGCGCTCGGCGACAACCCCGAGCGGCCGATGCTGCGTTTTACCGAGGACGCATGCGTGCAGTGCGGGCTGTGCGCCGCAACGTGTCCGGAGAAGGTGATCACGCTCGTCCCACAGCTCGATTTTCGCGCCGCCACGGCAAGCGCGCGCTGCCTCAAGGAGGAGGAGCCGTTCCATTGCATCCGCTGCGGGAAGCCCTTCGGCGTCAAGAGCACGATTGAGCGGGTGACCGCCAAGCTCGCCGGCGGACACTGGATGTTTTCGGGCTCCGGGCAGCGGCTGGACCTGATCAAGATGTGCGACGACTGCCGCGTTGCTGCCGTCACGGAGCAGGACTTCGATCCGCATGATGCTCCGCCGCGGCCCAGGCCGCGCACCACCGAGGACTATCTGCGCGAGCGCGAGGAGGAGGAACGCGCGCGCAGAGGTGATACGTGAGGGCGAGGATTAGCGGGCTCGTTCGCGAATGCCTTTTGCGCCAAGGCGCTCCACTCTTCCGCGGCTTGCCTTAGCGCTGCTTTTTCGGAGCTCGTCAGCATTTCGGAAGTTGCGGAGGTAGGCTGCTTCGGCGGCCGTGAGGCCGTTTGGGGCGATCTGGAAGAGTTCTTGGACTGCATCTCCGTGTCTTCGCTCGACGTCGTCGATTGCTAACCTGGTCGGGGTTAAAATAGGCGAGCGGCCGGCGTTCGCAAGCAGAACAACGCCAACGACTTTGCCTCCATTCAACTGCTACTCAGGCGCCCTTTACGTCGATCGCAACGTCGACGTTGCCGCGGGTAGCGTGCGAGTAGGGGCAGATCTTCTCGTGCGCCTCTTTCGCCAGCGCCGCAAGCTCCGACTGCGGCAGGCTCGCATCCTCGATGTGCAGCTTGACGGCAAGACCGAAGCCGCCGCCCTCGCGCGGCCCGATCGAGACATCCGCGGTGATCTGCTGCTTGGCCACGAAGTCGAGCGCTCCACCGAAGCAGGCCGCATAGCCGGCGGCAAACAAATGCTCAGGCGTCGTCGTTCCGGGCTTGCCCGGGCCGCCCATGGATTTTGGCAGCGAAAGGTCGGCGCTCAGGCTCCCGTCGCTGGCCTGCGTGTGGCCGTTGCGGCCGCCGGTTGCCGTCGCCGTTGCCGTGAATAGAGGGTTGATCTTGTCCATGATGCGCTCCTGATCCTCTCGAGCCCTTTAATGATCTGGGTGGTCCGAAGCTGCGCGATTTGATCTCGTCACACGAGCCAACAGCTCCCTGTATGCTTCAGTTCCCACCTGTCGCTCGCTCCAGGAAGCGCACGAGGGCGGCGCGGTCGGCGGCCGAGCCGATGCGCTGCTCCGGCATCTTGGTCCCGGGCGTGTAGGTCGCAGGGCCGAGCTCGAACAGCTTGGCGATCGTTTCCGGCGTCCAGACGATATCGAGCTTCTTCAGGGCATCGGAAAACTTGTAGCCCGGCAGCGTCGCGATGCGCCGACCGAAGATGCCGGCGAGGCTCGGCCCGGCGCGCGGCCCGTCATCGGCGCGCAGGGTGTGACACGCCACGCAGGCGCGGAACACCTCGGCGCCGGGGTCGCCGGCAAAGGTCGCAAGCGGATCGAGGGGCGCACCGGCCACCACGTCGCCGACTGGCTCGCCGGTTGCTGCATCCCAGCGCCGGATCATGCGGTCGGCGCCCCCCGTCAGGATCGTGTGATTGTCAGGAAAGAATGCGACGGACCAGACCGGCAGGCCCGGTCCGACCAGCGTGCGCAGAAGCTTGCGCGCGGCGCGATCGATGATGGCGACCGACCCGCGTATGCCGGCAGCCGCAATCAGTGCGCCATCGCGCGAGAGCGCAAGTGCAATAATCGGCCCCTCGGCGAGCGGGATCTCGGCCTTGCGCGCGCCGGTCTCGGAGAGGAGGTAGACCACGCCATCGCCGCCGGCGCATACGATCTCGCCATCGGGCGCGATGGCCAGCGCATTGAGCGGCGAAGGCAGCGTCGTGACGCTCGGCGCGCCATCGCGGCGCAGCGGCCAGATGCGCAGGCTCGCATCGTAGCCGGCAGTGACGAGAGCTGCGCCGTCGGGCGAGAATGCAACGCCATTGACCGCCTGCGCGTGGCCTTCGAGCACGCGCGTCGTGCCTTCGCCTGCCAGCGGCCAGACCCGCGCGCTGCCATCCCGCGAAGCCGATGCGATGCTCGCGCCGTCGGGCGCGGCGGCAAGGACGACCACCGGCCCCTGATGCCCGGTGAGCACGGCGGAGGGCGTCTGCTCGCCTTTGCGCCAGAGCGCAATGCGCGCATCCTCGCCGCTCGACGCGATGCGCCCGTCGGGCAGCCAGAGCACCGCGTCGGCAGCGCCGTCGTGGAAACGCAGCACCGCCTCGGCCGCATTTCTTCCAAGCGACCAGCGGATCACGGAAGTATCGAAGCTGCCTGACACCGCCTCGCTGCCGTCGGGCGATATGGCGAGCGCGCGCACCGGCCCACCATGCCCGCGCAGCTGGGCATTTGCGATATCAGCACTGGCCGACAGGATCAGGAACACGAGTGCGAGTCGAAACATTCTGACCATTTATATGGAATCATCATGCGCCCGTAGGGCGGATTAGGCGCGCGCTTGCGCGCCGTAATCCGCCATCACATCCGCTCTCCTCCATGGCGTGCGCCATCCGAAAGTTCCGTGGATGGCGGATTACGCTGCGCTAATCCGCCCTACGAACAACTCGCCCCCCAATTCATCCACTGGCGATTTCCATCCCGAGGGCGCGGATCTTTTTCCGCACCGCACCGTCGCGCAACGCCGCGAGAAAGGCTGCAACCGGCTCCCGCTCGCGGGAGCCCTCGCGCAGCAGAAAGTCGTAATCCTCAGGCGCGATGGGAAGGAAGCTCAGCCCGTACATTGTTGCGACCGTTTCGATGGCGATGCCCCAGTCGGCACGGCCCTGGGCCACGCCGGCGGCAACCGCATTATGCGAGCGCGGCTGGTTGCTGTAGCCCGGGGGCCGCGCGCCCGCGAGCAGCCGGTCGATGAGCACGCGGGTGCCGGAGCCGGCATTGCGGTTGACCATCAGGCAAGCGCGGTCGGCGAGAGCAACGCGCAGCGCGTGGGCGGCATCCAATCCGCAAAAGCGAGTATCGTCGCTGCGATGAACAAAGCCCTGCATGCGCCTCCAGCCCTTCACCAGGACAAGTCCGCCGCGGGTGAGATGGACGTTATAAATGCCGCTGTCCGGATCGATCAGGTGAACCGGGGCGAGATCGCATTCGCCCCGCTCGACCGCGGCGACACCACCCAGGCTGCCCACGGCAATGATGCGCGCGGAAAGCCCGCGCTCGGCGATCGCGCCGACCACGAGGTCGAGCGCCACGTCGTGACTTCCCATGATCACAAGATCGGGCAGGCGCGGCTCGCGTCCGATCAGGGTGACACGCGCGCGCGCGCCAGCGTCGAGCGCGGTCGCAAGCGCATCGATCTCCAGAAAGCCGTCCGCCTGCGAAAAGCCCGTGACCGCACCCGAGCCCTTGGCGAGCGGAAACGCGACCGGCCCGCCGGTCCCTTCCACCAGCGCGACCATGACGAACTCCTTGCGCCCAAGTTCGGAGGCAATGCGCATCGGCACCTCGGCCTCCACTGCCCCGGCCGCCTGGGCAGGCAACCCGGCCCGCGCCCGAATGATCGGCGCCACGAAGACGTGGAAGGTGAAGATCGCGGAGGTCGGAAAGCCGGGCAGCACCACAACCGGCTTGCCTTCGACCACGGCAAGCAAGAGCGGCTTTCCCGGTTTCAGCGCGACGCCATGGACGAGAATGCCGGGAGGGCCAAGTCTGGCGACAATGCGATGCGAGAGATCGCCAACACCCTTCGAGGTTCCGCCGGAGAGCACGACCATATCGGCGTCCGCAAGCGCGCTGCGCATGGCGCGCTCGAGCGCAGCCTCGTCGTCGGCAAGCGCACCGAGCACCATCGCTTCCCCGCCCGCCTCCGCGATGGCGGCTGCCAGGATGGCGCCGTTGCTGTCGTAGACCTGCGCCGGGCCGAGCGCGCGGCCGGGCTCCACGAGCTCATTGCCCGTCGAGATCACCGCCACCTTCGGCTTGCGGATGACGGTGACCTCGGCCACCCCGCAGGCCGCAAGCATGCCGAGCTCGCGCGAGGAAAGCAGCGCCTTGCGCCGCAGCACCGTTTCCCCGCGCGCAATGTCGGATCCCGCATAGGATATGAACTGGCCGGCGATCACAGCGCGGCGCGCTTCGATCGCCGGCGCCTCGCCGTCCTCGATCAGCTCGCTGTGCTCGATCATCAGCACGGCGTCGGCGCCGCGCGGAATCATGCCGCCGGTCGCGATCGGGCTTGCCGAGCCGGCCTCGACCGCAAGCTCCGGGGCGCACCCGCACGCGATCACTTCGCCGTTGAGACGCAGACGCCGCGGCGCGCTCGGGCTCGCACCCAGCGTATCGGCAGAACGCAGCGCAAACCCGTCGACATTGGCGCGATCGAACGGCGGCACGTCGACCGGCGCCGCCACATCGTACGCGAGCACGCGGCCGAGCGCCGCCTGTAATTCGACCTTCTCGCCTGCAAGCGGCGATAGATCGAGATGAGCAGCAAAACGCGCCTTCGCCTCCTCGGCCGACACCACTTCCAGGAACTGCTCCTGGCGCGCGGCGCGGCGAACAGCGGCGATCAGATCGGCAGAGCCGGGCGCGCTTGTGCTCGACACATTGCTTGTTTGAAGCAGCCGGCTCATGGCCAGGGTCTTATCATGACCTCGCTCTGAGCCTGAAACCCTTCGCTCTCGGGCGTAATGAAAAGCCAGCCGTTGGCCTGCGCGAGCGTGGCGAGCGGCACATAGCCGGAGCCTATGGGGGTGGCAAAGCGCCCCTCGCAGCTGACCGGCACAAGCTCGGCGAGCCCCGCGGTTGACGACACCTTGCGCGTGAGCGTCGCTCCCCGCAGGCGCAGCGGCTCGCTGCTCCCCGCAAGCCGCGCCAGCATCGCGCCGCCAAGCACATGGGAGGCAGCGAGCGCGCCCTCGAACCGGCCTGGCAGCAGCAGGACTGGGCGCTCGCCGGCCAACCCGAAAGACGCCGTCTCGGCGGGGATGAGCCCGATGCCGTGCGCCACAACCTTGCCCTTCGCCGCCAGCGTCGACACGGCAGTATCAGCCTGGCCGCAGCCGGTGCCCCCGACAACGACAACGGCATCCACATCGGCCTCTACCAACATGTGCTCCAGGCTTTCGGTCGCAAGACTTCGGACCACGACCGCACCCTTATGCTCGAAGCCTGAGGCGATGCATTGGAGCGCGGCATCGATGATGCGATCGGCGGACGCGCGTGCGGAAGCGATACCAATGCGCGGCTCGCGGATCCCAACGCTGTCGATGCCTAGCGCCGCAAGCAGCGCGACGTGCAACGGGGAAAGTGCCCCGCCGGCACGGGCAAGCACGGCTCCGGCCGCGGCGTCCGCACCCGCCGGCCACACTCCATCGCCCTGCGCGACCGGCAAGAGCGCTTGCGCCTGCCCCTCCCGCAGCATCACGGCGTCGAACGGCGCGACGGCATCCGTTCCGGCCGGCAGCGGCTCGCCCGCATCGATGCGAATGGCCGTAGCGAGCGGCGCCGGAGCGTAGGGACCGGCATCCGCGGTCAGCTCGGACGGCACGGCCCAACCGTCGCGCAGCGCGAGCGCAGCAGCGGGGATCGGCCGCTCCAGCACAATGTCGCGGGCCAGCGTCCGGCCGGACGCGGCAGCAAGATCGACGCTGCGAACCGGCACCGGCTTGACGAGGGCATCGATGCGCGCGAGCACATCGTCGAGCGGCGTGAGCCGGGCGATCCTCTGCAGCGGTTCGATTTCGTCGGACATGTCGGCTTGTAGAAAGAAATGACCGAGAAGACCATCAATCTGCGCGGGCTCAAATGCCCGCTGCCGGCGCTGCGCGCGCGCAAGGCGCTCGCGGCACTCAAGCCCGGCGACGTGCTCGTTGCAGAATGCACCGACCCGCTCAGCGCCGTCGATATCCCCAATCTGGTCAATCAGACCGGCGACGAGCTCGTGTCGAGCGCGCGCGAGGGGGAGGTGCTGGCGTTCCGCATCAGGAAGAAGTGAGGCGGGATCGCAGACTGCTTTAGATATTGGTTGGTCTTTCCGGGGCGAGGCCCGCAGGGCCGAGAACCCGGAATCCAGTAACCCCTGACAGAGGCTTACTGGATTCCGGGTGGCCACTTCGTGGCGCCCCGGAATGACAAGCCCCGGGGGATCGTTTCGTCTAAAACCGGAACTCGTTGCGATTGCGGCCTTCGGACACGTTGAGGAACAGCTCATCGAGCGAGAGGCGCCGCGAGCTGAGCCCCTGCTCGACCGAATAGGCCACGAGCCGCTCGAAGTTCCTGACGTTGCGCTCGGTGAGGCCGTACTCCCAGGGGTCCTTGCCGAGGATCGTCTCCTGCTCCTCCCAGCTTTCGCGATACCAGGCCAGCGGCACGATGCGCGGGTTTTCCATGCGCTCCATGGCGAGCGTCTTCGCCTGCACGAAGGCCTTGTACATGTTGATCGCCACCCAGGGATGCCGCTCGACGATCTCCTGCTTGATGCCGACGACATGCATGATCGGGAATATGCCGGTGCGGCGATAAAACGCGATCTCCTCCTGCTTGTAGTTCGGAAACAGGCGGCCGACGCGCTTGTCTCCCGCCTTGAGCGGCCCGATCAGATCGGGCGAGAACAGGGCATCAATGGCCCCCTCGGCGAGCATGTCCTCGAGCGAATCCCCCTCTTTGACCTGCGTGAGCTTGAGCCCTTCGGGCGGGGTGAAATCGACATCCTCGTCAAGCTCGCTCAGCCATTCGATGGATTTGTGCGGAACGCCGTAGTCGTGCTCCAGGATGCCGCGCATCCAGAGCCCGGCGGTGAACAGATAGCCTTTGGTGCCGGCTCGCCGTCCGATCAGGTCCTTGGGCTCCCTGATACCCTTCGACGTGTTGATGAAAATGAAGCCGTGGCGGAAGCGCCGATGCGGAAAGACCGGGATGGCCCGGAACGGCAGGCCGCGGTCGCGCGCCGCCACGTAGCCCGAGCCCGACACTTCGGCGATATCGAACTCGCGCCCGCGCAGAAACCGCCAGTGCCGCGGCGAGGCCGCCATGTCGGTGAGCACGGTGAGCTCGATCCCCTCGGGGCGAACGATGCCTTCCTTCAGCGGCCGCATGATCTCGTAATCGCCGCAGGCGAAGGTGAGCTCGAGCTTGCGCGACATGGGGTGAGTCTTGCTGGGTTGATTGGGGAAAAACTTCGAACGCGGGAGCGCCAACTTACATCGTCAGCACGATTTTACCGGAATGTCCGGTGGCGTGTCGCTCTAGCACAGCGTGGTTCCAGCCCGAAGAAATATTACTGAAACAGACGAGGAAATCATCCTGAAGCAGACGTGTGGCACATTAACCCGCGTCCCAACCTCCTTTGCCACAAGGCGCCCGCCCCCCGGGCGCCTTGTGTGCGTTTGGCGCCGCGTGTATCTGCTCATCCACTCCGGGCTGCCATCCCAAACGCGCCGGGTCCATTAGTCAGTGCGACCAAGCGTTACAGGAGGTGTCCATGACTCTTGAGGCCGAGGTTGTCTCTGCCCGCGACGCCCGTAAAGGGCCACGCGGTCAGACCGCCATTCCTTGTGTGATGATGCGGGGTGGTACGTCCCGCGGCCCGTTCTTTCTGCGCGAGAATCTGCCCGCCGACGACGAGGCAATGAAGCGCGTGCTCTTGCGCGTCATGGGGTCGCCGCATGTGCGCCAGATCGACGGCATCGGCGGATCGGACCCCGTGACCAGCAAGGTTGCCATGGTGCGGCGCTCCGTCCGTCCCGATGCCGACGTGGACTATCTGTTCGCGCAGGTTTTCGTCGACCGCGCTCTCGTGGATACGTCGCCGCCGTGCGGGAACATGGTCACCGCTGTCGGACCGTTCGCGATCGAGCAGGGCCTCGTCGAGGCGAGCGACCCCGAGACCATCGTGCGCATCTGGGACGTCAACACGCAGTCCCTGATCGAGGCGACGGTGCAGACGCCGGGGGGCGAGGTGACCTATGACGGCGACCTGCGCATTGCCGGTGTCAACGATCCGGCCGCACCCATCGTCCTGAACCTCGCCCGCATGGCAGGTGCCAAGACCGGTAAGCTTTTTCCGACCGGCCAGCGCGCCGAGGACATTCTCGGTGTCACCGTTTCCTGCGTGGATATGGCCATGCCGTGCATGTTCCTGCCGGCCTCCGCCGTGGGCAAGAGCGGCTACGAGACGAAAGAGGAGCTCGACGGCGACAAGGCGCTGATTGCCCGGTTGCAGGACCTGCGCCTGATCGCGGGCGAGCGCATGGGGCTCGGCGATGTGCGCGATAAGGTCATCCCGAAGCCGGTGCTGGTGGCGCGCCCCAAGGACGGCGGCACGGTGTGCGGTCGCTATTTCATGCCGTACACGCTTGCCACCGCCTTTGCCGTGACCGGCGGCACCAACATGGCGGTGACGAGCTGCATTGCGGGCACGGTCGTGCATGAGGCGGCCTCGCTCGGCAAAGGGCCGGTACGCGAGGTCGCGGTGGAGCATCCCCAGGGCAAGATGCTCGTGCGGACCGAGGTTGTTGACCAGGACGGCAAGGTGACGGTGAAGCAAGCCTCACAGATCCGCCATGCGCGCAAGCTGTTCGAGGGCAACGTGTTCGTGCCGGCCTCTGTCTGGGCCGCATAGCTCGGCGTGCCATCGACCGAAGCGCGAATCAAGCCCGCGCATCACGGCGAGAGAGGCCGGAGGGCGCAGCTTGACCTTGTTGATACTGCTGCGCTTCCGTTCGCAAGGATTCAAGGAACTGTTGATGCAAAAGGGTCGGCTGCCAGTCTGCTCTGCTGGCTACACCATCATTTCTCGCCAGCGCGGGAGAGCCGAAAGGAAGGATGGTCAAGGCCCCGCCGAGCTGCGCTTCGATGGCGGTCGAGAGCAGCGCGATCATGTCGCTTGTCGCAAGAACGGATTTGTAGATTTCCAATGAGGTGGTTTCAATACGCACCGTCGGGCAGTGCCCCGAGCCCGCAAAAAGCCGCTCGAATGCCTCCCTGCGCGGAGCGCCGCGAGCGGGCAAAATCCAGCGGTAGCGCGCCAGCTCTCGCAACGTTATCTTCCGGGCGCGCGCGAGCGGGTGGGCTCGGCCGACGAAAACGGCGTAAGGATTCGAGAACAAAAATTCTTCCCGGACGTCGGTTGCCCAGACGGGGCGTCTGAGCACCCCGAACAGCATGTCAAGATCGCCGGCGCGCAGGGAATGGAGCAGCACCTCGTAGGGCCCGTCAACGACGTGAACAGATGCGCCCGGGTACAACCTGAGAAACCGGGTAATCGTCGTCGACAAGAGATGGGTGCCGGAATGGGGAATGTTGCCTACCGTTATGCGTGAGGTAAAAACACCCTGCGCTGCCCGAATTTCCTCGATCCCATATTCGAGCTCCGTGAGAGCGACCTTCAGCCGGCGCGCGAGCTCGCGCGCCTGATCGGTTGGCGCCAATCCCCGCGCTATACGCTGGTACAGGCTTCTGCGAACCACGCGCTCGAGATCGCGAGCCGAACGGTGTAGCGACGGCTGGGATAGATTGAGCCTGCGCGCCGCCGCGGCGAAAGACCCGCATTCGGCGATCGCGGTGAGCGAGCGGATGTGCGTGTCCGTGATCTTGTTCTCCACCGATCTCGTCGTCTCCCGGCCGGCAAGGGATGCGCCCACCACCGGATCGCGCAACGCCGATTGAATGTGCGCGAACAGCCGCTGAATCCTCGGCAGAAGCACCGATCCGAGCGGTGTCGGAAACGACCCGTTGCGGCGACGTTCGAGCAAGGTCGCGGCGAGCACGGTCTCGAGCTGGGTCAGCATTTGCGTGACCGCCGGCTGCGACAAGCCAAGCTCTTTCGCGCCGACACCAATGCTCTTGCTGCGGGCAACCGCCTCGAATGCCCGCAGTTGACGCAACGAAGGAAAATGCAGTCGTCTGTGCATGCCTCGCCGGGCGGAGCTCCATGTCAGAATAGCAAAAATTTATGACTGCGTGCGCAGTTTCAATTGAGCGCAAAGGCCGCACTGTGCGACGCTGGAATGCGGGGAGCTGGGCAGTGCATAAGCCAGCTGCAAACGAGAAAACAGGGAGGTTTCGCGGTGCAATCGCTTCCCACGGGCACAAAATCCGGTGGCCTGAAGCACTTCCCGGTGAATTTGAACCAACTCTTTACCCCGTCATGCGCGGGCTCGACCCGCGCATCCATCTTCTTGCGAAAAAGGATGGATTGCCGGGTCAAGCCCGGCAATGACGATCGAGGTTCAGTTCGAGTGGAAACTGCTTTCAGATCATTGCGAACGGCCCTGGTCGCATTCCTTGCAGCTGGCATCGGCACATTCTCTGCTTTTGACTGCGCTCGATCGCAATCGGATTTCCCCGCCAGGCCGATTCAGATTTTCATCCCCTATGGCGCCGGCGGAGTCGCCGATCTGACGATGCGCCTGCTCGCGCAGAAACTGACGGAGCGAACGAAGCAGCAGGTCGTGATCGATAATCGTCCGGGAGCCGGCGGGCTGCTCGCAGCCAAGGAAGTGCTCAGGGCACCGGCAGACGGTTACACGCTTGGCGTGGTCGGAAACGGGCAGGCGATCGGCATGTCCCTGTTCAAGACACGGCCATACAACGTGCTGACCGATTTCAGCTTCGTGTCGATCATGGCCCGTTTCGAGATGCTGCTTGCCGTGAAGGTTGATTCGACCTTGAAGACCCTGCAGGACGTCGTCACTGCGGCGCGCAAGGACCCGGGCAAGCTCAATTTCGGCGCCATCAATCCCGGAAGCACGCAAAATCTGTCGGCACATCTCTTCAAACAGGTAAGCGGCATCGATGTGGCCATTGTTCCGTACAAGACAACCCCCGACCTCGTGACAGCGCTGTTGCGCGGCGACGTTGACGTCGGATTCGATTTTTATGCGGGGTTGCAGGCGGTGATCTCGGACAATCAGGTCAGGATCATTGCGACGTCCGGCGAGCAGCGCAATCCGCTGCTGCACGATGTGCCAACGGCGAAGGAAAGCGGTTTCCCCGACTACATCGTGACCAGCTGGAACGGCCTGGCCTCGGCCGCCGGCATGCCGGCGGCAACGCTCGGCACTCTCAATCAACTTGTCAATTCCGCGCTCACCGATCCGACGCTCCAGGCTACCGCATCCGCACTGGGCATGGACGCCCGCGGCAGCACGCCGGAGGAGATGCGCGAGCGCATGGCGGCCGACGTGAAGAAGTGGGCGGCGGTGATCGAGAAGGCAGGCATCGAGAAACAATGACACAGCCGCGGCTGAAAATTGCAATCGCCACCTACGGACATACCAGGGACGTCAAGAACGGGGCGGTGGCGATTGCCGGAGTGGAGCCCGACTTCGTCGAGGTCGTGCCCATCATCGGGGCGTTCCGGCGCATGGTGCGCGATGTCGAGTTCGACGTCTGCGAGATGGCTCCCACCACCTACATGATCGCGCGCGCGCTCGGCGCTCCATTCATTGCGCTGCCGATCTTCCTGATGCGCCGCTTCCATCACGGCGGCTTCGTGGTCCGGCCCGACGCCGGCATCAAGCTGCCCAAGCAGCTGGAAGGCAAGAAGGTCGGAGTGCGCGCTTATTCGGTGACGACCGGGGTGTGGACGCGCGGCATTTTCATCAACGAG
>Ga0306922_10003659_pt1 | contig 14420 bp, 11 predicted proteins | sample sta12Cox44000082_FD_203758 | JGI IMG/M metagenome (GOLD analysis project Ga0306922, IMG submission 203758) | Lab enrichment of tropical soil microbial communities from Luquillo Experimental Forest, Puerto Rico - statoxic.12C.oxic.44.000.082 (v2)... | ecosystem: Environmental > Terrestrial >... | reverse complement strand
GGCTGTAACCGTCTGATTCACAGGCTGCATGGTGATCGACGGTGCTACTGCAGCCGCGCTCACCGTCAGCGTCGCCGCGCTGCTCGTGACACTGCCGGCCGAATTGCTCACCACTACGCGGTAGGTGCTTCCGCTATCTCCGGTAGAGGTTGCATGCGTGGTATAGGTCGCGGATCTGGCGCCGATGTTGCTCCCATTCTTCTGCCACTGATAGCTCAGCGGAGCGGTTCCCGTCGCAGCCACCGAGAACGTCGCTGTCTGCCCGGCGGTAACCAACTGACTTGTGGGTTGCATGGTGATGGAAGGAGCAACCGTGCTTACCGTGAGCGAGGCCGGTTTGCTGGTGGCCTTACCGGCCTTGTTACTCACCACCGCGTGGTAGGTGCTTCCGCTGTCTGCCGCGGTTGTCGCTGGCGTAGTGTAGGTCGAAGACGTCGCGCCACTGATGTCGGTCCCGTTCTTCTGCCACTGATAGCTCAGCGGAGCGGTTCCCTTGGCCGCTACGCTGAAAACTGCTGGCTCCCCGACGCTGACCGACTGACTGGCAGGTTGTGCGGTGATCGCCGGCGCTTCGGTAGATTCACTCACGGTCAGCGTGGCTGTGCTGCTCGTCACCGTGCCGCTCGAATTGCTTATTCTTGCGCGGTAAGAGACACCGCTGTCTGAAGTCGCGGCCGGCGGCGTGGTGTAGCTAGATGAGGTCGCACCGCTTATGTCAGCTCCGTTTTTCTGCCACTGGTAGGCGAGGGGGCCTGTACCGCTTGCAGCCACAGCGAACGTAGCGGCTTGTCCCACGGTAACGCTTTGACTGACCGGTTGCGATGTGATGGTGGGGGCGACCGCGTTGCTGGCTGGCTCGCTCAAATGCGTGGTTCCAGTGCAGCCGGCCAGCAACAGCGGCAGCAGAAGCAAAGTCAGTTTAGAGTCGATTCGAAAGCCCAGCAAAAGCTTTCACCCAGATCTTGAATTTTGGGGTACCTAGAGTTGGCAGATTTACTGCCTCACCGAGCGACGCACGACGAAGCTCGACATAGCCACGTGGTAGTGACCGTCGCCACGAGGTCGCCAGTGTAGTGTTAATCGGGTGGGACTAAACCCTGTACTTAGGTACAGAAAAAGGCCAGGTGGGCTCCGTCAGTTAATAGTGCGCTTTGTCGTCCGATACACCACGGAATCGGAAGAACCTAAGTACGCATAGGAGTATACCGGCAAAGGCGGGAATTTGGGTAGACCCCAATTGTTCAATAAAAAAGGGTTATCCGGCGGGTGAGGGAAGGAGCTTGGAAGGGAGCGCCCGAATGCATCGAGACGGACGGATGGATTCAATCCTGGCTATTTTGCGCGGGAGCTGCGGGCGGGGCTGACGGAGCAGGTTGAAGGGGAGGTCAGTTTGCGGCGTCGAGACTTGCTGCGGTAACGCTGGTAAAACCAAAGTCGCGGTTTACCCCAGTAGTTCCCTGCAGAAAAAAACCGATTCCTGGGCTTCCGGTGGCAAAAGCGGTGTCCGAACCTTGCAACACCTGGGTGCCGTTGATGTAGACCGTAATTTCAGAGCCCGAGATGACTGCCTTCACGGTGTCCCCGTCATGCAGTCCGGGCCCGGGCGCGGTGCCGACATACGTGAAGCGTCCCAACGGACCGTCCCAGCGCACGATCTGAACATATTGAGAGCCGTCGCTGGTACAGCGGAAATTGACTTCGTAGCCCGTGATTTTGTGGGAACTGATCGTGGTTCGAAGGCGGAGCTCGACTTCCTCAAAAACCGGATCGCCATGCTGGTTTGCGGTGTGAACCGTCGCTTCCACCGTTTGGTTCGGGCTCCACGCACCGGAAAGGACAGCGGTCGAATCGTCATATCCTTGCGAGCCGGATTGCGTGCCAAACGCAAGTCCCGGAACGGTTTGCACATTCGACCAGTCGAGGCCGGCGGTCCCTCCGTTGATCCATCTTCCGCCTTCCGATAGAGGATTTTCGGCGAGAGAAAAATTCGTGCTGTAGCTCTTTTGTGGGTTAGGAGGAGGGTCGGGGTTGAGCGGAGCGTTCCCGGGTGATGAACAGCCGAAGAACACACTGGTCAATGCAATGGCGAGTGTAGCCGCAAAGAGCGATAGGTGACTTTGCCCGCGGGGGACAAATCTCTTGGAGTCGTGCCGCATGTCCCTCTTCTACCGTCCGATCAAGGTCCGAGCCTTACGAGCGCCCGCACCATTGAGAAATAGTCCGACTAAGTTGCGTTGAGAGGTTTCTCTTTGCCTTCCGGGGACCTTTTGAACGAACGCAGCAAATCCAGAAAAAACGCTTTCTGTCCGGCGACGTACCAGAGAATCAAGAAGTACAAGGCGAAAATGACCGCGCTCTCGATCATGAGCCTCGGCAAAACCAGGAGTGTGTGACCCGAGAACAGACGTACCCCTAAGGAAACGAGCGCGGCGGGAATGATCGAGGCCAGCGGACGGGCAACGGCTCGCAGTATGTCGGCAAAAGAAATCATCGTTCCATGTACGGCCCAGGCGATAACCGGCAAGGCCCACGCCATCATCACCGCGGAATAGGCCAGGGCTACTCCCTTTGGACCATAGGGCAACCCGATGAAATAGCTGGCGATCATCAGGGGCGCGATGACCAAGGCAATCTTGAGGCCCCTTCCCACCAGCCCAATCGAATTGAGCAGCCATCCGAGAGGATTGGTTATGGCAAAGATCATCATGGTCGGGGCCAGCAGACGAAAAATTCCGACCGCCGCATTCCACTTTGGCCCCAGCAAGGCGAACACAATGTCGTCTGCAAACAGCGCGCATGCTGCGGTGAACGGCAGGGTAAGCGCCACCACCAGCGAATAGCCCTTCAGGAAATAGCGCTTGACCCGGACCGGATCGTCCTGGATCCGCGAGAGTCCCGAAAAGGCCACGTCGCCGACCGCCGAGTTCAGATTGTCGGTGGGAATGCGGATCAGTTGAAACGCGCGCCCATAGATACCCAGCGACTCCGCGCCCCAATAACGGCCGAGAAGGATCTTGTCGAAATTGGAAGCAACGTACATGACCAGACCATTCAAAGTGAGAAAGCCGCCAAAACGCATCATGGAACGAAGCCCGACGTTCTGGTGCAGCCTTCCCGGAATCCAGCCGCTGGCAAGCCATAGGAAAGTCGTAGTGGAAAGAGGAACGCAGACGCTCATTACCACCAGCGCCCAGTAACCCATTCCAAGTTTGGCCGAAATGACTGCGGCGACGGTGCTGATGGCCAGGGACCCCACATCGATCCAGGCCAAGCTGGTGAAACGCATTTCGCGCTGGAGCAGGGCGGAATGCTGCACGCCGGCAGCGTTGATCAGGAATCCGATGGCAACGATGCTGGTGACCAAGGCGAGTCGAGGCTCACGATAGAAGGTGGCCACAGCGGGAGCCAGTGCTACCGCAATGAAGGTGAGCAGGGCGCCGACGAGAATGTTGACCCAAAACAGAGTGGAGCTTTGTTCCTCGGAAACCGTGCTGCGTTGGACCGCTGCGGCGGAGAGGCCAAAATCCCGGAACAGACTAAGAACTCCGGTAAAAGCCGTCACCATGCCAAGCAATCCGAAATCCTTCGGATCGAGGAGTCTGGCCAACACCATGAGGGAGGCGATGCGCAGAAGAAAGGTTGCGGCTAGCGCGGCCCCTCTGGCAGAGCCGCCGCGAATCGTTCTCTCTTTGAGGTCTTTCATTGACTCGGTTGCGTTGAGACTTCGTCCCCCCGCCTTGTTTGTCGCCTACAACACCAGTTTTCGCGAATAGAAGGCCTCGGCGTACCCGCCGGGCGCGTTGCACTCCATGCCCCGCAAACGCATGATCCCGCGAAATGTTTCCGGCTGGAACCAGCGCTTGGAGTGCTGGGACTCGAAGCTGTCCATGATGTAACGGATCTTTCGCTCACACAGTTCGGACTCCAGCGGCAGAAACACGCTCGGCTGTCCCAGATCGCCGTCATACTTGGGGATCTCATATTCCAGGATGAGATGGTCGCGATACGTATTCCAAGTAAGTTCCGCGATCAGGCGGTGGTCCTGATGCGCGTCGTTGCGATGGTGAGTGAAGATAAGGTCGGGCGAGACCGCTTTCAATTCTTCAAAAGTCGCTTTCACCTCGGCGCCGGTAAACGGCATGAAGCCGTCCTGGAATTGTTTCAATACCGGTCCCTGGTCGATATTTTTCCCGGCGAAGAGCGTAGCCGCTCGCCTGGCCTCCGTGGCCCGCACGCCCAGCGCGCTGAAAACAACCCAATGGAACCCGCAATGCGGATATTGCTGAGCCAGGCGGAGAATGGCGCCCCCGCAACCAATTTCGATGTCGTCCGAGTGTGCGCCCAAACAAAGAATTTTGGGGCGGGCAGTCGGAGCGAATGGCAAATTTAGGGAATGCATTCCATCTCGCTCACCACGCTAGCATTCACTACGTCCTATTGCCGTTCGACTTCCAAACTTCCCAGGGGGCCGCGCCGCGCTCCCATAAGCTTTCCAATTGCTGCTTATCCTTGAAGGTATCCATGCTCGCCCAAAAGCCGTCATAGACGTAGCCGATTAGCTGTTTGTCCTTCACCAACCTTTGAAAAGGCTCGCTGATCAGTTCCTCTTTCTCCTTGATGTAGTCGAAGATCTTGTTCTTAAAGATGAAAAAGCCTCCGTTGATTCGTACCGTACCGTTGTTGATGGCATGAATCGAAGAGACCAGGCTATGGTCGCCTCCCTGCAGCGAGACCAGGTGATAGCTGAGGTTCGGCCGCACGCAAAGAAAACTCGCAACTTTTCCGTGCCGGTGAAAATGATCAAGCTGTTCGGTAAGCGGCAAGTCGGTCAGTCCGTCGCTGTAGTTCACAAGAAATTCTTCTTCGCCTTGCAGATACTTTTCAACCGCTTTCAATCTTTGCCCGAGATTGGAATCGATTCCCGTGTCTGCGAAGGTGATCCGCCAGTCGCTGATGTCGCTGTTGAAAAGCTCCAGCTTCTTCCCGCCACCCGACAAGATAAAGTCGTTTGACGTGCATTCGTCGTAGTTCAAGAAGTAGTTTTTAACGACTTCCGCGCGGTGGCCCAGGCACAAAATGAATTCCGTGTGGCCATAGTGGGCGTAGTACTTCATCAGGTGCCACAAGATCGGGCGGTAGCCGATGTTTACCATCGGCTTCGGGATGCTGTCAGAATAATCGCGGAGGCGCATTCCGAGCCCGCCACAGAACAAGACAACCTTCACCGCTCTCTCCTTTGGGACCGCAAACTTGCTTAATTGGCTAGAATTCTAAAATTCGGTGGCCTGAAACGTCGGAGCTAGTTTGGTCCGAGCCGCCTAAGCGATCGTCTGCCGTACAGATTCTGGTTCGCAAGACGCATTGTTCATCCGAGCCGCCCGCTCGACGACGTGACTCGGGCAGTCGGCGTCGAAGAAACCGCCCGTTCCACTGCACATAGCGTCTCGGCTTCCTTCAGGGAGTGCCTGGCAGCTACAGCCCCAGTCGAACTTATAACCGAGGCGGAAATTCCCGCGTCACTCGGCCCACTGGTTCTGCCGCTAACTGGAGCCGATACGCTCGCGTCTGCGGTGGGCTTACGCGATCGAGGGAAAAGACGCAGTCGCAATTTCCTGACCGCTTGCTGTGGATTCAGCATTTCTTCCAGAATCGCGATGACCGCTGCTTTGCACAACGCCAGCCGGGATAGCGGATAGCCCAACTCCGCGAGCCGGCCTTTGTGATAATTCCAGTATTCTTCGCCTTTGAAGCCGACAAAATAATCTACGGCCAAGTATCGATGATAGAACTTGAGAAGCCTTTCCAACTGTTGTTTAAACTCTCGTTCGTCCAGATAAAAAGGCCCGTAATGCAATAAGTCGTTCAGAACCGCCGACAGATAGCGCTCCAGGTGCTTTGATTCACTGGTCTGAGTAGCTTCATGGATCCTTTCGTATGACAGGACCTGGTACACGAATCCGAAGAAGTGGTTCCGCAAGTGTTCGAAACACGCGCTGGTGTCCGCGTGCGGCGAATCGTTGGGGTAAAAAGCTTCACTGCCTCTCACAAGATCGGCCCGATACATCAGCGAAGTAGGCGATCCAAATCCAAAGTCTTTGTCATTCCCCAGAAAAATCTGCCGGCAGATTTCCATTCCCGAAAATACGCTCTGCGGGTATTTGAAGCCCTGCCACCTTACTTCGTCTCCGCTTAGCTGATAGGATCCAACGATTCCCACGCTCGGATTCGATTCAGCAAACTCCACCATCTTCGCAAGGCATTCCGGCAGAAGGTAGTCGTCGCCCGAGACCACCTTGCAGTACTTGGCTGACGGAGATATGAGCCGGAACGCTATGTTGTGATTGTCGATAACTGGTACGAAGTCTTTGTTGTTGTGAACCCGAATACGGCTGTCTTTTTTCGCATAGCTCAGGGCAATTTCAAGCGTGCGATCTTCGCTGCGGTTGTTGACGATGATGTACTCGAAATTCCCATACGTCTGCGCCAGCACGCTTTCGATGCATTCCGCTAAATACGCTTCGCCGTTGTAAACAGGCGTAAGAACACTGACAAAAGGCTTATCGGGCAAGCTCATATTGTCACGACCTTTAGATCTCATTATTCAAAATCGGATGAAACAGTCCTCCATGCAATTTTCGGGCCATCCCGGAATCCGCTGTCAACCGCAGCTCGCTGGCGAATAAGGACATGAATTTGAAGCGCAAACCCGCCAGCGGGGCGCATAGAAGGCGAAAATACTGCGGGCGTCATGTAACCCAGCGATGACTAGCATAGCTGACTTTTAGGTGACAAAATACCGCTTTTGGGAACGTAAATTCGGGCTTTTTCCACAGTGCTTGCCCTCCCGGTCTCTAGCCGATCAAGACCTGCAGGCCGAAACGGAGAGCACGCGCTCCGCCGCTTGTTCGCCGCTGATGAAACTTTCGTCTGTCCACATATAGCCCCAGTCTCCGTAACGTCCGCAATACGCGATTCCCAGCTCGTCCAAGTAGCCGTGAACCGTTTTGAGCGCCTCCGCGCGCTCCAGGTCGAAGATGATATTTGCATAGCGAAGCTTCATGGCCTTTCGGCACAAGATCTTGTCGTCTTCTCTAAGCAGACCGCAGCGGCGCAGATCGGCAATCACCGGTTCGATCAAGTCCTCCGGCGAACCGGTGAAGGGTTTGTATTTCTCCGAAAAATAGACTTCGGCCTGGATGCTTCCCGTGCCTTCGGGTGCGTTGCTGGCCGACAGCATGTGCGGGAAGCCGAGGCGGGTGAAGCAGATGTCCTCATCGTAGAAATAGGTCATATGGGACTTGGAAAGGTCTTGGCGATTTACGCCAATATTCACCAGGACCACGGTCGAGCAGGCCAGGCGCCGGGCGGCGTCGATGACGTCAGAAGGCGCACCCTCGATCATCTGGATGAGATCCGGCAGCGGGACCGACGAGATCAGGGAATCGTAACAGGTTACCAGTCCATTCGAAAAAGTGAGTTCGCGCTTGCGCGGTTCGATCGTTTGTAGCTCGTGATTGAGTTTGAGATTTCCCATCGGCACAAACTTCTTTAAGTACGATTCGAACCCGCCGTTTCTTGGATAACGGAAATGGGTGATGTAGTGCACGTGCGGAGAGCTCGGTGAGATGGCGCCGCGCAACACCTCTTCGAGGCTCGGACGGTAGATCCGGGGACCAAGCCAATCGGTGCTCATGTTTTCGGCGGTTGTAAGGTGATACTTCCTGGTGTATTTCATGGGGAATTGCTCGGCGAAGGTCTTGCCGAAACTCGCATACAACCAGTCCCCATAGTTCTTTATAGGACGTTCGGGCGCTTGTCGTTCCTCGACGAAGTCGGAGATGACCTTAACGATCAGGTCATCTGGCATTCCGTGGAGGTGAAGCTGGACGGGATGCTTCGGCCAATAGCCGAGCCAATAGTTGTTCAAGCTGATTTGTATGGTTTCATACTGCTGGCCGACGCTGTCCGCAAAGAGTTCCTGAATACGCGGATCCTTGGTGAAAGAAATGTGCGGTCCCACGTCGAACAGAAATCCGCTTTCGAAACGGAAAGACGCCGTGTGGCCGCCATGGTAGGAATTCTTGTCGTACATCACGGGCGCGATGCCCTCGGCATGAAGGCGATGCGCAGCTCCGAACCCGGCCATTCCGGTTCCTAGGACCACCACGTTTGGGCTTGCCATGTAAGTGCTGTCTCCTTGTGTTCTTGCGCCTGTCCGACAGAGACGGCCGCGCGAGCTTAAACCGGCTCGGCGGATTCGACCTGTTTCGAATTCCGGCTGAGTGTCTCGTAACACTCGATTTGCGCCAGTGTGCAGTCGCGAAGATTGCGCTTCTGCTCAAACGCGCGATACCACTCGATGATCCAACCGAGAGCTTGCTCCAGGGGAAGAACCGGCTGCCAGTCAAGCTCGGCCTTGGCTTTGGAAGCATCCAACTTCAGAAAACGGGCTTCGCGCGGGTGGCTTCGGGAATCCTGCGCCCAGCAAGCACCGTCGCCCCAGGACCGCGCCAGTTCGTCGGCAATCCATCTGACCGGCTTGGCATCCGTATCGACGGGACCAAAATTCCATCCTGATGCGAATTGTGCGGGGACCTCGACCAGGCGTTCGGCCAGCTTTAGATAGCCCCGCAACGGTTCCAGCACGAACTGCCACGGGCGGATCGCCAACGGATTCCGAATCAGGCATGGTTTGTTGGCCAAGAAAGCCCGCATGAGGTCGGGGATCAGCTGGTCGCTCGTCCAGTCGCCGCCGCCGATTGCATTTCCTGCGCGCGCGCTGGCCAAACCTACGCCGTGTTTTTCAAAGGAAGCGGCGGAAAAGAATGACTGCTGGAACGCGCTGGTCACCAGCTCGGCGCAGCCCTTGGAATTGGAATACGGATCGCGCCCCCCCATGGGCTCGTTTTCTCGATAGCCCCAGACCCACTCGCGATTCACGTAGCATTTGTCGCTCGTCACATTGACGATGGCACATCGCTGGTTCAGCTGGCGAACGGATTCCAGCAGATTTACGGTTCCCATTACGTTCGAAGAATAGGTCTCGATCGGGTCCTCGTAACCCCTTCGAACCACCGACTGCGCGGCCATGTGAATGACCACCTGCGGGCTCGCGTCCGCGAGAGCGGATTTCAGACTCGGGAAATCGCGAATGTCTCCGCGCATCGAGTGCAGCCCGCGTCCGGCGTCGGCAAGTTCAAAAAGATTCGGCTGCGTAGGCGGGTCGAGGGCAAAACCTGTAACATCGGCCTCCAGCGCTTTGAGCCAAAGGGACAGCCAGCTTCCTTTGAAGCCGGTGTGTCCGGTGAGGAAAACGCGACGGCCCTTCCAAAATGCGCGGTTAAGCATGCAGGGTCCTGACCTGCTCTGGCAAAAAGCCTGAGCGATGGCCGCCTGGCCCCTTAGAAAGCCCGACGGCAAACGCAACCGAGACGAAATTTACGTGCACGAAATCCTTCCTGCGGGTTCGGGCTCCCTTCTAAATCCTTCTGCATCGCGCGATCGGAGCGGCCACCGCGCGCACTGTTCGCGCCAGAGTTCCTCGGCCGGGCCGGGGTCCGGCAACGTAACGTCATCGAACCTAAGAACGCTGTCCTTCAAAACATCGCGACGCATGACGCAACCGTCGGAAAGCGCGATGGGCAAAGCGGACATCCCGCGGGCGGTCGCGGCATTCTCGACTAGACCGTAAGAACAGAAGCCGCCAATGCCATCCAGGCGTTCGCCCGCTTTCAGATCACGCTTGGCGACGGTCACAACCTCACATACCGGACCGGCTATAGGCGCTACGGTGGCATCGCGAAGAACCACGGCGCGACCGATTGTCGACGCCAGTTGAATGTGCGGCAGATGAAAGGGAGTGTAGAAGACGTAAAAGGGACCGTCGCCGAGCTTGTAGTAGGCCAGCTGGGCTCTCTTGAGCGACGACTCCTCGTGAATGATCACGAAGGCGCCCGTATAAGGAGCCGCACCCAAAGCATAGTCGACCAGCCCGGCTTCGAGCATCTGGTCCGGCGGCAATAGACTGGCCATTTCGCGTACTTCCTTGCAGGCGGGACCATACATGCCGCGGCGGCCGACCCGGAATCCGGTGGCGTTGGCCAGCACCGTCGCTTCCATGGAAAGCTTGGTTGAGTCGGCAAAGGAGGTGACTTTCTTCACATCCTGATCGTTTCTTTCCGCGAATGCACGCTGCGTATCGGGGTTGCGGTAGTAGTCGACCATGCCTTTCAAGTTGCCCGCGGCGACCGTACGGAGTCCCAACGACCGGAGATAGCGCAGAAGAGTCATCGCGACGCCCGGTTCATCCCCATCGGTGTGCGTGAGAACAACTCCGGCCTGATCCGCCTTCGCTTTCAGAATCGGGCCGATGAAGGAGTCCAATTCGGCGTTGACCAGGACGACGTGTTTTCCATGGCGAAATGAATCGAGAACCACCTCGAGACCCGCCTGGACCGTACCGGTAACTTCCACCACGATGTCAATCGCGTCGCAGGAGGTCAGCACGGAAGCATCGTCGGTCAATACCGGGACGCCCTCGGATATCTTCGCCGTGGCCTCTCGAGAAGACGACACGCGGCTCCAGCCCATCATTCCGGCCTCGCGGAACGCCCGCTCGCCGTTCGCCGGCGTTCGATTGGCGATAGCAACCAGCCGCATGCCTGGCACCGGTGTGCCAAGCTGCAAGGCAATGGCGCGGCCCGTTGCCCCGGCGCCGTTCATGCCGACGCGGATCGGGCGAGCTGTGGATTCACGCTCTCGAAGTGTCATATCGACGTTCATCGGTGAATCTCCTACCGCTTGCTCAGGGCCCAATGGCGATCCTGCTCGGAAACCACGGTCGCAGCCAGCGGCCAGCGGATGCCGAAGGCTGGATCGTCGAATCGAACTCCGGATGCCGAAGCCGGGGTATAGGCGCAAGAAGTCATGTAGTACATTTCCGTGTTGTCCTCTAACGTCTGGTAACCATGCGCGCAGCGTTCCGGAACGTACACCATTCGACCGTTCTCGGGGCTCAGCTCTACGCCAAACCACTGACCGTGGGAAGGCGATTCGGGTCTTAAATCGAGGATGACGTCGTACATCCTACCCCTCGTGCAGCGAACCAGCTTGGCCTCGAGGGCGGGCGCGTTTTGAAAGTGCATGCCCCGCGTCGTCCCCTTTTTGGTGCTCAAGCCCATGTTGGATTGCACCGGCTGAAAATCGATCCCGTGCTCGGCAAACTCCCTTGCGCACCAAACCCGCATGAAGCGTCCCCGATCATCTTGGTGCGGACTGGGGTCAATGACCCGCGCGCCGGCGACGCTGGCTTCGCGGAAGAGCACGTCTATTGCCCCACCGTCAGTAACTTCGCTTCTTCCACCTCGGCGCCGGCACCTTGCGCTTTCGCCGCCACTCGCTCGAGCCAAATCTCTCGCCAATACGGATACATGCTTTTGGGACAGAGCATCCGGCAGGGACTGTAGCGAGCTTGGCATACAACGCCGTCCAAGATGATGCAGGGACTCTTCATCTCGATCATTTTGCCGGTCTTCTCGTCGATCAACCGGTTGACCTGCTTTGCAACGCGGTAGGTACCGCCACAATAGGGCACCAGTTCTGCGTCCCAGTACATGCCTCGATTTCGATTGACTGCGTCCACCGTTTTCAAAATCTCTTCGTGGGGCTTTACTCGAACCAGTTCTCCCGGCTGCAGGTTCAAGCTATGTGACGGCGTGGGCTGGCCTTCGGGGATTCGCCCCGGCGTGCGAGGATAGAGAGTGCCTCCCCAGAACCAATGGAACTTGTTATAAAACCATCGCATGGCAGGTCCCAGTCCAATACCCGCCTGGGCCAAGTGGTAATAACAGGAATAGACGAAGCCGCTCAACAGGCGCTCCAGTCCGACGTTCCCCGACGCGTAGTCTTCTACGTATTGGCGAAGATCCCACCAGGCAAGAGGTTTGGTCGCACCCCGCACGTGCGTGGCCTGGCAAACGTAGGTCGGCGAACCGTCCGGACCGGGAACTTTTACCTTGGCGGAGACGGTATTTTCCGTGCATCCGGCTCCCGGCACGGCGCTTCCGAGTGCCGGATTGGCGGCCAAACGGACAAGGTTTTCGGAGCCGGGATGAGCGGGCTTCAGCCACAGCACCTTCCAATAGAGTAGACATCCGGCCTGGCAGTCATCATGCGCTCGTCCGTCGCAGCGGGTAGCGAGATGAACGGTATCGCCGAGGCGCCGAGTTCGGTAGGGATAAGGCGTTGAATAGTCGCAGGTCTTGTGTGCCCTTTTGTAGACTTGAAATCTTTGCCCGCAGTACTGAAACATTTCGGGCATAAAAATCATGCCGTCTAGCCTGCCTTCGGAGTCGAGGGTCCCGAGGATCTCCTCCTTGCTACGAACCTCCACCCAGTCGCCGACGCTCAATTTCCGTTCTGACATTAGTTCTTCCTAAGCGCGAAACAACCGCTGGCGGCTTTGCCCGCACAGGGCGCGGCACCGGGCGGAAGTGAGACCGATGAGGAGGGAATCGACGGAGACAAGCGGCGTTCTTCTGTGCCCTGGGCCCTTATGCGGCGCAGCTTTGCCCCTCCAGCTAGGCTACCGCCACAAAAGTCACAGGTTACCTCGAGACAAACAGCAATCGGTCTGCCAGGGTGGCGATGGAGTTCGCTCGCCTCTCTACAGACTTTCCTGTACTCCGATGATAAAGAAAGGGTTACGGCCGGGGTGAAAACGGCAGCTTCCGTGCTCTCGACGGCCTGGAACTACCTCCCTCGGCGGGAAAGGGATTGTCACCAAAAGTGAAGAAGTTTTCATAAGTGTAATGACTTTAGGACTAGTACTTTTGCACCGACCGCAACGCCTAGGCCAGACGAGCGCTTTCAGGACGCCGTGTGGGACAGCTTTCTCTTGAGGATGTAGGGGAGCAGGGCAAACTCAGCAACCGAAGGCAAAGGGTCCCGCCAGGAGAATACGGACTCCACTTCGGTTCTTTGGATCGACTGAATGTAAGAACCGAGCGACAAGTAGCCTCTGGCCATGGCCGAGAACGAAGTGGGGACATCCGTTAACAGCCGCAGCCAACCCACGCCCGCCCGACCGCGGCTCCGTTCAGCCTGTTGACCTAGCTGGTCTGCGAACAAGAGATAGGGAAAATCCACGCCGGCGACCTGGCCAAGCCCGTGAAAACCCCAAACCCGCGCATTTACGTCCAACAATTTGTACTGGCCGTCTCTGGCATCCTGCTTGAATTCAACCTCAACCAGTCCGTAGAAATTAATGGCGCGCAGAAACCGTTGCGACAGTTCTTCGATCTCCGGCAGATCGGCGGTCTCCACATAGGTTGCCGCGCGGCCGAATTCGCGCGGATGCTGGCGCAGCCGTCTAGCGGTCAGAATGCTGTGCGCGGAACCGTCCCGGAAAAAGGCGCAATAGGAGAGCTGGCAGTTGCCATCTCCGGGAATGATCTCCTGGATCATGATTTCACTCATCCGGATGTTGTGAGCCGCGGCGTCAAAAAGCGCATTTAGCTGTTCCGGAGTGTCCGCTCTCCACGCCTTCGCGCCCGTTGCGTAGAAGAAGTTTTCCTTGATCGCGGGCTTGATGGCCAGCGGCAACCTCGGGTAAAGCGATGAAAGTTCCTCTTTCGAACCGATGTTCCAGGTCCGGGGCGAGGGAATTCCAATTCGCTCGGCAAGCTTGTAGGTGTTGTATTTGTCCCAGACATGGCGCGTACTCTCCCATTCGGGAGTCGTAACGCGAAAGAACTCGGCCAATCGCTCGCGATGGCGGGAGAAAGCCATCACCGTTTCGTCTCGTGTCGGAAATAACACCCAATCTTTCAAGCCATAGCGATGCCCAATCTCTAGGACGGAGTCCACGGTTCTTTGCGGGTCGCGTAGATCGTCCACGCGTACTACACGGGTTGTGTATCTCGAGAACTTCGAAATGGAATGTTGATCGTCTATGACGAAGACCGGAATACCTCGCGGGCCCAGGCTGCGGGCAATGGCCAGGCCGGGATGGTCTCCTCCGATAACTAGGGCGCCGACGTTTTCCTTCGCTTGGGCTGGCGGTATCTGGGATGGCATCGGTTTGCTGGGTTTCTCCATCGCTTACAAACTCGCTCGACGTTTAACGATCAGGCGATCGGTCGCGACGAAAGTGGGACGCCAGTTCCTTCGAGGTGAATTCGGTGCCGGCCACAAAGTAGAGCAAGGGGCCAAAAGTGCGGGCAGCCGTTGCCCCGATGAAGTGAAGCCCGGGAACGGAGCTGGCAAAGCCGGATTTCAAGATGGGGTATCCGTCCTCGAGGTCCAGGCCGCCGACAAGCTCGGGAGACAAAAATTTGTAGCGAGCGACATCCACGGAGTACCCCGTACCTAACAGAACGTGGTCGACCACGCGGCGACTTCCGTCGTCCAGCTTCAACTCC
>Ga0306922_10003657_pt1 | contig 14421 bp, 14 predicted proteins | sample sta12Cox44000082_FD_203758 | JGI IMG/M metagenome (GOLD analysis project Ga0306922, IMG submission 203758) | Lab enrichment of tropical soil microbial communities from Luquillo Experimental Forest, Puerto Rico - statoxic.12C.oxic.44.000.082 (v2)... | ecosystem: Environmental > Terrestrial >... | reverse complement strand
AGCACCAGGAAGACAATGGTTACCGCCTTGAGCAGATTAAGCGCGAAGCCCCGAGTGGCTTCGCTGACGGTCGTTGGTTGAAAGTTTACGTAGTGAATCTCGATCCCAACTGGCTGATTTGCTTTCATCTCCTCAAGTTTTTTCTCAACTGCTTCGCCTATCCTCACCACGTTGCCGCCGGGTGCCACGGAGATTCCCAGACCGATGGCCTGCTGGCCATCCCAGCGGAATATCCGGCTTGGCGGATCTTCATAGGCTTGCCGGATCGTGGCGACATCACGAAGCAAGAACTGGCGGCCGTGGCTGTCCGAGCCTATTACCATGTCGAGCATGTCCTCGGGCGAGCGAAAAACGCCTGTCGGATCAATAGGGATATATCGACTCTCTATCCTCACGCGCCCGCCATCGGCTGCGGTATTTCTTGCTTGAAGCTGGGCATAGATCTGGTCTTCACTGATACCTAGTTTTGCCAGGCGCACCCGCGACATCTCAAGAAAGACAACATCCCGTGGTTCAGTAAAGAGCTCAACTTTGGCGACGTTAGGAACCAGTTGCAACTCGCGTCGTACGGCATCTGTGTAGCGGCGAAGCTCGGGTAGCGTGAAACCTTCACCGGTAAGCGCGAGAAAAATGCCGTATACATCACCGAAATCATCGACAACCTGCGATGTGCCGCGCACTGAAAGAGGCAATCGAGGCTGCACATCGTTGACTTTGCGGCGAAGCTCGTCCCACACCTGTGGGATCCTGTCCTTATGATATTTGTCCTTGATATAAACCATGACGAGCGAGCGGCCGCGTATGGACTGCGATTCGACGCGGTCCACCTGCCCCATCTGCTGACATGCGTCTTCAATAGGGTTTGTAACCTCTTTGACTACATCCTCAGGACTCGCTCCCGGGTACAGTGTAACGATCACGGCCTGTTTGATGGTGAATTCAGGGTCTTCCAGACGTCCTAGATCTGTATATGCATAAATTCCACCGACGATGACGATAAATATCAGGGACAGGACGATCCTGGGGCGTTGCACGGAGAATACGCCTGGGTTCATCACTGCCCCCCTCCAAGTGCCTCACCCAGATCGCAAACCTTCATCCCTTCATGCAGGAAGGTCGTACCGGCCACAACGATGCGATCTCCTGATGCAGGCCGCTGAGTATTTCGATCTGGTCGGCGGTCGGAGCGCCAAGCGTCACCATTCGATGATGAACAGTCTGATCGGCTCCCAGGAGCCATACCACCTGCTCTCCCGTGCTCAGCTTGGAAACTGCGGAGATTGGTACGACTGGACGATTCTCCAGCCCACGGTTTCCCCGGGTAGTAATCGTTACGTTGGCCGTCATACCTGGAAGTGCTGTTACTCCCGCTGGGGCTTTCATGGAGAAGCGAACCTGGAATACTTGCGTTCGCGGGTCCGCAATTTGCGCTATCTCCTTAATGCGTACTGGGAATTGCCGGCTCGGCACTGTACTAAGCTCCGCAACACTTTTCTCAATAGCAGATGCACGAAGGCCCGAGCCCACGAAGCCCTCCGGGACGTCCACTACGATGTCAATATCGTTCACGTTCTGAAATCGGATAACAGGACTGTTAGGAAAGATGTTCTGTCCCACCTCGGCAAGGCGCTGGGCAACAACTCCATCGTATGGAGCGCGCAAGGAGCTGTCGCCCAGCAGAAGCTTCGCTTCAGCCAATTGGCCTTCGATTCCACGAATCGCGGCCTGCTGAGCGGTGTAATCCTCCTGGGCCGCGCGGTAGGCTGCTTGAGCCGACTCGTAATCAGAACGCGACACTGCGGTGGATTCGACGAGACGTCCGAAGCGTTCTGATTCTGTTTTGCTATTCGTGAGCCTCGATTCAGCTGCTCTTAATCCTGCTCGTGCCTGCTCGAGTGAGGCCTGCATGGTGTGAACCCGGGCTTGGAATTCATCATTTCGGAGCTGAGCGATTACTTTGCGCTTGGATACTCGCTCCCCTTCACGGAAAGGCAGGCTGACAAGCACACCAGAGACCTGGAAGCCAAGGTCGGCCATTTTCGACGCTTGAACTATCCCAGGGAAGGAACGCACAAGCCGTCTATCCGCCGCTGCTACTACTATCGTTTTCACAGGGCGAACCTCTCCGGAGGGAGCCTCCGGCTGCGAGGAGCATCCTGCGATAAGACAGACGCTATATAAAGGAATCCACAGCTCGAGTTTAGGTCGCTTAACAGACATTGGCCCTCCGTTTGGCCTGGCGATCTGCCAAATCAGGGCCCACTCGCCACGTACTTTCGCCAGTCCGTGTAAGAGAAACCGCCGAAAGTACCAGTTTCATAGAGCCCTCCTGCAACTGAAACTAATCGACGGCGGAGGCGCGTTTGAGAAAGAAAGGAACCACAGGGCTGGTATCAGGTCGCGAATCTATTGCAACCCTCATGCTGAAAAGCGCGCCGCACGAAGGCGGAAGGCTCCATTTGCAGAAGGTGGGCGAAGGTCTTAGCTGGGCGGAACAGCGAACTACTGACATCGCGCGGGGACACATTCTAACACCGTCCTTACGACTACGGTTAAGGAATTGTGCTGTTGACAGTCAACTCCCGATTAGAGTCGTCACTTGAGACCCTCGTTGGAAAGACTCTGATAGGCAGCGACGAGCCGGGCCACGGTTATGGCGAGGTAGAGCACACCACTGACTCCCTCCAATGCCGCAAGGCCGCGTGCCGTAGGGGTGGCGGGGAGCACATCACCGTAGCCTACCGTTGTGAGCGTAATCAGGCTGAAGTAAAGTAACGTCGCGCGGCTCACGCTCGTCGCTTGCGGTGCCATGAGGACAAATGACCCCGCGTGAATAGTCTCGATCAGGCTGTAGACTGAGAACCAGAATAGCCCCAAGATGAGGTAGAGACTCACCGAGGCATAGAGCCGCCCGCTGGTAATGACGCCCGGGCGGCCTAGATACGCGAACAGCGCGACCGACATAAAGCCAAAGAAGGCGGTTGAGAGGACATGGCTCCCTATGATGAGCGGTCGCATTGTAGGGTAAAAATGAGCGCCGAGGCGAACTAGGATGACGCAAGCAACGAGAGGCCCCGCAACCCTTCGAAGGCCCTGCTGATCGGAAAGCTCGAAGGCAGCCGCGATGAGGATCACAGAGAACAAGACCAGCACTACTGGTTCACCGATTCGGCCATACTCGTCCAGCGGATGGACCAGCACGAGAAAGAACACCAAAGACAGGAGCAAGAACAGCGAGTGACGGTCTTGAGTTGAAGCCTTCATCGGTTCTTAGTTCGGAAAGAACCGACATCATAGCGGATTTCGACGCACGTTTTTCCGCGTTCTCCTGTCGTTCGCCAACCCCCTCCCCGAACCCCTTTGCAATCAGCACCATTCCCAAACTAGCGCGGGCCACCCCTTCGGGGTGGTTGTATGAGTCTGAAACTTGAGCGGTCTCCTCCGCGAGCCAACAGTCCAACTGCAGGGCGCTTTCGGTTTGCAGTTGACAATCCGCGTCCCAGAGCTTTTAATCCGGGTTGATCACCCGCCGCCCGGGGTTACGCGCACAACCCAACCAAGTCCGTTCAGTGGAACGGTGTCCGTATTTCCTAGGCCGAATTTGGGATAGCCTAGAGGCTCGTCGGGGGCTGGACGCTCGCCGTGATGCGAAAACCCGACGCCTCCCTCCAAAACCCGAGGTTCCACAATGGTGAAGGAAGAAAAAACCGGCTGGAAAAAGAGAATTGTCGACGAATTGCGGAAACTCTCGATAACGGTCATCTACATCTGGGTCTTATTGAGTGTCTTTGCCCTTTTTCGTGAAATCATTCTTGCTAACTACCACATCAACTACTCCGCAAAGTTGGGTTTTGCCCTGATCAACGCTCTGATCCTCGCGAAATTCATGTGGTTGGGAGAAATATTGCATGCCGGAAAGAGGGCAGCAGGCACAACCCTATTGTATTCGACGCTTTGGAACTCTGCCCTTTTTGCTGTCATTTTAATGGTCTGTCATCTTCTGGAGGAAACCTTGCTCAAGTTGTGGCACGGACAATCCATCGTGGAGAGTTTTTCCGAAACTCTCGCAGACCCACGCGGTATATTTGCGCTCGCACTGGTTATGTTTGTGGTGTTAATCCCCTTCTTTTTTGCTAAAGGGCTGATTGAAATTTTGGGAGAAGAAGAAATAAAAAGACTCCTGCTGAAAAGTCGCCCGAAGGACAGGCCACTGCCGGCAAAGAATTAGCTAAGGCGTTTTTTTTTGGCCTGCTTGTATTCGGCTTTCACATCATCGAGGAAGTGGTTAAACGCAGTCTGCATGGAGAGAATATGGCCGGAGCATTCCACATATTCACATCGATGATCTTCTCGGCCGAGCCCTCGTGATGTTTTGTACTTTCCTTCCTTTCCAGGGATGTCCGTCGAGTAGTGGGGGAGGACAAATTCCAGGATCTCTTTTTCTGCTCAGGAGCAATTGCCGAATCTCATTTCTCTAGCGGACAGGCGAACGATTACTGGGGCCCAACACCTGAACGCGGGGAAGTCAGGAGCTAATGCCACCACCGTGCCTCAAAATACCAGTCAGATCAAAAATGAAATTCTCCTTTGCTGCTGAAAACCCCGGGAGTGGCAATGGTGGGTCGACCTTGATTTTTATGGAATTTGCGCCTTCGCAACCGGCTTCCGTCCGAGGTTCTCTTAACCCATTAACGGTAAGCAACACAAATCGGCTGCGCTTACGAACTCTGCCAGTAAGCCGAGCCTAGTCGTTGAGCGCGGGATGCGGAGGAGGGGTGAAAAAAACCGCCAGCAAATCAGGCCGGATTCTTTGGAGGGCTTGGGTTCGATTTGGGGTCGGAGATGGGCCAGAGTTTGGACATGATCCAGCTTACGGCGACGCCGACGACGCAGCCGAGCAATACTTCGGCGACGCGGCGAGCGCCGAGCTCCACTCCGGAGAGCTTGGCATGCCGTTCCAAACCGGAAGCGATGACAATGGCGGCGGTGATCGGCGCCTGGCGGAACATAACCTGCACGCGCACGACGTAGGCGGAGATGAACGCCGCGGCCGAGAGGGCGATTGGCAGTTTCCATTCGTTGGGGCCGCCAATAACGAGCACAAGCATGCCGACAGCGCAGCCGAGCAGCGAATTAACCATGCGGCCGTGAAACGTTTTCATGGCCGTCTTCACCACCGGATCGCTCGCGGCAATCATGGAGCTGATGGCCCAGATGGGATTGAGGCCAGCGAATTTGCGGACGATGATCCAAAGCACAGTGGTCGCGACAAAAATGTTTGCAGAGAAATGCAGGCCCGCCCAGTCGCCCCGAAAAAAGCGATCCAGACGGGCCTTCACCTTCGAGAACAGTGAAGTATGAAGTGCGGGGGTGGCGACCCCGAAGGGCGAGTCCGACATGGGAACCTGTTCGGGCAAATTCACTCGTGAGCGTTTGGTGGATTGCCCTTCAAGCGATAGACCGCGCCGGTCTTGGTGGTACCGAGGGCGAGCCACTCCTGGGCAGCATATTGCAGGTTGATGAAGAACTGCTCGCAGCGACGGCGGGCGATGCGGTGAAGGTCATCGCGCTTGTCGACTTTGATCTGGTAGGCGAACTCGCCAACCAGTTGCTTCTGGTCGCCGCGACTGCGCCAGACGGCGACGTTGGCTTTGGCCTCGATGCCTTTGCCGAAGTCGAGCATGGCAATGTCTTTCAGGACTTCCTCGACGGCGGTGGTGTTGACCAGAGCGATGCTTTCGGTTCGGGGGAGCTTGAGCAGTTTCAGGGCCGGGAGCACCCGCAGGAGGGTGACCGCGGAGGAGCGGTTGGGTTCGTGGACGGCGCTCTGCGGAAATTCGACGTTGTGGGAGAAAAGGAGGCGGTAGCCACCGACTTGGTCCTTGAGCGGGAGTGCCTCTGCTTTGAATTTGATTTTGTAGTCGCCAAAGATTTTGGGGCGCACATCCACTTCTGCCGCTTTCTGCATGTCGGGATGGCGGTACTTGAAGACAATTTCGGGATCGCTCACAGCGAAGCCGTTTTCGTAGTTGACGCGGCGGCGGAGGATGAAGGCATGGTTGTAAAGCTTGAAGTCGGCGGTGTCGAGAAAGAGGACTTCGCGAATCTGGGGCCGGGCATCTTTAAAGGACTTGCGGGAGTAGCCGACGTCGGCGGCTTCGGCGGCGCGCTTCACGATTTTGCCGAAATCGTCGAAGTTGGACTCGGCGGTGAAGCGGTCCCCTTTGAGGATGAGCTTGCACTCTAGGTATTTGACCTCGTCGAGAGGATTGCCGTCGCGGTATTTGCGTTTTTTCAGATCGGGGACGTTCGGGGTGTGACCGTTTTCGGATTCTTTCGATTTCTTTGTCATGTGTACCTGCCGTGGGGGGCGGCGAGGCCCTGGATAAGGCAAGTCTAGCACTGAAAGAGAAGCAAATGAATAGGTGCCAGAATTCAATCCCTGCCGGAGATTAGGGTAGGTTTCTCCCTATGGAACATTGCAGGTCGAAGCCCGAGCGGAGTGGGAAACCCGGAGGCGACGTATTCTGGAAGCTGCGAACCGGTGAGACTCAATATATTCTCGACGGGGGCACGAGTGCCGTCTCGGAGTCAGGATCATCAGCTCACAGCCCGGTCGTATCGATGATGCAGTCCACCGATTCAATCGTCAGAAATAACACCCCCGGCGTTTGCGGAACAAATCCTCCCGCCGGAGTTCCCTTCCCTAGAGTCCGAGATGCGTGCGGTCCTGGTGCTGATAGCGAACATGGTCGAAGCCGTCCCAGAAGGGGAAGCTATTTGATGCGCCAACATTGCGAGCGCGAGGTAAGCTGGCGGCTGGTGAAGAAGCTCTAAGATTTGGTCGGGCGAGTTGGGCAATTCGCGGCCTTTTCAAGAAGCTAACTGATTGCGGCGACGCGTCTTAGCTTCAGTGATTCCTCGTTCGCAATGAGGAGGTCGTGGGTTCGAATCCCATCTCGTCCATCAAATCTCAGAAAAAACAAAACGGCGTCGGGTCGCTCCAGATGCCTTACAGCATATTTGAAAAGCAGGCGATCCTCGTTTTGGCCATGCAACGAGCATCTCGAGCGCCTCGTTGGGGACTCGAACCTGCCCGCACGTTCAGGTTCCAAACTACGCAAATGCAACCTATTTCTCAGTCGCTTTGGGTCGCAGCTTGAATCTACAGTAAAGATCTTATTTGTCTTCAGTATTCGACCGATCATGTCATTTTGTGAAGTAATGGAGGAACTATGGGAACTATGTGGTCTAAGCAGCAGACTGCGACTGAAAACTCAGCAATTTCTCCGTCCCGCTTTTCCGCGCGACTGGGTTCTAGCCTGCAGATCAAAGGAGAGATCACCGGCTCTGAAGACTTGCAAATCGACGGCATCGTGCAAGGTCCGATTTCCCTCGACGGTCATGACCTTATCGTTGGCTCCGCAGCGCAACTCCATTCGGAAATTCATGCCGGCGAAGTGGTTGTCTGTGGCAAGCTCGTCGGCAATGTCCATGCTCGGGGTCGCGTCGAAATTACGAAAGACGGCTCTATCACCGGCGACCTTAGCTGCGCTCGAATCAGCATCGAAGACGGCGCTCACTTCAAGGGCCGTATCGAAATCGATCCCGCGAAATCCAAAGTCGCAGCCGATTAGCTCGTTTTAGCCCTGTTGGACTTGTGTTCGGTGAGGTTCAACCGGGTAAGGATGTCCCGATTCAAATCGCGAACGGCTTTGCTTGGGGTCAAGGGAAGACGCTGCGCTAATCCGGCTAGCTACTTTCCGTCGCAAATATAGCGCATTGTAGTGCGTGTTTGTGCACTTTGCGGCGATTCGGTGCTGTTGAAATGCAGCTTTTCGCGTTCATGCTGCGTCTGAAGAAAACAAGGAGGCAGCGTGATCAAACTGCGGCATCAGCAACCGAGTTTGTGGCACAAGGGGCTAGCGAAAGACATCGAGGATTTGTGGGAACCGTGGATGAGAGAAGTGGACCAACTGCTGGAAGACGCAGCTTTGGTGGAAGAGGTTTACCAAGCACAGGGAAAGCGCCATCCCAAGAGTCAGGCACGCGGGCGAACCCAGACACCGGCGGAAGTCGCTCTGCGGCTATTGATCCTGAAACATGTGCGGAACTGGAGCTACGACACATTGGAACGAGAAGTGCGCGCCAACTTGGTGTATCGCGCGTTCACGCGCATCGGGGACGAGAAAGTACCGGATGCGAAGACACTGGCACGACTGGGACAAGCCATCGGGCCGGAAGTGATTGGGAAGCTGCATGGACGATTGATGGAATTGGCGCGAGAGCGAGGCGTGGTGCAAGGGCGGAAGATGCGGGTGGACACCACGGTAGTGGAGACGAATATCCACTACCCGACGGATAGCAGTTTGTTGGGTGATGGTGCGCGCGTGCTTACGCGGACGATGAAGAAGGTCGAGAAGGCAACCGGGGGACTGAAGAAGCGCATTCGTGACCGGATGCGTAGTGTGAACAAGAAGGTGATGGCCATCGCCCTGGCAGGGCGGCTGAAAGGACCGGAGGGCGAGGAACGGCGCGTGGAGCGCTATCGGGAACTGCTGAGTTTAACGCGGAAGATTTTGCATCAAGCGGAGGGAGTATTGGAGGAAACCCAGAGACTTTCTCGTCGTCGGCAAGCGCGGCTGAAGCCGCTCCGGGAGATCTTGGAAACGATGACCGGGCGTGTGCGACAGGTGCTACGACAAACCAAAGCGCGGGTGTTTCAAGGGATCACGCAGTATCCCAATAAGATCCTGAGTGTTTTCGAGCCGCACACGGAAATCATTCGTAAGGGCAAGACGAGCAAACCCAATGAGTTCGGCAACGTGGTTAAAGTGCAGGAGGCCGAGAACCAGATCATCACGCACTATGAAGTGTTCGCCGAGCGTCCCGAGGATTCCCGATTGCTGGTTCTCGCGGTCGAACAACACCAGCGTCAGTTCGGACGACCACCACGAATGGTGGCTGCCGACGCGGGCTTTTACAGTCAAAAGAATGAAAGAACCATCCAGGCAATGGGAGTGAGGCGCGTCGCGGTGCCAAGTCGCAGCACGAAGAGTAGCGAGCGAAGAAGACTGCAAAGAACGCGTTGGTTCCGGTTGGGACAGCGCTGGCGGACGGGATGCGAAGGCCGCATCAGCGTATTGAAGCGACGCCATGGATTGAATCGATGTCGTTATCGAGGTTTCGAAGGGATGCAGCGATGGGTCGGTCTTGGAGTTATCGCGGACAACATCATTCAGATGGGCCGCTGTCTCGCTGCGCGAGCATAGAGTTGCGCCCTTCCCGCCTCGCAGTGCAAAGGCGAGGTGGGCAGGAATCGAACACTCAAACAGGAGCAGTTGATCTATCGAGGTCGATTGGCTTGATCAAAATCGATCATTTTGCGACGGAAAGTAGCTAGGTCCCCGTAGGTCGGTTTGGCCACTTCTCAGGAAAGCGAACTCACCCTGCTCGCCGATCGCGGCACCTTCATGCCGTCTCAAATGGAGACCTGCGGAAAGCGGCTTCGCTCTCCGCAGACGGTCACAGGTTCATCCGCAAGAAGGAATCCGCGCAAAGCTCTTGCTACTTAGCGGAGACGACGAATTGCGCCGCATCCTCGCCGCACATGCCGTAGAGCGTACCGGCTGTGCATGCGCCTACCGAATAGGTGTAGCAGCCGGGCTTCTTCGCCACAACAGACACCGGCCGGTCTGCGCCGCCCGTAATCGCAGCTCCAGAGTCAAACGGAGACGAGGCGCCGAAGTCCAAGACGAATCCGGTATCTTTCGAGGTGCTCTTGAACGTGATAGTGGTACCCGCCTTCACACAGAATGGGGCATTGGACTTAGCATTCGGGATATTGGGCGTAGCTGATGCGGAGTCGCCTCCTGTTCGTTTGATGTCTACCTCGCACGCGGACGCGGTCGAACCGCAGGTGTTCGGGGCGCTACAGATGCTGCTTGGCGTTGCCGCTGAACACACGTCGTTTTTAGGCTTCTTTTTTTCCTTCCCGCCTAGGTAGCCGGTCATCACTACGGGAACGATCAGAAGGCAAAAGAGAACTGGGAGAAGCTGTTTAGTCCTCATCGAGCACCTCGCTCCTGCTGCGTCTGAGAATCTGACCCGAGAGCCACGCGGGTTAGTTAACACCCGGCGTGCCTTTCCAATCGAGAACGTCGACCAGCTTCCACGGGTTTTGGTTCAGTTGGACCTGGAGCTGCCCTTCCTTGTCGATCGCTAGCTGGGCCAAGGGAAACAACACACCGGTGCTCTTTTTCTTGTCCTGGTCGTTAAGGTCAAACTCACCGGCCGTCAGGTTGAAGGCTGTTGATTGAGTGTCGTAGTAGACTTCACCAAAACGCAGCAGCCGGTTCGTTACAAAGAGGAGCTTCCGGCCCGTCGAGGTAGGAATCATGCGGATGAACGCTACATCGTACCCGAGCGTGCCGGTGATCGAGCAATGGCCCACGGCCTTCATCCGGCTTAGCGCATTCACGAGGCCCTGGTTTTGTCCCTTCTCGAACGCCTGAATGAGAACCTGGCGGTCCTCGGGGGTGGAGTACTGATAGATTTCCAGGCTCACGTTAATTACAGAACCAAGCTGCGTTCCGGTACCCATAGCCGATGCTTCGATGGTCTCGTTCTTAACTTTTTTCTCTTGGGAGAAGAACGGGAGTGCACCCAGGCTTATGAGGCCGACGATCAGTCCCACACGCATTGCGGACTTGGCTGTCTTAGCAGAAGTCAATTTCATGGCAGGCATATTCCCTCCCTACGATCAAGGCTTGGTTACCTCAGGCGATCCGGTAGGAGAGTCGAGGCAAGTCCTTGATGAACAGGCTAACTGTTACGGATTTTCGATAGTTCTGGTCGCTGCGCAACTGTCGCTTGCGACAGGTGCAGCTGAATACCCAGGATGCTTCCCAGGCCGGGCAGACTGGTTAGCTGATCACCACGGAGAACCTTGCGGAGGTTGCGCGGGTACACGAAGTTGCCACAAACAAAACCGAGTGACGTGACAGAGACTAAAGGCCGCCCAGCTCTTCTGCATGCCTCTTTTTGAACAGGTCGGCTGCCTCTTCGAATGAATGGACTCCATCCACCAGTTCTTCGATTTCATCAAACGAGGCGAGCATGCACTGGTCAATCTCAACCCACGTTTTGTCCTGGTGCCGATATACACGCGCATGATGCCCGTGTTTGTTCATGCTGTTTATGGCGGCCACAACTTTTACACTCACGCATCGCTCCCGTACAGATAAATTCCGTTGCTGGCGGGCCCGTAGCGCAAAAATACATTGTGCAACCGAAACCGAGGACTCTGGTTAACTAATAGTTTCTACCACCGCGGCCGGAACGCCCGCCAGAAAATCCGCGTCCGTTACCGGAACGATACCCACCGCCACGGGGTTCTTGCGGACGCGCTTCGTTGACCTGGAGCGCGCGGCCTTCGACATTCATGCCGTTGAATTCTCCAATTGCCCTTTTCGCATCATCTTCCGGCCCGAGTTCCACGAATCCGTAACCGCGCGAGCGGCCCGTATCCCGATCGGTGATCACGCGGGCAGAGACCGGCTGATAGCCCTTCTCGGTAAACAACTGCAGCAGGCTCTCATCAGTGATGCTGTACGGCAGACTTCCCACGTAAAGCTTTGTCATATGCTGTCCTCTGTTCTGATTGGATCGACCCCTGCCACACAGCAAAGCTGAACTGCATTAGCGGAGACTCCCATAGCATGTTATGCTGTTTATGCGCTTAATGCATTCGGTTGTGTAGTGCGGTCCCTCTGCTTCTGCGAATTGGATCTGAGGTACCCGCTTGTTGATCCCTCCGTTCGTTTTCAGCGTAATTTAATAGGAAGGCTGGCAATGGAGATTGCCGCGACATCCCGCTAATCTGCGGAGTGCGCCCGTCGACTCTGGTCAGCAAGAAAGCAAAATGCAAAGTTTTTCAGAACTCTCAATATCTCGATCGTTGAAGGAACGACTCGCGGCGGCGCGGTTTTCGACGCCGACACCGGTGCAGGCGGCCGCCATTCCGCACGCCGTCGAGGGCAAGGATGTGATCGCCACGGCCCAGACAGGCACCGGCAAGACACTGGCGTTTTTGATTCCTGTGTTGGAAAACCTGTCTGCACAAGACGCGGCAGGAATCGCCGCGCTTGTCCTCGTTCCGACCCGCGAACTGGCAATGCAAGTGGTGGCGCAGTACGACGCGCTGAGGAACAAACACACACACCCCGCAGCCTTGGTTGTCGGCGGACTACCGGAAGGAAGGCAGCTTGATGCGATTCGGCGAGGTGCGCGGTTCGTCGTGGCAACTCCCGGCCGCCTCCAGGACTATATCGCGCGCAAGTTGGTATCTCTGGCTGGCGTAAAGACGCTCGTCCTCGATGAGGCAGATCGCATGCTGGACATGGGATTTCTACCTGCAATACGGCGGATTGTGGCGGTCCTACCCACCGAACGCCAAACCCTCTGTTTCTCAGCAACGATGGATGGGGGCATAGCCCAGTTGGTCCGGAATTACACGAGAAACCCAGTTCGCCTGTCATTTGGTTCCACGCTGAAGCCCTCGGAAAATGTGCGGCTGCAGGCATTTGAAGTGGCGGATAGTGAAAAGCCTGACCTGCTGTATAGACTACTAAACAAGGAGAACGGGCGCTGCCTGATCTTCTCGCGAACTAAACGCGGCACAGAGCGAATTGCTAAGAGCCTCAACCGCCAGGGAGTCAATGCGGCGATGATGCACGGAGACCGTTCGCAATCCCAGCGAACTGCGGCACTGACCGGATTTCAGCGAGGGCGATACCGCGTGCTCGTCGCGACCGATGTGGCCGCCCGCGGCATTCACGTTCAGGATATCGCCCACGTCATTAACTATGACCTTCCGGAGGTAGCCGAAAACTTCATTCATCGTGTGGGCCGCACGGGACGAGCCGGCGAGCGTGGCGTTGCTTCGACTCTCTTCGTGAGAGAGCAGCGGACAGAGTTGTTCGAATTGGAACGGACACTTGGGATTCGGATGGAGCGAGTTTACACGAATGGTGGATCGTTCGAGGAGGTCGCGCCGACGACGACACCCCGCCAGAGGATGATTCGTTTGCCCGGGGAATTCTTACAGGCGCAAATGGACTGCTAATTTTCGCCGGGGGACCGACAGCCCTTTTGGAGATGGTCGTACACTGAAACGCATAAGTGTGCCATCATGGATCAGCCGCGTTTGGCGCTCTTTCGAATCCTTCGAGCTGTTTAAGGGGCTTCTGACGTCACACTTGCGCCTGTTACGGTTTCGGAATGGTGGATATTTGTGAGTGATCCGGTTGCCCTACTGTACCGTAGGTTTGAAAATAAGGGAGCGGTGCGTGAACATGCCTTCACCCTTCGCGGGCCTGCCGGCAAATCCTCTGAGTATTTTGTGACCATTGCGAGCGCCGCTTTTGTAGCACATCGCGCGCGCTATCAGAATGCGCCGGAGATTTGTTCCCTCCGGCTTCACCGGGAATTTGACCATTCTCCCTCCGCGCTTCTCGGTCTCGGACGCAGAACTGGCCGAATACATGAATGCCCACGTCCCGAAACGCGCGGCCGGCGTCTCCGCCCACTGGGAGGACCAAGAGTTTTGAAGTTACGCGCTTCATTTCATTCCAACAAGTTCAGGAGAACACTTGGCGCGACGGATTGAAGACGAGTTTGGCCACGTTCAACAGCTCATCCTGATTGGTAAGGAACGCGGCTACCTGCTCTACGATGAGGTTAACGAGAGTCTGCCCGCGGAGGTGAATTCATCGCAGGAAATTGACGATCTCCTGTCCATCTTGGAGCGCCAAGGAATTGAGATCTACGAGGACCTTGCCACCGCAAACGCGGCGCGGGTCGCTGCAAACACCGCGGAGGGTCCCGAACCCGACCCGAAAGAGGAACTCGCCTCCGAAGCCAGTTTTGACCTCAGTTCGGGGGTAGACACGAGATCCCAGGATCCGGTTCGCATCTATCTCCGCGAAATGGGCTCAGTGCCGCTGCTGACCCGCGAAGGCGAGGTAGTCATCGCCAAGCGCATGGAGCGCGGGCAGCTCGTGGTCATGAAGGCCATCACGCGCTCGCCCCTGGTCATTAAGGAAATCATCGCCGTTGGCGAAAGCTTGCGCACAGGTGTGCGATCCATCAAGGAAATTGTTCAGTTCGAGGATGAAGAGCTCACTGAAGAAAAACTTGCCAACAAGACTAAGCAGACTCTTCGGCAAATTGGGAAGATCGCAGAGCTCTACAATACGGCGCTGAAGCAAACGGAAAAGCTCGCGAAGACCCCGAAATCCAAACGGCAGTCCTATCTCCGAGTCAAATGGGCCGTTGCCCGGACCCGCATCCAAATTTCTCTGGCGATACGCGCCATCGCTTTCCATTGGCTGGAGAAAAAACGCCTGATCGACACAGTGC
>Ga0306922_10003646_pt1 | contig 14439 bp, 12 predicted proteins | sample sta12Cox44000082_FD_203758 | JGI IMG/M metagenome (GOLD analysis project Ga0306922, IMG submission 203758) | Lab enrichment of tropical soil microbial communities from Luquillo Experimental Forest, Puerto Rico - statoxic.12C.oxic.44.000.082 (v2)... | ecosystem: Environmental > Terrestrial >... | reverse complement strand
GAAGTACGCCGCGCTCCCCGTGAGCTCCCGCCGATCGCGCAGCGCGCCAACCACGCCGGTGTCAGCCCACGAGCGGGTGAAGCCCAGCGACAATCCGAATGTTGGTGTCGGCTGGAGGCCCACGCCACCGCCAACGAACCACGCACCGCGCGTGAAGAAACCGGTCGAGGCAAACACCCGCGCCGATCCCTGAGCGACCTCCAGGCTCACCGGGATGCCGAACTGCGTGCGCCCCTGGTCGGGCGGCAAAGCCTGGACAACGCCTTCGCCGAGAACTTCGACCATCGGTGAGACGGCGAGCTTCACGCCGGACTCTCCGGTCAAGATCGCGATCTTGCTTCTAATATACGAGGTCCCGACGCCGCCGACGACGCTGCCGTCCGCGTTGCCGACGATGTGCGGGACGGTTGCGCCGAGCTGAAACCGCGGAGCGAGTCCCATCGCGACGTCAACGATCGGGAAGTCGACCTGGCTGAGGTCGGCGCCCGACCATCGCATTGCCGAAATCGATAACGACACCATGCCGGTCGGAAGCAATGAAGCGTCGTCGAGCCACGCGAGCGGCGACGCGGCGGTGGCGGTTCCTGTCCCGGGGCTGGGCAGAGGAATGCTGCTCGGCGGTGTGCTCTTGTGCCCATTGCCTTGGCCGTTGCCGCCGCCTTTGCCCTGGGCCTGAACAGGAGCCGAGAGCGCCACTGCCAGCGCGGCACCCGCAGCGAGGTGCCGCGCTAGCAACATGGACGAGAGGCCGGTCACTGCGTGTCGCCGGTAGTCGCTGGCTTGGATGACTGCAAGTCCTGCTTCGCCTGAGTGTTGGCGAGCTGCGCCTGCTGGGTGGCGTTGGCGCCGGGCTTCAGTTCGTGAATGGCCGTGCTGAGCGAATCGTGGTCCTTGCCGGTCATTTCCGCCTGGAGCAGTGTGAACGAGATGCCGAGGTTCTTCGATGCGTGAAGCGCGGCCAGGAATTGTTCCGTGCTTCTGAAGCCCGCCGCTGCCTGCTTCAGCGACAGTCCGGTCGTCGGCAGTAACGCGTTCACTTTCGCGTCAAGCGCCGGGTTGTTGGTGATCCGGGTCACGATTGAGGTGGACCCTCTCGAGCCCTGGTGCGAGTCGTGGTCGGTGTCCTTCGAGCCGGACGTCTCTTTGAGGTCATCGTTGGCCTGATGCTCGGCGTGCTCCGCTTCCTTGTCCGCGTCAGCCGTCTTCTTCAGATTCTGAATCGACTGGCCCAGGCTGAGCTTCTTGGTCGTCATGTCGTCCTGGAGGCTCTTGAACGGGATCCTCAGGTTGCGCGAGACATGCAACGCCGCCATGAACTGGCCCTGGTTCTTGAAGCCTGTCGTGGCGTCGTTCAACGACATCCCCGTGGGCTGGAGCATGTTGGTGACTTTGGCATTGAGCTGCGGCTTGGCCACGATTTTCGCGGCGATCGGATTGAGCGGCGGCGGCGTTGTTCCGGTCGTCGCCCCGCTGGTCGATGGCGTCGTCGTCGGCTTGCCGGATCCTTGTGTCGACGGAGTCGTCGGCTTACCCGTCGGCGGCGGCGTAGGTGGCCGGTGGGCAAACGCGGGCGCAGCGGTCAGACAAGCGGCCGCCACGAACCCGACGAACAGCTTCGGGAGTCGCATAGGTACCTCCGTACCTCGACAGCGCAAGGCCCGTACCACGCCCAAAGTGGGCAAATCACCGCAACCTCGGCTATTACTGGGAACGTGCCGGCACATTCTGGGTGTAACACTTACACTGACGGGATTGATGGGCTCCCTTCTTAAGGTGCGCAATTCGCACCGTGTCGAAAACCGGGCCCTGGCTTCGACTATGTGACAGAGGCACGGACAGGACGCTGCGCCGCATCGAAGGGAGCCGGGAATGCCGACGATTACTCCGTTTCTGTGGTTCGACTCGCAAGCCGAAGAGGCGATGAATTTCTATGCCTCGATTTTCAAGCGCTCAAAGGTCATCTCGGTCAATCGGGCCCAAGGCAAAGTCATGTCCGTGCAGTTCGAGCTCGAGGGTCAGGCGTTCACGGCGCTCAATGGCGGCCCGCTGTTCAAGTTCACCGAGGCGATCTCGTTTTTCGTCGCGTGCGAGACCCAGCAGGAGATCGACGACCTGTGGGGGAAGCTCACTGCTGACGGCGGCGCGCCGAGCCGATGCGGGTGGCTCAAAGACCGGTTCGGGCTCTCGTGGCAGATTGTCCCGGCCTCGCTCGGGCGAATGCTGGGCGACAAAGACGCGACGCGATCGAAGCGGGTCATGGACGCCATGATGCAGATGAACAAGCTCGATCTTGGGCGGCTTCAGCACGCGTACGACGGCGCGTGATGCGTTATTCGTACCGCAGGGCCACGATCGGGTCGACTTTCGTCGCACGCCGGGCTGGAACGTAGCTGGCCACGACGGCCACGCTCGCGAGCAGGACCGCCGTTGCGCCGAAGGTCGCCGGATCGGCCGCGCTCACGCCGAACAGCAGGTCCTTCATGACGCGAGTCACCGCGAGCGCAGAAACCGCGCCGATGGCAATGCCGATAAGCGCCATCTGCATCGCGCCTCTCAATACCGTCCTGAGCACCGTGCCCCCGTCAGCGCCGAGCGCCATGCGCACGCCGATTTCATGCGTGCTCTGCGCGACGCTGTAGGACACCACGCCGTAGATGCCGACTGCGGCAAGCGCGAGCGCCAGCGCCGCGAAGGCGCCGAGGAGAAGTCTCGTGAAGCGCCTCGCCGACAGAGAGTTGCCGATCACGTCCACCATGCTCTCTTCGCCGTATGCCACCATCTTGCCGTTGATCCCGGAGATCGTGCGCTCAAGAGCTGGAACCAGGGCGTATGGTTCGACGGTGGTGCGCACCACGTACTCGGAGCCTGTTGAAATAAGGTCCATGACGCTGTCGGGGATCTGCCGGGAGGCCAGGTACATCTGCGACTGGACTTTCGCGGTCGCGTCGGCGTCGAGGCCCCACTGCTTCACATGTCCCACGACGCCCACAACCTCACACCTCAACTGAAGCAGCTCGAGATTGACGCGCTGGCCCAAGGGGTCCTGGTTGGGAAACGCCCTTCGGACGAACTCTTCGTCAATGGCCGCCACGCAAGGACTGTTCTCGTCGTCCTGCGTAGAGAGAAAGCGCCCGCGATACAACGGGATGCGCATGACGCTCAGATAGCCGGGATCGACGAAGGAGAACAATGCCAGATCCATCTGGCTCGGTTCGGGTTTGGGGCGGCCCTCGACCCAGTAAGGCAGCTCGGAGTCGCTCTTCATCGGCATCGCGCCGCCCACCAAACTGATGGCCTGAACGCCGGGGATCGACCGCAACCGCTCGGTGGTGTCAGTGACCCCATTGCGAACAGCTGTCGGCGTCCCATGGACCGCGGGGGAGCCGGCCACCCCAAACGTGAGAACGTTCCGCGGGTCGAAACCAGGATTCACGCTCCACAACTGCGACATCGTGCGCATCATCAGTCCGGCTGACGTCGCCAACACCAGCGCGAGCGCGACTTCCACGACCACCAGCGCGCGTTGGAGCCCGTGACGGCTGGTGGTGCCGCGACCGCCTTCCTTGAGCGCCGTGCTCACGTCAGACCTCGCGGCGTCCAGAGCGGGTGTGATTCCGAACAGCACACTTGCCAGGAGAGCGACAAGCGCGTTGAAGCCGAGCACCGACGCATCGAGGTGAATCTGATCGGCTCGAGGCAGCCTCGCCGCGATCTTTGCAATGAGGACCTCGTTGAGAGAGGCGGCCATCGCCAGCCCGAGCGAGCCTCCGAGGATCGCCAGCAGCAGGCCTTCCGTCAGCAGTTGCCGCATCACGCGACCGCGAGAGGCTCCGAGCGCTCCGCGAATCGCAAACTCGCGCCGCCGAGCGCTCGAGCGCGCCAGCAGCAGATTGGCGACGTTGGCGCACGCGATGAGCAGCACGAACCCGACGGCTCCGAGCAGCACCACAAGCGGCGTTTTCACGGCCCCGGTCAGGTCGTCCCGCAGTGAGACGGCGTAGATGCCGTGATCTTTGTCTTCCTTCGGGTACTCGAGCGCCAGCGCGGCCGCGACGGCATCCAGCTCTGCCTGTGCCCGCTCGGTCGACGTGCCCGCCCGGAGACGGCCGAGGACGCCCATGCCCATGCTCACGCTGCGGTCCCAGAAGAGCGGCTCGCTCCACTGACCGATCGGAACGATCACGGACGTTCGCTGCCAGATCGCGTCATCAGCGGGCACGACGCCGACGATCGTGTAGAGCTTTTCATTCAGGGTGATGGCGCGGCCAATGACCTCCCGATCGCTGCCGAAGCGCACACTCCAGAAGCTCGACGTCAGCACGACGACCGGCTCGCCGCCCCTCCGGTCCTCCTCATCCCGGAACGTGCGTCCCACGATCGGCTTCACGCCGAGCGCGGCAAAGATTGTCGAGGAGGCCATTGTGCCGCGAAGCCGTTCCGGAGTCCCTTGCCCCGTCAGGTTGAACGTCTCGTTCCGGTATGCAGCCATCAGCTCGAACGAGCGGCTGCGCAGCTGCCAGTCGAGGAAGTTCGGATACGAAACCGACGCCTCGCGAAACTGCGGCATGCTGGTGTAAAGCCTCAACAGCCGCTCCGGTTCCCGGTACGGCAGCGGTCGCAACAGCACGCCATTCACGGCGCTGAACATCGCCGTGTTGGCGCCGATGCCGAGCGCCAGCGCAATCGCCGCAATCAGCGTGAACCCCGGCGACTGGCGGAGCATGCGCGCGCCATGCCGAACATCCTGCATCAGAGTGCCCATGGGGCTCCCTGCCAGTCAGATACGCAAACAGGCGGTGCCAGGTTTCCGATAAACCATAATGGCGCTGTGAAATTCATCGAGCTGCTCCTCGGACCGCCGCTCGCCACGGAGGACGAGCACGCAGAGCGCATTGGTACCGCCAAGGGGATTCCGATCTTCGGGCTGGACGCGCTCAGCTCCGCGGCGTACGGCCCCGAAGCGGCGTTGACGCTCCTCATCCCCCTCGGGGCGGCCGGAATCGCGTACATCGTCCCTATCAGCGTCAGCATCATCGTGCTTCTCGGAATCGTCTACGTCTCGTACCGCCAGACGATCATGGCGTACCCGCGGGGCGGCGGCTCTTATACCGTTGCGAACGAGAACCTGGGCGTGTGGCCGGGGCTGCTCGCTGCCGCGTCGCTCATGGTGGACTATGTCTTGACGGCGGCGGTCGGCGTCTCCGCGGGCGTGGGCGCGCTTGTCTCGGCTGTGCCGTCGTTTCAGCCGCACACGCTCCTCATCTGCCTGGGTATTCTCGCGACGCTGACGATCGTCAATCTGAGAGGCGTTCGCGAAACCGGGGGGCTGTTCCTCCTGCCAACGTATCTCTTCATCGGCTGCCTGTTGACTACGATCGCTATCGGCTTGCTCGAAACGCTGGCGTCGGGGGGCCATCCAGCCCCGGTCGCGCCGCCGCCGGCCGCGCCGCCCGCGACGGCGATAGTTGGCGCGTGGGTGCTGCTCCGAGCGTTTGCCAGCGGATGCACCGCAATGACGGGCGTCGAAGCGGTGAGCAACGGCGTGATGGCATTCCGTGAGCCGGAGAGCGTCACCGCGAGGCGCGCTTTGACCATCATCATCGGACTATTGATGGTCATGCTGGCCGGCATTGCCGTTCTCGTGCGCGCGTATGGGATTGCAGCGACGCCCCCTGGGGTGGCCGGGTACGAAAGCGTGTTGTCCCAGCTTCTCGGAGCAGTGGCCGGAAAGGGCGTCTTCTACTGGGTCGGCATCAGCTCGATTCTGCTGGTGTTGTCGCTGTCGGCCAACACGGCGTTCGCCGATTTTCCGAGGCTGGCGCGGGCCATCGCGCTGAATGGGTACCTGCCTCATATCCTGTCGCTGCGAGGGCGCCGTCTCGTGTTCGAGAAGGGCGTCATCGCCCTGGCGCTCGTCGCCGGTATGCTGCTCATCGTCTTCGACGGCGTGACCGATCGATTGATCCCGCTGTATGCGATCGGCGCCTTCCTCGCGTTCACGCTCTCGCAGGCCGGCATGGTGGTCCATTGGAAGCGCGTGGGAGCACACACGCCGGGCATGATCGTCAACGGACTCGGGGCAACCGCCACCGCCGTCACGACGATTGTGGTGCTGTTCGCGAAATTCACCGAGGGCGCCTGGATTACGCTGCTGCTGATTCCCATCCTGATGCTGTTGATGCTGTCGGTGAGACGTCACTACGACCGGGTCGAGCGGGAGGTCGGCGCGGCGCGGGCGGTCGAGGTGTCGGATCTTCGGCCGCCGTTGATCGTGGTGCCGATCGACGAGTGGAACGCCGTGTCGGAGAAGGCGCTGCGGTTTGCCTGGACGATCTCGCCTGATATTCGCGCCGTGCATGTCGATTGCGGCGAGGCGCCCGACGAGCTCCCGCAGAAATGGGCCGATGTCGTAGAGAAACCCGCGAGGGCCGCGGGGCTGCCGGCGCCGGTGCTCGTCGTGCTCCACTCGCGATTCCGATTCATTATTCGGCCGATTCTCGACTACGTCCTCGGTCTCCAGGCGGAGCACCCCGATCGGAATGTGGCAGTGGTCGTGCCGGAGCTCGTGGAGACGCGGTGGTATTACAGCCTCCTGCACAACAACCGGTCGGCGATCTTGAAGGCGCTGTTGCTGTTCAAGGGCAATCAACGCACGGCGGTCATCAATATTCCGTGGTATCTCACGTCGTAATCATCTCTGTTACTCCGCCGTCACAGCCACACGGTACATACTGACGCCGACGGAGGCCCCATGCGCCATGCCCGCGGCGGTCAGATCCGCCCGTTCGGCTACACTCTGGCCCTTGTCTCCACTGGTGCCATCGTCGCTCGCGTGATGTGGCCGTATGTGTCGCGCGCGGACGTTGGGGACCGAACGGAGGCGGTGCGGCAGGCCATTGCCGGCGGGACGGCGCGCAACATCATGCTGTTCATCGGCGACGGGATGGGCGACTCCGAGATCACCCTGGCGCGCAACTACGCCGTCGGCGCAGGGGGACGGCTGGCCATGGACTCGCTCCCGCTGACCGGCGAGTACACAACCTATGCCGTCCAGGAGCGCGACCCGAGCCTGCCCGACTACGTCACCGACTCAGCGGCGAGCGGCACGGGATGGTCGACCGGTACGAAGACCAGTAACGGCCGCATCTCTACGACCGCCCACACTGATCGGGATTTGAAGACGATTCTGGAAATCGCGCAGGAGCGCGGGATGCGCACGGGCGACATCACGACGGCTGAGCTGACCGACGCCACGCCGGCCGTCCTCGCGTCACACGTCGCGAGCCGCACATGTCAGGGCCCGGGCGACATGAACGCATGCCTCCAGCACAAGAAGAGTGCGGGCGGCCGAGGCTCGATCGCAGAACAGCTCATCGAGCACGATATCGACGTGCTGATGGGAGGCGGGGCCGCCCGATTCGAGCAGCAACGAATGGAGGACGGCCAGCTGCCGATCCAGGAAGCGTTGAAGCGCGGCTACCGGATCGTCGGGGCGGCGGCGGGGCTTGAGTTGGCGACGCCAGGACGCAAGGTGCTGGGTCTCTTCGCGCCCGGCAACATGACGACCGAGTGGGATGGCGAAGAGGCGGTTCCCTATCCAGCCAACATGAGGAAGCCGCAGGTGTGCCGGGAAGATCACCGCCCGGCGGGCGAGCCTTCGCTCGCGGAGATGACGGCCAAATCGATCGAGCTGCTCGATCGTCCTGCGGGCCCGGGATTCTTCCTACAGGTCGAAGGTGCGTCGATTGACAAGCAGGATCACGCGGCCAACCCGTGCGCTCAGATCGGCGAAACCGTCGCGTTCGACCGCGCGATCAAAATCGGCATGGACTTCGCCCGCGCGCATCCGGACACGTTGCTCATCGTCACCGCCGACCATGGGCATACGAGCCAGATCGTGCCGATTCCCACCGACCTCGATCACCCCGCAGGCCTGGTGAGTGCCCTGATGACGCACGACCAGACCCCCATGGCCGTGTCGTACGGCACCAACAGCTATCATCGCTCGATGGAACACACAGGCACCCAGGTTCGCATCGGAGCGATGGGGCCGCAAGCGGCGAATGTCGTGGGGATCACCGATCAGACCGATCTGTTTCATCTGATGTTTCGGGCGATGGGCGCGCCGAGGGGAACGGCATCGAGGCCGTAGCTCGGGGCTCGCAGCTCGGGGCTCGCTACTCGATCTTGAGCGGCGTCAGCACACCGTCCCTTTTCACCCCCAGCTGGATCGGTCGAGGAGCGCCGGCGCCTGGAACCGTGACCTCGACCCACAGTTCCTCGCCGGGGCGGCGGCGCGAGGGGTCGGCGACGTGCTCGGGAATGAAATACGCAATCGGCTCGTCGAGCATTGCGACCCGCTCGCCATTGCGATCCGTGACTCGCGCGGTCAACTTGCTGCTGGATGTCGCGGGCGCTGCGATCAGCCGTCCATCACGCACGGACAGGGCGACGGGCACGCCCATTTGCCAGCCCGGTGCGGGCGCTCCCTTCATCCCAGACGCATATTGGCGCAGCTCGCCGGACGCTTCGACTTCGAGCCTGAGCCTGACGTAGCGGCCGCGTATCGGGAGGTTCGGGTCAATGGGCGCCACGCGGGCCCAGACGCGCGGTCGCATTGCTCGATCGACGAGGAGCTTCGCTCCGAGGCTGGCGACGATCGCGACGTGGATCACCGCTATCAGCACTCCTCTGCCCATCCCACTCACGACGCGCCTCCTCGTGCCTGGTGGACGAGACGGCGACGAAGACGTTCGATTGCCGACCCACCGGCCAAGAACAATAGCCCAAGCCCAATCAAGCTGGCGGACCGCCCCAGCTTGTCCATGACGTGTGAAAAGTAGAACGTCATCACCGTAGCGGCGAAGATCGCCGAGCCGAGGTTGATTCGCTCGCTGCGTGATTCGCTCACACCCCATATGGCGAGCGCTGTCGCGCCAGCCGCCCACCAGGCGTAAACGGACGCGTCACCCGAGACCGGACGGAGGTTGACGAGCACGACGACCCAGAGCGTCGCGAGAGCGTTCGGCCATGCGGCCGCGCGCCGCAGCGCGATCGCCACGACAAGCGGCAGGCCGAGGGCGACCATCCAGCCCACTGCCCGCAGCCCGATCGACAACGTCTCGGCATCCCTGTAGGCATCCGTCCCGAACGCCAGCGCCAGTGCAGCGGGCAGCAACCAGATGCCGCCAAGCCACGCCAGCGTCCGGCGAAGAATGACGTGGTCCTGGTCCGGGTCCTGGTTGAGCGCTGTGAAATATGCCAGCGCCAGGAGAAAGATCCCGCAAGAGATCACGCGGAAGCCGTTTGATGACCAGCGTTCCGTTGTCGCGACGTACCACTCGCTGGACAACCAGGCGGGCACGAGGATGGCGGTGAGGGCCGTTTGCGGCCATGACCCGAGCAATGCGCACGCGAGGGCCGCGCCGATTGCCCACAACAGCAGGCCGCCTGGCCAGTGCTCGTCCAGGTTGAAAATCTGCCCAGCGAGGAAGATCCCCGCGCCAAGCGCCACCGTCCCGACAGCGTGCAGAGCCGTCGCCATTCCCGGAGATCGTCGCTCGGTCGCCGCTCCCGCCACGTGAAAGACAGCCACCAGCAAGACCACGACCGCGAACCGGGCCTGCGGGGAGAGGGCGTCCCAGTGCGCGGACACGAACAGCAGCACGCCGGCGCCAAGCGTCAGCGCGCCAAAAGCGAGCGCGATGAGCATCGGCCATCGCAAGCGCGTCGGCCCTGCGCGCTCCAGCTCGAACGCGCGAATCCGCGCCGCGCTCTCCGCATCCACAACGCCCGCTTCGGTCCACCGCGCGAGCAGTCGCTCCCAGCCTCGCTCCCGGCTTTCGACCACGGTCACCCTCCGCTTGGGACAAGATAGGCGATCCGTGTCGCAAGTCGTGAGGGAGTTGTGAGCAAGGCTGAGAAATCAACATACACTGACCCATGAAAGGAACGCTGACGTGATTCACCCCGAGCGTTGGAAGGGGCTGCGGCGACGATATGAAGAGGACCGCCCGCGCCGTATGCTGGCGCTCGATGGCGGAGGCATCCGCGGACTGATCACGCTCGGCATCCTCGAGCGCCTCGAAGCCATCGTTCGCGACAAACAAGGGCTTGCGCTCCACGAGTACTTCGACTACATCGCCGGCACGAGCACAGGTGCCATCATCGCCGCGGGCCTCGCGAGAGGGCTCCCGGTCGGCACTCTCGTCGACTTCTACATCAGCTGCGGCGAGCAGATGTTCGAGCCGTCGCGACTGATGCAGCGCATCAAATACCTCTACACGGCTGACCCGCTCAAAGAGAAGCTACAGGAGGTCTTCGGCGCGCGCACCGATCTCGGTCCAGATTCGTTGAAGTGCCTGCTGCTCGTCGTCACCAAGAATGTCACGACCGACTCCCCATGGCCGATCAGCAGCAATCCGGATGCGATGTTCAACGATCCCGCGCGATCGGACTGCAACCTGCGCATCCCGTTATGGCAGCTGGTGCGAGCCAGCACGGCGGCGCCCGTGTATTTCCCGCCGGAAATCTTGCAATGGGATCCCGCGAATCAGGACAAGACCTTCGTCTTCGCTGACGGCGGCGTGACGCCGTACAACAACCCGGCGTTTCTGCTCTATCGGATGGCGACCGTCCCGGCCTATCGACTGTGCTGGACAGGAGGCGAGGACCGCCTGTTCCTGATTTCCGTCGGAACCGGGACCGCCGAGCGGCGCGGCGGCGCGGCCGCGGCCCACCGCAACGTGATCTCGAACGTGGCGGGGATGCCAGGCGATTTGATGCACGGCATACAGGTCGATCAAGACATCAGCTGCCGAACGGTCGGCCGCTGCTCGTACGGCGGATTTCTGGATCTCGAGCTGACCGACCTGGTGCCGGCGCTCCCTCTGTCAGCGAACACGGGCCGGGAGTTCCTTTACGCCCGGTACAATGCCGACTTGACCGAAACCGGCCTGCGCGAGCTCGGATTGAGCGACATCGCGCCGGAACAGATTCAACGGATGGACGCCGTTGAAAACAGTCGCGACCTCCTCCGCGTCGGGCGCGCCGCGTCGGCCAGGATCAGCGCGGCGCATTTCGGAGGGTTCCTCTAGGTCGGAGCCATGATGAGGATTCGGTCTTGGTAATTGCCCTCGCCGGGCGCCGAATCGACGCGTCGGAGGCGACAGACGAGCGCTTCCCACTCGCGCATGTGCCTCTGGTTGCCGACCGCCTGCGTGCGCTTTTCGTCGAGACGGCCGCGGCCATCGTCGTGAGCTCGGCGGCTTGCGGCGCCGATCTGATCGCGCTCGACGTCGCCGGCGAACTGCGCCTCGAGCGCCGGATTGTGTTGCCGTTTGAGGCACGCCGTTTCAAGGCCGAGTCGGTCACGGACCGGCCCGGTGACTGGGGACCGATGTTCGATCGCGTCTTGGCCGAGACTCGAGGCGCCGGCCACGTGACGATTCTCGACTCGGGGTCCGGCGAGGCGGCCTACCTCGCCGCAGCCGGCGCGATTCTCGATGCGGCGGAGAGGCTGGCAAAGGGGCTGGGCTCACCGGCGGCTGCAGTGATTGTGTGGAACGGCCATTCGCGCGGCCGCGACGACCTGACCGCGCAGTTTCGTGACCACGCGGTCGCCCGGGGCTTCCGCGTGCTGGAAGTTCTGACGAACTGACGCGCTTCCTTCGCGGGAAGCGAGTTAGAGGCCACGGGCGAGCTCGTGGATCTCGAACACACATCCTGCGTTTGGGCGGGTGAAGCCGTGCTCTTGACCTTGCCGCACACGGCGAAGACCGCCGCGACAGGCTCGGGTAGAGGCGGAAGCTTCCCGCCGGAAGGATCCGCTTCGACAACGGTCAGAGCTGAAACCGACCGCTCTCGCCCGCTGACCCACCACGAGTCACCAACGATGACGCCGGGCATGACGACCCCTCGGCTCTCGGCTGGTCGCTCCAGTCCGAACGCGTGCGATTGGAAGTGGACCGACACATTGTGAAACGGAAAAGACCGCGGCACGCCGGCAGCGATGGTTGCGACGGTTGAGAAGTCGACGCCCTCCGCAGCGATCTGACGCACCAGGGGACCGCCGGGCAGCATGGAGCCGGTCACCGCCAGGCGCGCCAATTCGGGGTGGCGCTTGAGGAGCCGCTCCACGCCGGAGGTGAAGCCCGCCACTGGCGCATCGGAGCAAAACAGCGCAATCGATGGCTCTCCGACACCAGAAGTCAGGAACGCCGTGTGGATCCGCTCGAGAAGCGCCGCAAGCGGCTCCTTTTTGTTGGCACGGAACGTTGTGTGAAGAGCGACGCGCATGATCTCTCGCTCTATTCTCGCCGTCACACCGCTCGGGTGCGTTCAGAAAACCTGTTCGGGATTGCACTCTTCGTCCCGTCGCTACGGTGAAACGTCGTCAGCGAGCCGAAACGGCTCGGCTACGATCCGCTTGGGATCGATGCCTCTTCCGGTCGTGTCGTTCTCGTCGTACTTGACCGCCGTCGACGGCGTCAGCTGGCGAACGGCCGACTATGACGCACGCAACTTCGTTCATGCGATCAAAGACCACGACATTGCCACGTTCGCCTGCGTGCGCCGCGGCACAGAGTGGCGGGAGTTCGACAACTGGAACCGCCAGGAGGTCGTGTTCTGGTTTGCCGATATGGTCGCTGAGCACTTCGCGCGTCACCCCCTGCCGCACCCGTTCATCCTCGTGCCCGTGCCGGGAAGTCAGGCAGACCTGCGATTCGACGGATCGTCTCGGATGGCCGCGGTGGCGCGCGCCATCGCCGGCCAGTTGCCTGCGGCCTGTGGTGTGCAGGACGTCTTGCGGTGGGAGTCGCCGATGCTGCCGGCCACCGCGTGGGGAGGCAGGCGTGACGCCGCGTTCCTCTATGAGCGGCTCCGCATCACGTCACGTCTGAATGGCGAGCGCGTGGTCCTGGTGGACGATGTCGTGACGACAGGTGGCCATCTGCGTGCGTGTGCGGCGAGATTACGCAGCCAGGGCGCGGAGCCGTTGCTCGGGATTTGTGCCGGACGAGCCGATCCGGTTCAGGTCGTCGACCCGTTCGCCGTCAGACAGGAAGAGCTGGACGACTTTCAGCCTTGAATCTGGTATCTGACCCAATCTCGAAGCGAGGCCGCTCGAAGGTTGTCGCAATCGGGTGGCTCATGACACGCGGGCTCTACGCGCGGACAGCCTGACTGGCCGTCGAGCCCTGGGTAAGATGGGCCATGCGATCGAGCGACGGTCATGTGACGACGACCGATGGCGTGCGGTTGTACGTTCGCAGGCTGGGCGATGGTCCGGGCGCGGTGATCGTCCCGAACGGGATTTACTTGATCCCCGACTTCGAATGGATTGCGAGCGGGCGAACGGTCCTTTTCTACGACGTGCGCAACCGTGGGCTGTCGGACACCATCACGGACGAATCGAGAATTGGGCAAGGGATCCGTCACGATGTCGATGATCTCGATGCCGTCCGGCGCGATGCGGGCTTCGATCGGATCGCGCTCGTCGGCCACTCGTATGTCGGCTTGACGGTGATTCTGTACGCCATGAAGTATCCGGCACATGTCGACCGCGTCATCCAGATTGGACCGATACCGCCGTCGCAAGGTAAACAGTACCCGGCAGACCTGACGGGAGCCGACGCCACGCTTGGCGAGGTGCTCACCCAGCTCGCGCAGCTGGAGAAGGAACGGCCGCTGCACGATCCAACGGAATTCTGCCGGAAGGTCTGGTCGGTGTTGCGGGTCCTCTATGTCGCGGATCCTGCTGACGCGCACAAAATCACATGGGCCCGCTGCGACGTGCCGAACGAGCGCGCGTTCATGAAGTATTGGACCCAGACGATTCTGCCCTCGATTCAGCGTATTTCGCTCACCGCGGACGACCTCGCGCGCGTGACGGCACCGGTCCTGACGATCCATGGAACCAGGGACCGGAGCGCCCCGTACGGAGGCGGGCGCGACTGGGCCTCGATGTTGCCGAACGCACGGCTCGCGACGATCGAGGGGGCGGCGCACGCCCCGTGGATCGAAGATCCGGCCAAAGTGTTCGGATCGATCGAAGCGTTTCTCAAGGGCGAGTGGCCTGAGTCGGCCGAGGCGGTATGACCTGAGCAGACGCGGCGGGTCGAGCCCGGCGCCCGAGACAACGCTTCGCTGGACACTCTCGTCTAAGCCCTCGACGCGGGGAGGGAGTATGCGCAAAGCCTTCAAGATTCTCCTGTCCGGTGGTTGGGCGCTGTTCATCTGCACGCCGTACGCGCTCGCGCAGGGCGACTTTCAGTGGCGTGGCTCGCTTTCGCCAGGCCAGACCATTGAGATCAAGGGGGTCAACGGCACCGTGCACGCCGGCTTGTCAACAACGGGGCAGGTTGAGGTAACGGCTAGACGGACAGCGCAGCGGAGCAACCCGGCCGACGTACGGATCGAAGTCGTCCCCCATTCCGG
>Ga0306922_10003642_pt1 | contig 14448 bp, 11 predicted proteins | sample sta12Cox44000082_FD_203758 | JGI IMG/M metagenome (GOLD analysis project Ga0306922, IMG submission 203758) | Lab enrichment of tropical soil microbial communities from Luquillo Experimental Forest, Puerto Rico - statoxic.12C.oxic.44.000.082 (v2)... | ecosystem: Environmental > Terrestrial >... | reverse complement strand
GAGCCCCTGGCGGGCCTCTATTCGATGTCGCGGCCCAGGCCGAGCGGGTGCGGGCTGGCAGATCCGCAGCCGCACGGGCCGGGCTGCCGGAACTGCTGATCAACGTGCGGACCGACGTCTTCCTGTTTAGCGTCGGCGCGCCTGAGGGCCGGTTGCGGGACGTGCTCACCCGGTCGTCGGCCTATGCCGAGGCCGGTGCGGACTGCCTCTTTGCACCAGGGCTGACCGATCTGGGTACCGTGGCTTCACTGGTTAAGGAGTCGCCATTGCCGGTTAACGTGATGGCGGGACCGGGTACGCCCACGGTCGCCGAACTCGCCTCAGCAGGTGTCCGGCGGGTAAGCGTCGGGACCGCTATCAGCCAAGCCGCCTACTCGGTCGCTTATCGCGCAGCGACGGAGCTGCTCACCGAGGGAACTTATGGCGAATTGGACGGCGCTCTCGACTTCGCAGCTATCAACCGCATGTTCATTCGCTGATTGGTGCGGCACGCCGATCCCCATCCCAGCCAGCCAAGCATCCCGGCGGCCAGCCAACCCAGGCCAAGCTTGCCCGGCTTCTGGTTCCAGCCCGAGCGATTCGAGACCACCTCGCCTTGATGGCGCCCGGCGCGCGCCAGCGAGGCGGTACGGGCCCACCGGCGGCGACCCGAGTCCGCGGAGAATCCACCACCACTGCCCGTACCGGTGCGCTGGCCGGCCTGGCCGCCACCGGAGGCGTCATCACCTCGCCCGGCGTCGTGCTCGCGGGTACCTTCGCCGTCCTCGGCACCCGCGCGCGATCCTGTAGGGCGCTGTCCGCGCCTGTATCGAAGCACCGGACCTGCTCGCGCTGGCTAACGGGATCGCAGTGGCCACCGCCGGCACCGACCAGGCCGGACGGTGCCTTGCGATCTCCGTCACGGCACCGCCGCGCCACCCGCCGGGCTCGTGAGGTTCAGGCGCGACCTTGCGCATGTCGTCGTTAGCGTGTGCGCTGAGGACTCATCCCGGGGCGCCTGATCTCGGCGCAGCTCCGGTCCGGGATTCTTCTGGCATGGTTCCGGCCCGTTCTTCCCAGTCGATGCGATAGCCGAACTGCCAGGCCATCCTGCCGGGCTTGGCCATGACCTTCATCATCACCGGCAGCAGCAGGTCACGGCTGATGCGGGCGACCGGGCCGGCGGCTTTGTCACGGTTGGTGCGGGCGGCCAGTTTGATGATCTTCTCGACGCGCGGGCGGCGCAGCTGTTCGTAGGCGGCGAACGCCTGCTGATGGGGCAGGTCCCGCAGGCAGCGGGCCAGTTGGACGGCGCTTTCGGCGGCCAGGGACGCGCCTTGGCCGGAACTCGGCGAGGTGGCGTGCGCAGCGTCGCCGGCCAGGACCATCCGGCCGTTGCTCCAGGCCGGGACGGTAGGAATGTCTTCCATCGGGCCGACCACCAGCAGGGCGGCCGGGTCGGTGCGGTTCAGCAATCCTGGCGCTGGCGTGCGGTCCTCTGCGACGGCCTCGCGCAGTCTGGTCAGCCACTGCACGGCGGGCACCGCCCGGGCGTCGGCCAGCGTCATCGGCGGCTGGTGCGGCAGGTTGACAAACCATCCCCCGCTGCCGTCGTCAAAGACCGCGTAGCCGAAGAACGCCCGCTTGCCGAAGATCATGTGCATCTTGCCGCCGGTGGGGGCCAGCCCGGTGTCGTGCATGCGGGCCGCGAGGCTGACCAGCCCCGCATACCGGGGTTGTGGCGCGGCCGGGTCGATCAGCGACCGTACCGTTGACCGGATGCCATCGGCCCCGATCAGGATGTCGGCGCTGGCGTGGGTGCCGTCAGCGAAGTGCGCGGTCACCGTCTCTGCGGCGGCGTCGGCGTCCTCTAGGCGTTTGCCGAACTGGGTGCGGATGCCGCGGCGGGCCGCCTCGTCGTGCAGGGTCGCGTGCAGCTCACCGCGCCAGGCAAACCTCGGGTCCGGCAAGCCGGGCTGGCCGCCGAACTCGGCCAGCTGCTTTCCGGTCCAGCTTTCGATGACGATGGCCGGCATCGGGATGCCGATGCGCTGTACGGCTTCGGCGGCACCGATCACCCCCAGCGCGTTCAGCCCGTTGGGCGCGATGGTCAGCCCGCCGCCGGCCCCCGCGGCCGGGCCGTCGTAAGCCTCATACACCGTGGCCTGGATCCCGGCCTTCTGCAGCGCCATCGCGGCCACTGGGCCAGCGATCCCGCCGCCGATAACCAGCGCGCTGGAGGTATCTGTCATCAGCCGGCCCTGCCTTTCACCGCGCCTCACCGCCGGCGGTTAGGCGCATGGAATCGTGGATGGATCGTGCGACCAGGGCGCCGTCTCCGACGGCTGCGGCGACGCGGTTGGCAGAGCAGGCGCGGACGTCGCCGGCGGCGAACACGTCGCACTGTGTGGTCTCCAGTGGCAGGGGTGTCCGGCCGGTTGTGCGCCAGTGGCCGGCGAAGCCGGGATGGCGCCGCGCATCCTCCCCGGTGGCGATGAAGCCGCGGTCATCGAGTCCGGCGAACCCGGCGAGCCAGCTGGTTCTTGGTGTGGCCCCGATCATGGCGAACACCGCCGAGGCGCTGAGACGATGCTTACGGCCTTCGCCGCGGATCGTCACCGCTTCGAGCTGGTTCTCGCCGTGCAGCGCCTCGACGTGGTAGCCGGCTCGCACCTTGATGCCGGGCGTGTCGTTGATGCGGTCGATGAGGTAGCGCGACATGGTCTGCTCCAGTGGGCGGCGGGCCACCAGATGGACAGCGCGTGCGGACCCGGCCAGGGTCATCGCGGCCTGCCCGGCTGAGTTGCCTCCGCCGGCCACCACGACCTGCTCCCCGGATACCTGCTGTGCCTCGATGTGCGTGGCGGCGTAGTACAGCCCCGAGCCCTCGAATCGGCCGGCGCCGGCGGCGTCGAGCCGGCGGTAGTCGGCGCCGCAGGCAAGCACCACATACCGGGCGTGCACCGCCTGGCCGTCGGCGAACGTGATAGTACGCATGCCTCGGGCGTCGGCCGCCGACATCTGCGTGACCTCGTGAACGCTCGAGATAACGGCGCCGAACTTGCGCGCCTGCAGCGTGGCCCGCCGGGTCAGTTCGGCACCCGAGAGCGCGGTGGGGAAGCCCAGGTAGTTCTCGATGCGGGCGCTGGCCGCTGCCTGCCCTCCGGGGGCGAACCGGTCGGCGATCAGTGTCGTCAGGCCCTCCGACGCGGTGTACACGGCAGCGGCCAGGCCGGCGGGGCCGCCGCCGGCCACGACCACATCGAAGCACCGCCCATCCACGTGCGCTCGTAGCCCCAGCTCGGCGGCCACGCGCTCGGCGGTGGCATGCCGGACGACACGGTCATGCCGGATCAAGACCGGGCACTCGGCGTCGGCCACGCCAAGGCCACCGAGCAGCGCCTTTGTGTCTGGGTCGGATTCCAACGCGTGCCAGCTGAACGGGACGAGGTTACGGTGCAGCAGCTCGCGCACCGCAAACGCATCCTCCGACCAGCGCGACCCGGCCAGGCGCGCCTGGCCGTACCCGTGCCCTTCCAGCCAGGCGCGGCGCGCGACCATCGTCCGCAGGAGGAGGTCGCCGAGCTCCGGAGACCGGCCGACCAGGCTCCGCAGCGCGGCGGGCATGATCGCGAGCACAGTGGTCGGCTCAGCCGCCGCCCCGGCGGCGATGGTCGGCTCTCCGGTGAAGACCGCGATATCGCCGATGAAGGTCCCGGATCTGCACTGGGTGAAGTAACGCGCCCCCTCGGGCCGCTGGTCGAATATGTCGACCGCCCCCGCCTGCACGGCAAAGAACGGGGTCTCGCGCTGCCCCTGCTCGAAAAGGACCTCTCCGGGCGCGAGCAGCCTGAGATCGGCGACCACAGCCAACTGCCGGGTCTGGGCCTCAGTCAGCCGCGGGAACAGCGTCGGATCATCGGGATCGAGGAAATCATCCACCCGCACTTGCATCAGTCCCTGGCTCACGCGCCCGCTCCTCCGGGAGGCCCCTCCGGGTCGAATGCCAGGAACCAGCGCACGATCTTGGGCAGGGCGAGGAAATCGGAGATGTCGTGGCTGACGGCTCCCAGCTGGACCAGGCGGACCTGGCCGTGGTGGGCGTCGATGGTTTGCCGGCAGTGCTGGGCGTTGACCTGGGTCACAGTGGTGTCGCCGCTAGCGGCATACAGCCGCACCGGGACCCGCGGCGTCCACCCGGTGCAGGTGCTGTTGCGGATCAGCGCGGCCTTGAGAGCTCCGGTGGGGTGCTGCAGCAGGCGCAGGTACCCGGGGGTGAGCAGGTTCCGCAGGCGGGGCGGCAGGGCGGCGATGATCTGCTGGTCGGGGTGGCTGCCGTCAAACAGTCCTTCCACGCTGGCGGCGTAGGGCTGGCGGAACGCATCACCAGGTGCCGGGTAGAGGTGGTAGAGCGGATTCCAGGCGGTCAGCGTGTAGCCGACGTAGTACGGGGCGATGGCGGCGGCGACCTGCCCGGTGAAGATCCCGGGCAGCTGGGCGCCGGGCAGATCGTAAGGGCCGGACACCGGGGCCAGCGCGCGCAGCCGGAAACCGGGCAGGGCGTGGTGCTGGAGGCCCCGGCCGACCGCCATGGCGGCCGCGCCGCCCTGGGAGAACCCGGTAACCAGGACCCCGGGCGCGAGCGTGTCGCGGCGGCGGGTGGCGATTACCTTCGCCGCCCGCAGCAGGTCCAGGGACGCGGAGACCTCGGCGTTGGCCACCATGTACTCCGGGCGGCCCGGCCCGGCGCCCATGCCGAGGTAGTCAGGCTCAGCGACAGCGAAGCCAGCCGAGGCGAACAGCTCAGACGACCAGCGGCCCTCAAGGCCATCCCGGTTGGCGTCCAGCCCAAAAGAGGAGGGCACGTCGAGTTTGTAGGCCGTCGTGCCGTGGCCGTAGTCCACCAGCGACAGGTTCCCGGTGCGGCCGGCGGGGAAGGCCACCAGGCCGCTGGCGCGGGTGGGCTGGCCCGCCGCATTGACCGTGCGGTATAGCACCCGGTAGGCGACGATGCCGGACCGGACTGCGGCCGCGCCGAGCGCCGGATCACCGGGCCCCAGGCGCGCGTGGCGCAGTTCGGCGGCCACGCTGCGCTCCGGCAGCCGGGCGATCGGGGTCGCCTTGATCAGGACATTGGGCCCGGCCGATGCCGGCGGGCGCCCGGCCGCAGCGGCCGACGATGCCGCCGTCCAGGCGCTGAGGCCAGCCATCGAAACCAGCGCGATGGCCGCAGCGGCAACCGCGCCAATCCGGCGGCCGGTAATGGTGCTGTGGCGCGGGCTCAGCTCGCCTGGCGAGCCGGTAATACGGCGGGCTTCGAGATTGTGCTTCTCAGTCATGTCGGTGCCTCCACCGTCCGGGAAGATGCATGCGGCCGCCTGCCCGCATGGGCGGGTGGGTCAGGCAGCCGGGACTCATCAGCGGGCTGCGCGGCGATCGTCCTCACGGCGCGGTCTGGAAGAACTCTGTGAGCACCGGGGCGAGGGCGGCCGGGTCCACGTTGTGCGGCTGGTCGGCCAGGGTGACCCGGGCGACGTCGGGCAGCACGCCGGCCAGCACCTGGCACGCCGTGCCGAGCCAGGGCATGCTGGCGCTGTCGACGACCAGCACCGGCACGGTGACGCTCTTGAGCTGCTCCTGCGGCATCGAGAAGTCCCCGACCATATCGGCGTCGTAGGCCAGGGCGGCGGAGCGGCCGGCCATGTCCTCCCAGAACGGGGCGGCCTTCATGCCGGCCACCATGTCGGTAGGCATACCGACGGCCTCGGTGAGGAACAACTCGAGCATGTCACCGCCGCGGCCCTGCTCGCGCAGCGCCCACTGCCGGTCCCGGTAACCGGCCGGGGCCGGGCGGGCGCCGGGAATGATGTAGGGCGGCTCCCAGACTGCCAACCTGGTGATGGGCAGGCCACGGGCCGCGGCTTGCAGCGCGATGATCCCGCCTCCGGAATCGCCGTAACACATCACCGACCCGCCGGCCCCGTCGATCAGCGCGGCGATGTCTTCGAACTCGCGGTCGGTCGCGTACGGCTGGGTGTCGCCGCTGTCGCCGCGCCCGCGCCGGTCGTAGTTGTAGACGGTAAACTGCCCGGCCAGCAGGTCGGCTAGCGGCGCCTCCGGGCCGGACTTGCGGTCGACCGGCCCGGAGCCGATCAGCAGGACCGCCGGGCCGGCACCGAGCCGGTCATAGGCGATGCGCGTGCCGTCGGCGGAGACGACGTGGTCCATGATGACTCCCTCGGATCGAATCGATTCGTGCTCGGGCGGCCAAGCGGCCGCGGCAACGGCGTTGCCCACGGGCGCCCAGCCCGGGTGTGCGGCCAGGCACTGTCCTGCCGGCTAAGCCGGCGGCCGCCGTCCGACGACAGCCTGGCCGGCATCGCGGTGCGCGCACATCCGTGGCCGCCACGCAGTTCCCCACCTAACCGGCCACTCAGCGCGCCACAAGAAGCGGCCACGCCCCGCCCCTTCACCTGCCGGTGGTGGGCAAGCCGGTGCCGCAGCGAATGGCGAATCCTGCACTCAAGCGGCCGGTCGCGCTGGGCGAGTAGGAGATGCAGGCGTCGATCGCAGGCAGCCGGCCCGGCGTTCCTGCCCGGCGCCCACCGCCGCCTTCAGCGGCATGACCTACACAGCGTGAGGGCTGGCTGTGGCCGGCGAACCGCGGCGCGCGGGTGACTTGGCCCCGTAGGCGGCGAGGAAGGTGCTGGCCGCAATGTCGGCGTACCTGTCGAGCTCGGCTTGGCTGCTGGGCTGGTCGTCGCCGCAGAACATGACCCGGTTGACCGGGATCCACAGCAGGAGGCCGGCGAAATGGTTGGCGGCCATCATCGGATCGCTCACGGCCAGGTGGCCCTGCTCGGTGAGCCGCTGGAAGGTGGCGCCCAGCGTGGCCAGGACGCGCTCGAAGCCCTGCTCGTACCAGGTGCGGCCCAGTTCGGGGAACCGGTCAGCGTTGGCGATGATCAGCCGCCGAAGCTGCATTATGCGGGGCTGCATGATGGTGCTGAGGAAACGACGGGCGAGGTCGTGCAGAGCCTCTTCAGCGTCGGCCCGGCTGGTGCCCGGCGCGACGGGGAGATCGGCAACCATTGCGATGAACTGGTCGACCTGGTCCGTAGTGGCCAGGACGATCTCGGCGAACAGAGTCTCCTTGTCCGCGAAGTGCTTGTAAACGGTCTGCTTCGAGACCCCGGCCATGGTGGCGATCTCTTCCATGCTGGTGCCCAGGTAGCCCTTGGCCAGGAACACCTGTGTCGCGGCCTCCAAGATCGCGGCGTGCTTGCGGGCCGAGCGGCCCCCCGGCGGAAACCCCATGGCTTCGTCCCTCCCTGCCGAGATAGTACTGGACGGAACAGTACTCAGCCTAGTACTGTGCCGTCTAGGCCCAATTGGTACCGGACGGTCTAGTACTTGCAAGATGGAGACGATACGATTCCCGATGCTGCCAGCCGACCCGCCAAGTCCGCTGGAAGCTGAGATGACCGCGGCTGGGCGGCCGGGCGCGTCGCGGCGGGAGCTTGAGGTGCTGGCGCTGGTGGGGGCGCGGTTGCCGAATGCTGAGATCGCTGGCCGGCTGTATCTTTCGGTCCGGACGGTGGAGAACCACGTCTCCTCGCTGCTGCGCAAGTACGGTGTCGGCGACCGGCGTGCGCTGGCCGAGGTGGCCGCTCAGGTGGCGGCCGGCGGGCCCGACCCTGGTCGGCTGGCCGGGGCGCCGGCGGCTCTTACCCGGTTCATCGGGCGCGACGCCGAACGTGACCTGCTGGCCAGCGCGCTGCGGGAGGGGCGCCTGGTGACCTTGCACGGGCCCGGGGGGGTCGGCAAGACCCGGCTGGCGGTGGAAGTGGCCCATGCGGCCGGTGCGTCGTTCCCGTCTGGCCGGACGTTCGTCGACCTGATACCGGTCCGCGAGGGCTATGTCGCCCAGGCCACGGCCGCCGCGCTCGGTGTGAGCGAGCGTCCCGGCGAAGCCTTGGAGGAGGCGATCGCCGCGCGGCTGGGGGACGGCAGGTTCCTGCTGATCCTCGACAACTGCGAGCACGTGATCGACGCTGCGGCCGCCTTCGCAGAGCGCTTGCTGTCGGTCTGCCCCGGCGTGCGGATCCTGGCGACAAGCCGGGAACGGCTGGGCATACGCGGTGAGCGGACCGTCCGCCTAGGGCCATTGCCGCTGGGCTCAGACGCCGAGATCCTGTTCGGCGACCATGCTGCGGTGGCCGCCCCCGGGTTCGCAGCGGATCCGGTGACCGTGACCGGCATCTGCGCTCGGCTCGACGGCCTGCCGTTGGCGATCGAGCTTGCCGCAGCGCGCACCGCCGCGCTCGGCGCCGGCGGGGTCCTGGCCGGCCTGGACGACTCCTTGCGCCTGCTGGCGGGGGGACGCGGCACCGACCAGCGGCACCGTTCGCTGCGCGCGGTCATCGGCTGGAGCTACGACCTGCTAGACGACGAAGAACGCCGCTTCTTCCGGCACCTCGCCGTGTTCGACGGCGCGTTCACCTTGGACGCCGCCATGGCTGTCACCTGCGCCGGCGACCGGGGAAAGGCAGCCGACCTGCTTGGCCGACTGGTGGACAAGAGCCTTACCATCCACGAGCCCGGCACGCCGGGAACGTGGCGGCTGCTGGACACCGTGCGCGCGTTCGCCACCGACCGGCTCACGGCCAGCCGCGAGGAGGCCCAGGCCCGGGAACGGCATCTGGCGTGGTTCGCCGTGTACGCGTGAGACCTGGAACACCGGATCGGCGGGGATTGGCGCGACGAGTTCGACATGGCGGCCGGTGACCTGGGGCCGCCCTGGCGGGCTGCCCGCCCGGCCCGGACCCGGTCGCGCACGGGCTAGCGCGGGCGCGGGGGCACCTCACCTTCGCGCGCCGGTTCCTGAAGGATTCCCTCAGCCACTACCAAGAGGCCGCGGCCCGGGCACCCACCCCCGGCTACGCAGGCCGGAACCTCACCAACGCCGCCGGATGCGCGCTGTTCATGAACTTCTCCGGAGACCACGCCATCGAGCTCTTGCTGGCCGCCGCCGGATACGCCAGCCGCACCGAGGACGGCGATGCCCAAACCATCGCCCTGGTACGCGCCGTAGAGATCGCCGCCAGGCACACCGGCAGCTACCCGGCCATGATGCCGCGGGACCGGCTTAACGACCTCTTCCACCAGGCAGCATCCGTCGGCGATCAAGCTCATCCGCCGGTGGCGGCCACCCTGGCCGCCGCAAAAGTACGGAGCGCCGCCCCAGTCAAACTCCAGCTGGACCCGGAACTGGCGCGGATCGCCGAGCAAGCCGCCCGCGCCGCCGCCGACCCCCGTGCTGATGAGCACCCGCTTCGACGCCACCCGCACTGCTGCCACCGCGCCCGGACAGCTGTGGGACGCCTACCAGATTTCTGCAGAACGGGTCTCGCTGCTCGCTGTCATGGACCAGAACTCCCCCCGCGCGGCCGCCGAGATCGAAGACACCTACGACATGAGTGTGCACCGACGCGATCGGGGTCGGCGACCTGCCCGCCGCCCTCGCCTACGCCGACCTCGCCGGCAACCACCCCTACCTTGCTATGACCACGCTGATCCCGGCGCTGGCGCTCAAGGGCAAACTGGCCGAGGCCACGAACGCGGCCGCCAGGATGTGGGCGGCCTGGCAGCGAGCCGGCCACCCCTCCGCAGGACCCATCTCGCCTGCCCTGGCCGCAGCCAGCGCGGTCGAATGCGCCATCGTCTGCGCGCATATCTGCCGGTTCGGGTGGCCTTGTCGGCGGGCCTCCCAGGCCGGGGGTTTCGGCACGGGCGAGAGTGCTGGGGGCGGACCGCATGCCAGACACTTTCCCGCCCCCGCCGACCTGTCCCTCACCAACGCCGGTGCTCCGAACCCGGCGGTCAGCGGGCAACCGCTCACCTACACCCTCCAAGCCGCCAACACCGGCGGGCAGGACGCCACCGCCGTGACCGTGAACGACCCGCTGCCCGCCAGCGCGGTCTTCAAGTCAATGTCCGCCACCCAGGGCAGCTGCACCCGCACCGTCAGCGACCCGAACAAGAACAAAGACGGCACGGTCACCTGCACCCTCGGCATCCTGCCCGGGGGCGGCACCGCGACGGTCACCATCACCGTCACCCCGACCAAGCCGGGCACGCTGACCGCCCAGGCGGCTACTGTCACCGCAGGCAACATCAGCCCGGCGGGCGGTGACGACAGCGCCACTGCCACCGTCACGGTCCAGGGCATCTGATGCGATGACCGCACCAGCCGGGGGCCGGCATCTGCGCGCAGGGCGGCCCCCGGCTGGTCCCTGGCCGTGCTCAGCGTCCCTAGTCGTGCGAGAGCTGGCGCAGCGTCGCGGCCGTGCAAGAGCGCCTCAGCCTGGACGCCTGGAGAACCGGTTGCATCACCTCGTCTGCGACGGCGCCCTCCCCCTGGCCACCGCTCAGCATGTAAGCGCCACCACCTGCTCGCGACGCCGTCAACGACACGGCGCACACCAGCATCGCGCCTATTCCTCTTGCGCCGCTTACCGACGCCTGCGCCAAAGGGCCTGGCGTGCACATCGGTTCCCTGACTCCACGCGAGGTGGAGATCCTCACATAAACCCAGGGGGTCCCAGCACGGAACAACCCGATCTGGCGCGACCGGACTGGTCACGTTCTCAACTAGACCGGCGAGCAGATCGAGGGCTCGGCGCGCGTTCTCCTTGAACGTTTCGGTTACTCAGTGTGATGCGGCCTGTAAGTTGCTGGCATCCGGCGGCTGCGAACGGTCCCAGCCAGCCCTGAACGGCGTGGCACACGCCTTGGCGGCGTGTGTTCCTGCGTTCAGGGTCGTCCGTGATGCCTTTGACCAGGACCATCGCGGTGGCTGATAGCGGCAGCGGCAGGGTCCATGGCTGGGGAAATGAGCCCATTAAATGAGCCCACTGGACACAATGAGCCCGCTTGGCGGCGGTCACCCACCGACGTTCTTGCAGGTCAGAGGTGGCGGAGGATAGGAGATTCGAACTCCTGAGGGGTTGCCCCCAACACGCTTTCCAAGCGTGCGCCCTAGGCCACTAGGCGAATCCTCCGCCGGACAGCTTACCGGTGCGCCGGGTACGGGGAGCGGCCACAGCTCAGGTCCTGCCCGGCTAGACTGGCCTGCAGACCCCTCGCACGGCGCTTATCTCGCCAACTCCCCCAGGGCCGGAAGGCAGCAAGGGTACGCGAGCTCTGGCGGGTGTGCGGGGGGTCCCTTCCCGTCCTGGCGAGGATCACATCATGGCAGGCGACGAGCCCGGTACCGCCCCCGAGAACCCGCCCGGCCCCAGCAGCCCGCCAGCTTCCGCTCCGCTGGCGCTTTACCGCCGGTACCGCCCGGCGACCTTCGCTGAGGTCCGCGGCCAGGAGCACGTCACAGAGCCACTACGACAGGCGCTGCGCAACGGCAGGGTGCACCATGCCTACCTGTTCAGCGGGCCCCGGGGCTGTGGAAAGACATCGAGCGCCCGGATCCTGGCCCGCTCTCTGAACTGCGTCCAGGGCCCCACCCCGGACCCGTGCGGGGTGTGTGAGTCCTGCGTCGCGCTGGCCCCCTCCGGGCCCGGCAGCATCGACGTGATCGAGATCGACGCGGCCTCCCACGGCGGCGTGGACGATGCCAGAGAACTGCGCGAACGGGCCTTCTACGCGCCGGTTTCCGGGCGGTTCAAGGTTTACATCATCGACGAGGCCCACATGGTGACCAGGGAGGGCTTCAACGCCCTGCTCAAACTGGTCGAGGAGCCGCCGCCGCACCTGAAGTTCGTGTTCGCGACGACCGAGCCGGAGAAGGTCATCGCGACGATCAGGTCGCGTACCCATAACTACCCGTTCCGGCTGGTCCCCCCCTCGGTGCTGCGTGGCCTGCTGGAGGAGATCCTGGCCACCGAGGCCGTCACCTATGAGCCGACGGTGCTGCCGCTCGTGGTGCGGGCGGGCGCCGGCTCGGTCCGGGATTCGCTGTCGGTACTGGACCAGTTGCTCGCGGGCGCTGGTCCCGAAGGGCTCACTTACGAGCGGACCGTGGCGCTGCTCGGCTACACCGACGACAGCCTGCTGGATGAAATGGTCGATGCGCTGGCGGCCGGGGACGGGGCGGCCGCGTTCGGCACGGTAGACCGGGTGGTCCAGGGCGGGCACGATCCGCGCCGGTTCGCCGCTGACCTGCTGGACCGGCTGCGTGACCTGATCATCCTGGGCGCGGTGCCGGGCGCCGGGCAGACCGGGCTGCTCGACGCGCCGGCCGACCGATTGGAGAAGATGGCGGACCAGGCGGGACGGTTCGGCCAGGCCGACCTCGCCCGGTCGGCGGAGATCCTCAGCGACGGCCTCATCCAGATGCGGGGCACCACTTCGCCACGTCTGCTGCTGGAACTGATGGTCGCCCACATCCTGCTGCCGGGCGCCAGTACGGGGGAGAAGGCGCTCGCGACCAGGCTGGAGCGGCTGGAACGGCAGCTCGAAGGGCTCGCGTCCGGCGGGCCAGCGCCCCGCCCGGGACGGGCCACGGCGGGATCGGCACCCGCGCCGGGATCGGCACCAGGGACGGGATCGGCACCAGGGACGGGAACGGCAAACGTGGCAGGATCGGCCTCGGCGGCGCGAACCGTGGTTGCGCCAGGAACCCCGCGAGCGGCAGGCCGGCCGTCGGGGCAGCCTGCCCCGCCGAGTGCGGTCCCAGCCCGCGACGCCCCGGCCGGCGAAGACACCCCGGCCCGGGGAACCCAGGCCGGGACCAGGGAGGCCTCCCGTTCGTCCGGGGAGCGCCCAACTCCCCCGGCCGATCCGCCGTCGGCGGGGCGCCCCGCACAGGTCGGCGCCGCCAAGGCTGGTTCCGCGCGCGCGGGTTCCGCGCCGGCTGGGTCCGCGCACGCTGGTGCTGCGCAGGCGGGTTCGGCATCCGTTGGTGCCGCGCAGGCACCCGCTCGGGCTGCCGCCTCTCCCCGGCCGGGCGTTATGGACACCGAGACGCTCCGCCAGCGGTGGCCCGACGTGCTCGAGGCGGTGAAGGGGGAGCGCCGGGTCACCGGGATCCTGCTCAACTCCGCGTCGGTGGCCTCGCTCGAGGGCGGCGTCCTCACCCTCGCGTTCAACCGCGAGGGCGAGGCGAAGGGCTTTGCCACCAGCGGCCATGACCAGGTCCTGACCGGCGTGCTGGCCGCCATGCTCGGGCTGAACGTACGGGTGCGGGCGCTCGCGGGCACCGCGGCAGGCCCGCGCGGCGGCGGGCGGGCCGCCCCGGCGGATCCGGCCGCGCCCGGCGGCGGTGCCAGGGACCGGGCCGGTACTCACAGTGCGCCGCGCCGCGCCGCGCACGGGCGGGACGATTCCCCGGACGGGCCCGGCGCTCGGCCCGGCGGCTCGACATCGGGAAGCGTGGCGCCGGGCGGTCAGGGAGCCGCCAAGGGCGGGCCAGGCAGCTCCCCCGAGGGCGCCGGCTCCGCCCGCCGTGCACCTGCCGCGGCACCGGCACAGCCGACGGGCAGAGAAACGGCCGTCCCGGACGCCCCGCCGCCCGCCGCGGATGACGACGAGGAATGGCCCGACGACGCGGGACCCGCCAGGGGCGAATCCGGGCCTACCGGCATGGAACTCATCGAGCGTCAACTCGGCGGCACGGTCATCGAGGAGATCGAAGAGCCCTAGCGCATGGGCCCTCCCTTGGAGCCGCGTGCGCATCGCCACGTGTCGCCGCGCGAGGCGGTGTGCTCACCGTCATACGAAGGCCGTAGGCTCGAAACAGCAGGCGACCACGCCGGTGTGCCGCGGGCTGGCGGGACCCGTGGTAGCGGGCCGCGGGGGCCGTGGGCGATGGATCCGCGCTGGCGGAACCCCAGTACCGGTGGGATGCGCTGCTGGGGCGGTGCACCGACGCACCGCCGTGGACCCGATCAAGTGAGGAACAGTGGACCCAGAGGGCGGGATGGACCTGCAGCAACTGCTCGCCGCGGCGCAGCAGATGCAGGACCATCTCATGAATGCGCAACAGGAACTGGCCGACGCCGAGGTCGAAGGCACTTCGGGCGGCGGGCTGGTCAAGGCCCGCGTGAACGGCCAGGGTGAGTTGGTGGATCTGACTATCAGCCCGGCAGCCATCGATCCCGCCGACCTGGCGGATACCGCCCAGACCGTCGCCGACCTGGTCCTTGCGGCGGTGCGCAACGCCTACCGTGCGGTCGGTGACCTCCAGCAGGAGAAGATGGGCCCGCTGGCTGCCGGTCTCGGCCAACCCGGAACGCCAGAGATCCCCGGCCTGCCCGGGCTGTTTGGCGGCGGACCGGGCGAACCGGACGCGCCCGGCGGCCCCGGCACGCTACCCGCGCCCGGCACCCCAGCCGGGCCCGGCGGACCCGGGACGCGCGGGGATTCCGGCGAGGGGCCCGGGCCGTCCGCACCGTGACGACATGAGGAACTGACGTGTACGAGGGAGTGGTTCAGAACCTCATCGATGAGCTC
>Ga0306922_10003638_pt1 | contig 14453 bp, 11 predicted proteins | sample sta12Cox44000082_FD_203758 | JGI IMG/M metagenome (GOLD analysis project Ga0306922, IMG submission 203758) | Lab enrichment of tropical soil microbial communities from Luquillo Experimental Forest, Puerto Rico - statoxic.12C.oxic.44.000.082 (v2)... | ecosystem: Environmental > Terrestrial >... | reverse complement strand
CTCGACCAGCGCTCCGAACGCCGTGCAGCTCGACTATCTGGATGCCACCGATCAAGTGACTCTGAATCGGGAGCGCCTCATCTCGGACGCAAAGGCGTTCGCATTGGAACGCGTTCGTGAGGGCTACCAGAAACCGGCGCTTCGGGCCGCGATTGCTGTTGGGGGGGAGGGCGTGCTCGCCGCGCTCAAGCTCGGCATCCATCTGGCCTGGCGCGCGGGGCGCATCACCGATCACGACGCGGTCGTCGGGCGCGCGCTGGCGAACGTCCTCGCGGGCGGCGCATTGCCCAACCAGACGATGGTGAGCGAACGGTACCTTTTGGACCTCGAGCGCGAAGCGTTTCTGAAGCTCTGCGGCGAGCGGAAGACGTTGGAGCGCATTCAGCACACGCTGAAGACTGGGAAGCCGCTCCGGAATTAGGAATCTCGGTTGTCATGCGGTTTTTCGAACAGGGACAAGGCGCGCCGCTCGTGTTCATCCCCGGCCTGCAGGGGAGGTGGGAGTACACCCGCCGGACGGTGGACGCGTTGGCTCAGGACTTCCGAGTGTTGACCTTTTCTTTGGGAGATGAGCCGGCGGCCGATTTTCCGTTCGAGCCCGAGCGGGGATTCGACAGTTACGCCGATCAGGTCGCAGCCGTGCTCGACGCGGCACAAGTGCAGCGGGCTGTCATCTGCGGCATCTCCTTCGGCGGGCTCGTGGCGCTCAGGTTTGCGGCCCGTCATCCGGAGCGGGTGGAAGCGCTGGTGCTCGCGTCGACGCCCGGCGGCCCTGGATGGCGGCTGCGGGCCCGGCATGATTTCTACGCGCGCTGGCCCAAGGTGTTTGGTCTTGTGTTCATGTTCGAGATCCCCTTCCGCGCACGACGCGAGCTCACGGCGGCTCTGCCGGAGCGCGCGGCGCGCCGGGCGTTCACTCGCACGATCTTGCGGACGGTGGTCGTCGCGCCGATCTCGCCGACCCGGATGGCGCGGCGTGCGAGGCTGATCGCCTCGTACGATGTGGTCACTGACTGCGCGCGCATCTCCGTCCCCACTCTCGTCGTCACGGGGGAAGCAGAGCTCGATCATGTTGTTTCTGTTCACGGCTCCTCGCGCTATTCGGAGCTCATCGCTGGCGCGGTCCGGGCCGTGCTTCCCCGAACCGGCCACCAGGGAACGCTGACGCATGCCGACGCGTTTGCGGCGACGGTGCGCGAGTTTGCCGCCCGACAGTCGAACGCGTCAGTACGGCACGCGCACGGCGACAGGACCGAGACGCCCGGGGGGCAGGTGGCGTGACGCCGATGCTTGAAATCGCCGGGCCGTCGGGGCGTATCGAGGCGCTGCTCGACCAACCGGCGCCGGCGGGAGCAGTTGGCGCGGACGGCCTGCTGAGCACCGGCCACAGCACGGGACTGCGCGCCGCAGTCGTGTTCGCTCACCCGCATACTGAAATGGGCGGCACGATGCACACGAAGGTGGTCTATCAGGCCGCCAAAGCGCTCGGCCGAATCGGCTGCGCGGTGCTGCGATTCAACTTCCGTGGCGCGGGCAAAAGCGCTGGCGCGTTTTCGAACGGGCCAGGAGAGATGGATGATTTCCGGTCGGCGCTCGACTACATGGGAGGGCAGTATCCAGCGGTCCCTTTGTGGGCGGGCGGCATGTCGTTCGGGTCGTGGATCGCCCTGACCGTCGGCGCGGCCGATCCGCGCGTGACCACTTTGATTGGCATTGCGCTGCCGGTGTCCACATACGACTTCGAGCCGGTGGCGCGCAGCACGAAGGCAAAGTTCTTCATCCAGGCCGAGCGCGACGAGATCTGCCCACTCAAGAGCATGCGCGAGTTCTACGCGCGGGCGGCGGAGCCGAAAGAGCTGGTGGTGATCGATGGGGCGGACCACCTGTTCGACGGCAAGGTTGGCGACGTGGCAGATGCGATTGAGGAGTTGCTGGGCGATTGGACGTGAGGTTCATATGGAAGATGCAGTCATCGTCTCCGCGGTTCGAACGGCGGTCGGCAAGGCACCAAACGGAACGTTGCGAGGCGCGAGGCCCGATGAGCTCGCGGCCACGGCGATTGCCGAGGCTATCCGCCGCGCGCCGGGGATCGGGCCGGGAGACGTAGACGATGTGATTCTCGGGTGTGCGATGCCGGAGGCGGAGCAGGGCATGAACGTGGCTCGTATCGCGAGCCTGCGTGCGGGCGTTCCCGTCAGCGCGTCGGCGGTCACCGTCAATCGCTTCTGCTCGTCGGGACTGCAGGCGATCGCGTATGCGGCAGAGCGCGTCATGTGTGGGTTCGGATCGATAACCGTCGCGGGCGGGACCGAGTCGATGAGTCTCGTCCCGATGGGCGGACACAAGATCGCACCCAATCCGACACTGGTCGACAACTATCCGGACGTCTACCTCAGCACCGGGCTGGTTGCGGAGAATCACGCGCGGGAGTCACAGATCTCGCGCGAGGATCAGGATGCTTTTGCACTCAGAAGCCATCGACGCGCGGTCGCGGCCATCGATAGTGGAAAGTTCGCCGAGGAGATCGTCCCGGTCAGTGTGCGACTGATCGCTGCGACCAACGGGTCGGGTGGGTCAGGTCGGTCGAGTGGGTCGGGTGGGTCGAGGGGGGCGGGTAGGTCGGACGCGCCGGATATTCGCCAGGCGACCTTCGATGTCGACGAAGGGCCCCGTCGGGACACGTCGGCGGAGGCGCTGGCCAAATTGCGGCCGGCGTTTCACGCAAAGGGGACCGTGACGGCCGGCAACTCGTCGCAAACGAGCGACGGCGCGGCAGCCGTCATCGTCATGTCGGCCGCCTCCGCACGGGAGCGCGATCTGACACCGCTGGCAAGGTTCGTGACGTTCGCCACGGCTGGAGTCGAGCCTGAACGCTTCGGGATCGGGCCGGTGCCGGCCATCCAGAAAGCCCTGAAGCTCGCGGGGTTGACACTCGATCAGATCGACCTCGTCGAGCTGAACGAGGCGTTCGCCGTGCAAGTCCTGGCGTGTCTCAAGGCCCTGCCGATTGATCCCGAAAAGCTGAACGTGAACGGCGGCGCCATTGCACTGGGGCATCCGCTTGGCTGCACCGGCGCCAAGTTGACGACGACGATCCTGCATGAGATGCGTCGGCGAAAGGCGCGATACGGGATGGTCACGATGTGCGTGGGCGGGGGAATGGGTGCGGCGGGGATCTTTGAACGAATGTGAGTTGACCTGAGGAGGTCATAATGTCGATTGCAACGACGACCCCTATCCTTCGCGGCGGCGAGTGGCTGCTTCAGGCTGCGGACGCCGACAGCGTGTTCACGCCGGAACGTCTGACGGACGAGCATCGGCTGATTGCGCGCACGGCGCAGGAGTTCGTCGAGAACGAGGTCCTCCCGGTTCTCGACCAGCTCGAACAGAAAGACTGGAGCCTCGCGCGAAAGCTCGTGCGCCGCGGCGGTGATCTGGGGTTGCTGGGCGTCGACGCGCCCGAAGCGTACGGGGGAGTCGACCTGGACAAAGTGAGCTCGCTCGTTGTCAGCGAAAAGATCGCTCGTTCCGCATCGTTTGGCGCCACGTTCGGCGCGCAAGCCAACCTGACCGTCGTGCCCCTCGTCCTCTTCGGCACCGAAGCTCAGAAGCAGAAATATCTCCCGAAGCTCCTCGCCGGTGAACTGATCGGCGCCTACGCCTTGAGCGAGACCGGCTCGGGATCCGACGCGCTTGGCGCGCGGACGCGCGCCACCAGGCAGGCAGACGGCAGCTTCGTGCTGAACGGCGAGAAGATGTGGATCACAAACGGAGGATTCGCCGACGTCTTCGTCGTCTTCGCAAAAGTCGACAACGTGGAGCTCCGGGGGGGTGGGGCCCCCGGAGCGATAAATGACGGCCAGTTTACGGCGTTCCTCGTCGAGCGCGGGTTCGGTGTCAAGAGCGGCAAAGAAGAGCACAAGATGGGCCTGCACGGGTCGTCGACGACCGCGTTGATCTTCGAGGATGTCAGAATGCCGGCCGACACCGTCCTCGGCGACGTCGGAAAAGGGCACAAGGTCGCATTCAACGTGCTCAACTTCGCACGCTTCAAGCTGGGCGCGATGTGCGGCGGCGGCGCGCAGGCCGCGATTGCGGAGGCCGCGAAGTACGCGGCCACGCGGCGGCAGTTCAACGCAACGATCGCGAGCTTTGGCGCCATCAAGCACAAGATCGGCGAGATGGTCGTCAAGGCCTACGCCGCTGAAAGCCTTCTGTATCGCACGGCCGGCATGGTCGATGCGCGAATTGACGCGGCCAAGAGTAGAGGTGCCGACAAAGCCGCTGCTTCGCTCGATGCCTTCGAGGAGTACGCCGTCGAAGCATCAATCGCCAAAGTTCTGGGCAGCGAGACGCTCAACTACGTTCTCGACGAGAACATCCAGATTCACGGTGGAAATGGGTACGTGAGGGACTATCCCGCCGAGCGGCATTTCCGGGATGCGCGCGTCAACCGGATCTTCGAAGGCACGAATGAGATCAACCGGCTGCTCATTCCAGGCATGCTTATCCGTCGAGCTCTCAAAGGCGACCTGCCACTGATCCCCGCCGCGAAGGCGCTGCAAGACGAGCTCCTTGGCCCGCCGCAGGCGCCGTCGATGGACGACGGTGTGCTGGCCGACGAACACAGAGCCGTTGAGGCGTTCAAAAAGACAGCGCTGATGGTGCTCGGCCTCGCCATGCAGACGTTTGGTCAGAAGTTGACGGACGAACAGGAAGTGCTGATGCATGCCGCTGATATCCTGATGGATGTGTTCGCGGCGGAGAGCGCCGTGCTGCGAGCCGAGGCGACGAGCAGCCGAAAGGCGGGCAACGCGTCGCTGCACGTGGACGCGGCGCGAGTGTTCGTGAACGATGCCGCGCTGCGTATCGACGCGTCGGCCAAACAGGCGCTGGCCGCGACCGTGGACGGCGACATGCTCCGCATGATGCTGGCGGGACTGCGCCGGCTGATCAAGGTGACGCCGGTCAACACGGCGGCGCTGCGGCGGCGGCTTGCGGATGAAACGGTCGCGCGGGGGGCGTATCCGTTCAGTTAAGGCGTCTGGGTCAGATGGATCGAGTGGGCCAGATGAGTCGAGTGGGTCAGGTGGGTCGAGTGGGGCAGGTGCGACGGGGCGTCACGCTGCGACGCTGGGCGCTCGCCGCGGCGCTCCTGTTCTGCGCGTCGTGCTCAAGTCGTCCTCCGGAGGAGCCGAAGGACTACGCCGCCAGACTGGCCGTTGACCGTGCGGTAAAAGACGCGGCTTTCACGAAAGACAACGAGCCGATCCCGGCCAATCGCAAGGCCGAGTTCCTGCCGCTTGCGTACTTCCCGATCGATCCGGACTACGACGTGCCCGCAGCGCTCAAGCTCAGTAACGATCCGTCCATCTTCGAGATGACCACGTCGACTGGAGGCGCCGACAAGTTCCGGCGCGTGGGCACGCTGGAATTCACCCTGAAGGGACAACCGTTGAAGCTGACGGCGTTCGTGGCGGCGTCGGCGAGCGCGGCCGATCGCCTCTTTGTCCCGTTCAGCGACTTGACGAGCGGCACGGAGACGTACGCGGCCGGCCGTTTCCTCGACATCGATCGTACGCCCACGGGAATCTACGAAATTGACTTCAACCGGGCGTACTTCCCCTACTGCTACTACAGCCCGACGTGGGAGTGTCCGTATCCGCCGTCTGAAAACCGCTTGAAGGTGCCGATACGCGCGGGAGAGCGGATGAAGAAGTCAGAACCGAGTCACGGTTGAGTCTTTCTCCTCATGCCCCCGCGTGCCATCATCTTCGATTTCGACGGCGTGCTCGCCGACAGCGAGCCGTTGCACTTTCGCGCCTTCCATGACGTGCTAGCCACCGAAGGCGTCCTGTTGACCGAGGCCGCTTACTACGATCGGTACCTTGGATACGACGATGCGGGTGCGTTCAGGGTAATTGGAACGCATCACGAGCGGAGGTGGGACTCTCGCCATGTGGCGGATCTCGTCGCGAGAAAGGCCGTCCGGATGGAAGCGCTCGAGCGCGACGTGTCGGTGATGTTCCCTGGCGCGGCGGATGTCGTGCGGCGAGCGGCTGCGGTCATGCCCATCGCGATTGCCTCGGGAGCGCTTGGAGATGAGATCCGGCGCGTGCTGGATCGTGCAGGGCTCACCAACTGCTTCAGCGCAATCGTTGGGGCGGAGGACACACCCAAGAGCAAGCCGGCGCCCGATCCGTATCTTCGCGCCGTTGCATTGCTGAACTCGAACAGGGGTCAGCGGTTGGAGCCCCACCATTGCGTGGCGGTCGAGGATTCGGTATGGGGGCTTGAGTCCGCGCGCGCTGCGGGTCTTCGTACTGTTGGAGTTGCACACACCTACCCGGCGCATGCATTGGTGGCCGACTGGGTTATCGCATCCATCGCCGATTTCGATATCGCCCAGCTCAAAGACCGCGCCAATTAGCGATCGTTCTGATTTGAACAACCATCCAAATCGTTGGATTCAGGCCGCAATTCGCCTCTTTTCACAACTCTTTCGCCTTTACAACCCGGGTTCGAAATCGCACACTCAACACGATCGGACAGTGGCCGTTGCGAGACAGTGCGCTGATCTGGGACGCTGATTTCCGGGAACGGGTTCGGGATTCCGTGGCGATAGATCCCACCGGTTGTTTTTTTGAGGAGGAAGGATGAGACTTCGAATCACTGTTCTGTCGCTTGTGGCGTTGTTGGCCATGAGCGGACTGGCAAGTGCGCAGGGACAGCAGACAGGCTCGATTTTCGGCAAGGCGACCGACCAGTCCGGCGCCGTGCTCCCAGGCGTGACGGTCACGCTGACCGCCCCGATTCTGCTGCAGCCTCTGGTTGCGACCACCCGCGAGACCGGAACGTATGAGTTCCCGCGTCTCGAAATCGGCTCCTACACGGTCAAGTTCGAGCTGACGGGCTTCAAGTCGGTCGTCAACGAAGACGTGCGCGTGACCGTTGGGTTCAACGCGCAGGTCAACGCGCAGATGGGCGTGTCGACGGTCCAGGAGACGATCACCGTCACCGGCCAGACGCCTGTTGTCGACACGAAGGAGACCGGCACCAAGCAGACGTTTACGAACGAGCTGCTGCAGAGCATCCCGTCGGCCCGGGATCCGTGGGTCATCCTCCAGCAAACAGCCGGCATCGCCATGGACCGCGAGAACATCGGCGGCAACATGTCGGGCCAGCAATCCAATTACGTGTCGCGCGGCGGCAATCCGACCAACAACAAATGGACGCTCGACGGCGTCGATATTACCGACCTTTCGGCCACCGGTGCGTCGCCGACCTACTACGACTTCGACATGTTCGAGGAGATGACCATCAACACCGGGGGCGTCGACGTGACGCAGCAGACGGGCGGCGTCGGCATCAACCTGGTGACGCGCAGCGGCTCGGACAAGTTCCGCGGCTCGGGACGCTACTACCAGACAAACGAGAACCTCGAGGCTAACAACGTGACCGACGCGATCCGCCAGCAGGGCGCTTCGTCGGGCAACCCGATTCAGGACATCAAGGACTACGGCGTCGAGGTGGGAGGTCCGATCAAGAAGGGGCGCGCCTGGATTTGGGGCGCGTACGGTACGCAGAAAATCGGTGTCGGCGTGGTGGGCTTCTATGAACCGACGCCAACGTGCCAGCAGATCAAGGCCGACCAGGCGAAGAACCCCCTCGCGCACCCTGTTGCAGACGTCAACAATTGCTTGAATACCGACTTGACGACGCTGAAGACGACCAACCTGAAGGGCGAAGTACAGCTCGGTGGGGGCAACAAACTGAGCCTGTATAGCCTTTTCTCGGCGAAGCAGCGCAACGCCCGTAACGCCAGCGACCTGACGCCGATCGAATCGACCGTTCGTCAGGATGCCGTGCCGAGCACGTACGGCACCAGCGGCTGGATCACGGGCCCGACGCCAACCTACAAGTTCGGCGACCAGTGGGTCGCGAGCGACCGGTTCCTGGTCGATGTGCAGTACGCACACGTCGGCAATAACTTCATTCTCGACTATCACGACCCGTCGTACGTCACGGCCACGCCGGTTCCGGGTGTGGTTGGTCTGCAGCCGTACTTGATCCTCTCAACAAACGCGAATGGGCGCTCCACACCGGACGGCAGCCAGTCGGTGAACATCCGCCCGGTGAACAGCATTACGGTGAACACCAACTACTTCTTGCCAGGCACGTGGGGCGGCGATCACTCGTTCAAGATCGGTGGCTACTGGAGAGATAACGACGGGCGCAACTCAACCCACACGCCGGGCAACGCCGCTGCGCGCTTCCAGACCTTGGCTGACGTCACAAACCCGAACGACTGCCCGACAGTCAGCGCGACAAGCAGTACGAACTGCCAGGCGGCGCTCACGCGTGATGGAGCAACGGAGTACAAGCTGACCAACGTCTCTGTGTATGGTCAAGACACGATCACTCACGGCAAGGTGACACTGCAGTTGGGCGTTCGGTACGACTACAATCACGACCGAGCGTTGTCGTCTTCGGTCGCGGCCAACCCGCTCATGCCGGCCCTTCTTCCAGCCTTAAACTTTCCCGGCGCCGAGGGAGTCAAGTTCAACAACGTCTCACCGCGGCTCGGGGTCACCTACAACGTGACGGGCGACGGAAAGACGGTCTTGCACGGGAACTACGCGATGTACTGGGGCCAGGTGGGAACCGGGGCCTTCTCCAATCAGGTCAACCCAGTCACTCGTGTGAGCGCCCGCTATCCGTGGGCCGACCTGAACCACGACGGGTTCGTCGAGCCGAACGAGGTCATGAGCTGCGACCCGGTCACAAAAGTCTGTCTCCCGCTCGTTGCGGGTGGGAATCCCGCGAATTTCCTCTCTTTGGTCGGCAATTGGGACCCGGCCAATCCGGCGTCGACGACGACGGCGAACACCATCGATCCGAACATTAAGAACGATCGCACGGACGAGATTATCGCCGGCGTTGATCGTGAGATCGGTGCGGGCTTCGCAGTGGGTGCGAACTACATCTGGCGGCGCTACACGAACTTCAACTGGACCCACACGCTCGGCCTCGCGCCATCGGACTTTACCGCGACGACATTCGCACCGAACCCCGCCAACTGTCCCGGCGCCGATAATCGGACGGTCGCTGCGAACTGCACGCCCGGAACGGTTTACGTGCCGAACTTCCAGGTGGGAGCTATTACAACGCTCACCAACTTCACGTCGGACCAGTACAACCGCGCGTACAACGGCATCGAGGTCAACGCGCGGAAACGGATGTCGAACCACTGGCTGATGAACACGAGCCTCGCGTACAACAGCACCGTCGTGAATATGAACGGCTGGCCGGGCGATGCTGCAAACGGTGTTCAGCTGGCGTTATTCGGCGAGGACCCGACGAACCGTACGACCCGAAACGGCGCGCAGTACGACTTCCTGACGGGGGGCAGCGGCCTCGGCAACGTCTACGTCAACGCGAAGTGGCTGTTCAAGGTGAGCGGTCTGTACAACCTTCCGTACGACTTCAACGCGTCGGCGTTCTACAACGCGCGGCAAGGCTATCCGCTGGAGTACGCGCTGAACGATACGGCCGGGCGGAACGGCGTCGGATCGATTCTGATTCTCCAGAACCCTGTCGGCGACACGCGTCTGCCGACTTACCAGAACCTCGACTTTCACGTCGATCGGCCGATCAAAGTCGGCACCGCGCGGTTCGTGCCGGCCATCGATCTCTTCAACGTGTTCAACAACAACATCATCCAAGCAGTGCGCACTAGCCAGAACGCGGCGAACGCCAATCAAATCCAGGCCATCACAGCGCCGCGTGTCGCGCGGCTCGGTGTCCGTGTGACCTGGTAGGCATTTCGCGCGAGCGTGGCGTGTAACGTCTCGCGCGTTCCCAATCGAGTAGGTCCAGGGCGGGGCAAACAACCCCGCCCTATTTTTTTCTCAGAAACGCGCTATCCTGTCACCGGTGATTCGAGACAGCGTCGTCAAAGCCTTCGCGCACGCGGCACACAGCCCAGACCCTGATCTCGCCGTGGCGGCCCTGATGATCGCGCGCGTGGAGTATCCGCGGCTCGATGCCGGGCCGTACCTCGATCAGCTCGACGCTCTCGGGCGGGAAGCCAGTCGTCGAGTGAGTGAAGCCACGTTGTCGCGCGGTGATGCTCCCGCGGGAGTGGATCCCCAGGCGTACGCGCGCGTGATGGCCCTGAACGATTATCTGTTCGGCGAACTGCGCTTCACTGGCAACGACCTGCACTTCGAGGATCCTCGCAATAGCTTTCTGAACGAGGTGATCGACCGGCGGACCGGCATCCCGATTACGCTCGCGCTTCTGTACATCGAGGTCGCCCGGCGGGCCGGGATCCACGTCGAAGGCATCAACTTTCCGGAACACTTTCTGGTGAGGTGCCCGACGCCGCGCAGCCAGCCGTACACGGAGGACCTGATCATCGATGCGCACCATGGCGGCGCGCTGCTCTCGGAGGCTGCGTGTAGGCGAATGCTGCGGCGGCGCGCGAGAGGTGCCCGGCCGGACGACCTCGAGGAGGGTCAAGAGGCCGAAGAGCGCGACCGGGTCCTCGAATCACGGGTGTTCGCGCACGCCACCAAGCCGCAGATGATGTCGCGGATGCTCCTGAACCTGAAGAACATCTACGTGCGGATGCACTCATTTCCCCAGGCCAGAGACGTGACCGAGCTCATGCTCGCGGTCGACCCGTCCTCGGCCAGCGAGCTGCGCGACCGCGGCCTGCTCGCATACCACCTCAACGACTTCCATACAGCATTGCGTGATCTGCAGGCCTACCTCCGACTGTCTTCAGGGGCCGATCTCGACGCCGACTCACGCGAAGAGCACGAGCAGATCTGGGAGCACATCAAGGCGCTTCGCAGAAGGGTTGCCTCGCTGAACTGACGCTGGGCGTGCCGCCTCCGCTACTCTGCCACGCTATCTTCGCTGGCCCTCTGGACACTCTTTGAGCAACGGACAAGCGCCGCATTGCGGATCAGCTTCGGTACACGTCCTCGCCCCGTGGTGATTCAGATATAAGTATGCCTGGCGATAGACCGACAGGTCAGTTGAAAGACCGGCGTGGAGCGCTTCGCGGACAGAACGGGCGGTCTTGGTGAAATCCCTATGCTCTTCGCCGAAGCCAAGGCGCCTGGCGACCCGGCTCACCCGCGCGTCGACGGGCATTACAGGATGATTTGCGGCAAAAAGCAGCATCCGGTACGCGCCGGCTTCACCCATCTGCGGGATCCCCTTCAAGGCGCGCCGCGCCGGCACAAGCGGGCCCCGGATCACGGTAGAGAGATCAGGCAGCTGGCGAAAGCGATCGACGCCTCTTCTGAGCGCCGTGAGTCGTTGCTTGGGGTACGGCCCGGCGAGGGAAACGCTCTCCTCGAGCTTCTTCTGGGGCGCCCGCCACATCGCGTCAGGTGTCAGGGCCCGGATGCGCTTCAAGGCCGCGAGCGCCGCGTCGCGCTTGCGCGGCGTCGAGTGTCCCGAAAGCACTTCCCAGACGAACAGCGTGAACGGGTCTTCGGGAGGCGCCGGCAACGCGCCATAGAACTTCCGCAGGCGATCGACGAGCCCCTCGAGCCTCGTCACTGAGCCTTCGCGATCTCGTCATACAGAATCGCGGAAGCCACGATGCCGCTGTGGAAGTTTCCGACGTCGAGCTTCTCGTTGGGCGCGTGCGCGTTCTCATCGGGCAGGCCGACGCCGAAGAGCACGGACGGAAGGCCCAGCTCCTCCTGAAAGGTCGACACCACCGGAATCGACCCGCCCTCACGCGTATACACGGGTTTCTGTCCGAATCCCTTCTCGATCGCGCGGCCGGCGGCCTTCACGAACGGGTTGTCGTACGACGTCATCCACGGCTTACCGCCGTGCATTCGGGTGACTTTGACGTCGACCGTCTTCGGCGCGATGTCGAGGACGTGCGCCTCGAATAGCTTCGCGATCTTGTCAGGATCCTGGTTCGGCACGAGCCGCATGCTGACTTTCGCCATCGCCACCGCGGGAAGCACGGTCTTCGCGCCCTCGCCGGTAAACCCGGACAGCAGACCGTTGACCTCAAAGGTCGGCCGCGCCCACGTCCGCTCGAGCGTCGTGTAGTCGGTCTCGCCGTAGACCTTCGGGATGCCGAAGTCCTTCTTGTACTTTCTCTCGTTGAACGGGAGCGAGGCCCACGCTTTTCGCTCCTCCTCCTGCAGCGGCACCACGTCGTCATAGAAACCAGTGATCTTGACCCGGCCGCCGCGGTCCTTCATTTGCGCGAGCATCTGGGCGAGAACGAACGCAGGATTCGCAACGGCGCCGCCAAACGATCCGGAGTGGAGGTCCGTGCTGCTCCCTCGCAGATCGATCTGGCAATAGACGAGACCGCGGAGCCCATAGCAGATCGATGGGACCCCCCGGGCAAACATCGGCGAGTCGGAGATGACGACGACGTTGGCGGCGAGATCGGATCGGTGGGCGCGGACGAAATCATCCAGGTTGACGCTGCCGACCTCCTCCTCGCCCTCGAGGATGAACTTCATGTTCACGGGCAGGCGAGCGCTCTGCTTCAAATGAGCCTCGACGGCTTTCAGATGCATGAAGACCTGACCCTTGTCGTCGGCGGAGCCGCGCGCGTAGATTTCGCCGTCACGGACCGTTGCTTCGAAGGGCGGCGATTCCCACAGCTCGAGCGGGTCGACGGGCTGGACGTCGTAGTGTCCGTAAAACAGGATCGTCGGGGCGCCGGGGGCGCCAAGCCAGTCGCCGTACACGACGGGGTTTCCCGGCGTCTCGATCAGGCGAACGTTCTGCAAGCCGATTCGCCGCATCTCGTCGGCGCACCATTCCGCGCAGCGTTTGACATCGCCGGCGTGCTGCGGCAGCGCGCTGATGCTTGGGATGGCGAGCAGCACCTTCAGCTCGTCGAGATACCGATCGCGGTTCACGTTGATGAAGTCGATGATCTTCTCCATGCGGCCATGGCCTCCCGTATTTGTTCCTGCAATGGCGCCGAGGCCCCGTGCTCGTCCTCCGCGAGCTTCTCGAGGTGGGCGCACACGTTCTCGCGGGCCGCGGGCATCAGGGCGGCATCGAGGCCATGATAGATGCTTTCGGCGATGGCCTCCACCGTCGTATGCCCTGCGCGCAGCGCAGCGATGACCTGCTGCTCGCGCTGCCGTCGATGCTCGAGGTAGGCGGTGATGAGCGCCTGTGGATTCTCCACGCGCGGGCCGTGCGCGGGAAGCAGAACGACCGGGTTGAACGTGAGCACCCGCTCGAGCGAGTGCATATAGTCGGCCAGGTTGCCGCCGCGGCTCGCATGGATCATCACGCTGGTCCCGAGCGCGACGAGATCGCCCGTGAACATCGTGCGGCTGGCTTCGTGCCAGAAGGCCAGGTGATCCGGCGAATGACCTGGCGTCGCGACGACCGTGATATTTTCCGCAGCTGCTTGCACCTGGTCGCCGTCACAGAGTGCGCGCCAGGCGACAGGAAAACGATGGTCTTCTTCTGGCCAGGGATGCTTGAGAAATTCGGCATCCGGCTGTGCCGCTGCAAGAGCGGTCGCGCCGCCAGCGTGATCGGCGTGGCCGTGGGTCACAAGGACGTGAGTGAGCCGTGCGTGGCGAGCGTCGAGCGCGGCCGCGAGATCCGCAAGGTGCCCTGGAGCACCGACGCCGGCGTCGATGAGCATCGCCGTGCCGCCCTCTGCGGCCAGGAGGTATGTGTTGTTCCCGGTTCCCGTCATCGGGCCGGGGTTGCCTGCAGCAAGAAGGAGCGGGATCATCGATTCTGAGAAAGCGTGCACTTCAGTAAGGCGCGCGCTTCAGAAACTATAACGAACCGTCGTGGAGACGTTGGAATTGCGGTGATACTGGCCGATAAAGTCAGTGTCGCTGCCTGCAATGCCGACGCCGCTCAGGGTCACCCTCCAGTGCTGCCCTCGACTCTCCGAGTATTCGAATTTCGCGTAGAGGCCTTGACCGTTCTGATGCACGACGCCCTCGAAGGCCAGATTGCGGCGCGGATCGACTGTGTACGACGCGCGGCCGACGATCGACTTCGCCAGCCCGCGGTCGGGCGCGAATGCGACAGCGGAGCGGTTCTCGGTGACGGCGTCGCCGATGTAGCCGCCGATGAACACCCATTCGCCAGCCTGTCGTTCAAGCTGGATGCCGTACAAGACGTAATCGTCGGTCAAGACCGGCGGGAGCCCCTCCTCACCAGGCGTGGCCGGGGCGTCGCCCGGCCGCAGCGTGAAATACTCCGCCTCAACCTTCAGCGTAAACCAGTGCGTCGGTACGGCGGCGTCCGCGCCGTAGGCGCGAATGGCTGGGTACGCCCGCAAGAGCACCTGAGCCGGCGGCACGCCGACGACTGCCGACTCGATGGTCGGCAGGTGATTGAAGCCGTGAAAGAAGGACAGGGAATACTCGAATCCGGTGCCGACGTGACTCCAGCGTGCGCCTGCCTGGGCA
>Ga0306922_10003632_pt1 | contig 14472 bp, 12 predicted proteins | sample sta12Cox44000082_FD_203758 | JGI IMG/M metagenome (GOLD analysis project Ga0306922, IMG submission 203758) | Lab enrichment of tropical soil microbial communities from Luquillo Experimental Forest, Puerto Rico - statoxic.12C.oxic.44.000.082 (v2)... | ecosystem: Environmental > Terrestrial >... | reverse complement strand
TGGCGCGCACATGACCGACCTGAATTCCCTGCTGATTTTTGCCAAAGTTGTCGAGGCGCGGAGCTTCTCGGAAGCCGCTCGGCGCTTGAAGATGCCCACCTCTACGGTTAGCCGTCGCGTAGCTGACCTTGAAGAGCAACTCGGGGTGCGTTTGATCGAACGGTCAACACGTAACTTGCGGCTCACCGATGTAGGTGCCGAGATCTTCGAACAAGCGCAGCACAGCACAGAAATCAGCGAAGCCGTCGACAACATCGCTTCGAACCACTTATCGACAGTCTCTGGTGAGTTACGGCTCGCTGCGCCGCCCAGCATTTCTGACTCGTTCCTTGCTCCCCTCATCGGCGCTTTCCAGGCATCCTATCCGAACGTCCGCGTGCAAGTCTTCATTACCGACCGGATTGTCGATCACATCGCGGAGGGTGTCGATCTGGCGTTCCGAGTCGACCCACAACTCAAAGACTCGTCTCTTGTGGCTCGTAAGATTCTGACCTACCGGCACCAACTGGTGGCGAGTCCCACATACCTTGCGAATTGCAAAAAAGCCCCGCAAAAACCACAGGACCTTCTCGCCCATCGGCTGCTCGCGTTCTCGTTCTGGAAACCCGTGAACGTCTGGAGCTTCGTTCACTTGAACGGAAAAAGAAAGGAGACTCTCACCTTCCATCCTCACCTTTCAATGAATGACTACGCGGGCCTTGCGGTCGCGCTATTGGCGGGCACGGGCATTGGCGATCTTCCCCCACTCGTACAACCCGAGTTACTGCGCGCAGGCAAGCTGATCGAGGTAATGCCAAAATGGCATTTTAGCGTCTTTCATCTATGGGTGGTGCACATGGGAAACCGTTACATAACGCGGCCGGTTCGCGTGTTCAAGGAATTCGCAACGCAGATGGCCCCGAAGCTTTTTCCTGACCTGCCCGGTTGATGAAAGGCGCTTTGGTTCAACGCCTGGCGAGAACAGGTGACTTGGACCAAAAACGCAATGCGTAGAAGTACATGTCACAGCGCAATCTTCACGCAGCCCAGGAACTATTGGAAGCGATCGGAGAGACTCCCGTCTCGATTTTCTGCCAGCGGTTCACACGCCTCTAGGCCGGTTGTTGAGCGCTCTGAGTCGCAGGCTGCAGGTGGATGCACACACAGGCAATGGTTACAAGTGGACCCGAGGGCCCTCTGTTTGGCCGATCGGGAAGTTGACAAATCGTTGACAAGAGGCTTTCTGGGAAACTCCAGTGAAAGATGAAAGAGAGAATCACCGCATAAATACTGGGGATTTTTGGTGGGCCTGGGTGGACTTTGAACCACCGACCTCGCCCTTATCAGGGCTGCGTTAACAGGTTTTACAAGAACTTACAAGACCGCGGGGACTGCCAAAAGCCGCGCAAGTCGTGCAAGGCATCGCATTTTGTGGGTTGGAAATTCGCCCGATCAGGCGAGGAATTTGCATCAACCTATGCAACACGGGGCCGAGCATTTTCTCGATGGCCTATGGCTAGACAATGCGGACCTGCAATCCGTGCCCCACGGTTCGAGAAGGGAATTGGCGGGAGCGACAGGACTAGAACCCGCGGCCCTGAACAGATCCATACTCCAGGGGGCTGTCTTTCATGCGGCCGAGGATGCACCGAAGCTCGGAGCTTTGCGCGCGCACCTCAAACTGAGAGTATGTGAGCGTACGGCGCAGGAGCGCAACAGGTGGACCGACGGGCCGGATACGTGACCGCTATTGTCGTTGCTCATCTCGTCGTGAACATCACGCATGGTCTTGCGCACTGGGAACTCCACGTTGGCCTCGCTTTGCCTGCCTCAATTTTCGTCATCGTGGTCGTGCTCATCGTTCCTTTGCTAGCACTGGCGTTACTTTGGACGGTCGAGAAGCGACTTGGCCTTATCCTGCTCACGCTTTCTATGTCCGGATCATTCCTCTTCGGTTTGTATCACCATTTTCTGGCCATGGGTCCCGATCATGTGGATTCACAGCCGTGGAGTCCATGGGGACTCGCGTTTGGTTTGACCGCGTACGGATTACTTATCACCGAGGCTGTCGGAACGTGCGCAGGCATCCATTTCCTCTGGGCTTCTAAAGCTGCTGAGTTCTAGTGGTAGGGTCGGGAACTGGCGCGGGAGCTCGGAGAGGCTCCGTAGCTCCGTTTCCAGTTCCCGACCCTACCAACATCCGCTCAGACATTTCGAGATTTCCGGAGACACAGACTAACTGTAATTTATTGATTATTCCGTTTATTATAAACCGGCATAGGGGGATTGACGTTCGACTCCTTTAACGATAGTGGTTGGCGACACATCCCCATGGAGCTCATTGACGGGTCTGAGCGGAATCGCTGATATTCTACCTCAGTTCTGAGCGCCAACTTTGCTCAGCCTATCCACTATCATGGTCTTCTCGCCTCGCTCTCAACCATCCACTTTAAGCTGCATCCTCCGCCAGCTCTGTCCGCGATGCCGGTTTGGCAGGATTTTCCGCTCTACCGTTTACTGGGGCTTCCCAAAGATGAATGATCGCTGTCCCGCCTGCGGTCTCCACTTCAACCGCGAGCCGGGATATTTTCTCGGCGCCATGTATATCAGCTACGGTTTGGCCCTCGCTCTCCTGTTTGTTTTTGGGGCGATCCTCTGGGGATTAACCAGTTGGCAGTTGCATAAGGTCGCAATCTGGGCAGTCGCCTTTTTCTTGCCCTTCGCCCCCATACTGACGTTTCTTTCGCGTGTGCTTTGGATTTATCTCGATCAGACGATCGACCCAGAGACTAAATAGGAGACACTGGCTTGCCGCTCGTTAGCGATAAATCCCGATTCGAAGTGCCCGATGATTCCGGTAACCGGAAAAGTTCATACTGTTTCTTGCTCCAACTCGTCGTGGAGGTCCATCGCGAATCGAAGGGCCGAGGCGCATCTTCTTTCGCAGGCGGGTGCGCACCACCACCGTCACGTAACAACGGCCATTCTTACGATCACGTAGAACAGAGCACAGAAACAACGACAACGGTACCGATGATTCCGATCCAAAGAAGCACGAATCGACGTTCGTCGTGTCCGGGAGGCGGCGTCGAAATGACCACCAATCATGGACAAGGCCCGAAAGATGTTGGCTACGAACTTGATCATTTGGTGAGACAGATTCTACTGCTTTAATCGGGCGAAATGGTACGGCGCAGGAGCTTGGAACGACGCCTAGTGGCGTTCCAACTTAAATGGAAGCTAATAAAGCGGAGGCCTTGTAAAGGGTGGTCGAGATTACGAAGCTGGCGTTGGCCGTAGCGCAGGGTAGCGATGGATGCGGCGTTGGCGTGCCCTGGTTAGCGCCGCGCATTCGCGGCGAACTGCTCAATCTCGCTTCGATCTCTCGGAAAGAAGTGTCTCGCGACTCGAGGCCTAATCCTAGAACGAGACAGCTAACCAGGAAGCAAAAGCGATCAGGAGCCAAACTACCGCAGTCAATACCCACAAGGGAAAAAATTCCCGACTGAAGTCCCGACTGACCCTGTGAACGTTCATTATCACTCCTTGACGGGCAAGACATTTGCTTGGCGGCAGCCGAGCATTGAAGCGTCAGAACTGCGACTGGGGACGGGGCGGGCGACTAAATTGCAGCGAGTGCTTCAGGCCTGCCGTCAAGCTGGCCGGTATCGTCGGCGGAGAGTCGATTTACGTCTTTGCGGAACCTCAAACCCTCCGTAAGCAGGCGGTAAGTTGTCTGTAAAAATCGCGGGGGAGCAGCTGACTCGTGGCCCGATTCCACCGTCAGCACTGCGACGTGCATGTCACGTGTGAGAGGGAAGCTCGGCTACTTGGCTCGATGATTTGGTGAAACAACTTCACCCACGGACAGCGTAGTGGCACGACGTAAGGTCGTAAGCAGTGAACCCGTGCGCATCCTTCGATTCCGGCACCCGTTCGATTCTCTAAGGAAGCAGCAGGCCGCGCGAAGAGCGTTGGTCGGGCGTTTGAGGAACGCCCGAGTTTCCGGTTCAGGGATCCAACGCTTTGCTCAATAGGGCACAGTTGCACTGTTGAGACAAACTCGCCTCGTCGTCAGCCTTCGGCAGTGGAATGCTCCGCCCTGTTGTCGTGCCGATCGTGGAGCCAAGATGGGGGCTGAATGTAGACGCGCTTTGCCTGCAAGCAACTAAATTGTTTGTCAATGTTCAAAGAAATTTCTACGGCGCTTGCGGCGGTAAGGTGCCGGTAAAAAATGTAAGCGCCGTGCAAGAAGAGAAGTGTTTGTATATAGATGGTAAATAGGGAATGTAATTTTCTGCTGGGGGCATTTTGCGGAATTTGTGTGACGATCGATTTCGCGAATTTTTTAGCAGCGATTTCATGCTCAGCCTCGCCCGCCCTTCTCTAGCCTGTTATCAAAACTGTAACTTTGTGCTACGAATTGCGCCTGACCTTACACAGTTTTACGCCGCAACGAAGTATATTTAGCGTACTCCTCAGGTCCCGTCATGCATGGAGGATATCACGAGAGGGCGAGAGAGTTCTTCGCTGGCTCGCCGTCACGGTTCGCGGATGAGTTCAGTTCACTCTCTCGCAGAGTGCGGTGAATCTCGTGCGGGAGCGCTGAAATCGAGCGCCACAGCGTTCGATTTACCCTGAGGATCTCAGGGAAATCTGAACATTTATTTCACCGTACGAGGAGGGCCACATGGATTGGTGGAAACTTATGAACTTGAAGGGAAGACGCATTCGCGCTGGGTCTATCCCTTTCAGCGCGCTTCTTCTTTTGCTTGTCGTGATATTGATCGATTGCCGCCCGGCGAACGCGCTTCCCGCTTTTGCGCGGAAGTACGGCATGCCCTGTTCATCGTGCCATGAAGCTTGGCCGAAACTCAGCCCCTTTGGCCAGCAGTTTAAAGACAACGGCTACCAGATGGGCAACGACCGTGACGCTCCCATCTTCCAGAGCCCTGCCTACTGGCCTGTGACGTTCCGCATCACCCCGCTGTGGCACCGCGAAAGCACCAGTAACGCCGCGGTGGACGGCCCAGCGGGTCCGGGCGCAAACGAAGCAAAGATTACCACTGACGGCTTTGATCTGAGCGGCCTCGACTTTCACACCGGTGGCACTCTGGCGCACAACGTTTCCTTCTACGTGCTTCCGTCTTCTAACAACCTCGGTGCTTTTCACTTTGAGTCCGTCTGGGCCCGCGTCGACAATCTAGCCGGCAGCCCCTGGCTCAACGTCAAGCTCGGCAAATTCGAACTCGACAATTTGTTGTCCGAGAAACGCATCCTCACCCTTACGAGTGTGGGTGGAGTCTACACGAACTATCATTTCCAGCCGTTCTCTTCTCCGGGCGTGCATGAAAACTATACGTTCGGAATCGGTGACAACCAGTTAGGCGTCGAGTGGATGGGCCATTCGAAGGACGACCGCACCCGCGTCTCGGCTGCTTTGTTGAGTCAAAACGATGGTCAGCCCGGCCTGCCGACCAATCGCGCCTATGGCGGCTTCTTCGCCGCTAGCCGGGCCTTTCAAATCGGCAGCCTCGGTTTACAGCGCGTCGGTGGTTTTGCCTACATCGGCCAAGCGTCGACGTTCTTCGAGGACAATCTGACCACCACCACCACTGTCGGCACGGACAGTGTTACGGGCGCGCCGGTGACCTCGACCACCACCACCGGCTACGCCGGAACCGGAATCGGAAACAAGGCTTTCCAGCGCTACGGCGTGATCGGCATGTGGTACCTCAAAAAGTTTGACATCACCACAATTTACTTCCGCGGCCACGACAGCGCGTGGTTAGCGACCAATACCCAGGCAACGCCTGGCGCGGTTCTTCCCGCCGGGGCACAAGACGCATCGTGGAATGGTGGACTATTCGAAAGCCACTACAACTTCAATCCTCACTGGATCATCATCAACCGCTATGAGTTGGTGCGCATGTCCCAGCAGGCGTTCACGACGAATCCAGGAAATCTCGGCAACGCCGATGTGTTGACCTTCGGCACTCGCTTTTACCCATTCATCAGCAGTCGCGCCGGATTCGCCTACCACGGCGAATACTCCATCATCTGGCAGAAAGGCGCTTCGCCCGTCGCCTTTTCTAACCTAACCACGAGCAGCTTGCTGTTCGGCTTTGACTTCGCTTTCTAGGGGAATGCACATGCTCAACATCAAGATCACAAAGATTTGCTTGAATGTCGCAGCAACGCTGCTTCTCCCGGCAGCGATTTGGGCACAGCAGGCGGATCAGCCGCCAGCGAAGCCCTCGCCGGACATGGAGTCGCATGTCGGCAATCTCACCGGCCACTCGGCTCCCGGCGCCGACCTCTATTACCGCTACTGCTGGGGCTGCCACGGCGCGCGCGGCAACGGGGACGGCGAAAACGCGCCCTGGGTAACTCCGCTGCCGCGCAATTTCGTTGCTGCAACCTACAAATGTCGCTCGACGCCGACGGGCACCCTTCCTGTCGACTCCGATATCTACAACTCCATCACACGCGGCTTCATCACGACGAACATGCCCAGTTGGGTCACGCTCACCGCGCAAAACCGCGCCGATCTGGTCGCTTTCATCAAAACCTTCTCGGCTCGGTGGGTTACCGACAAGCCGGGCGATCCCATCCCCGTTCCTCCCGAACCGGCCCTCACCCTCGAGAGCATCCAGCGCGGCAAAGCCCTTTTCCAGAAACTCGAGTGCTGGAAATGCCACGGTCCGGAAGGACGCGGTGACGGGCCTTCGGCCAGCACTCTGACCGACAGCAATGACCAGCCGATTCGGCCCTACAACTTTTACACGGGGTTCCGCTTCAAGTGCGGTACATCCAACAGTGACCTCTACAAAATCTTTATGACTGGTTTGGACGGCACACCCATGCCGTCGTTTGCCGACGTCGTGAAACCGGAAGAGGCTTGGGACCTTGTGCACTACCTGCGCACGCTGCAGATCTGGCACAAGAGCCCCGAACTGGCGTTATGGGAAAGCACCCCGGAAGGTGCGGCTATCGTCAAGGCCGAGCGCGTGCGCAACACCTATACCGGCAATCCGATTCATCCGTAGTTTGCTCGCGGATCTACTTGGGGCCGAGTGGCTTTGCCGTCGTCAGTGGTATTGGAGGCGGGCTGCCCGGTCGGTGTAAGCGATCCACCAATTCTGCAAGCGCTCCTCAAGGTCGCCCGAGACGCCGGCGACACTGTTGTGCCGCCAAAGGTTGCATCCCCCGACGTAAGGACGTACCCGTGGGTCTTTCTGGTGCTCATAGAAAGACTCCTTACAGCCGGGGACAAGCCGCATTTGACACAGACAACTCAGGCTTAGAGCTATCCAAGCAAAGAACGCTTGATGGATTTGAGTGCAGATACCACTTTTTTCGGCACGCCCTCGACGTGCTGCCAGCAGTAGGCGGCCTGTGGTTAGTCATCGTAGTGTTGTGCTGCTTCGGTGGCTTTTTGCTATGGATGATTATCCAGAAGATTGCTGGATGCACGCCACCTCGATAAAGGCGTCGGCCGCATTCATCAGGCGAGAAATGGCAGCAACCACGACGATCTTGGTGGTTAGTCATAGTAGTGTTGTGCGGCTTAGTTAGGTGGCACTTTGCTATTGCTGATTACCCAGAAGATTGCTGGATGCACCACCACCTCGATAATCAAAGCTGGGGGAGCAGACGTGCTGCCGACTGTTGTAGAATGACTTCGTCACCTCTACCGCAAGTCCTAGTGCGTAGTCCGATCTCTTGGAACGCGGGCGGCCCAGCTTCCCTGTCTTTTAGGGGGAAGTACGCAGAAATCCCATGTGGGAATTGAGCGTAGTCTCGTGCTTCTTCGAGTTCTGTCAAATAACATCCTTTAGGAGAATCTACCATGCAGAAATCAACGTTTCTCTTGGTTCCAGCACTTTTGGTTGCCACGAGTACGTCTGTGCAGAGTTCAAGTTCGGCAGCTCACGCGGACTTCATCAATGCTCAAGGCCAGAAAATCGGCACAGCGCTGCTTACACAGACTGAAAACGGAGTGAAGATCGATGTAAATGTGGCACAGCTTCCTGCAGGAACGCATGCATTTCACGTTCACGCGGTCGGTAAATGCGATGTCCCGGACTTCAAGTCCGCCGGAGCGCATTTCAATCCTGCGGGCCAGCAACACGGAAAAGACAATCCGAACGGCGCACACGCCGGCGACATGCTGAATTTTGAGGTGGGCGCCGATGGAACAGCCAAGTTCTCAACTACGAACTCAGCCGTGACGTTTGGGGCTGGCCCGAATTCTTTATTTCATGAAGGCGGAACTGCTCTAGTAATTCACGAGAAGGCTGACGATTACAAGAGCGATCCCGCCGGAAATGCGGGCAACCGAATTGCCTGCGGTCTAGTAAGCAGGTAGATTCTTTCACACACGGCTGACTCTCGCGGCTCGTCTTGCGCCCCCAAGCGCCCCGCTATGCGACGTACCGCGACTCGTTCTTATTCGTCGTCGCTTCCCTCCGATTGGTCCTTCTTGGGCCGCTCGGTCTGTGCTACGCCGACTCGCGTGGGAGAAAACGCCAACCCGTGCACACCCTTGAATCCGGTCGCAACGGGCGTGACCACACCAGTATTGAGATCAACTAGACCAACAACATTTGCCACATTCGCAGCCGTATAGACCTCGTTCGCTGGAAAATACGGCTTGGTCAGCATATAAATCGCGTTGCCGCTGGTGGCGGTGATGAAAATCGTACCCGCGGTGGAAGAGACGCCATTTGTCGCAGAGGTCGTGAATATCGTGTCGTTGACCTCGACGGCAGTTCCTCCAAGCGTTAGCGGAACTCGCAATACCGGATTTTGCGCTCTTGGATCGCGCACGATGTACAGGGAGTCATCGCTGCGATTATCCAGCACTAACTCACCCGCCGGGTCAAGCGTCATCGAGTCCGGATCTCCAATCATATCGGTAGTCTCTGCCTGATTTGTGACGACGTTCCACACGCTCTGGGGAGCGCCAGGCAGCACCAATTTGACGTCCGTGTTGGTCGCTCGCAGCGGGCCGGAGATTCGGACGATCACCGGCGTAGTCGTATCAACCTGGGATGAAGTGACAACGTAGACGTCTACCGGCGAGTCTGAATCATCCCGGGAATCTTTGTGTGGCCGTGCGACAAAGACCAGGTCGTCGAACCCGCCCGTGATCAGTGTGGGCGAGAACCTATAGATCTTGAAAGCGCCGCTCTCGTGATCGATCACCGCCAGGGTTGGATTGCCGTCTTCGTTTTCCGTTGCCCACACATCGCCGGTGGCTGGATTGATCTTCAGTCCATCCAGATGTCCCGGAATGCTGATGCTCTTCAAAACTGCGCCGGACGCGATGTCGTATTCAACCGCAGTGCTGGGGCCGCCTTTGCCGGTGGTATCAACACCGTTGCCATATCCCACCCAGAGGTGCTTGCCGTTGGCCGAGATCGCCAGATCATCGGGTTGCGTGGCGCCAGCGGGCGGCGTGCCCGGAAAAACCGTAAGGGTATAAGGCGGGATCGCGGTCTGCGCCAAAGCGCCAGGAGCCGCCACCATCACTGCCGCCATCAATATAGTCCCACCAACCAACAGTCCGCCCATCCGGAACGGGTTCATTTTTGGTCTCCCTTCTGAAACGGCTGAAAATACTGCAGCTGCTATCGGCGAGCATTAATGCGATATTACCGGCTAATTAAAATCGCTTGAGATGGCGGCCATTGCATCGTCATCGAGAAACCTTTTTTGCCAGAAGATTGCTCGGCAGTGCGGGAGCCGTATGCCCTACAGGAAATTGCGAATTAACCGAGCACAAGTCCTGCTATGAAAATAGGGTTCAGGTGGCAGCCGGTGTGTGCTACGGGCATCGACTTCACGCGGCCTTCTGCTCTAAAGTGACGGCGTATCCTAGGCGTTCGAGGCGATTGCAACGGCGCTTAACACATTATAAAAGGAGCAACCCTGCGTTACATGGATCTGAAGGGACCTGCGAGGGACCAGCGTTCAACTCTCGCAGATAGCTTGTCGAACACGAACCGGCGACTATCCAAGACATTGATCCACATTTCGTCACCCACACGCCAGTGGCGCGCTCTTGCCACTCATTGACTCCTGGCTGACGCCGTCGTAGTCTGCGTCACCAGACTAAGACTGCGACGCCCCGAAAGGATCTTCCACATCCCGCCATGGACTAAACCGCCCCGACCTCTTCTGATCGGGCTAGCGAGCTTTTTTGCTGCGGCCGTCGTTCTCTATAGCTGCGTTTGGGTATACTGCGTTCGGTGGCACCCGAACACCTATCTGGGAATTGAAAATGAAGCACGTTCAGCGATTTACGCAAAAGTCGTCGCTTCTGTCCGCCCTGGCACTGCGGCTGAGCAAGCGGGATTACTGCCTGGCGACCGGATTGTGGCCATCAATGGCCAGCACCTCGACACTTTGGAGCCTTTCTACAACAACATAGGGCGGGGCCGACCCGGCGACGCTGTGACGTTGTCCGTCGAGCGCGCTGGGGCTGCGGCTCCTGTCGTGCTTCACATAACGTTGCAACCCTGGCTGGCCGCCGAAAAGACGTCTGTAGCGGAAGCGCTGGCTTTCCACATGGTCACTGCGTTTCCAGTATGGTTTGTTCTGGTCAGCCTCCCCGTGTTGTTTCTCCGCATCCAGGACCGCAACGCCTGGTTGCTGGCCCTGCTCTTTTCGGGCTTTATCGCGGGCGCGCCGCTCTTCCCATTTCAGTTCATTCTACCGGCTGGGATCCGCCCCTTCGCGCTCGCCTATAAGATCATCTTCGCCGGACTCTTTCCGGCGGTCTTCAACTATTTCTTCGCCGTCTTCCCCGCAAGTTCGGGGTTAGACCGCCGCATGCCTTGGTTGAAAACGGTATTGCTTGCAGGCGCCGCAGCCATCTCATTTCCGCTCGGGCTGTGGACTCTTTTCGCCGGGAACGCAAACCCCGCGTTACGTCTCGGTGCCTGGAGCGTGAGCCACGCGCCCGTGCATTGGTTAGTGATGCTCTACTCCTTCGGGCTGCTGCCGCTCGGATTGGTATCCCTTATCTGGAATGGCTTGTTCACGCCGTCCGCTGAAGTGCGCCGCAAGATTCGCGTGATTGTCTGGGGCACCGTAGCGGGCCTGTTCCCCGGCATGTTCTTGCAAATTGCCGCCGTTTCTACGGGCAAGCAGGTACCGGAGCTCTTCCCCCTGTGGGTCTGGGCTCCTCTGGTGTTTGGGACCTTTTGGCTCTTTCCGCTGTCCTTCGCGTACGCGGTGCTGAAACACCGCGTCTTGGAAATTCCCGTTCTTCTCAAGCGCAGCGCCCGGTTTCTCGCGGTGCAATGGGGCGTGCACATCGTCGGAATCCTGTTGACTGTGACGTTCGCATTGCTGCTGGGGCGCACGTTCTCCCGGATGATTGCGGGGCATCCCGAAATCTCGGTGATTCCGGCCATTGCTCTCGGAGGGCTTATCTTATGGCTCGGAATTGTGGTCGGCGGACGAGTCAACAAGCGTATCGATCGGGCGTTCTTTCGTAGCTCCTACGACGCCAGACAGATCCTGGAAGACCTTGCCGACGAGACACGCACTTCTACAGGGCGGGAGCAGTTGGCCTCACTTCTGGAGAATCACATTCGGGAGGCGCTGCACCCTGCGTCGCTGGCTTTGTATCTACAGATGTCCGACGGGCGGCTGCAATTGGTGTTTGGCAATAGTGCCTCGGGAACCACGGAAATTTCTTGTGAACTGCCTCTGCTTGTCGAGCTTACTCAGCGTGGCCAGCCTTGGGAGGTCCCGCCAGACTCTGACGAACAGGGTATATCGAGCCTAATGACACCGAGACCGGAATGCCTGGTTCCGATCTTGGGCTCGGGCGAAGGCCAATTACAAGGCCTGCTGGCGCTGGGACCGCGGCTCTCGGAAGAGACTTACTCCCGCGAGGACAAGCGCTTGCTTGCGGCGGTTGCCAGTCAAACAGGGGGAGCCTTGCGGAGTATCAGCCTCGCAGAAAGAATAGCCGAGCAGCTCGAAATCGAGCGGCGTGCCGCGGTGGAAATGCAGGTCGCTAAGGAGGTGCAGGACAGGCTCCTTCCGCAAGCAGCTCCGATTCTGCAAACTCTTGAGTGCGCGGGACGGTGCATCCAAACGCGGTCTGTCGGCGGCGACTACTACGACTTTCTGGAATTAGGGCCCCAGCACGTGGGATTGGTCCTAGGCGATGTCTCCGGCAAAGGCATCTCGGCCGCGCTTCTGATGGCTAACTTGCAAGCTAACCTTCGCAGCCGTAGTGCGGTTTCCTCGGGTGACATTGCAGTCGACCTCAGCGGCGTGAACGATCAGCTGCGGAGATCTTCCGGGGCTGGATATTACGTCACCCTTTTCTTTGCCAACTACGATGACACCACGCGGCGTCTACTCTATTCCAATTGCGGACACAATCCACCGGTACTGCTGCGTGCCGATGGAACCGTCGAGCGGCTCACCGCTACTGCAACTGTTCTCGGTCTTTTCGAGGAGTGGCACTGCTTGATTCAGGAAACCTCCTTGCATTCAGGCGACCTTCTCGCCATCTTCAGCGATGGAGTCACGGAGGCTATGAATCGCTCTGGTGAGGAATTCGGCGAAGCCCGCTTCATCGCGAGCCTCAATGAATTCCGTTCCTTGACGCTGGCTTCGCTGCTTACCAAGCTAGTCGGCGTTGTCCAGGAATTCACCGACAGCATCCAATCCGACGATCTGACTTTAGTCGTCGCCCGTGCCCTCTGACGGGCCGCATTCGATGTTGTCCTAGTTTCGCGGATTAGTCCCGAGTGGTCGGCCAACCGGAAGTGATCGACTGTAAGGCCGCCAATGGCTTTACTTCGGGCTTGCCCGTCAACCGCAAGGGACCAAAGCCGTGATTATGAGGGTTATCGCCTTGGTCAATACCGTTGTTTAACCTAATGCTGGTTGGGGTGTAGAGTGCTGCCGCGTCCGATATCTCGTTCGGGATCTTGATGATCGCATCTTGCCGAGACAGTTCATCCCCTACATAGGAGGAATCTCGATATGACCGCTGTCCCGACCGAAGACCATCAGCTGGGGCATAAACGGACGCCATCGGTACAGACGTACGCAAGGATTGCTGGAGTCCTTTTTCTGCTCTCGCTTGCGGCAGGGGGCTTCGGTGAGTTCTACGTTCCGTCCAAACTCATTGTGTCAGCTGACGCTGCTGCGACAGTGAAGAACATCATCGCCTCCGACTCGCTATTTCGCCTTGGCTTCGCGGCCTACCTGGTGGAAGCCATGTGTGACATTGGACTGACGCTGATTCTGTACGTATTGCTTAGGCCAGTCAGCCGGAATCTTGCTTTGCTCGCCGCGTTTTTTCGGCTCATGGGCACCGGCCTTTTCGCCGTGGCCGAGCTGTTCTATTTTGCGGCGCCACTGATCTTGGGAGGCGCGAGCTATCTGAAAACATTCTCGCCTGATCAATTGAATAGCCTCGCGCTGCTGTCGCTCAATTTTTATGGTTACGGAGCTGGGATATTCATGGTGTTCTATGGAGTCGCTTCCGCTCTGCTCGGGTATCTGATCTTTCGATCAGGCTACCTTCCAAGGTTTATTGGTGTTCTTTTGGCGCTTGGTGGCGCGGGGTTCGTAATCAATAACTTCGCAATTATCCTAGCGCCCGCATACGCCTCCTCCGGCCTTCTTCTGCCGATGATTATTGCGGCATTGTCACTGACCCTATGGTTCCTCGTTAGGGGTGTTGACGTCACGAAGTGGGAAGCGAAGGCGGCGAGCAGCGAGGTAAACCTGTGAGGCACCCCTCTTAGCTTCGTCGACGCGCGTGCACTATTTATGTTCCTGGTAGGTTCCTTTTCAGATGATCACGGATCGGCGGCGTGCTGAAGCCTCTGGAATCGGTTTCTCACTGGACGTATCGTCGCCAAACAAGAAACTGAGAATCAATAACTTCAGCATTGCCCGTTAATCGACCGCAAGTGCCAATGGAACTCCTATGTGTAGTCGAAAGAGGCGCACCCGAAGGCGAGCGCCTCTCTGTTTGCCGGATTTTTCTAACTTGCTCCTTCAGCTCCTGCCCGCAGGGAGGAACACTGCCGACGGCGTGAGGAATTTTGTGTTCGGGAGTTCGGTCGCCACATGGAAGCGATCGAACCGGCCTTTTCTTTTCCCGCCGCCGTTGCCACCGTCGAACGTCAGGAGATATTGGTTGTTGAGATGCATCTGGATTTCGTCAAAGTATGGCTTGAGATCAATGGGTTCACCGAAACCAAGGTAGTACGACTTGGCGCCGGTTTCTTCCGAAAGCCGCGTCAGGTTGGATTGGGCATTGAAAGTGCGGAGCGAACCGCGCCCACTCCCCGCATCGCGGGCATAGATTGTCCAGATATTGATGTTTTCTTTCAGCGCGCCTGCAATGGTCGAATCTAGGTCAGGATCCGCGATACCGGAGCCTCCGCGAAAATAGTTAATGCCCGAGGAAAAGAGGAGGATCGATTTGCGTTCCCGGGACTC
>Ga0306922_10003630_pt1 | contig 14475 bp, 15 predicted proteins | sample sta12Cox44000082_FD_203758 | JGI IMG/M metagenome (GOLD analysis project Ga0306922, IMG submission 203758) | Lab enrichment of tropical soil microbial communities from Luquillo Experimental Forest, Puerto Rico - statoxic.12C.oxic.44.000.082 (v2)... | ecosystem: Environmental > Terrestrial >... | reverse complement strand
GGACGAGGCGCTCGTCGCGCACGAGCTCGTCGACGCGGCGTACCGGTCGGCCGCACGCGGCGGCGAACCGATCGGCCTGCGGCCGGGCCGAACCGGCCCGTCTCAAGGATGAATTCGGAGGCGGTCGTCTCATCCTGAGGTCGGATCCTTGGACGGAAAAGGCCGTCTGACCAGGTGCGACAGCGCTTCGGCGTTGCCGCGGGCCGCCGGCGGGTCGGGGTTACCATCGAGGGCGGCGTCGGTTCCTCCGCCGCCGAGCGTTCGTCCCGGTCTTGCGGGCCTCCGGGGAGCCACCGAAACAAGAAACAAAAGGAGTTCACACGAGCGTGCGCGCACTGCTCCGCGTGTTCAACCAACAACCGTTGGCGGCGAAGGTGCCCGAGGTCACAGCCCTGTTCTGGGTGATCAAGATCTCGACCACCGCCGCGGGCGAGGCCATTTCGGACATGTTCGTCAACAACAAGAAGTTGGGCGTCGTGGTCGAGGTCTCGATGTTCTGCGTCGCGCTCGTGCTCCAGTTCGCGGCGCGGCGCTACGCCGCCATCCCGTACTGGTTCCTTGCGTTGGCCATCGCCACGGCCGGTACCGGGATCGCCGACACCATGCACCTCGTCCTCGGGATGCCCTACGCGCTGACCACGGTGTTCTGGTCCGTGGTGCTCGCCGCCGTCTTCTACCTGTGGAACCGCAGCGAGCACACGCTGGACATCCACTCGATCACCACCAACCGGCGCGAGAAGTACTACTGGTGCGTCGTTCTCGCCACCTTCTGCCTGGGAACCGCGGCGGGAGACTTCTTCGCCAGCACGCTGGGCCTCGGCTATCTCGCGTCGGCCGTGTTCTTCTCAGGCGTCATCCTCATCCCGTGGGCGGGCTGGAAGCTCCTCGACTGGAACTGGATCTTCAGCTTCTGGTTCGCCTACGTCATCACCCGCCCCGTCGGGGCGTCCTTCGCCGACTACCTCAGCAAGGGGCACCAGCTCAGTGGGGCGAACTTCGGTGACTGGCAGACGGCGCTGGTCCTCACTGCGGTCGTCGTCGTGTTGGTGGCGTACACGGCCATCACGCGGTACGACATCCAGTCGCCTGACGTGGAGATCGCCGGGGCCTGAGCGGGCAGGCGCATCAGTCAACGCGCGTCATAAGGTGCGGGCATGGATGTCGCCGCCCTGCTCCAAGATCTCTTCGGGCGCACCCCGCCCATCGCGTCCGCCGCGGTCGAGGGCCTGCGTGCCGACCAGCTGGCCTGGGCCCCCGAGCCCGGTGCCAACTCCATCGGCTGGCTGGTCTGGCACCTGACCCGGGTGCAGGACCACCACGTCTCGGAGCTGCTCGACGACGAGCAGATCTGGACGAGCGACGACCGGTGGGCCAAGCGCTGCGGTCTGGAGCCCGACCCGCACAACACCGGCTACGGCCACAGCGCCGACGACGTGGCCACCGTCCGTCCCGACGCCCCCGACGCGCTGCTCGGCTACCTCACGGCCGTCGACCAGCGCACGCAGCGGATGCTCGCGGGTCTGCGCGACGACGAGCTCGACCGTATCGTCGACCGGCGCTGGGACCCCCCGGTCACGCTCGGCGTGCGCCTGATCAGCATCGCCGACGACTGCCTGCAGCACGTGGGTCAGGCGGCGTACCTGCGCGGGCTCCTCGGCGCCTGACCCGGCCGCGGACGGCCCGCTTCTGCCGCTCCGGCCGCCCGCGCCACCCGTCCCGCCCGGGTCAACCCCGCGGCGGCCGGGGCCAGCGGACGTACTCGGTGTAACGGAAGAGCGTCTCGTAGCCCAGAGCGAGATACACCGGCTCGCCCATCGGCGAGGCCTGCAGGGTGACCGAGGAAGCGCCGTGCGCGAAGGCGAGGTTCGTCGCCGCGGTTGTGACCGATGCGCCGAGCCCGAGACCCCGGGCCGCGGGCACGGTGCCGACCCACTGCACGCTGGCGACGCCGTCGCTCTCGAAGATCATGGCGGTGGCCACCGCCTCCTCGCCGCGCCGGGCCACCACGATGTGCGCGGCGGGATCAGCCAGGACAACGTCGGGCCGGTCGAACAGGTCGTCCATGGAGTCGGACGGCATCCCGTAGGTGCCGTATGCCTCACCGTTGACGGCGCAGAACCTGCGCACGCCCGCCACGTCGTCGACGAACGACAGCGTGCAGCCCGCCGGCGGGTCGAGCTCGGGCAGGGGCGCGCGGCACCGCATCTCGGGGACGAGGCCGCCGAACGGCTCCAGCCCGGCGGCGGCGCACGCCTCGCCCAGGTCGTCGTCCTCGCCCGTGTCGCGCACCTTGACGCCGAACCCGCGGGCGAGGCCACCGAAGAAGTCGTCCGCTCGAGCCACGAGATCCATGCCCGGCACCGACGCGCGGTCGCGGTAGGCGCTGTTGCCGACGAGCGGGATCCACGAGCCACTCGCACAGAGCACCGCGCCGTCCGCCTCGGACAGCTCGCCCTTGCTACCCCAACGGGTGAGCGCCCGGCTGAAGGCGATCAGATTGCGGTAGCCGGGATCGTGGTCGGCGGGCGCACCCATGCGCCCATGATGGCGTAGCCGCTCAACCGAGGGCGAAGACGGGGTGCCGGCCCGCGACGGCGGCGAATTCCTCGTCGCTCGAGTCGGGGCCCACGCCCTCAAAGAACATGCCGACCTCGAACTTCCAGCGCCGCAGGTACGCCCGCAGGATCGGGGTGCGCTCCGACTCGGGGATCTCGCTGAGCGTGGTGATCTGGCGCCTCCGGCCGAGGATCAGCACGCAGTGCCCGTCGGCGCGGCGCACGTTGCGCACCCACTGGGTCTCGCCGCGCGGGGAGACGAGGTACTGGGCGCCGTCGTAGGTGAGGAGGTTGACCGGCGTCCGGTGCAGGTCGCCCGTCTTGCGGCCGCGGTGCTCGAGCACGCGGGAGCCGAGCACGCTCACGCCGAGCCGGGTGAGGCCGGCCACGGCGCGGTTGAAGACGTTGCGGGTGAACCAGTCCGGTTCCTTGTAGTGGGCGGTGTGGGGGTCGTTGGCCATGGGGTTCGAGGCCTCCTCGGTGTGGTCGCTACTGATATTCCTCATGAACACTGATCCTAAACGTGAACAATGTTCTTGTCAAGTACTTGTGTTCTCGCTTCGGAACGGTCAGACTCGGTGCAGTGACGACCTCGGCACCCCGCACCGCCCGGGAGCGCGTGCGGGAGGAGATGACCAACGAGATCCTGGCGGTGGCCCGTGAGCACGTGGCCCAAGAGGGTGCCGCTGCGTTGTCCCTCCGCTCGGTGGCCCGCGGCCTGGGCATGGCCCCGTCGGCGCTCTACCGCTACTTCGACGGGCGCGACGCCCTGCTCTCCGCCCTCATCCTGTCGTCTTACGAGTCGCTCGCGACCGAGGCCGAGCGGGCGGCGGCCGACGCGGCCCGCGACGGTGGCCCCGACGCCGGCCGCTGGAAGGTCGTGCCCCGAGCCGTGCGCGAATGGGCGTTGGCCCGCCCGCACGAATGGGGCCTCATCTTCGGCACGCCCATCCCGGGCTACCGCGCACCCGAGGCCACGGTCGAGCCCTACGCCCGCATCGCCATCGCCATGATGCGGCCGATGGCCGAGGCGCACGAGGCCGGGCGCCTCGCGCCCGGGACGCGCCCGGCCTCGCGGCCGGTGTCAGACGCCCTGCGGGCGGCGATCGCGCCGGTCAGCGACGAGCTCTTCGACGGCGTACCCGCCGAGCGGGTGCTGATGGCCGTCGAGGCTTGGACGACGGTCGTCGGCGCGGTGAGCCTCGAGGTGTTCGGGCACTGGCGCAACACCATCCTCGACCCGGGGGCGTACTTCGAAGCGACGCTCGACGACGTGGCGGTCGCGCTCGGCCTCAGCAGCGACGGCTGACCTCGGGGCCGGTCCGCTTCAGGGGGAGATGCGGGCGCACAGCGCCTCGGCCCGGTTCCGGATCTCGCCCAAGGTCTCCTCGGGCACCCACTCGGCCAGCGCGCCGACGAGCTCGGAGAGCAGCGTCGCCAGCTCGACCAGCTCCGCGGTCGGCTCCTGCACCTCGATCTTGGAGAACGGGAGCGCCAGGTTCACACGGGTGTTGCCGGCGGGCGCCGGGTGACTCGACGACCCGTTGTGCTCTCGCCCCTTCTCCTTGCCGCCGCCCTTGGCCGGCAGCTTCTCGCCGCCATGCTCGGACGACTCAGCGGAGCGCTTCTTCTTTGACTTGGCCACGCCCCATCATCGCGCGACGCCTTCGGCGCGTCGTCGGGTCCGTTGCGACCCCCGGACGAGGGTCCCGGCGCGACGGGTCGCGGCGTGCCCAACCAGAAGGTTCCGCCACGAGGCCCGGTGAGAACCGGGCCGGCCTCAGCCCAGGACGGGCAGTTTGACCTCGATGCCGTGGTTGGCGAGGAAGACCAGCTTGTGCTCGAGGGCGTGTTGCCAATCGACCATGTCCTTGTCGAACTGCATGCGGTCGCCTTCTTCGCACGCGTGCTCGAGCTCGTCGAACGCCAGGTCTTCGGCGTCCAGCAGGGCCCGGTACTTCGAGAGGAAGTGGTCGTCGATCGGCTGATGCACGTCGTCCCTCCTACTGCGGCCCGACCGTTGCGAGCCGGTACCGAAGACGATACCGCCGTCACGCGTTGTTCGCATGGGGTGAATTGGCCATACGCGGTGTCCCTCGGAGCGGTGGTCACCGGGCCGACGGCAGTGCCCGACACCCAGCGGAGCGACGCCTACCAGTTGCGGCGCAGGCGGTGATAGGTGCCGGGCATCAGCGCCCGAAACACCATGGCGGCGTCGATCAGGCCGGACACGCTGATCTCCAGCGAGGGACCACCGGCGCGCGCCAGAATCCGGCGTGACACCGTCTCGACCGATCGCACGGTCAACCGCGGCGGACGGCGCAGGCCCCGGCCCAGGGCGGCCAGCCCGAGCTCGGTCTTCATGAAGGCGGGGTACACGATGTGGACCCGGACGCCGCGGGGAGCGAGGCGGAAGGACACCGACTCGCTGAAAGCCGAGAGTGCCGCCTTCGACGAGGGGTAGGCGCCGGGCCCGGGCGAGGGGAGTCGCCCACCATCGGAGGAGACGTTGACGACGGTGCCCTCGCCGCGCTCGAGCATGTCGGGGAGGACAGCGAGCGTGGCCGCCACGGGCGCGAAGAAATTGACGTCGAAGGCGTGCCGGAAGTCGTCCTCGCCGATGTCGACGAGGCGGACACCGGGGTCCTGCGCCGCGTTGTTGATCAGGACGTCGATGCGGCCGTGCGTCTCCGCGACCGTCCCGAGCGCCTTGCGGAGCGCGTCGGTGTCAGCGACGTCGCACGTGATCGTGTCCGAATCGGGCGAGTGCACCCGCAGGTCGGCGGCCAACGCGTCGAGCCGCTCGGTGGAGCGGGCCAGGCCGACCACCGTCGCGCCGGCGCGGGCCAGGTCCCGGCACAGCTGGGCCCCCAGCCCGGCCGAGGCTCCGGTGACCACGGCCACCCGGCCCCGGTAGCGCCCGTCGAAGTCGGGTGGTCGCGCCCGCCGCCAACGCGTCGAGGACGACGGCCCGCTCACCCGCCCTCGTCCCCTCCCGCGCCGTCCGGCAACACGGCATCGGCCGCGTCGGTCAGCGCGTCCAGCGTCGTCCCGAGGCGCTCGGCGGCGGCGGCCAGCAATGACTGTCCCGCCACCAGCGCGGCCAGGTCCCCGCGCACGCGCACCCGGCCTGCGGCCAGCGCGTCGGCCGGATCGAGCCGCCCTTGGGCCATGGCCAGCGCGTCGTCGTAGCCGAGCACGATGGTGGCCGTCGCCGGAACCTCCGATGCCGGGTCGAGCGCGAGACGGGCCGATCCCGCCGCGACCGAGAAGACCGTGCGCACCGCCGCCGCCTCGCCGGGGACCCCCGTCACCACCTGCGCCACCGAGAAGGTGCCGTCGGCCGCGGCCAGCGAGCCCTCACCGGCGGCGGCCAGCGCCTCCGTCAGGTCGAGGGTGCCCAGGGCGGCGTCGAAGGAGGCGACCCACTCGGGGGAGAGGTAGCGGGCCACGGCCGGAGGCTACTTGCCGATTGCGACGAGTCCCTCCGCGGACGCTCAGCCGGCGGCGGCGTCCTCGGCCGTCTTCTTCGACCGGCCCAGGATCTTGCGGCCGAGCCATGCGACGGGGTCGTAGCGGGCGTCGACCACGCGTTCCTTCATCGGGATGATGCCGTTGTCGGTGATCTTGATGTGCTCGGGGCACACCTCGGTGCAGCACTTGGTGATGTTGCACATGCCGAGGCCCTCGTCGTGCGCCAACCCGCGCCGGTCCTTCACGTCGAGGGGATGCATCTCGAGCTCGGCGAAGCGGATGAAGAAGCGCGGGCCCGCGTACTTGGGCTTGTTGTCATCGTGGTCGCGGATGACGTGGCAGACGTTCTGGCACATGAAGCACTCGATGCACTTGCGGAACTCCTGCCCCCGCTCCACGTCGATCTGCGCCATGCGGTAGCCGCCGTCGGGTTCGGGCATGGGCTCAAAGGCCGGGATCGTCTTGGCCACTTCGTAGTTGAACGACACGTCGGTGACCAGGTCGCGGATGATCGGGAACGTCTTCATCGGGGCCACGGTGACCGGCTCGCCCTCGGGCAGCGTGTCCATCCTGGTCATGCACATCAGCCGGGGCAGGCCGTTGACCTCGGCCGAGCACGAGCCGCACTTGCCCGCCTTGCAGTTCCAGCGGCAGGCGAGGTCGGGTGCCGGGTCGGCCTGGATCCGGTGGATGACGTCGAGCACGACCTCGCCCTCGACGGCCGGCATCACGTAGTCGACGAACTCGCCACCCTCGCCGTCGCCGCGCCAGATCTTCATCGTGACCTTGTCCTGGTCGGCCATCGTCAGTTCCCTTCCTCGAACAGTGCACGCAGCTCGGCCGGCATCTCGGGCAGTGGCTCGGGACCGATGGCGATGGGGGCGAGCCAGCCCCGCTCACCCGTCTGGTGCTGGACGAAGTTGACCTTGCCCATCTCGGGATCGGGCCCGGGGAAGTCTTCCCGGGTGTGACCGCCGCGCGACTCCTTGCGGTGCAATGCGCCCTGGGCCACGGCGATCGACGTCGTGATCATCGACGGCAGGTCCGTGGCCAGGTTCCAGCCGGGGTTGTAGGACCGGCCGCCGGTCACCTGCACCTTGGCCGTCTGCTGCCGGAGGTCCTCGAGCTTGGTGAGCGCCTCTTCGAGCTCGGGCCCGTTGCGGATGATGCCGACCAGCGACTGCATCGTGTCCTGCAGCTCGTGCTGGACGTCGTAGGGGTTGTAGCCGTCCTCGCGTCCGAAGGGGGCGAAGGCCTCGTCGATGGCCGCGTCCACCTCCGCCGCGTCGACCGCCGGGGTGCCGCTGCGGCCCTCGGCGAAGTCGGCCGCGCCCAAACCGGCGCGCCGGCCGAAGACGATGAGGTCCGAGAGCGAGTTGCCACCGAGGCGGTTGGACCCGTGCATGCCGCCGGCCACCTCGCCCGCGGCGAAGAGTCCCGGCACCGTCGCCGCCTGCGTCTCGGCGTCTACGCGCACCCCGCCCATCATGTAGTGGCACGTGGGTCCGACTTCCATCGGCTCCGCGGTGATGTCGACGCCGGCCAGCTCCATGAACTGGTGGTACATCGAGGGCAGCCGGCGTCGGATGTACTCGGGCGTCCGCCGCGACGCGATGTCGAGGTACACGCCGCCGTGCGGGGTGCCCCGGCCGGCCTTCACCTCGGTGTTGATGGCCCGCGCCACCTCGTCGCGCGGCAGGAGGTCGGGCGTGCGCCGGTGGTTGATGTGGTCGTCGTACCAGGCGTCGGCCTCTTCCTCGGTCTCGGCCGTCTCGGCCCGGAACATGGGGGCGACGTAGTTGAACATGAAGCGCGTGCCCTCGGAGTTGCGCAGCACCCCACCGTCACCGCGCACGCCCTCGGTCACGAGGATGCCGCGCACCGACAGCGGCCACACCATGCCGGTCGGGTGGAACTGCACGCACTCCATGTCGATCACGTCCGCGCCGGCCCAGATGGCCATGGCGTGGCCGTCGCCCACGGACTCCCACGAGTTGGAGGTGTACTTCCACGACTTGCCGATCGACCCGGTGGCCAGCACCACGGCCTTGGCCGTGAAGAGCACCATCTCGCCCGTCGGGCGCATGTAGCCGACCGCCCCCGAAACCCGTCCCTCGCCGTCGGCGAGCAGGCGCAGCACCTTGCACTCCATGAAGACGTCGATCCCCAGGGAGACGACCTTCTGCTGCAAGGTCCGGATCAGCTCCAGGCCCGTGCGGTCGCCGACGTGGGCGAGTCGTGCGTAGCGGTGACCGCCGAAGTCGCGCTGCGAGATCCGCCCGTCCTTGGTGCGGTCGAACAACGCGCCCCAGCGCTCCAGTTCGTAGACGCGGTCGGGCGCCTCTTGCGCATGGATCTGCGCCATGCGCCAGTTGTTGAGCATCTTGCCGCCGCGCATGGTGTCGCGGAAGTGGACCTGCCAGTTGTCCTCCGTCCACACGTTGCCCATAGCGGCCGCCATGCCGCCCTCCGCCATGACGGTGTGGGCCTTGCCCAGCAGCGACTTGCACACCACTGCGGTGCGCAGCCCGCGCTGGTGCGCCTCGATCGCCGCGCGGAGACCGGCGCCGCCGGCCCCGATGACGACGACGTCGTAGTCGTGGGTCTCATAGTCGGCCATGAGCAGTCCTAACCCGTCCCGTCCCAGCCCTAGAAGTGGAAGGCGGGGTCGTGGATGGTCCCGCTCGCCACCAGTCGCACGTAGAGGTCGCTCAGCGCCACCACGAAGAGGCTGGCCCAGGCGAAGCGCATGTGCATGCCGTTGAGCGGCGTCACGAACTTCCAGAGCTTGTACCGGATGGGGTGCTTGGCGAAGGAGCGCACTTGGCCGCCGCAGAAGTGCCGGCAGGCGTGGCACGAGAGGCTGTAGAGCCACAGGAAGGCGACGTTGAAGCACAGGATCACGGTGCCGACACCGATGCCGATGCCGATGCCCGGTTGCTGGAAGGACACGACGGCGTCGTAGGTGAGGATCACGTTGAAGATCAACAACAGCCAGAAGAAGTAGCGGTGGATGTTCTGGAGGATGAGAGGGAAGCGCGTCTCGCCGCTGTAGCTCGCGTGCCCGTCGGCGACCGCGCAGGCCGGGGGCGACCACCAGAAAGCCCGGTAGTAGGCCTTGCGGTAGTAGTAGCAGGTGAGGCGGAAGCCGAGGGGGAAGATGAGGATCAGCAGCGCCGGCGAGTAGTTCCAGAACGGCAGCGTGCCGAAGGGATGGCTGCCGGGCACACAGCTGTTGGCGATGCAGGGGGAGTAGAAGGGCGAGATGTAGTTCCGGTGCAGCTCGGCGCCCGCGTAGTAGTTCTTGTTGATGAAGGCGGCCCAAGTCGAATAGACGACGAACGCGGTCAGGATCGCCACCGTGATCACCGGCTCGACCCACCATCCGTCCTTGCGCAGCGTCGGCTGGTCGGGACCGCCCCGGGCGCCCGCGATGGCGACCGGCGTGGCCGTTGCGCTCTCGACCGTCGTCGTCACTCAGACCTCCTCGGTGAGCTGGGCTCGGGGCGCCCGTGCACCGGACGCGAACCCTACGGCCGCGCCCTGGGAAACGTCAAAGACATAAAGAGCATGAAGATCAGAGCGATAGGCTCTGAACTCTGTGCAGCTCCAGCAGCTGAGCTACGTCCTGGCGGTCGCCGAGGAGGAAAGCTTCACCCGGGCGGCCGACCGGCTGCGCCTGGCCCAGCCCTCGCTGTCGCGCGCCGTGCGCCTGCTCGAGCAGGAGCTGGGCGTGCTCATCTTCAACCGGGGCCCCGGGCAGGGCCGGGTGACCCTGACGCCCGACGGCAGCGCGCTGCTCCCGTTCATGCAACGGGTGGTGGCCGACGTCGAGGCCACCGGAGCCGAGGCGAGGGCACTCTCGGGCATGGCGCGCGGCCGCCTGGCCGTCGGCGCCACGCCCAGCCTGGTGACGAGCGTGCTGGCACCGGCGCTGGTGGAGTTCCACGCCACCCACCGTGGCATCGACCTCTCGGTCGTCGAGGCCGGGTCGCACCAGCTGATCCCCCAGGTGGCCGCCGGCGAGGTGGACCTCGCCCTCGTGGTGCTCCCGGTGACCGACCCGCTGGTGCTAACCACGCCGCTCTTCGACGACCCGCTCGTGCTGGCCGTCGCTCCCGAGCACCCCTTCGCGGGGCGGCGCCGGGTGCGCGTGCGCGACCTGGACGGCCTCGACCTGGTCATGTTCCGCGAGGGCTACGACCTGCGGGCGGTGACGCTGGAGGCGTGCCGGCAGGCCGGCGCCGAGCCCCACCTCGTCAGCGAGGGCGGCGAGATGGCGGGCGTCCTCGCCTTCGTGGCGGCCGGCCTGGGTGCCGCGGTGGTGCCCGCCATCGCCCTGCCCCGGGGGGGCGCGCTCGTCGGCGTCCCCTTCGTCGCTCCTACCCTCAGTCGGACCGTGGCGCTGGCCCAGCGCGGCGACCGAGCGCTCGCCCGTCCGGCCCGCGCGCTGGCCGAGCAGCTCGTCGCCCGCGGTCCCGCAACCAAGGTGGGACACGCCGCGCCGGAGCCGCACGGTCCGCCAGGAGCGCCCACGAAGCACGAAGCCGCCGCGCCGCTCCAGAGACAAGAGGTTTAGGCTCGGGTCATGGACGGCTTCTCACGCGACGACCCTTCCGCGACTCCGCACCCGGCTGACCTGAAGCAACCCACGGACCTGCCCACCGCGCTGGCCGATCTGCGCGCGTCGGGATGGGAGTCGGTGTCGGTGGCGGAGGAGATGCGCCGCAACACGGCAAAGGCGATCGCCGCGGGCCACTCGCTCGTTCCCGGCGTACTCGGCTTTGAAGACACCGTCGTGCCCCAATTGGAGAACGCGGTCTTGGCCGGACACGACATGATTCTCCTGGGCGAGCGCGGGCAGGCGAAGACGCGCGTCATCCGCTCCATGGTCGGGTTGCTCGACGAGTGGATGCCGATCGTCGCCGGCTCCGAGATCAACGACGACCCCTACCGCCCGGTGTCGCGCTACGCCATCGACCGCGTCGACGAGCTCGGCGACGCCACGCAGATCTCATGGGTGCACCGTTCGCAGCGTTACGGCGAGAAGCTGGCGACGCCCGACACCTCCATCGCCGACCTCATCGGCGAGGTGGACCCGATCAAGATCGCCGAGGGCCGCTACCTGAGCGACGAGCTGGCGCTGCACTACGGCCTCATCCCGCGCGTCAACCGCGGCATCTTCGCCATCAACGAGTTGCCCGACCTCTCCGAGCGCATCCAGGTCGGCCTGCTCAACATCCTCGAAGAGCGCGACGTCCAGATCCGCGGCCACCGCATCCGCCTCCCGCTCGACATCATGTTGGTCGCGACGGCCAACCCGGAGGACTACACCAACCGCGGCCGCATCATCACGCCGCTCAAGGACCGCTTCGGCGCGCAGATCCGCACGCACTATCCGTTCGAGACCCAGACCGAAGTCAAGATCATGGTGGCCGAGGCGGAGCTACCCACGGCCGGCGTGCCCGTGACGGTGCCGCCGTTCATGAAGGAGATCGTGGCCGAGGTCAGCCAGCTGGCGCGGCGCAGCACGCACCTCAACCAGCGCAGCGGCGTGTCGGTCCGCCTCTCCATCGCCAACTACGAGACCCTGGTCGCCTCGGCCGTCCGCCGCGCCCTGCGCACCGGCGAGCCGGTGGCAGTGCCCCGGGTCAGCGACCTCTCCTCCCTGGTGCCGTCGACGCAGGGAAAGATCGAGGTCGAGGCCATGGAAGAGGGCCACGAGGACGAGGTGGTGGCCCAGCTGGTCGCCGCGGCCACGCTGTCGGTCTTCCGCCGCCGGGTCACGCTCGACGACCCTGCCAGCATCGTGGGCGCCTTCCACGACCAGGTCGTGGTGCACGTCGGCGACGACCTCCCCAGCGCGGCCTACCTGGCCGTGCTGGCCGAGATCCCCGAGCTCGAGCCCGCGACGCGCAAGCTCGCCGGGCCCGAGGCGGCCGACGCGGAGTCCCCCGCGCTGATGGCGAGCGCGATGGAGTTCCTCCTCGAGGGACTGCACCTGACCAAGCGGCTCAACAAGGACGCCTCGGGCGCCCGGGCGCTCTACCGAGGGCGCAAGTAGGGCCGGGGAACGACGACGGGGACGGAGGCAGGTCAGTGAGCGTCCGCTACGACTACACCGAGTGGGACGGCACGCAGCAGTTCGCCGACCTCGACCCCGACGACCTGCTGGCAGGGCTGACCGACGACCTGCTGGCGGGCGGCGACCTCGACGACGCGCTGCGGCGCCTCCTGCGGAGCGGCTTCCGCACGGCGGAGGGCGACCAGGTCCCCGGGCTGCGGGACCTGCTCGACCAGCTGCGCCGGCGCCGCCAGGAGATGCTGGCCGAGGGCGACCCCGACGGGCGCATGGCCGAGCTGACGCGCCAGCTCGACGAAATTGAGCAGGACGAGCGCGCCGCAATCGACGAGCTCGTGGAGGAGGCGCGCAACTCGGGCGACCAACGCCGCGAAGAGGTGACCGACGACGTCGCCACCGAACGCCGCATGGCCCTCGACCTCCAGCCCGACGACCCGGCCGGCCGCATCAGCTCGCTGCAGCATTACGACTTCGTCTCCAGCGAGGCGCGCGAGAAGTTCGAGCAGCTCGTCGAGGACCTCCGCCGCGAGATGGCCGACACCTTCTTCGAGGGCGCCTCCGAGGCGCTGTCCAACATGAGTCCCGAGCAGATGCAGCGCATGCGCGACGCCTACGACGCGCTGAACCGCATGCTCGAACAGCGCGAGCGCGGGGAGGACCTCGACCCGAGCTTCGAGGAGTTCATGGAGCAGTACGGCGACATGTTCCCGGGCAACCCGCAGTCGCTCGACGAGCTCCTCGAGCAGCTGGCCGAGCGCATGGCGGCGGCGCAGGCGGTGTGGAACTCCCTCAGCGCCGAGCAGCAGGCCCAACTCCGGGGGCTCATGGAGGCGGTGCTCGAGGACATGGACCTGCGCTGGCAGGTCGAGCGCCTGGCCCAGAACCTCCAGCGCGCCTTCCCCGACGCGGGCTGGCAGCAGTCCTACGACTTCAACGGCGAGGGCCCGATGCGCCTCGACCGCGCCACCGATCTGGCCACCCAGCTCGGCCAGCTCGATCGCATGGAGGAGGTGCTCCAGTCCGCCTCCACGCCGGCGGCGCTGGGCGAGATCGACCTGGACCAGGTCAAGCAGCACATGGGCGAGGACGCCGCCCGGGCGCTGGACCGCCTGGCCAACCTCACCAAGTCGTTGGCCGACGCGGGGCTGATCGAGCAGCAGGGCGGGCGCATCGAGCTGACGCCGCTCGGCGTGCGCCGCCTCGGCCAGAAGGCGCTGGCCGACCTCTTCGGCCAGATCAACAAGGACCGCATCGGTGATCACTCGGCCGTACGCACCGGGGCCGGGCACGACCGCGAGGAGACGACCAAGCCCTACGAGTACGGCGACCCCATGAACCTGCACCTGTCGACCACGGTGCACAACGCCGTACGCCGCAGCGGCTCGGGGGTGCCGGTACGCCTCACGCCCGAGGACTTCGAGGTCGTCGAGGTCGAGGCGCTCAGCCGCAGCGCCACGGTGCTGCTGCTCGACCTGTCCATGTCGATGCCCATGCGCGACAACTTCGTGCCGGCCAAGCGCATGGCGATGGCGCTCCAGACGCTCATCAGCTCGAAGTTCCCGCGCGACTACCTCGGCATCGTCGGCTTCTCGGAGGTGGCGCGCGAGATCCGGCCCGACGAGATCCCGACCGCCATGTGGGACTACGTCTACGGCACCAACCTGCAGCACGCGCTGGCCCTGGCGCGGCGGATGCTGGCGCACCAGCACGGCACCAAGCAGATCATCGTGGTGACCGACGGCGAGCCCACGGCCCATATCGACGACTACGGGGAGGTGACGTTCAACTACCCGCCCATCCCCGAGACGCTCCGCCGCACCATGGCCGAGGTCATCCGCTGCACCCGCGCCGGCATCGTCATCAACACCTTCGCCCTCGACCTGCAGCGCACGCATTACCCCTTCGTCGAACAGATCGCCCGGGTCAACGGCGGCCGCACCTTCTACACGACGCCCGACGCGCTGGGGGGCTACGTGCTCGTCGACTTCCTCCAGCACCGCCGGGTGCTGCGCCCGGCCGGCTGACCGCTCGAAGGCCCGCCCTGCCCACGGGACGGGACGCGGGGGGAAGACGGCTTTTTGAACCAGCGCGGCGGCCAGTCCGCGTTCGCTCCCCGGAAATTTGCCTTCCTGCGCACCGATCGCGCACGAACCCGCTTTGAACTGGGGTTTGGTGCACTTATCCACACCCTGTCACGGCTAGTGAACACACGTTTCGTGACTACTGAAAGATTTTGGGCCTTGCGCGGCCCCAGCCGGTGGTCAAAGATGTGGGTTACATCGTTGTAACTACAACGTTGCCACCTGAGGCGAATGAAGGGGGGCGAACCAAGATGCCAGTGGACATTGTCACCACGCTCTACGG